>Ga0228646_1000229_pt1 | contig 16007 bp, 8 predicted proteins | sample 58DmetaG_FD_190064 | JGI IMG/M metagenome (GOLD analysis project Ga0228646, IMG submission 190064) | Seawater microbial communities from Monterey Bay, California, United States - 58D | ecosystem: Environmental > Aquatic > Marine > Coastal | place: USA: California | collected 2016-11-04
AGAACCTCCAGCAAGTAATTCCAATAAACTTGCCTCTGAATCAGGTTTGACGTATACTGTTATTTTTTTGTCTATGGATATATAATTATTTGTACTAGAATAAGCCAAAACTTTTACATCATACGTTTTAGTTCCTACTTCGGTGTAAGTATATTGTACTGTTCCAGAGGAGGTTTTTGAATCCCCAGTACCAAACCTAAAACTATAAGAAACTCCGTTAGTAGCGCTTGCTGTAAACTCTACTACTCCGAAACCATCACCATTTGGCTGATTATCATCTGCTCCAATTACATTTACAGAAAGAGATAATTCCGAGGGAATTACATCAACAGGTTCTGTAGGACCGGAACCACCTTCATCAGAGGCACTTCCAGAACAAGAAATCAAAAGCGAAATAAAAAAACTTATCCTTAGAACGGAAAGCTTAAAAAGATTATTAATAAAATATTGCATTTGAACTGTTTGTAAGAAAGAGTAAATTGATTTTTTTTTAAACAAATGATTTAAAAAAACCTGAAAAAAATAAGGATATTATTTTTTCCAGGTTCCGATTTTAAACAAACTGTACTATTTATTAGTTATTTTCCACCACCATGCATTATTATCATGTGCATAGTAATTTTTTAAATGCAACTCCCCATCTGTTGATCTATCTAAAATTTCAAAAGTGTGACCACCAACATACATACCCATAAATCCTAAGCCTGATAAATTAAGTGTTTCCACTCCACCAGGTGCAGAGATAAACCATTTACCTGAAATTTTTTCAATATCGCCTTGAGTTACAGGGTAATTATCTATTTCATCACAACAATCACTTGGAGTTTGATCTCGAAGACCTCCAAAATCCAGGTTAGCAATGTGTGCTTTTACTAGAATATTATTATCAGCTCCAGCATCAAAAGTAAATGTACCGTCAGCTGAGAAAGTATACCTATCGTCATACAAACCTGTTGCAGCTTTTTCATCTGCTCCTGCTGACCACCATATAGGCTCAGTCATATCATTAGCACCAACCCCCATATGACCACCAACATCTTTATTGATTCGCCACACTCCAGTTGTTAAAGTAGCTACTAATTCTGCAGGAGGAGTATAAGTAGCCAACACTGTTACAGTTTTGGCTACAACCGTTGAAGTTCCTCCAGCACCGACTGCAATAGCACTTACCGTATAATCGTTAGTCCCTATATTAGAAAAATTATAAGTTTTTTTACCCGTTGGTATCAACTTTTCTTCTCCATCAAAAGAAAATTTATAAGTAATTGCACCATTACCTGTCACAGTAAAGTGAACTGTTCCAGAACCGTCTCCATTAGGTTCGTCAGCAGTAGCACCAACTATTTCAGCTGTTAATGTCACATCTGTTGGAGCAGTAATAGCTCCAAGTGTAAATTCTTCTTCTTCACAGCTTATAAGTGTAAAAACTGTAAGAACGAATATTGTTTTAAAAAGTAAATTTATTTTTTTCATTTTTTTATTTTTTATCTGTGAACAAATATATTATCGATGTAAGCTATGACTTGATCGGTGTTGTTTTCTCCATTAAATTGGAGTAAAATTCTACTAAACTTAGTTTCTGCTTTTTGATCTGAAAAATCAAACTCTAAAGTTTGCCATCCATTTACGGTTACTGCTTGTTCTTTAACAGCTTGACCATTCCATGGCTCACCTGATGAGCCGTCTTGTAGTTTGACCCAAAGTTTATTGTCTTGACTTCCTGTTAGACCATCCTGAGGAACATATACTTTAATTGTGACTTTATTATAGACTGATAAATCTAATTTTTTAGTTTTAGCAGCATCTAAATCAAGTCTTATATTAGCATATTGACCTCCTGTGTCAGAATACTTAAGAACTTTTGCTGAAGTATTAATAGTATTAGAAAAAGGATTATCTACAATTTCTTGTCCACAAGAATCCCCAAACCAAGTAGTCACGTTACCATTTCCTTCAAAATCATCATGAACAACAGGCGATACGTATTCAAAATCATCAACATAAGCAACCACCTTATCGTTATTATTCTCACTGTTTACTTGGAAAACAATTCTGCTGTAGTTAGTTGCAGATGCTTTTGCAGAAAAATCAACCATAACCGTCTGCCATTTATCTAGTTCAAGTGGTGTAATTACTCCATACTGTCCAACCCAAGGTTGACTTGAAGTTCCATCTTGGAGTTTCACTTCAACCTGATTAGGTTGAGAACCCGTAAGACCAGAGGAGGGAATATAAATTTTAAATGTAAATTTATTATTTACAGACAAATCAAATGTTTGATCTGCATCAAATTGAACATTTGCATATTGACCGCCAGTGTCATCATATTTTAACACACTTGCAGAGCTATTTCCAGTACTAAATGGATTAGCTACTATAGATTTTCCTAGAGCATCAGCTCTCCAATTAATTGTTCCATTACCTTCAAAATCATCAAAAAGAACTTGATCTCCTGCTGGCACATACTTTTTAATATCATCTAAATGATAAGCCCCGGCTGTTGAAGAGCCTCCATCTACAAAAAATACTAATTGTTTGAAATCTGCTGTACCATCAAAGGCAGCACCTCCGTTGGGATAATCCTGGGTAGTTACTGTTGAGAAATCAAAGATTAAATTATTCCATCCAGCTTTTGAAAAAGTTTGAGCTAATATAATGTACTCATTTGCACCACTTTCCTGAAGCTTCATTGATAATTTATGCTCGTTAGCGTCTGGCGAATAAATTTTAACAGAATATTTATTATCTGCATCTTTTATTACTTTGATTGGTTGATCCAAATTAATTTGAACACTTTCCCAGTCTGAACCTCCATTTGTTAATTTTCCAGTATTATTTGATGAGTCATCCGGATCAGTTGACAATTCAAAAGAAGCCCCACCATTTCCAGTAAATTTTTCTTCCTTGTTAAAACTTATAGGTAGTTTCAGTTCAGATTTTTTATAGAAATAAATATTATCAATAAATACTGATTTATTACCAGCACCAACTAACTTAAATTGGAAAATATCATTCATAGATAATCCCTGATCAGTGAATTCAGTGATTGGAATTTCAATTGAATTCCATTCATCCTTAGTTAAAATTTTATTAACTGATTTTTCACCACTTGCTTTGCTTATAGCAAAAATGTCAATCGCATCTAAATCTGCTGTCCACATATCCATGTGTAGAATCTCCATCCCGGAAACATTCTGCTCGTCAAATTGGATTCCTTGGTAATTAAGGTTCGAATATTGAATCATTTTATCTCCGTTCAAATCATAAGCAGTGTATTGAGTCGATTGACCCCAGTTAGGATATAAATCTAAATTAGCAACCCCAGTATACTTATCAGAAAAAATTGAAATAACACTTGCTGTTGGTCTATCTTTAGGTGTTTCAGCAGATGTTGTTGGCTGTAGTAATGCTGTTACTTCAAAATCAGCTGTATAGTCAGTAGTCGCAATTGCTCCACCTTTTGCCGTTACCTTAATTGAATAAGTTCCAGCTTCTTTATATACAAATTTTGCTGTTTCTCCAATGTTGGCAGAAACTACTTCAGCATCTGTTTCACCAGAAACAAAATCAAAAGATGTTGCGTAATCAGCAGTTGCCACAACATTAACCTGTTTTGAAACCGATTCGTCATTAGTAATTGCAACAACTAAATTTTCAGGAGCCTTAAATGAAACTACTAATTGTACATCAGCAGTTGTTTTTAAATTATTTAAACCCTTAGCAGTCACTTTAACTGTATGAGTAGCTTCAGTAAAGGTATGCTTAACTCCTTTTCCTGGTGCAACGCCAGTTGAAACAGCGCTACCATCGCCGAAATCTACATCAAAAGATATAGCATTTACAGCAGTTGGTGTGATTGTAACAAGCCCTGTATTGTCTTGTGTAATTTGGAAACTTGCGCTTACTTCAGACGGAGCAACAATTCCAAAATCTGTTTCTTCCATGAAGTCTTCGTTACAACTAATAATAGTTGTAAATACGAAAAGTAATGTAAAAATTTGTTTTATTGTTTTCATGTTTTTTCTTATTAAAAAATTAATATCCTGCATTTTGAGTTAATCCAGAAATATCAATTTCTGTTTGTGGAATTGGAAAAACCTCGTGCTTTCCTGCAACAAACCCAGTAATTTTTGCTGCTGCTTCTCCAGTTCTTACCAAGTCAAAAAACCTATGACCTTCCATAGCTAATTCTAATCTCCTCTCGTTCCAAATTTCTTTAGTTAAAGTAGCGCCAGTTGATGAACTAGCTTTGGAACTATTTCCAAATGCTCTAAATCTAACTTGATTTAGATAATTTTGAGCTTTTGTTTCGTTAGGTGATGCCTTTCTGCTATTAGCTTCTGCAGCCATTAAAAGAACATCTGCATATCTAATGGCTCTGAAATTAATTCCATAATTTAACTCTTGTTGAGCGCCACTTAAACCAGCTCTTGGAATATATTTATGATTAAAGTATCCTGTGTGTTCATACCCTTTTGAATATTCAGCACCAGTACTTTCAGCCCATGCCTCAATATCTAAAATAGCAACACCTCTTCTTGTATCGGTAACGTCATATGAATCATAAAGATCCTGAGTTGGTACATTAAAACTCCAACCAGAAGCATAAACAGACCCATTATATCCTCTTGGTCCGTGATGAATTATAGCAAAGCTTCCTTCAGAACCCTGAGGGAATCCCCAATCGTACCAGTTAGAATTTTTTGAATGCTGGACTTCAAAGACTGATTCTGGACCATTTTGTCCTGAATTATAAAATACAGATTGCAGGCTTGATGGTAAGGTATAAAGTCCAATTAATGGTTCCAAAATATCAGCAGCTTCTGTAAATTTATCTTGATACAAGTAAACCTTTCCTAATAGAGCATGGCTAGTAAAAGCTGTTGCTCTTCCATCAGTACTTTTTTCAGCTGGTAAAACAGCAATCGCATCATTAAGGTCTTTTTCAATTTGAGCGTACACTGAAGCTTTCGGCGCTCTTGTTAAAGTATTCGAATCAGATGCAGTTAATCTTGAATCAGTGAACAATGGTACGTCACCAAAAATTTTAACTAACTCAAAATAGTAATAAGCTCTTAAAAAATGTACTTCACCATATAGTTCAGCTTTTCTTGAAAAATCAAGTTTATCTTTATTTTCAATCATATAGTTGGCTCTATTAATACCTTCATATAACCATTTCCATGTGCTTGTTAACTGATCGTTATTAGGAACATGAATCATGTCATCAATTTTTTGCATTCCTATAACGTCGGTAGCACTTTCACCTCCACAAAAGGAATTATCTGAAGCAATATCTCCAATCATTACACTGTAAATATTCCATTGAAGAACATCGTAAGTTCCAACTAATGCTGCTTCATAATCCGCAGATGTTTTAAAATAATCATCTGCTACTATAGTGTAATTTTCAGATGCCTCGTAATCTACGTAGTCTTCGCAACCTATAAATCCTAGGGAAAGAACAATTAATAATATGTTATTAAAAAATTTATTTTTCATTTTATTTATTTTTAAAATTTAATATTTAAACCAAGTGAAACAATTCTTGGAGAAGGATAAGTTCCTCTATCGACACCTGTATCAAGCACCGGACCTCCCCCGTTAGAAATTTCTGGGTCATAACCTCTATAATCAGTGAAAGTAAAAGCATTTTTAGCAAGTGCATAAATTCTTAAACTTGTCAATGAAGATGATTCGCTTAAAGGAAAATTATATCCCAATTGAATATTTTTAATTTTAATAAAACTTCCATCCTCTACATATCGATCAGATGCTCTAGTATTATTATTAGCATCGATAAATGAATATCTTGGTTCTGTAGAACTTGATCCCTCACCAGTCCATCTATTAAGTACAGAGGCAAACTTATTTGTATAGTTCAGATTTCTTTCATATCCTCTAAAAATATCATTTCCGACAGAAGCATAAGTAAAGACTGATAAATCAAAATTACTAACATTTAAAGCAAAATTCCACCCTAAAGTAAAATCTGGAAATGGATCACCAATCTTAGTTCGGTCTTCAGAATCAATTTTGTTGTCTCCATTAACATCTACATAACGAATATCTCCTGGCTGTGCATTATCTTGAGTAGCATGGTTACTAATTTCGCTTTGATTTTGGAAAATTCCGTTAGTCTTGTATCCCCAAAAAATTCCTGGTGATTCACCTTGTCTAAATTGAGTTAAACTTGTGAAAGGAATTCCATAACCACTTCCCCAAATATATTTATCTCCGTTGTTAATTTCTTTTACCAAGTTTTCAGCAGTTGTAAAATTGAAAGTGTTTGAAAAACTAATTTTATCAGAAATATCATCATTATAAGATAAACTAATTTCAAATCCTTTGGTTTCTGTTTTACCGATATTTGCAATTGGATAGGCTGGAATACCTAAATATAAAGATAAAGTTGGACTAAATAATAAGTCATCTACCGTCTTTATAAAATAATCAGCAGTAAATCTCAATTTTGAGTCAAAGAAAGCTAAATCAATACCAGCATTAGTCTGTATTTGATTTTCCCATGAAACATCATCATTAGGAATTCCTAACAAAGTTGATCCAGCAGTTATTGTATCTCCAAAGGTATATTTTGGAAAATTAGAAATTGTTCCAAATTGTGGGGATGCGTTATCATTTCCAACAGAACCATAGCTAGCTCTAATTTTTAGAAAGTTTATAAATGATGACTCAAAAAAATCTTCGTTTGAAGCTACCCATCCAAATGAAGCTGATGGGAAAATTGCAAATTTATTATTCTTACCAAATGATGTAGAACCATCTCTTCTAACAGTAATTGATGCTAAATATTTTTCCTGAAAATCGTATTCTATTCTAGTCATCAGCGAAACACTTCTACTCACTGATTGATTAGATCCAGTGCTTTGATCCTCAATACCGCCAGTAGCAGCACTCAAATCAGCATAAGTCCAAGAGTTGTTTGGGACATCAACATTACTTCCTGAAAGAAAATTATAGGTTTGTTTTCCAATTGTAAATCCAGCAAACACATTAAAGTTATGCTCGTCATTTATATTAAAGTCATAATTACCAAAAAGTTCATAAGTGTAATTGAACCAATTTTGCTTAGATTCAGAAACTCTACTGTGATCATCAGAGGTTCTTGGTGTCAAATCAGCATTGGCATTGGTGCTATTGTGACCAACTCCATAAAATCTTAAAGGACTGAAAGATTTTTGCTGTTGCCAAATTGAGGAATAACCAATTCTAGTAGTTATCTTAAAATTATCTAACAAATCGTATTGTAGTTCAATTTTACCAATCAACTTATCTGTCTTGTTATCACTATATGAATTACTTAATCCAGCCATTGGATTTATTACTTCTTGCGTGATTGTTCCACTAGTGCTGTATTTTCCATCTGTCATTAAGGGAACTGTAGGATCAAAATTTAATGCATTAAAAATTTGACCACCTCCATGACCATTACCCTTTATGTTTGAATACTTTGTTTGAACAATGGCTTTTAACTTATCTGACATATCAGTTGTGAAGTTTGCTGAAAAAGTAGATCTGTCAAAGAAATCTTTGTCACCACCTCCGGCAACACCCTCTTGTGAAGTGTAGCCAGCAGAAATAAAATAAGTTGTAGTAGCCGAACCACCTGAGGCAGAAAAATTAGTAGTTGAAATTGGGGCAGAATCATACAATTCTTTTTGCCAATTAGTTCCAACACCAAGACTTGAAAGGTCTGTAAAAATAAGATTTCCACCTGATGATACACTACCCTCGTTTAAAATTGCTGCATACTGAGAAGCATTTAAAACATCAATGTATTTATCAACTTCTTGCATTCCAAAAGAGGTGTCAAGAGAAAATACGGTGTCTTGATTTTTTTTACCAGATTTAGTTGTTATAACTATTACACCACTACCTCCTCTGACTCCATACATAGCAGTTGTAGAGGCATCTTTTAGAACAGAAACGCTTTCAATGTCTGAGGGACTTATAGCGTCCATATCATACAAAGATGAATTAATACCGTCAATAACTACAAGCGGGTCAGTACCAGAAAAAGAAGTGATTCCTCTGATAAGTACAGATGGTTTTCCTCCAGGATTGGGGCTAGAAATAACGTTTAAACCAGTTGTACCTTGAAGAGCATCTTCAATTCTTAAAGGCTTAATTTTTTCAACTTCTTCTCCAGAAACAATCGAAACTGATCCAGAAATATTAGATGCTTTTTGAGATCCATATCCTGTAACGACAACTTCATCAAGCAGGTTATCAGGAGATAAACTTACATTAATAGTAGATGAAGAACCAACCAATATGGATTGAGATGCATAACCAATAAAGCTAAATACTAATGTATCATCACTAGAAGCAGATATAGTAAAAGCACCGTCAAAATCGGTAGAAACTCCATTTGTAGTACCTTGTACTAAAACCGTTGCACCTGGAAGTGCAACCCCATTGTCATCGGTAACTGTACCACTAATAGATTGAGAGTGCATGGAAAAACCAAAAACAACTGTCAATGTAAATGATAGTAGATGAGTTAAAAATTTTGTTTTCATATTATGTTTTGATTATTAAAAAAAGTAAACTTAACATATATATATTGTTAAGAAAACATAAATAACCTTTACATAATTGTTAAATATTCAAAAATAAAGACTAAAAAAGATGAATTATATAATTGTATGATAAAAAAATGAGTAAATTAATGATTTAAACTAATTAAATATAGAATTTTAAAAAAGATAAAAAACGATATGTATAGTTTATGTATAGTTTTATTGTTTAAATATATAAAAATTACAAACTAAGCAAATGATCTGTAAGTCCCTCATTTCGTGATAAATTCATCTTTTTTCTTAACCTATAACGCTTAATTTCAACGCTACTTAAAGAAATATTAAGTAAAGGTGCTATATCCTTAGAAGATAGGTTTAATCTAAGATAGGCGCAGAGTCTTAAATCATTATTTGTAAGAGAAGAATGAAGTTCTTTTACTTTCTTTAAAAAATCTTTGTCTGCATTATTAAAGGCTTCTTCAAAAAATTTCCAGTCATCTTGGTTATTTAAATGCCTATCAATTAATTTAATAACAGATCCTGTTCTCGATTCAGATCCCTCTGACAATAAATCCTTTTTTATCTTACTCAAAAATTGATTTTTCTTAATCATACTCATAGTTGAAATCGCCAACTCTCTATTTTTACCTTCAATATCTTCAGACAATCTTTTATTTTCAATAGTCATCAAAGCCTGTTTTTTTTCAATTTCTTTTAACTCTAACTGGCTTTGGTTTCTTTTAATCATTTTTTCCTCTTTCCTGCGATAGAAGTTATTGTAGTAAGAGTTGACAACAAAAAATAAAATTCCTAAGAACAAAGCGTAATTAGCTATCATAAAATTTGATACGTACCAGGGCCTTTCAATTGAAAATTCGAAAGTTTTTGATTGAAGGGAAAATGTATTCCCAATTTTTGATCTTACTTTAAAAACATAATCTCCAAATCTTAGATTATTAAAAGTCATTTCAGAAAGTTCACTGAAATCGCTCCATTGGTCCATATAACCCTCTAAAAGATATTGGTATTCAACATTTTGGAATTTTTTAAAATTAGAACTATTAAAATAAAAACTAATATTATTTGTTTTATAATCCAGCTGTAAGTCCTCATTTTTAGGGACAGATCTAGGAGACTCCCCAATTTTATTAACTTGAATTTTTTCTAATTGTAATGAGGGAGGGGTTAAAGAGTAATTATTTAAATCAAATAAAACATAACCATTGTTTGTTCCAATAATATATTGATTGTCATTAATTTTAGAAATATTTTCAAAAACTGTTTTACGTAATTTTTCTGGGAAAATAATTGAATTAATTTTATTTTCATTTGACATCAAATCTTTATAAACATAATGCATGTAACTCTGAGAAAATAACCAAAGTTTATTATCATAATCGTTTATAATAATTCCGTTGATTAATTCTTTATTCGAAACATTTGAAAGAAAAGTGTCTCTTTCAAAATTATCTTTTACACTATCATATTTATAAAAGCCTCCACTATAATTATAATAAATTTCATTACTAAATTTTGCTAAACTAGCATTTCCTCCAATTGTAACAGAAGAATCTATTTTAATATCTTTTAAAGTGTAAAAATCTGAACTAACCGAAAGTTTATATATTCCTTTATATCCATGACTAACAATAATTTTACCATTTTTTGAAATTTCAAATAGTCTAGAGGAAATATCGAATCCCTTTATTTTATTTCTAACAATCCATTGGTTGTTTTTCTTTGTTAGAATATTAATTCCTAAATAACCGCCCTCTAAAATCAATTTTGAGGAATCTGATACCTTTCTAAAAGTCCAACTGCCAGATGTTTTATTTATTTTTGAGGCCGTTCCATTACTAATAACAAAAGATCCGTTATTGTGCCCGCAAAATAACGTATCATCAATTATGGTTAAATTCCAAACTTGTCCTCTTGTGCCTGGAACTATTTTAAAATCAGAAAAAGAATTATTTTTTTTATAAAATAAGCCTTGATTAGTTCCTATATAGAGAAAATCTTTATAAAGTTTTGAAGCATATACAGTTCCTAAAATACCATCATCATCATTATAAATTTTAAAGGGCGACTTATTATTAATTAATGAAATTCCATTGTCAAGGCCTAACCACAAATTACTATCTGAATCCTCAAATAAAGATAAAATAGTGTTATTAATTATACCATTTGATTTATTTATGGTTCCAGAAAATAATCCATTTTCATCGATAAGAACTAAACCCTTACCAACAGTACCTATAGCAAATCCACCTTCCGCTAAACTTATTACCTTATAAACCGAAGTGCCTCTTAATAATGGATTGGAGCTCAAAGAATAACGAGCGATAAGTTTTCCATCGGGAAATAGCTCTAAGAACTCTAACTTATCAGTAATTATTAAAATATTATTTCCCTTTTTTGATACATTTAAAATATGAGGGTATTGATTAATGTTTTTCAACCTTTGATCGTTAGAAACCAGCAACTCAATACCGTTTTCTATTGTGAAGAGTCCTGAAACAGAGGTGTAGTATACTCTTTTATCTACTATAAAAGAGTTAAATATATTTTCTGAGGGTAAAAAAGTTTTTAGTTCTTTGCTCTCTTCATTAAACATTACAAGACGTGAAAGAGATTGAAATATTAACCAATTATCATAATACAAGACGTTCCAAAATTCTTCATCATTAAAAACAGTTAAATCATTTTCCTTTACTAAGGAAGTGTATAAATAAGATCCATCGATTTTTTGTTCCCAATAGCCGAAATCTTCATACAATCCCGCATAAACTCGATTTTTTACTGCTTTCACACTTCTAACTATGGATCCATTTGGAGAAGAAAAATTTGTCCACCTTGTTCCGTTAAATTTAAGAAGACCATCATTGTTTGCAAAGAAGATATCATTTTGTTCAGACTGAGTGATGTTCCAATTTTGATTAGAAGCATTATACTCGTCCGGTGAAAAAGATTGTATAGGTGGTAAGAGTTGAGAACTAGCGCCTAGAGATATAAAAAAAAATAGAATAAAATTCTTCAAAATATTAATAATTAGACTTTTACAATAAATAAATGTCTTTTATTTTATCAAAATTAAGATAAATTTTACAAATAGATGTTTTATAAATGTATAGGTTTTAAAACCACTAGTTTAATACAATACTTACCAAAGAAATGCATACAAAAAGGCAGTGATAATACAAATAAGCATAGCCGCAATATTAAAAGTAGAAGATGTTTCGAATAGTTCTTTACTTATGGCTATTCCTTTTGGGTTATCTTTATTGCCTTCAAAATAACTTATAGCAAAAATTATAAATATTGTCGCTAAACAAGTTATCCCCATTTGATTCATAAAGGGAGTTTGCGCTAAAAACCAATTAGATGGGACTACTTTAAAGTACATAGCAACAGGAACAGACATAATAACACCCCAAATTGCAGCATTATTTGTTGCTTTTTTATAGAACAGTCCCATTAAAAATACAGCTAAAATTCCAGGACTAACAACACCAGTATATTCTTGAATAAATTGAAAGACCTCTCCCAAACTTCCTAATTGAGGAGCTATTATCATTGCTATAATTAATGAAACAAGAGCTGTTATCCTTCCCACTTTAACAGTCGACTCATCAGAAGCATTTTTATTTATGATTGATTTATAAATATCCATTGTAAAGATAGTTGAGGTTGAATTTAACATGGAAGCTAAAGACGATACTATTGCAGCTGCTAAGGCTGCTAAAATAAGACCTAAAAATCCTGATGGAATAAAGTTTTTGATTAACCATGGTGCTGCATTATCATTGGCGATAATTCCATTATCACCAATAAAACTTTGATCAATAGTTGCGGGATTAAAAACGCCAGCATCCATATTCATTACATAAGCAACAATTCCTGGAACAACTACAATCACAGGCATTAAAAGCTTAAGAAATGCAGCAAAAGCGATTCCTTTTTGACCCTCTCTTAAATTTTTAGCAGCTAAAGTTCTTTGAATGATATATTGGTTGAAACCCCAATAATATAGGTTTGCAACCCACATTCCACCAACTAAAACTGCAATTCCAGGAAGATTTTCCCAAGTATCTTGTCCATTAGTATTAATAATTTCTCCTTTAGAAACAATCATAGTAAATCGCTCTGGAACAGTATTATATACATAAGCTATTCCATCAACAAAACTTCCAGAATCCGTAACATTAGAAAGTGCAAAATAAGTCATCATTAAACCTCCAAAAATTAGTAACACTACTTGTATCACGTCAGTCCAGGCTACAGCAGCCAAGCCTCCCCAAAGTGAATAGGCTGCGGCAAATAAACCAAGACCAATAATACTTCCAAAAAGTAAGCTTCCGTCACCTGTTCCTATAACTATATCTAATGCTTTTGCTCCCAAAAATAAAACAGTTGTAAGGTTTACAAATACAAATAAAGCAATCCAAAAAATAGCTAGAATGGTTTTAAGATTTGAACTAAATCTTTTCTCAATAAACTCAGGGATTGTATAAAGTCCTTTTTCTATGAATATTGGTAAAAAATACTTTCCAACAATTAATAATGTAATTGCTGCCATCCATTCATAAGATGCTATTGCCAACCCAGCAGCAAAACCAGATCCATTCATTGCGACAAATTGTTCAGCTGAAATATTGGCTGCAATTAAAGATGCTCCAATGGCCCACCAGGGCAGGGATTTTCCTGCTAAAAAATAATCTTCTGCACTTTTTGATTTACCATCTTTTTCTCTGGAAACATATAGGCCTATAAAAAGGATAATTAAACAATATGAGATGAAAACAATAATATCTAATGTGGAAATATTCATAATTTATTTTTATTGTAGTATAAAAAACTAAAATGTAAATCTAACAATTTAGAACAATTATATAAACAAATTAAGTTAGTTTTATTATATGAAAAATAAAAGACGCGAATTTCTAACCAATGTTTGTCCCTCAGTTGCCTTAGCTTTTATGGGCGTCACAATGTTAGAAGCCTGTTCATCAGGAGGAGATGATTCTAATTTAGAAAATAATGGGAATTCAGGAGGGAATACTAATAACGGATACACAGTTAGTGGAAATACAGTAGTAATTGATTTATCTCATTCTGCTTTTGCATCTCTAAATAATAATGGCTGGATGAATTTTACTGCACAAGGAATGCTGCTTTTGAAAATAGATGCCTCCACATATAGAGCTTTTACAAATAGTTGTCCTCATCAGGGGATCAGAACAAATTGGACATATAATTCTTCTCAAGACAAGTTTAAATGCGGCCAACACAACAACTCTTACCCAACGGATTGCGATTCATCGAGCGGAACTACATCAAATGGAACTAGTGGTGATCCATTGAAGTGCTTTAATACTTCTTTTTCAGGAGGAAAATTGACAGTAACTACTTAAGTAGCCCTGCTAGGAATCGAACCTAGATCTAAAGTTTAGGAAACTTCTATTCTATCCGTTGAACTACAGGGCTAAGATATTTATTAATCCAAAAAACAAAAACTGAATAATTAATAAATGAAAAGAGAATGTCTGCTCTTTTTTGTCAATTCCGTTATGAAAAAGTATTTGAACGGGAATTCCAATTACAAACCATGCAATATAATTTTGGACTGGAGCTTTAAGTGAATTAAAAACCCAAAAACCCATATCAGGAGCTACAGGTTCTATTAGTATATCAAGTAAAACCATTAAAATTGCTCCAAGAAAAACAGCTTTAATTTTACTTTTTTTAAATATATAAGCTGAAAATGATCCAGTAATAAAAGTTAAAAGAATCCATTGAACTCCAATTATTATTGGCACACCAAAGATTTTAATTCCAAGGTTATCTAAATATTCATACTCTCCGAAAATTATGCCAAAATTCACTCCAAGAATTTCAGCAATCATACCAATGAGAAATATTGATAAGGCGCTAATTATATTTTTTTTGTTTAATTCGTTTTGTGTGACAAACAATAAAAAAAAAGATAAAAATAAATTGACTGGCGTGAAAGCTATAAACCAGTCCTTATTTCCATATGTAATACCAATAAGTCCACAAGCATGGAAAATCCAAACAATGAATATTGATATTTTAACAGTGATATTTTTACCTAACAAGACATTCATTTGTTATTCAATTAAATTAGAAACAATTTTAGCTGAAAGTAAACAAAGTGGTATTCCTCCGCCTGGATGAACACTTCCACCACAAAAATATAGATTTAAAATATTATTAGAAAAATTTGGATGCCTTAAAAAAGCTGATATTTTACTATTACTCGAAGCACCATATAATGATCCTAAATAAGACTGGGAGGTAGATTCAATATCCTTTGGCGTGTAGACTCTTTCTTTTTCAATCAAGGATTCTATGTCTGTCTTTAATATTTTATTTATTTTTTTAATAACATTTTTTCTAACGATTTGAACTATTTTTTTCCAGTCCTGACTTTCATTGTTTGGAGAATTAATCATAACAAACCAATTTTCACAATTTTTTGGTGCATCTGAGGGTATATCTTTGGACGTAATATTAATATAAATTGTAGGATCGTTGAAAATTTCTTTTTTATTAAAAATTGAGTCAAATTCTTTTTTATAATTATTCGAAAAAAAGATATTATGTAAATCAAGAGATGGGAATTCTTTTTTTATTCCCCAATAAAAAATAACAGCAGAGCTAGATCTTTCTTGATTCAAAACAATATTTGGTTTTTTTTGTCCTTTTAAAAGTTTATTAAAAGTAGGAACAACGTCCATGTTAGAAATAACATAATTTGCATAATATTTTTTGCTATCTACCTGAACACCAATGGCTTTTTTATTTTCAACTAAAATTTGTGATACATTTTTGTTGAATTTAAAAACAACTCCTTTTCTTATTGCTAAATTAAAAAGAGAATTGGCGATATCAACCATTCCTTTTTCAACTAAAAATGTCCCATGTTCTTGTTCTAAATGTTGAATAAGGGTCATCATACCTGGGGTTTTGTAAGGGGATGAACCGTTGTAAGTAGCAAATCTATTGTAAAGCTGAACTAAGTGAGGCTCGATCAACTCTTTTTCATTAACGTCGTTCAAGCTTTTACCTATTTGAAAAAGATTTAAATTCACAATCGCTTTAAGTGTGTCTGTATTTAAAAATGTACTTAATTTGTGTAACGATTTTTCTAAAAATATTGTTTTAGTCAAATTATATTTCTTTTCCGCCTTTTTTAAATATTTTAATAATCTATGTGTAGGAACTCCTAATTTTTTTTTAACCTCATTTGCAAACTTTTGTTTATCTGAGAAAGCAGAAAGCCTTGTCCCATCTTCCCAAAAATAATTGCATGAAATATCTTTTTTTTTATAGGCAAAATGTTCTTTTGGGTTTTCTCCAAACAAATCAAATAATTCGTCTACATAATTGGGCATTGTAAACAATGAAGGACCTGCATCGAATCTATAATTTCCTAAATTAAAA
>Ga0228646_1000280_pt1 | contig 14529 bp, 13 predicted proteins | sample 58DmetaG_FD_190064 | JGI IMG/M metagenome (GOLD analysis project Ga0228646, IMG submission 190064) | Seawater microbial communities from Monterey Bay, California, United States - 58D | ecosystem: Environmental > Aquatic > Marine > Coastal | place: USA: California | collected 2016-11-04
CTCTAGCGCATCATCGGCATTGTCAGCATCTTCGGCAGCTAGCTCTAGCGCAACCAATGCAGCTTCTAGCGCCACTGCTTCAGCGAATAGTGCAACTGCTGCGGCAACATCAGCAACTAACTCAGCCAACAGTGCTACTGCATCGGCAGCTAGTGCGGCTACTGCACAGGCGGCACAGGAAGCTATTGATGGTTTGTACTTAGGCGCACAGGCGTCTGACCCAACCGTCGATCTAAATGGCGACCCTGTTACAGCAGGTGATTGGTACTTCAACACAACAGCTAATGTAAGCAGAATCTACAGCGGCTCATCTTGGTTAAATACAACTAACGCAGGTACGGTCACTAGCGTAGGCGGCACAGGCACAGTCAACGGTGTCACGCTTACAGGCACAGTAACTTCTTCAGGTAACCTCACGTTAGGTGGAACTTTAGGAGGCATTACGGCCTCACAGCTTAACTCTCAGAACATTAGTCAATGGACTAACGACAGTGGGTATACCACAAACACGGGTACAGTCACTCCGTCTAGCACAGATACGTTTACTAACAAGTCAGGTAACATTAGTCAGTGGACTAACAACAGTGGCTACATAACAGGCAATGAAACAATTACATTAACTGGAGCTATTACTGGCTCTGGCACGACTTCTATAGCAACCACACTGTCCACAGTTGACGGAGGCACATACTAAATGACTACTATTATTACTAAGAATGGCTCAGGTGCGCCCACAGCAGGGCAGTTAAGTGAAGGCGAACTCGCAGTAGACTTGACTAACAAAGAACTCTACACCAAGTCTGGATCAACTGTTATAAAGATTGGTTCTCAAGGCGGCTCATCAGGAACCTTTACTGATTTGGTTGCCACAGACAGCTTCACTTCCCCCGGCATCGACGATAATGCTACGTCAACTCAGATTACTGTTACCGATACAGATGTAGACTTTAGTGGCAACATTGATGTTACGGGTACAGCTACCCTTCCTGACGCCGATGTAACAACCTTAGATGTCACAGGTACAACCACCCTAGCAGACGTAGACGTAGTAGATCTTGACGTTACGGGTAGCTTTACTTCCCCCGGCATCGACGACAACGCCACGTCCACGGCTATCACGATTGATGCTAATGAGAACGTGGGCATTGGTACTACGAGTCCTTTTGGCCCTTTAGATGTAAAAGCCGCTACTGACATTCACGTTGGCATTGCTGACAGCGGCAGTGACGCTCTGATATACGCATCTACAGACGCAGGGCAAACCGCTGTTGTGCCTTTAAGTTTTCAAGGCAACTCATTTAAGTTTAATGGCTCTAGCGAGTTTATGCGTATAGACGCCTCAGGAAAAGTGGGCATTGGTACTAGCGATCCTAACCGCACTCTCACGGTGTCTAGTGCATCAGGTGTGCCCGCCGAGCTTATCAGCAGCAGCACTAACTCTCTGTTAGCTTTCTTCGATGCCAACACTGGAGTACGTCCAAGTCTTGGCTCAGATGGTAGTGATTTAGTATTCAACGCCAATGGCGAGCGTATGCGTATCGACTCCTCAGGAAACGTGGGTATTGGTACGGACGCCCCAGCACAGCTTCTCTCTGTGGGTGACAGTGATGTTGTCTCTAATAACTACATAAGAATGAACCAACGGACACCTACAGCAGCGACAACTTACGGCGGGTTAGAGTTTTTCTACGACAACACGGCTGGAATTACAGGCGTCAACGCTGCTATACGTTACGCCTCTGGTGCAGCAAGAAACGATGGAGAGCTGACTTTCTACACAGGGTCTAGCGGTTCGACTTCTGAAGCAATGCGTATCGACGCCTCAGGAAACGTGGGCATTGGATACAGCTCCCCGACCGCGAAGCTTCACGTTTTAGAAGATGGTAGTCCTTGCACTTTACGTGTTCAAGCTCTTGGCGCTAGTAATACAGCAGCTTTAAATCTGCTAGGTAGAGATCCGTCTAACGGGTCGGTAGCTTATTACATCCAAACCGAAACAGACGGGGCGCTATCATTCTCTAAAGACACTACAGAGCGTATGCGTATCGACTCCTCAGGAACCTTGTTTGTTGGTAAGACCAGTCTCAGTTACGGAACCGATGGACTTCATGTCCAACAAAGCGGCGCTATAGGAGGAAGCAGGACAGACGGCCCTCCTGTTGTTTGGAACAGAAATGGCTCCAACGGGGACCTTGTTTTATATAGGCGTAATAATAACACTGTTGGTAGTGTTTACTGCACTACAACCGCAACGACTTACGGCACTTCATCAGACGTTCGCCTTAAAAGAAACATTGTAGACGCGCCTGCTGGCAACATTGACGACATTAAAATCAGGTCTTTTGCGTGGAAGATAGACGGCAGTCAGCAGAAGTACGGCGTGGTTGCACAAGAGCTATTTGAAGTAGCTCCCGAGGCTGTAACCAAAGGTGAAACTGAGGAAGACACATGGGGCGTTGACTACAGTAAGCTAGTCCCAATGATGATTAAAGAAATCCAAGACTTAAAAGCCGAAGTAGCGGCACTCAAAGGAGCATAAAGAATGACAACGATTACATGGACAGTTTCATCCCTAGACTACGAAGTATCCAAAGATGGTCTAGACAACGTAGCTACTGTAGCCCACTGGCGCTGCACAGGTGAAGATGCAGACGGTAACGTAGGTTCAGCTTACGGCACTACGTCTCTTCCAGATCCTTCTGCGGATAACTTCATGCCTTGGGACAAGATTACCGAGGAAACTGTATTAGGTTGGCTGGTAGCTGAGATGGCTACAAACAAGATGGACGACACGCCCTCTGAGCAGGAGTCTGTAGAAGCTTCTGTTCAGGCTCAGATTGCTGAGAAGGCTAACCCTACTCGGGGCACAGGCGCTCCTTGGGCAGTTGCTCCCGAGACTCGTGACTAATGAAAACCTTAGCAGCCCTAGCGCTCGTGTTACTCTGTGGATGCTCAGGCACACTACGAGAGAAATCTACGATCTGTCTGGGGTTCTGTTCGCACACTGAAGTTGAAACTGAGACCCACACAAAGGACATTAAGAAATGAAGGTATTAACTTTCCTATTAGCTTTAGTTGCTTTTACTGCGTCTGCTGCTGAACTTTACTTAGAGGATGGTACGGTAGTTGCTTTGCCTGTAGGCTCCAAGGTGTACGTAGATAACGGGGCTGTATGGTCGTTTACTAGGTTTGATGAAGGCGGCTTTGACATTCGACCTTTGACGCCTCTGATAGAAGTAACAGAAGTTTGTCAAGACTCAGGGTTTACCTTTGGTGGAGACTCTGTTGTTTGCGAGGAAGAAGTAGTTGTAGAAGAAGAAACAGAAGAGTGTGACTCTTTAACCTTTGGCGGCTCTGGTGGTTGTTAGCCGTGGAAGTCAGTGAGTACAGAATAGAGCGTATGGAGAAGGCTTTAGACAAAGTGTGTGAAGCCGTTAGTCAGATTGCTGTAGTTGACGAAAGACTCTTATCGTTACTTAGTAGAATGGAGCGTTTTGAGAAGCGCCTCGACGAGCAAGAAGATAAAGTTATTGAGTTGTCAGAAGATGTCATTCTTAACTCAAAGCTAATAAAGACCAGCGAAAGATTCTTCTGGATAGGTGTCAGTGCTGTGGCATCGTTTGTTGTTTACATGGTGCGCTAATGTTGGAACTATTGATTGGCCCAGTTACTTCATTGCTTGATAAGTTCATCCCAGACTCAGATGAAAGGAATAGGCTTGCCCATGAAATATCTACAATGGCTGAAAGACACGCTCAAGAGTTGGCTAAAGCCCAAATTGCAGTTAACAAAGAAGAAGCTAAAAGTACTTCTCTCTTTGTGTCTGGCTGGCGTCCAGCGGTTGGGTGGGTGTGTGTTAGCGGAATGGCATTTAATTTTATCTGCGTCCCTCTTGGGAATTTTACCCTTACTCTATCTGGTGTGGATGTTTTTTTGCCGTCCTTGGATTTGAGTCAGATGATGCCAGTGCTTATGGGTATGTTGGGCTTAGGGGCCATGCGCTCTTTTGAGAAAGCCAAAGGCTGTGCGAGGAATAAATAATGGCGTGGGCAGATAACAAAAACTTTATGCTGCGTCAAGAAGCGGCAGGCAAAGCGACACCTTCTCAGAAAACATGGCTGGCTAAATGGAGAGCTGCGGGTTCTCCAAAAACACAGGCGGGAATGTCAGCGCCTACTCCTGCGCCTTCTGTGTCAAGCCCTAGTAGTATGTTTGGTAATCTTTTAGGAACGGTAAATCAAGTAAGAACGCCTACGCCTGCTCCTGCTCCCGTGTTTACACCCGCGCCTGCTCCCGTGTTTACACCCGCGCCCGCACCTGTGTTTACACCCGCGCCCGCACCTGTCATTAGACCTGTTCCTAACTCCGCTACGCTTTCAGCCTCTCCAATTTCTAGTGCCTCTGCTAACGAAGTTGTAAACCCGCCAGAGCTTGACGATTACCTTAAAAATTCTGGTACAGATTATGGCGACTGGCTTAGGTCTATTTTTGATACGTATGTTGACGAATATTATGGAGGCCCAGAGTTTGACGTAGGCGACAGAAACCAGACGCCTGATGAAGTAGCAGAAATGAAAGCTCTGCTTGATCGCCTTAACGCAGGAGAAAGTGTAGACTTAACGGAAATTGCAGAAGACTATCCTGAGTTTTATTCGTACATTCAGACTCAATATGATTTGGAAGGTCTTGATGAAGACATACTAGGGGATACAACAGATGATGACACCGTAACAGCAGGCCCTCGGCGTGATCAAATAACTAGTCTTTTAGGTAGTGTTATAGATAGCATTCCTGAAGAAGAAATTATAGACGATTCAGTTGAAGAAATTCCAATGCCTGTAGTAGAGCAGCCTTATTCTTTTATAGATGAGGCAGGCGACTTTATAGAAGAAAACGTAAACGATGCTTGGGATTGGGTTGTTAGTAAGGTTGAAGGCGGTATAGACGCGATTAAAGACATGACGCCTCAAGACTGGGGCGACGCTGTAAGAACAATCTTAGAGGCTGGAGGGATAAACTTACCCAGTGGTGATGTACAAAGCATTCTCAACGGCGGCTACGGTGTTATGTGGCCCAGTGCAGGCGGCAGCGTTGGAAGCCCTAGTGGTATCTTTGGCACTGGTGGCGCAATATTTATTCCCGGTCTTCCCGGTGGCTTTAATCCCGGATCAGTAACGATTGGAACAATACAAGACATATTAGATTCTGAGAGTATTGGCGACTGGGCTACAGGAGTTAAAGACACGGTTTGGCAGCAAGTTGTAAACGCTGCTACAGATCCAATAGGCGTGTTAAGTACACTTTACGAAAACGGATCTTTGCCCGGAGGACTCGCTGGTATCGTGACTGCTGGTGTATGGGGTCAAGAAATTGTTGATTGGGCTTCAGGTCTTCTTGAAAGCGAAGAAGAGGCAACGCCTCCAATAACTAGCGTAGAAGAAGAGCCAGAGAAAGAAGTTCCTAAAACTAATTTAGTTGGTGAGTCTGAAGACTTTGGTACACAGCAAGTAGAAGACACCAAAGAAACTGTAGATGAAACTGTAGATGAAACTGTAGAAGAAGTTGCCGAAGATCCCCGAACAAATCAAGTTATTGATGTTTTTGAGAGTATGTTTAACTCGGTCAATAATGGGGAAAATGTTACTCCCGATCCAGTTGTTGCGGATGATGCCCTTACGTTTGGCGGCGGCAGTCAGGTATTTGAGCAACAAGATCCAGCAGAAAGCGACAGGGTAAATCAAGTTATTGATGTTTTTGGGGGGATGTTTAACTCGGTCAATAATGGAACAGATGTTGTTGAAGATGATCCTTTTAGTAATGTAGTTGTTGAAGATTACGACGACGATGATTTTACGTTTGGCGGGGTGCCTACCGGGCCTACTGTTGTTGATGATGTTGTTGAAGATGAACCCTTTACTAATGTAGTCGTTGAAGATGACAATGACGATCTCCTTACTTTTGGTGGGGTTCCTACCGAGCCTACTGTTGTTGAAGATCCCTTAACATCAGACCCACCGTACACAATAACAGAAGATCCAGATAAAGAAGAAGAAATAGAAGATGCCTTTACGGTTACTCCTCCAGTTTCGTCAGGCTCATCAGCTAGTTCAGCAAGAAGGCAAGGCATGTTTGATCCTGTTCAGTATGGAATAACATATCAATCCCCTACAGTACAAGCTTTAATACAATCACCACAGACAGACTACATGAGTGAACTAAACAAGATTATTAACAAGGGTATGTTAGTATGACATATTTAGAATTGGTAAACAACGTCCTGAGAAGGATACGAGAAGAGGAAGTTACTAGCGTAAACTCTACTACCTATAGCAAGATGATAGGTGACTTTGTTAATGACGCTAAGAAACTTGTAGAGACTTCTTGGGACTGGTCGGCCTTACGTACCACACTAACCATTACAACTTCAGCAGACATATTTAACTATGTGCTTACAGGCAGTCAGAACCGTGTTAAAGCATTGGATGTCATTAACGATACTTCTAACTTTTTTATGGAGTACCGTACTTCTAAATGGTTTGACAATCAGTACCTCAATCAAACTCCCGCGAGTGGATCGCCACAGTTCTACACGTACAATGGTGTTGACTCCCAAGGTGATTCACAAATAGACATATACCCAAAGCCTGACGGTGTTTACACTCTCAGGTTTAACTGTGTGTTACGCAATGAAGACTTAGCTGCTGACACAGATGATTTGTTAATACCTGCAATGCCTGTCATACATTTAGCAGTAGCTCTAGCAGCGCGTGAGAGAGGCGAGACAGGCGGTACATCAACACCTGAGTACTTTGCTATGGCTGATGCGTATCTGTCTGACGCTATCGCTCTGGACGCACAGAAGCACCCTTACGAAACTGATTGGTATTCATAATAGGAGCTAGTGTATGGCCCAGCCACTACAAAGTATTAATCTAGTTGCTCCTGCGTTTAAGGGTATCAACACTGAGGATTCTCCTCTAGCGCAAGACCCGTCGTTTGCAGACGTTGCAGATAACGCTGTCATTGACAAGCGCGGTCGAATTGCTGCGCGTGAAGGTTTGGACACACTAACAACAAACAAAACGGCGCTCGGTACAGACTACATACATTCTATACATGAGTTTTTTGATGACTCTGGTAACGAAAAAGTATTTAGTTTTGGAAACGATAAGATACTTTCTGGCACAGCCACGCTGGTAGACGAAACTCCGGGAGGCTATACCGTTGCAGAGAATGACTGGCGTTCTGTTAACTTTAACAACGCAGCGTACTTTTTCCAGAGAGGACAAGAGCCGCTTATCTACACACACGCTGGTGGTGTCCAGACTTTTGCTGCTTACACAGGCAGTGCAACGCCTACATATCTTTGGTGCAACGAAGCATTAGCAGCTTACGGCAGGCTTTGGATAACTGACAGCAATATAGACTCACAGGTTATATATTGGTCTGACTTGCTTATTGGTACAGACTTTGCTGGTGGCTCGTCTGGATCTATAGATATTTCTAAGGCTTGGCCTGATGGTTCAGACAGAATTATAGGCGTAACTGCTCACAACAATCTTTTAATTATTTTTGGTAGACACAGCATTGTTGTATATCAAGGCGCTGACTCGCCAGCTACTATGTCAATTGTGGATACAGTTCCGGGTGTTGGTTGTGTATGTCGCAACTCTATTCAGCACATCGGCACTGACGTTCTATTCCTAGACGACACAGGGCTTAGAAGCTTTGGCAGAACCATACAAGAAAAGTCAATGCCCATTAGCGACCTTAGCGGCAACATAAAGACAGAGTTTATTGAGACTATTGCTAATCGACAGGGGCATGTCTCGACTATCTACTCACCAGACAATACGTTTTACCTTGTGTCGTTCCCCTCTAATAACCTTACGTACTGTTTTGATCTTAAGGGCACTACAGAAAACGGATCGTATAGAGTCACACGCTGGCCCAGTTCAGCTTTCTTTTCTTTTGAGGTATTAAGAAGCGGTCAGTTTTTGGTAGGGAACACTTACGGCTTGAGCGAATATACAGGCTACTCAGACAATGGAGCTTCTTATCGTTTTAGATACTACAGCCCCGGCTTAACCTTTGGTGATCCTTCTAAGCTTAAGATTCTAAAGAAGCTAAGACCAACTATTGTAGGCGCTAACTCAGCTACAGTTTTTGTTAACTGGGCTTACGACTTTGATACTTCGTACAGAACTCAAGAGTATACAGTAGGCAACCAGACTCCAGCGTTCTACGGAGTTAGCGAGTTTACAGTTGGTGAGTTCACTGGCGGAACCTTAGTGTCACGCCGCGCTATCAACACGACAGGTGACGGCAGTGTAGTCACTATTGGTCTTGAGTCAGACATCAACGGTTTTGCATTATCACTACAAGAAATCAACGTACTAGCATTAATAGGTAAAACACTATGAGCAACTATACCCCGACGACAGACTTTGCCGCTAAGGACTCATTGCCTTCTGGAGACAGTGGCAAGATTATTCGCGGTACAGAGTTCAGTACAGAGTTTACTAACATAGCAACCGCAGTAGCGTCTAAGGCTAACACAGACAGCCCTACGTTTACTGGGACTGTAACGATACCTGCCCTTACGTTTACGGGTACGTTATCGACAGGAACGATTGACGGAGGTAATTACTAATGTCTGCATTTACAGATTTTTTAAGTGGTCTTGGGCCTGCTCTGGGTCTTCTAGGCGGCGGTGCTGCTGCTAAGGGAGCATACGATAGGCTTGGAGATATTGGAGATGTAGCGCAGCAGGGCGCAATGCAGATAGCGCAGCAGGGGCTTGATCAGTCTAAGTTCCAGCCTTTCAGCGTAACGTCTTCAACAGGCGGTCAGTTTGGTTACGACCCTACAACTGGCGCTGCAACAATGGCAGGTTCTCCACAAGAGCAAGCCATACAGAGCATGTTGATGGGACAAGCGCAGTCAACTTTAGGCGCAACACCGTATGGTCAGGCTGGAGGCAGAGCAGCAGCACAGCAAGCTTACGGTCTTGGCAATCAGTTTATGCAGTCTTCTCAGACACAGCCAGCAGACATCAATCAACTTAGAGGCCAGTTTGCAAACCAAGTTAGTGGACAACTCGGACAGCAACCCAGTGCTGCTATAGGACAACTTGGGCAGCAAGCGTTAGGATTAGGTCAGCAAGGTTTGGTTACACAGGCTCCGTCAGACGTAGAGGCGCTTAGGCAGCAGTATGGACAGTTGGCAGGACAAGCGGCGGGTGACGTTCTAGGTTCTACGACAGGCCGCGAAGCTGATGTATACGAGCGCATCCGGGCTACGCAGCGTCCAGAAGAGCAGCGTCAACGTTTGCAGCTAGAAGAGCGCCTTGCAAATCAAGGGCGTTTAGGTGTACGTACCAACATGTTTGGCGGTACTCCTGAGCAAGCAGCGTTGTCTCAGGCGCAGGAAGAAGCACAAAACAGGGCGTCTCTGGCAGCTATACAGCAGGCGCAATCAGAGCAGCAGCAAGCGTTAGGAACTGCTCAAGCACTCGGCGGTATGTTTGGTCAACAAGCAGGATTGTCTAGCAATCTTCAAGGTCAGGCGCAGTCTAGGGCAGCGCAGTTGTCACAGCTAGGCTTGAGTGCAAATCAGATACAGTCTCAGTTGCAGTCTGAAGGTCTTGGTCGGGCAGCTACGTCTGCTTCTCAGGCGGGACAGTTAGCACAGCTTGCAGGTGGCTTACAGGCGCAACAGGCTGGCCTTGGTGCTCAAATGGCTGGGCTAGGTTCTCAGTTGTCTGCACAAGACTTAGCAATGTTAAGTGGACAGCAGCAGCTAGGGCTAGGAGCCTTGGGTGGCTCTTACATACCACAATCACAACTACTAGCAGCTATGCAGGGCAGTGAGCTTTACCCACAGCTACAGCAGCGCGGTCAGCTTTACGGCGCAGGTCTGTTTGGCGAAGGCGCTATGGGCGGTCTTGAGGCGCTGTTGGGTGCTGGTCTGGGACAAGCTAACCTGATGGGTCAGTTAGGTACTGGACTGATTGGTGGCTTGGCTACTCCAACAGACAGCTTTGGTGGTTTGTCTGATGTGTTTGGCGGTGCGTTTGAAGGCTTGGGTGGGTTGTTTGGAAGCTTGTTAGGAAGCGGCGACGGTGACATGGGTGGCGGTACTAACGTAAACAACAACCCGTACTACACAGGGGATTTTTAAAATGGCTAAATTCGGACAAGGTTTTATACAGTCGCTGACACAGCCGGGGTACAGTCAAGGTTTGTTTAATCTTGGCACTGCGCTTGGTCAGGCTCCTGCTATGGCTGCTGAGAAACGTGAGCGTGAAAGCATGTTGGCGCAGATCAAAGACATGACGCCGCTAGAGACTGCTGACTTCATGGTGGATAAGGCAAAAACGCCAGCACAAATGATGGCGGCTAAGACAGCCAGACAAGGCGCTCTTATACAATCAGGTAAGGAGTCTTTGGATGTAATGCAGTCAGAGTTTTTACGAGAAACAAATCCTAAGCGTTTGCAAGAGTTAGAAAACGCAATGATTGCAACGGCACAGCAAACTGGTAACGCATCTAGCCAGTTCGCGGGGGCGGCTAAAAAGAAGACTGACGGTATTAACAAGCAAGAAGCTGTCAAAGGCATCGATGTTTTAATTGGTCAAATAAGTAATCCTGAATCGTCTGACACGTTAGTACAGGCGTCAAAAGAAACAGCTTTGCAAGTTGCTCGTGATAACAACGTTCCAGTAGAACAAGTTAGGCAGGCTGTAGAAGCGGCAGACAAGAAAAGAGTAACTTCTGTTTACGAGTCTGAGACTTTAAAGATAAACATGGCGACAAGAGCAGCAGAGCAGATACTGGCTAAAGGCGAAACTAAACAAAACTTTACAGATACTTATGGCGAAGAGTATGGATATGTCTTTGACGATGTTAAAAACAAAAGAGAGATAGAAGATAGCCGTCTAAAAGTTGCTAGAGATAATCTCAGGGCAACAGAGTATAAGTACACTGATAAAGAATTAAAAGATTTTGGGTTGGACGACAACACAATAGATGTTATTAACGCTATGGAGTCAGGTGCTAAGAAAAATGCCGCTGTTTTTAAAGCTGTTCTTGCATTAAACGAAGCTGCTGCGGGTAAGCCACCTAATGCTTCTTTGATTGGCGTTTACGCTAAAGGCGCAGTAAACAGATTTATGGAGCAGATTAAAGGCTCTTACGATGACGAAGATGAAGTAAAACAGGCAGAGGCTATGGCGTATGAGTGGGCTGTCAACACCTATGGAACTGCTGGTAAGTCACCAGAAGAGATGGCAGCAGCTACGGTTAACATACCAACTGGTAACGACGCTCAAGCAGGCGCGCCCGGAAACATAGCTGCAAGTATAGAAGAGCTTTCTAGAAGATTAGCGGAAGAGGAATCTGTTGATGAGTCTTAGTTTTTCAGAAACTTCTGAGCTATACAAACTTAAGGCACTTGCTGAAGAGAAAGGCAGGGACGATCTTATACCTGAGATAGACGCACTGCTTGCAAGCGACGACAATCAAGTTGATCTGATGTCAAGAGAAGGTCGCGTATATGAAAAAGAGTTTAAGGCAGAGCAGCTAGAGTATAGAGAAAACAAAGACGCATCCGTGCAGTTGTCAGAGTTGTTAAGGCAAGCTGAAGAGAAAGGCAGGGACGATCTTATACCTGAGATACAATCACTTAAAAGCGTTGTCGATAAAACAGTTTATGATTACGAAGACATAACAGAAGAAATACGTGGTGCTGGCTCTGCTGCGTTAGAGGCTGTATCTGTTGGGGCGCTAGGCGATGAGGCGCAATCTTGGGCGCTTGCTGGGTTGACAGGTCAAGACTATGACACTGTTCTTGAGGACACAAGGCGCATACAAGAAGAGTTCGCTGAAGACCTTCCTGTTTTAGATTTAGGTATCAGGATAGCTGCTGGATTTATACCGTCCGTTCGCCTAGCCAAAGCTTTAGGTGTAGGTAAAACGTTTGCTGGTGGTGCGGCTCGTCAGGGTGGTTTAACTGCTGGTGAAATAGGTGCGTATTCTTTCTTTGAAGGCGAAGGAGATGCGGGAAGTCGTCTTGAAAACGTAGCCAGAACTTTTCAAGACCCTCTAGCAATAGGCGCTGTTGGTCTTGGCGGTGGCTTAGGAGGCATTGCAGGACGCTCAGTAGGTAAAGCAAAGCAGCTAGAAGAAGCTGTTGAAAAAGCTATCAAAGGCGAAGAAAAGAAACTGGAAAGGCTTCGCACAGGTAAGGACAGGACGGTAGGTACTGATGTTGTTGACGCTTCGCAGCAATCTGCTGATCAGGCTGTTATACGTTTTTACAATCAAAACGGAAGGATGCCTGAAGGAACTGAGATAACTCAGATATACCGGGAGATGTCTGAAGAGATTGGCGTACCTATAAATAGAATCATGCAGTCTGAAATGAAAGCAGGACAGCGGCGTTTAGACCTTGACTATAGAACCAAATCAATAGAAGACATACGTAAGCGCGCTAAAGTAAGCGGAGACTTTGTTACTGAAACACAAGCAAGAACAAGTCGAGGCATATTAAAAGATTTTTATGAAGACAAGTTAGAGCCTATAGTTGAAGTTGCTAAAAGAAGAATAGGTGAAAAAGCTGCTGGGAATTTTCAGCGCATGGCTACTAACATGGCTAGACAGCAGCAAGATTTTGATACAATGTTTAATACAGATCAAGTACAGGCTTTTGCTAGAGCGTTAGAAGCAGACTCAGGAGTTATAAAGCAGCGTATACTTAACTTTTCTAACTCAAACTTAGATAACGTTGTAAGACGCAAGGAGTTTTCAGAACTCAAAAAGCTTTTAACTAAAGAGCAGATGGATGGTCTTAGGGCTATGCTTCGTATACGCGCTGATCAAGCAGGCCAGTACAGAAAGTTTGTATTCAAGGGCGTACCAATAGATCCGTTGTACGTACCGTCAAGGACTCTGGCTCAAAGCAATAAAGCTGCTTTGTTTAACAGAAGAAACATGCCGAGAAACGCCGTTGATGAAAATATGATGGAAAGAAAGCGTGGCTATCTGACAGAAGGTCAGGCTGCTGACTATGAGAATCCTATAATAGTTATGCGCGATAAGATTGCTCACGACGAAGCTGTTATTCAGCTGCATAAAAACTTCAAACTTAACAACAACACAAATAAGATTACGCAGGCTACAGAAGAGACAAAGGATCAAGTCACTAAGCAGGTTAGGCGTGAAGTCGAAGAAGGCAGCGCGTCTTTTGTGCAGCTTCGTGAAGCTCTTAAAGAAGAGGGAGCTAACTCAGGTGTAATACAAACTGCTGAAGAGTTAATGCGTTCTTTAATTGTACGGGGAACAACAGGCCCGTCAGGGGCATTAGCTAACATACGAAAAGCAGCGTACATGGGAACTATTGGAAACCCTTACAGTGCTTTGTTAAACTTTGGAGATGTTGGAAACACTGTTGTTAACTTTGGCGCTGACAACACAGGCGCTGCGCTGGTTAACATGCTTAAGCGTGACGGTATACGTGTAGGCGTACAAGACGTTGGCTTAGTTAATCAGGCTTCTGGTGAGTTCTTAAGGGAAGGATCTACTAAGTGGAACAGACGTTTTAATTTAATGTCTGATCTCACTTTTAAAGGGTCTGGATTTAGAGCGGCTGACGTTGCAGGAAAGACAGTAACTTTAAACGCAGCAGTACAGCGTGGCAGAATGATGGCGGCTGACGGATCTCTTCTTAGTGAATACAATTGGTTGTTTGGAAGACAAGAGCTTTTGAATTTACGTAAAGACTTACTGGCTAACAAGAAGACAGACAGGGTTCGTGAGTTTGCTGCGGCAGAACTTGCAAAGCTACAACCTTCTGATCTAGCGCAGATGCCTAAGTGGTACTTAGACCACCCTAACGGAAGACTTCTGTACATGTTAAGAACGTTTGGTTTAAAGCAACTACAACAAGTAAAGCGTCTTGTGTTTGAAACTTGGAAGGAAGGCGTCAAGCGTAACGATAACAACCTAAAGAAAGAAGCAATCAAGAACGCTGCTGCTTACGTTGTTGTTGTGGGTGGAGGCAATACACTGCTTAATGAACTGCGTCAGCCCGTCAAAGGAAAGCGAGATGCTTTTGAGATGGACGAAATGGAAGACTACTTTATTGACTTTATGTTAGGGGTCGCTACAGTTAACACCCAAAGTAAGTATACTTTAGAGAAACTTGCGAAGGGAGATGCTAGAGCAGCTATAAAAGCTTTCTTTCCTGCTCCATTAAACATGTCTGAAGACGTTGTTGGGGATATTGCTGCTGGGTTGTTTGACGAAAAAGATATAGATGAACTTTTCTTTGAAGGAAAAGGGGTAAGGTGGCTACCCTTTATGAGAGTAGCGCAGCCTTACCTTGAGGAAGAGTTCGACTAGAGTTCGCAGTTGTTACCAGTACAAGCCAGTTGCTGTGATCCTTCGGTCATGTCGCTGGCTTCTTCTATGTCCCAACTAAAGTCTTTCGGAAAGTCTTTGCATAACTTGTTATACGTTGACTTGTCGA
>Ga0228646_1000289_pt1 | contig 14220 bp, 9 predicted proteins | sample 58DmetaG_FD_190064 | JGI IMG/M metagenome (GOLD analysis project Ga0228646, IMG submission 190064) | Seawater microbial communities from Monterey Bay, California, United States - 58D | ecosystem: Environmental > Aquatic > Marine > Coastal | place: USA: California | collected 2016-11-04
AAACAAAACAGAAATATTTTTGGATTTAAGCTTGTCAATTATAGGGTTTACTTTAGAACAAATTAGATCAAACTGTTCATCAGATTTATATATAGGAATTATAACTACTTGAACAGGTGCTAACTTTGGAGGCAGCACTAAACCATTATCATCGGAGTGAGTCATAATTAAAGCTCCCATTAATCTAGTTGAAACACCCCAAGAAGTTGCCCACACATAATCCAAAGAACCAGTTTTATTTGCAAATTTAACATCAAATGCTTTTGCAAAATTTTGACCTAAAAAATGAGAAGTTCCAGCCTGCAATGCTTTACCATCTTGCATTAAGGCTTCAATACAATAAGTTTCTTCTGCTCCAGCAAATCTTTCACTTTCTGATTTAAGTCCCTTAATCACGGGTATTCCCATAAAATTTTGAGCAAATTCAGCATAAATATTATTCATTAATTCAGCTTCATCTAAAGCTTCTTGTTTTGTTGAGTGAGCTGTATGACCCTCTTGCCATAAAAACTCGGCAGTTCTCAAAAACAATCTAGTTCTCATTTCCCATCTCACAACATTAGCCCACTGGTTTATAAGTATAGGAAGATCTCTGTATGATTGAATCCAGTTTTTATAAGTATTCCAAATAATTGCTTCGCTGGTTGGTCTTACAATTAATTCTTCTTCAAGCTTAGCTTTTTCGTCTACAATTAATTTTCCAGGATTTTCATCATCATTTTTTAATCTATAATGTGTAACTACAGCACATTCTTTTGCAAACCCTTCGGCATTTTTTTCTTCAGCCTCGAACAAACTTTTCGGAACAAACAGAGGAAAGTAAGCATTTTGATGACCAGTCTCTTTAAACATTATATCGAGTTGGGCCTGCATTTTTTCCCAAATAGCATAACCATACGGTTTTATCACCATACATCCTCGAACAGATGAGTTTTCTGCTAAATCAGCTTTAACTACTAACTCGTTGTACCATTTTGAATAATCTTCTTCTCTTTTAGTTAACTTTTTAGACATGAATTGCTATTGGCATAATTATTGATTAATTTTAAGTGTAGCTAAATTAATTAAATTATAAATAAAATGAGATACTTAATATTATTACTTTTTACATTATCATTAATTAGTTGTGGACCCTTGAATTCAATCAACTCAAGTACTAGTGATGGTATTTACGGTAATAATAGTGAAGTTTCAGGTAATAACAGTGCATTTTATAAAAATTATTTTGAACAAAAATCTGATGAATTGGGTCTTAATAGCTCAATAAACGATTCAGTGCTCACAGACATAAATTCTTATTCTTCAAATACAAATATTTCTTACTCAAATAGTAATGGTTCTTGGGGAGATAATCCAACCTCAGTAAATATAATTTTTAGAGATCGTTATGTTTACAAACCTTACATGAATTATTACCCTTATGGATATAATTGGTATGACAATTATATGACAAGCTATTGGAATAGATGGTACTCTCCTTGGGGATTTAACTACCCAAGATATGGATATGGATATGGATATGGATATGGATATGGATATGGATATGGATATGGATATGGATATGGAATGTGGAATAATTGGTGGCATCCATACTATAATGGACCAGATTATAATGATCCATATTATTACAGAAACGAAAATAGAGTTGCTTATATGAATGGTAAAAGAAGTTCTATATATTCAACTGATAAAGGAATTCTTGAAAACTCATCTAACTCAAACGTTACAACAAATTATAATGTTGGAAGGAATGACAGTAAAATAGTAAATTCCAAAACTGGAGAAAAATCAGAACAAATAAAGAATAGAAATATTAATAGAGTATATTATGCTCTAAAAAATAGTCAAGGCAGAGTAGGACCAGCTAGAGGATACCAAAACAGAGGTGAAGTTGGAAATTATGGAAATTCTGCAACTGATAACAAATCAAAATCTAATTTTCAAGCAAGTAAATATGGATCAAATACAAGATCATATGATGTTTCGAGATCTAGCAAGGGTTCCTTAAACAAAGGAAGGGTTTATTCTAGACCTGAAAATAATAGTAATAATTCCAGTAATACAAGAAGTTATTCTAGACCAGAAAGCAACAGTAATAATTCTAGTAATAAAGCTAGAAATTATTCAAGACCTCGATCAAATACTTCGTCAAGCTCAAGCAGTTCTAGACCGACCTACAGTCCGCCATCTAGCTCATCAAGGTCTAGTGTTGGTAATGTGAGCAGCAGTAGTTCTTCAGGAAGATCAGGTGGCGTATCTAGAGGTAAAAGATAATGTCTTAAATGTTACATAGAAAAATTTCATTTTTATTATTAATTTTTTCATTTTCTTTAAACTCACAAAGTTTAAATGATTTTTTAAAAATTTCTATTGATAATCCAGTTGGTTCTGCAAGGTTTGAGTCAATGGGAGGTGCATTTGGTGCTCTTGGTGGTGATTTGTCTGCAATTAACGTTAACCCTGCTGGCAGTGCTGTTTTCAACGATAATCAATATGAGTTTACACTTTCTAACAGTAAAAAATCAACTAAATCCTATTATTATTCTGACACATCTGTTAAAAATAAAAATAAGTTTAGCGTTAATCAAGGCGGTGGAGTTTGGGTTTTTAAAAACTATGGAGGAGGAAATGTTAATAAAATTTCTTTCAGTGTAAATGCTCAAACTAATAGTTCCTATTATGATAATTTTGAAATAAAAGGTAAAAATCAATTTAATTCAATAGATAAATTTTTCCTTAACAATACTAATGGAGTTACCGTTTCAGATGTAAGTGTTGGCACAAATGAATCCACCTCAGAAGTTTATAAATTTCTAGGAGAGTATTATGGTTTTTCAGCGCAACAAGCATTCTTGGCATACCAAGGTTATCTAATTGACTTTGATGATTCAAATAATACCTTTTATTCGCTTGCACGCTATAATAATGGAGTTGATCAACAATACACAAGTGATTCTAAAGGTTACAATAATAAATACAACTTAAATATTGCAATTCAGTTTAAGGAAGATTTTTATTTCGGATTAAACATAAACACACACGAAGTTTATATAGAAAACTACACTAGACTTTTCGAGTCAAATTTTGATGAAGACTCAGCAATAAAGTCAATTTTATTTGAAAACAGACTAACAACTTACGGAGAAGGGTTTTCTTTTCAGATTGGTGCATTAAGAAAATTTAATAAATTAAGAATTGGAGTTTCTTATCAATCACCAACGTGGTATACACTTTGGGATGAAACATCACAATATCTAGAAACCGAATCAGTTGATTTAAATGGATTAAATTACAGAGATATAGTTGACCCAAGAATAACAAATTTATATCCAAAATATAAATTAAACTCACCATCCTCTATAACACTAAGCTCAGCTTTGGTTATTGGAAAAATTGGATTATTAAGTTTTGATGTAATATCTAAAGATTATTCGAAAATTAAAGTCAAACCAAAAAATGAGTTCACTGATTCTAATAATTTAATTAAATCGCAACTACAAAGTACATTAAATTTTAAAATTGGTTCTGAAATAAGATTGAATAAATTAAGCTTAAGAGCTGGTTTCAATTCCATCGAAAGCCCATTAACAAATTTCACTGAAAACAGTACTTCTCTCGCATATGGGTTTGGTTACGATTTTGGAAATACATTAATTAATTTTTCTCACAAAACATTAGAACAAAGTAAAAATCATCAATTATTTGACACTGGGCTGTCTGATATAGCTTTATTAGAATCAACTAAATCAATCTCATCATTATCAATTGTATTTAAATTTTAGAATTAATTAATCTTTAATTAACTTTGCAACACATTTATTATCAATATGAAATACGAAAAATTTTTTGAAGAACAAATAGATATTGCCGGGGATGATCATTTAAGTTCCTCACCCGATACTCCACTAAGAGAAGATGCTTTTGAAATAAGTGATGAAGAAAAAATTTCAATCATAGAAAAAAACGTTTACAATATTTTAGAGACAATTGGTATGGACCTTACAGACGACAGTTTGAAAGGCACACCAAAAAGAGTCGCTAAAGCATGGGTTAATGAACTTTTTGGAGGGTTAAATCCAGATAAAATGCCAAAAGCATCAACATTTGATAATAAATATTTATATAAAGAGATGTTGGTAGAAAAAAATATTACAGTTTATTCAACCTGTGAACATCATTTATTACCAATAATTGGGAAAGCTCATGTTGCATACTTTTCCAAAGGAAATGTAATTGGTTTATCCAAAATGAATAGAATTGTTGATTATTTTTCAAAACGTCCTCAAGTTCAAGAAAGACTTACTATCCAAGTAGTAAAAGCTTTACAAGAAGCACTTGGTACTGAAGATGTTGCATGTGTTATTGATGCTAAACATTTGTGTGTCAATTCGAGAGGAATAAAAGATGTAGATTGCAGTACTGTTACTGCTGAATTTGGAGGTAAGTTTAAGGATAAAAATGTTAAAAGAGAATTTTTAGGTTATATTAGTAATTAAAGCTGAAATAATTTGAAATGATTTCAAACTACGCTAAAAATTTAAAATTATACAATTCCTTAACTGGCAAAAAAGAAAAATTCATACCAATTCAAGAACTCAATGTTGGTATGTATGTTTGTGGTCCAACTGTGTACAGTAATGCACATTTAGGAAATTGCAGGACATTTATCTCATTTGATTTAATATACAGATATTTAAAACACTTAGGTTATAATGTAAGATATGTAAGGAATCTAACTGATGTAGGTCATTTAGAAAATGAAGATGATACAGGTGAAGATAAGGTCTCTAAAAAAGCAAGACTTGAGAATTTAGAACCTATGGAAGTAGTACAAAAATACACATTAGATTTCCATAGTATTTTAAATAAGTTAAACACATTACCACCTAGTATAGAACCTAGTGCAACTGGCCATATAATTGAACAAATTGATAGCATAAAACAAATATTAAAATCTGGATTTGCATACGAGAAAAATGGTTCAGTATATTTTGATATTATGAAATTCAATGAATCTAAAACTTATGGAAAATTAAGTGGAAGAAAAATTGAAGAAATGCTAAATCAATCAAGATCTTTAGATGGATCTGTTGATAAAAAAAACCCACAAGATTTCGCATTGTGGAAAAAAGCTGAAAAAAATCATATTATGTTTTGGGATTCTCCTTGGGGAAAAGGGTTCCCAGGGTGGCATCTTGAATGTACATCAATGAGTAAAAAATATCTTGGAGATTATTTTGATATTCACGGTGGAGGCATTGATTTAAAATTTCCGCATCACGATTGTGAGATAGCTCAGTCCGAAGCAATTGACGGAAAAAATCCAGCAAAATTTTGGATGCATACCAATATGTTGACTTTAAATGGGAAAAAAATGTCAAAATCAATTGAGAATTTTATTTTACCTAACGAAGTTTTTAATGGTAATAATAAAATCTTAAGCAAATCATTTAGCCCAAATGTTGTTAAATTCTTTATTTATCAAGCTCACTACAGAAGCGTGTTGGATCTAAGCAACGATGCTTTAATTGCTTCAGAAAAAGGATTTAAAAAATTAATGAGTGGATTTTTATCAATTTCTAAGTTAAATCATAATAGTGAGGTTTCTGACTTTGATATAGACCTTTGGATTAGTAAATGTTATGCTAAAATGAATGACGATTTTAACACTCCAATGTTAATAGCCGAATTATTTGAATGTGTAAAGTTTATAAATAATGTTAAAATCAATTCAAAAAATTTAAACACTAAGGATAAAGAAAGGCTAGCCATAACTTTTAATGATATTTTGTTTAATATTTTAGGCTTTAATAGTGAGATAAGTAAGGTTGAAAAATCAAATTCTCAAAATGAACTAGTTGAGTTATTAATTAAAATAAGATCTCAAGCCAGAAATGATAAAAACTTTACATTATCAGATCAAATAAGAGACGAGTTATTTAAACTTGGAATACAATTAAACGACGATAAAAACAGCTCTTCATTTGAATTAATTTAATGAAAAGAATTATTATTTTTCCATTTTTAATTTTAATTAAATTTTACCAATCTTTCATTTCTCCATTATTACCATCGACATGTAGGTATACTCCAACTTGTTCTGAATATGCTAAACAATGTTTAACAAAACATGGTCTTTTCAAGGGTTCATTAATGAGTGTTAAAAGAATATTAAAATGTAATCCATGGGGCGGAAATGGATATGATCCTATACCTTAGTGTAATTAATAAAAATTTAGATTATGATGTTTTTTAAAATAGATTGGGCTCCAAATGAAATTCTTTTTGAAGTTTTTTCTTTAACAATATATTGGTACAGTGTAATGTTTATAATAGCTTTTTCTTTAGGCTATTATATTGTTCAAAAAATATATATTAATGATAACAAGTCTGTTACATTAGTAGAACCACTTTTTATATATGTAGTATTTGGAACTCTTATTGGAGCAAGATTAGGTGAGGTGTTTTTTTATAATTGGGATTATTTTCAAAATAATTTAATAGAGATTTTTCTTCCTATAAAAAAAGATATAAATAGTTCATTTCTTTTTGGAATCATTGATGGTTGGAAATTTGTAGGTTACAGAGGATTAGCTAGTCATGGTGCAACTATTGGAATAATAACTGCTATGTTCATTTACAAATACAAATTCAAATACAATTCAGTATTATGGATTTTTGATAGAATTGTAATTCCGATTTCGATAGGTGGAATGTTTGTGAGAATTGGAAATTTTTTTAATTCTGAAATTGTAGGGAATTATACTAATTCAAATTTTGGTGTAGTGTTTCAAAATAATGGCGAAATTTTTCCAAGACATCCTGCGCAATTATACGAAGCTTTCGGTTATTTATTATTATTTATTCTTCTTTGGAACATTTACTGGAAAACAGATTTAAAAAAATACAAAGGATTCATTTTTGGATTGTTTTTAACTTGCCTTTTTTCAATAAGAATGTTAGTTGAAAATGTTAAAGAAAGTCAAGGAGGACTTGAAGATACTCTAGGAATTTTATCAACTGGCCAGTGGCTAAGTATACCTTTTATAATTATAGGAATAGTCCTAATGCTATATTCAAGAAGAAAGTATGCTTAAATTATTTCTTTAAACTTTTTCTTAATGTATCAAACATAACAGGTGTAGCGATAAAAACAGAAGAGTAAGTACCAACTAAAACACCAACAATTAAAGCGAACATAAATCCTCTAATTGATTCTCCTCCAAAAAGGAAAATAGCAAGTAATACAACCAAAGTAGTAAAAGAAGTATTTAAAGTTCGGCTCAAAGTACTATTCAGTGCACCATTAACAGTTTTTTTAAACTCCCATGATTTATTTATTAATCTAAACTCTCTGATCCTGTCAAACACAACCACAGTATCATTTAAAGAATATCCAATTACTGTTAGAACTGCAGCAATAAAGGCTTGATTTATTTCCATATTAAAAGGCATAAAAGAATATGTTAAAGAAAATATCCCTAATACTATTAAAACATCATGAAAAACTGCAGTAACGGCTCCTAAAGAGTATTGCCAATCTCTAAACCTTAGCAAAATATACAAGAAAACCACAAATAATGAACCAAATATTGCTAAAAACGAATTCTTTTTAATATCATCGGCAATGGTAGGTCCAACCTTAGAAGACCCCATTATTCCAACAGATTTATCGTCAGCTCCATTTACAAAATCATCATAAGTTAAATTTTCAGGAAACTTAGTTTTTAAAGCATCAAACATCTTTTGTTGAATTTCGTTATCAACTTCAATACCTTCAACATCAACTTTATAATTAGTAGTAATTTTTAATTGATTGTCTGAACCAAATGTTTTTGCTTCTGCATTCCCTAAAACATCAATCAATGAAGCCTGTATTTCACTTTGATTTACATCATTATCAAACCTCACAGTATATGTTCTTCCTCCAACAAAATCAACACCTTGATTTAATCCGTTTGTACTTAATGAATATAAACTAATTAATAGTAAAGAAACTGAAACAAAATAAGCTACTTTTCTCTTTTGTAAAAACCTAATAGAAAGTTTACTAAATAGGTTTTTAGTAAGTGTTGTAGAGAAATCAAGAATTCTACCTTTTGATAGTCTTGAGTCAACTAACATTCTTGTAATGAAAATTGCAGTAAATAAAGACGTAGCAATACCTATAAGTAAAGTTGTTGCAAAACCTTTTATTGGACCTGATCCAAAAACAAAAAGGATTAATGCGGTAAGACCAGTGGTAATATTAGCGTCCAAAATTGAAGATAATGCGTTACTAAAACCATCTCCAACAGAATGCTTGAGACCTTTTCCTCTTCTTAATTCTTCTCTAATTCTTTCAAAAATAAGTACGTTAGCGTCAACTGACATACCAATTGTTAAAACAATACCAGCAATCCCTGGTAAGGTTAGTACAGCTCCTAGACCCGCTAAAATTCCAAATATTAAAACTAAGTTCAATACCAGAGCAACATCAGCATATATCCCAGCTCTACCATAATAAAAAATCATCCAAATAAGAACCAGAATTAGAGCTATAATAAAAGAATTTATACCTTTTTCAATATTTTCTTTTCCAAGCGATGGGCCAACTACCTCAGATTCAATAATTTCAGCTGAAGCAGGTAATTTTCCCGCTCTTAAAACATTAGCTAAATCAATTGCTTCATTTAATGTGAATTGACCAGATATTTCAGATCTACCTCCAGAAATTGCACCTCTTGAAACTCCAGGTGCAGAGTAAACTATATCATCTAAAACAATAGCAATATTGCTTTTATCTTTATAAGCGTTACCTGTCATTTCTTCCCATTTTCTAGCACCCTTTCCGTTCATTTGCATTGAAACAGCTGCTGCACCAACCTGGTCATAGGATTGACTCGCATCAACAACTACACTACCACTAAGTGGAGGCTTATTATCTCTATTAGATTTTATTGCATAAAGATCAACAACACTATTAGATAGATCGGCCTTGCCAAAAAGGAAACGAGTAAATCTTTTTTCTGAAGGAAGTAGCTGTCTAATTTCTGGCATTGACAAATACTCCTCAATTTTCTTTTGATCTTTTGCTAAAAATTGAGCGATTACAGGACCTCCTTGAAAACCAGTTCCAACTAAATAATCAAAAAGAGGATTTTTAATACTAGAATTAATTGAATCATTAGCTTCAACATCAGCTAATAAATCATCAATTTCTGATGTTTCCGTAATTTCTAACTTATCATCATCCTCTACTAAAATAGTTTTCAAAGCTTCATTAGCTTTTGATAAAAAAGGTAAAAAATCATCGTTTTTTTCAGTGTACCAAAATTCTAACTGAGCAGTGCTTTGAAGAAGGTTTTTAACTCTAGCTACATCTTTAGCACCAGGCAACTCAACTCTAATTCTTCCAGAGTTACCTAAACGTTGAATATTGGGCTGAGTTACTCCAAATTTGTCTATTCTTTTTCTTAAAACTTCAAAAGCTGAAACGATAGATTCATCAATTTTTCTTCTAATTATTGGTTTAACCTCAGCGTCAGACATTTCGAAATTAATTTCGTCACTTAATGATCTATTTGCAAAAATATCTGGAGATGCCAAAGGCGTATCACTACTAATTTCTTCAAAAGCATTAAAAAATGATTCCACATAAGTATCATCAGATTCTTTTTGCAAAATATCAGCATCGTTCAATGCTTTGTTAAATACAGGATCTTTAGAGTTTTCTGAGAGACCTTTTAATATATCCTTAACTGATACTTGGAGAGTAACATCTATACCTCCTTTTAAATCTAAACCTTTATTTAATTCTTTATTTTTTGCACTTTTATATGTTGTGAAGCCAAGAACAGACTCATCAGAAATTGAATCTAAATAATTATTATATTTTTCTTCTCTTAAATCAACAAAATTTTCTTGTTGATTTGAAATAGATTTTATAGAATATTCAGAAGCACTATCCTCAATGCCTGATGTTATAAAAGTGAATGAAATCTGATAAACACTTACAAGAGTGAAACAAAAAGCAAAAAACTTTATTAGACCATTATTATGCATAATATTTTATTTATGAGTTCTTTTTTTAAAACGAGCAAATATATGATTTACTTGATGATAAAGCAATTCTAAAAATAAACATCAAAGTAATTTATTAGATTGATTGTACCTACAGAGCTAAATTCATTTTTCTAACAGCTGATGCACTGTCAGCAAATTTTACCATTTCCTGATCGTTTAATTTTAAATTTATAATTTTTTCACATCCATTTTTTCCAATAATACATGGAACACCAATACAAATGTCATCTTGGTTATACTCTCCATCCAAAAATACTGAACATGGAATAATTCTCTTTTCATCATTTAAAATTGATTTTACTAAAAAAGCAACTGAAGCACCAGGTGCGTACCAAGCTGATGTACCTAAGAGTTTAGTAAGTGTTGCTCCTCCAACCATCGTACTGGCTGAAACCTTTTCTAATTCTTCTTCAGAAATTAAGTCAGAAATTGGTAAGCCATTATAAGTAGCTAATCTTGTTAATGGAATCATTGTAGTATCTCCATGACCACCTATTACCATTCCATGAATATCATTTGCAGGTCTATCGAGTGCCTGCGAAAGATATGTTTTAAATCTAGAACTGTCTAAAGCACCTCCCATACCTATTACTCTATTTTTAGGTAATCCAGTTGATTTTAGTGCTAGATAAGTCATAGTGTCCATAGGATTAGAAACAACAACGATAATTGTATTCGGAGAATGTTTTAAAATATTTTCAGAAACTGTTTTTACTATTCCTGCGTTAATTCCAATTAACTCCTCTCTTGTCATTCCAGGTTTTCTAGGAATACCAGATGTAATAACTACAACATCACTATCAGATGTTTTTGAATAATCACCAGTGGTTCCAATTATTTTTGTTCCAAAACCTATAGTTGTTTGAGTTTGCATCATATCTAATGCTTTACCCTCAGCAAAACCTTCTTTGATATCTAAAAGAACAACTTCACTTGCAATAGATTGAGTTGCAATTACTTCTGCACAAGTTGATCCAACATTTCCTGCACCTACAATAGTTACTTTCATTTATTTAATAATTTTTTATTAGACGTCGATATTAGCGTATGTAGCATTTTTTTCAATGAATTCTCTTCTTGGTGGAACTTCGTCACCCATTAACATTGAAAATACCCTGTCAGCTTCAACTGCGTTATCAATTGTTACCTTTCTAAAAGTTCTAAACTCTGGATTCATTGTAGTGTCCCAAAGCTGAATAGCATTCATTTCTCCTAAACCTTTATATCTCTGAATTGAAACTCCTTGTCCAAAATCATCCATAATCTTATCTCTTTCCTCATCATTCCATGCATATAATTTCTTAGCACCTTTCTTAACAAGATATAATGGAGGTGTAGCGATATAAATATTTCCGTTTTCGATAAGTTCTTTCATATATCTAAAAAAGAAAGTTAAAATCAGTGTTGCAATGTGACTACCGTCAACATCAGCATCACACATAATTACAACCTTATGATACCTTAATTTTTCTAAATTAAGAGCTTTACTGTCATCTTCTGTTCCAATTGTAACGCCAAGAGCAGTATATATATTTCTTATTTCCTGGTTTTCAAAAACTTTATGTTGCATGGCTTTTTCAACATTAAGTATCTTACCTCTCAATGGTAAAATAGCTTGAAAATTTCTATCTCTTCCTTGTTTAGCTGTTCCACCTGCAGAGTCTCCCTCAACTAAAAAAACTTCACAAAGTTCTGGATTTTGTTCTGAACAATCTGAAAGTTTCCCAGGCAATCCTCCTCCACTCATTACTGTTTTTCTTTGAACCATTTCACGAGCCTTACTAGCTGCATGTCTAGCTTGAGCGGCAAGAATAACCTTTTGTACAATAATTTTAGCATCCATAGGATTTTCTTCTAAATAGTTCTCAAGCATTTCAGAAACCGCTTGAGACACAGCAGAGTTTACCTCCCTGTTTCCTAATTTAGTTTTAGTTTGACCTTCAAATTGAGGCTCAGCAACCTTAACTGAAACTATGGCTGTAAGACCCTCTCTAAAATCATCACCAGCAACATCAAACTTTAATTTTTCAAGCATTCCAGATGAATCAGCATACTTTTTTAAAGTTGATGTCAAACCTCTTCTAAAACCTGCTAAATGAGTCCCTCCTTCATGAGTATTAATATTATTAACATAAGAATGTAGATTCTCTGAAAATGATGTATTATAAATCATCGCTACTTCAACAGGAATACCATTTTTCTCTCCTTCCATTGAAATAACATCAGATGTTAAAGGCTCTCTGTTTTCATCTAAAAATCTAATAAATTCTTTTAAACCTTCTTCAGATTTAAAAACTTCTTTAACATACTCGCCGTCAACTTTAGTTCGTTTGTCAGTTAAAGAAATAGTAATTCCCTTATTTAAAAAAGATAATTCTCTCATTCTGTTAGCTAAAGTTTCGTAGCTATATTCTTGAGATTCTTTAAAAATTGATTTATCTGGTCTAAATGTAACTTCGGTACCTTTTTTTGATGTGGTACCATCCTGCTTGACTGGAAACAAGGCTTTTCCTTTACTGTATTCCTGAATCCAAATTTTTCCCTCTCTAAATACTCTTGCAGTAAGATGATCTGATAATGCATTCACTACAGAAACACCTACGCCGTGTAATCCGCCAGACACTTTGTAAGAATCCTTATCAAACTTACCTCCTGCTCCAATCTTTGTCATTACTACTTCTAAAGCAGAAACACCTTCTTTTTTATGAATACCTACAGGAATTCCTCTACCATTATCATCAACAGAAATTGAATTATCTTCATTTATTGAAACATTAATTTCGTTACAATGGCCAGCCATTGCCTCATCTATAGAATTATCAACAACTTCATAAACTAAGTGATGTAAACCACGCACACCAACATCGCCAATATACATCGATGGTCTCATTCTAACATGCTCCATTCCCTCAAGAGCCTGTATACTATCAGCAGAATACTGATTCTTATCTATTTCTTCGCTCATTTTATATGATTTTTAATAAATTTTCGGTTAAAACAAATATAACTAATTAACAAAATAAATTAGTTAATTATCAGAGTTGAATAGGGGTAAGTTATCAACAATTTTAACTTAAAATTATTATCAATTAATAAGAGTCATTATGGACGTTAGAAACTGATCTACCAGACGGATCATTTAGATTTTTAAATGTCTTATCCCATTCTAATGCAATTGGTGTACTACATGCAACTGAGGGAACTGAAGGAACTGTGGTAGCAGAAGTTTCTGATGGGTAATGTTCCTCAAAAATCGATCTGTAGTAATACTCTTCTTTTGACATTGGAGTTTGGAAAGGAAAAGTGAATTTTGCATTTTTAAACATGTCATCAGTTACCTTTTCATTCACTAAATCTTTCAAACTATCTATCCAATCGTATCCTACTCCATCACTAAATTGCTCCTTTTGCCTCCAAGCTACTGATTCAGGAAGGTACTGTTCAAAACTTTTTCTTAAAACCCATTTTTCCATTTTTTCAGAGTTAATCATCTTGTCTTTTGGATTAATTCTCATTGCAACATCAATAAATTCTTTATCTAAAAACGGAACTCTACCTTCAATTCCCCAAGCTGCCAAAGACTTATTAGCTCTTAAGCAATCGTATTGATATAATTTATCTAATTTTCTTACAGTTTCCTCGTGAAATTCTTTAGAATCAGGTGCTTTATGAAAATACAAATAACCACCAAAAATTTCATCAGCCCCCTCTCCAGATAAAACCATTTTAATACCCATAGATTTAATAACTCTAGCCATCAAGTACATTGGCGTAGAAGCTCTAATTGTAGTTACATCATAGGTTTCCAGATGATAAATAACGTCTTTAATAGCATCTAAACCTTCTTGTACAGTAAACGTTATTTCATGGTGAATAGAATCAATATGGTCAGCTACCTTTTGAGCAGCTATTAAATCGGGAGAACCTTTCAAACCTACAGCAAACGAATGAAGTTGAGGGTACCAAGCAGATTTAACATCGTTTGACTCAACTCTATTTTTTGAATATTTTTTAGCAAGTGCAGAAGTGATTGAGGAATCTAAACCACCTGACAATAATACACCGTAGGGAACATCACTCATAAGTTGCCTGTGAACAGCATTTTCTAAAGCAGTTTGTAAATCCTCTAGGTTTGTTTTATTGTCTTTTACAGAA
>Ga0228646_1000291_pt1 | contig 14219 bp, 11 predicted proteins | sample 58DmetaG_FD_190064 | JGI IMG/M metagenome (GOLD analysis project Ga0228646, IMG submission 190064) | Seawater microbial communities from Monterey Bay, California, United States - 58D | ecosystem: Environmental > Aquatic > Marine > Coastal | place: USA: California | collected 2016-11-04
TGACTTTTATATTAAGCAATAAAGCCGAGGCACAACAAGATCCAAATTTCACTTTGTATAATTTTAATATGAATATCATTAATCCTGCCTATGCGGGAATAAAGGATAGTCCAGAATTTAATTTGGTGTATAGAAGTCAATTTATAGGAATAGATGACGCTCCCAGAACAGTTTCTATGGCTTATTCAAAAAATGTTGGGAGAAATCTTGGGTTAGGGGTTTCTTTAATAAATGATAAAGTTTTTATTTTAAAGCAAACAGACGTGGATGTTGATATTTCGTACAAAATTCAAATGTCTGAACAAACCAACTTATATTTTGGACTAAAAGCAGGAGGAGGGTTTGTCAACATAGATCTTACAAGAGCCTACGATGGTGGAGATGATCCTTTGTTTTTAGAGAATCAAGATTTTTTCAATCCTCATTTAGGAGCTGGAATACATATTCAGAATGAGAAGTTCTACATTACAGTTTCAACTCCAAATTTTTTGAAAGGGAAACGATATGAGAAGCAAGGTAATACTCCAAGTATTGCTGTTGATAATTCTCATTTTTATATAGGAACAGGAGTTAACATCTGGCTTGATAGATATTTAATGCTAACACCGATGTTTATGATGCGAAATGTAGAAGGTGCACCAAATAGTTTTGATATGGGAGCCACATTAGATATTCAGGAAAAATTAATTATTGGAGGGAATTATAGGTATGAAGAAATGGTGTCACTTTACACGCTTGTTAAAGTAGCAAATAAGCTAAAATTAGGAGCTGCGTATGATATTACCAGTTCTGACTTTTATTTAACCAAGAATGGAGGATCTTTAGAATTTATACTTAAGTATCAATTTTAAAACTAAAAATATGCTATTTAAAAAAAACCAACTTTTAGTATTCTTATTCACTATAATTTTCTCATCATTCACATTCTCTCAAATTACTTGCAATGATACGTCTTGGGGTAAAGCTATAGATTTTAGTGGTTCTAACGAACATGCTAAACAGGTTAATCCAAGTTCTAACAATCTACCTGTAAGAATGATAGACTTTGCTACTACGGTTGATGGACCTGATTCTAGTGATAAAACAAGTAACGATGATTCTGCCGCACCTTGGGCGGTCGCTATAGTATTCAAAATAGATGGATATAATACTAATCAACATATCTGGAATAGTGGAGAAGGAGCTAGTACTAATAATGATAACATTTATTTAAGACTATCTGCCGCAAAATCTTTATTTCTTGGATGGGGTAGAGAAGGTGATGGCTATAATGAGGTTAGGATTGCTAATCAGAATGTCTCATCTTCTAATTGGTATGGTGTTTATATAGCTCATAAAGGAGCAAGATATAACGCTTCCAATGCTACTGCTGCTAACTTAGCTGATGCTTTTGATATTAGAATAATGTCATCAAGTGATAACTTTAATAGTGTAGGATCTAACTTATGTACTAGTGCTAATTGGACTTCTACTGGATATACAATGAAAAAGTCTGTTGCTGGAGATTTCACTATTGGTGGAAGAGGTTCTAATAGAAGTTTCCGTGGTAAGGTAGCTTCATGTGTTGTAACAACTCTAAAAAGAAATCGAACTTTACCTACTGATGCTGAAGTAAAGAAAATCCTTATTGACCCAATAGGTTGGGTAACTGATTATAAAATTGGAGAATCATATAGAAAATCTAATTCTGTTGATAATACAAACAATTTTCAGTTAAATAGTACTGACCCTCAAAGAGCAACACAGGTTTGGTTAATGGGTGATGGTGCTTCTGATTCTTATTCTAATTTCATTAGAAACTACATTAATACTAGTGACCAGAATGATGCTAAACTACAATTAAATAGTATGGTCTCAAATGATTTTGAAACCGTGAGTATTGATGGTCTTGAACAAGTTGTATGTAATCAATGGCAAGGTGGTCAAAGTACAGATTGGGGCACAGCTACTAACTGGAGTTTTGGTTCAGAACCAAGTGAAAGTGATAACATAAAAATACCATCTGGTATAGATGCAATAATTTCAGAAAATGAAGATAAAGTTGTTAATAGTATTACAGTAGATAGCGGTGGCTCGCTTATCTTGTCCAAAAATAGTTCTCTTTCTATTACTGATAGTTTCACAAACAATGGCACGGTTACTTTAAACTCAGATTCAGAAAAATTCTCATCGTTGATTGTTGGTGGTTCTTCATCTGGTAACATTGTATACAAACGTTATGTTAATACCGAAGGCTCGGGTGAATGGGATTTAATCGGTTCTCCTGTTGATGGGCTTTCGATTAGTGATTTTGTTACTACAAATACCACAAGTTCGCCTGCAACTCTAGCCACTAGTAGTTCAGTTTATGCTGTTGGGTTTTATGATAACAGCGATGATAGTTGGACGAACTACACAACATCCACAGTTGGTGATGCAGGTAACTTTGATATTGGTAAAGGATATCAAATGGCCTCAGTAAATGGGGGAACAGGATTACTTTCTTTCACTGGAACTGTAGCCACAACCGATCAAACACAGGCTATTATTAATAACAATGGTAATGGCAGTGGAAAGCGTTGGAATTTAGTTGCCAATCCTTTTCCTTCTTATCTTAATGCAAATAACAATGCAGATGGAACTAACAATTTTTTGAAAGTTAATCTAGCTTCAGGAGTAATTGATGCTACTTATTCGGCTATTTATGGCTGGAAAGCAGATGGCACTGGATACGCTATTTATAATAATTCATCCTCAGCAACATATATTGCACCTGGACAAGGTTTTTGGGTGGCAGCAGCCAGTACATCTTCAGCAAATTTAAGCTTCACTGAAGCCATGCAAACAGCTACAGGAGGTGATGATTTTATTGCTGGAAGAACAACTTCTACGAGTTTTGAATTGGTATTAGACATGCATAATGATGATATAAAAGTATCGGACACTAAATTTTATTTTAAAGAAGGATTGACTTTAGGATTAGACCCAGGATATGATGCAGGGGCATTCAATCAATCTTCAGGTTTAAGTTCAAGACTTGTAGAACAAGACAACGGAGTTGGTATGGGTATCAATGCAATGCCTGTAGATGTTTTAAGTAACGTAATAGTTCCTCTTACCATAGAACAAGAAGCTGGGATTGCACTTAAAATTCAAATAGCGAATAGTACGATTCCAGAAGATATAAATGTGTACCTGGAAGATGCAATGGAAAACACCTTTACACTTCTTACCAATGAGAGTTTTGAACTCTTAACGCAAACAGCCTTAAGTGGTATGGGAAGGTTTTTTATTCATTTTACTTCAAGTACACTTTCCACAGATACAGCAGGCAGTACCTCATTATTAACCGCCTATAAAGGAAAAGGAAATGCCTATATCTCTGTAGAAGGATTGCAGCAGTTCTCAGAGCCAGCACAGTTAACGCTTTACAATGTGTTAGGAATGAAAATACTTTCAAAAAACATCCAAAACCCTTCACAAAAAGAGATGCTTTCTACAGTAGGAATGAAGACCGGAGTCTACATACTAAAAGTACAGGCAGAAAACATTGTTTTCACTAAAAAATTAATAATAGAATAAAAACTCTTTATGAAAAAATCAGAAAACTCACTTGAAAACACCAAAGATATCAGTAGAAAAGAGGCCATAAAGAAAATGGGAAAGTATGCTGCGCTAACAGCAATGGGTACATTTATGATTCTAAGTCCTAAAAAGGCACAAGCGCAGTCTCCAGACTCTCCACCTTCACCGGGAGAATTTCTTAGTTAATAGAACATAAAAAAATGAATTGTAAAAATGCTATTTAATATAATAAAGGATTACAGATAATTTGCTGCATTCAAAATTTTGAGTACTTTTATAATTTTGTAACAGATCTAATTAATTATATATGAGTAGTTCCTTGCTATCTAAAACTATTGAAGATAAAAGGTATCTTTGGTTGGAGAGAACTAACCAGTATGTAGTGTTGGAGCAAGAGGCCTTTACAGTTGCAGAGAAGCTTATTAAAGGAGAAACCCCAGAGACAATTGCAACACATCTTGAAACAGCATTCTCGGTTCCATTTGAAGCGGCTCTGAAGTTTGTAAAAGAGTTAGAAGATCAAATTTTAAACTCATCAACAAAAGGTCAAGAGAAAAGTATTAACTATTTATCAAAGACCACAATTCCAAGTGATTTTGAGATTACAACAACCTATCAAGTTAACAATACACTTATAAAAGTCTTGTATAAGAGTGATGTAGAAGCTTCTTATATTCATCCTAAATTTGGACACTTAGAAACTGATAAACTAAAGAAAGGAACTGACTTTAAGGTTTTTATAAATCACAATAAAATCTATTTAGCAATTAATAACAAGGTAAGATACGGATGGTCTAAGGAGGAAATTCATTATTTTCAAGGCAAGTTTTCCATGGAGTTTATACAAGCAATGTATGATAAAGAGGAATCTGAATGGATGGGTGTTTTTCATGCATCAGCAGTAAGCAACCAACAAAAGGCAGTACTCTTTTTAGGTGACTCGGGAAATGGTAAAAGTACTTCCTTAGCACTTCTTCAGAAACACGGATTTCAGTGCATGGCTGACGACTTTGTGCCAATTGCAGCTACAAATAAAGAAGTGTATCATTTTCCTGCAGCCATTTCTGTTAAAAACAGTAGTTTACAAACATTAGCACCCTTGTATCCGATATTAAATGATACAAAAGAATATCATTTAAAACGGTTAAATAAGAGAGTTCGTTATTTACCGCCAAATTATACAGATACTCAAACCCACCTTGCTTGCAAGGATTTGGTATTTATAAAATACCAAAAAGATGCTGCATTGTCATTTTCTAAAATATCTAAACAAAAGGCTTTCGAGCAGTTGGTACCTGATTCTTGGTTATCCTCAAAAAAAGAAAATGCTACTAGTTTTTTAGAGTGGTTTGCTTCCTTAAACTGTTATCAAATCACCTATTCACAAACTAATGAAATGGTAGCATCAGTTTCTAAAATATTTAATAATGACGTATAAAGAAACGCTATATTTCGTCGCAAAATGTTTGACAATTTCTCTAGAACATAAGAATAGGGAAGAAATTGAAAAACAGTTGCAATCGAATAATATAGATTGGGATGCGGTTGTAAAAGTAAGTACTGCTCATTATGTTTTTCCTGCTTTGTATTGCAATATGCAAAGGGCTAACTTTTTACACTATTTACCTGAAGAGTTAGTTACTTACATGGAACATATCACCAATTTAAATAGAGAGCGGAACGAAGAAATTATTACACAAGCTAGAGAATTAAATACTCTGTTATTAGCAAATAATATTATGCCCATTTTTTTAAAAGGAACTGGGAATTTATTAGCAGGTATCTATGATGATATCGCTGAGCGTATGGTAGGAGATATTGACTTTATTTTTTCAAAAGAAGATTACCCAAAAGCCATTATTATTTTAAGAGAGTTTGGGTATACTGAAGTGAGTAAATATGACTACTACTTTCCATATGAAAAACACTACCGAAGACTTCAAAAAGAGAATAATATTGCAGCTATTGAAATCCACTCAGAAATATTGGGGATAGAAAAATATAGAAAAGAATTTAATTACAGTGTTGTTGAAAAAGATTCTCAAGTAATTGATGAGATCAGAGTGTTGAGTTATGCAAATAAATTAAACTTATCCATCATTGCATATCAAATTAATGACAGTGGTTTTTATTATAAAACTATGGCCCTAAGAAATGCTTACGATGTTTTTTTATTGTCTAAAAAAACGATTGCAAAAGAGGCAGTGAATGCATTAGATAAACTAACCAATCCTTTGAATTGTTTTTTAGCAGCGTGCTATGAGATTTTTAGTAAAGTAAATAGTTTAGAATACACTAACACAAAAGCGACAACCTCTTATTTAAGTATTTTTAATCGTCAGTTTATAAACCCAAAAGCGACAAAAAAACGACAGAAACTTTTAAAGATCTTTTTATTTACTAAATCGAGGTTAAATATTCTTTATAAAGCTGCAGTATATAAAAAGTATCGAGTTTGGCTATTTAAAAGAGTATCAGATAAAAGCTGGCAAAAAGAAAAATTAATTCAGTTGGGTTTTAAAAAGTAGGGGTGTAAAAATCTACTTTACTGATGGCGCAGGGTTTTATAACTTACTTACGTTAGCTACAACTTAACTTTTGAGGTGTTATCTGACTCTAATCTAGATTTTTTATGCCTCCCCAATACCCTTTGAAGCAGTTCTAAAAAACAAAAAATCCGAACAATATGTTCGGATTTTTTTGTGGTACCTCCAGGAATCGAACCAGGGACACAAGGATTTTCAGTCCTTTGCTCTACCAACTGAGCTAAGGTACCTTTGTACTTAGCGGTCGCAAATATAAAGCGAGTTTTTCACAACTACCAAATAAAAATAGAAAAATCTATTGTATTTTTGACATCCATTATTAAATTAAGAATGAATCTAGTCATAGACATAGGAAATTCAAAAGTTAAAGTAGCTGTATTTGAAACAGATACAATGATTATGTCTATTGTTTGCGAAGAAAGTAGTTTTTTGGATGAACTAAAAAAAATCTCTAATAACTATCAAATAGTTCAATCTATTGTGTCCTCAGTTAAAAATATCGAAAGTGAGTATTTTGAAGAGCTTCAAAAACTACCCTCCTTACTATTATTGAATTCAGATACCCCAGTTCCATTTAAGAATCTATATAGTTCACCTTCTACATTAGGAAACGATAGAATTGCGTTAGCTGCAGCTGCAGTATTTAAGTATCCACAAAAAAATTCTTTAGTAATTGATGCTGGAACTTGTATAACCTATGATTTTGTAAACTCTAATAATGAGTATTTGGGTGGTGCAATATCACCAGGTTTAGAAATGCGCTATAAAGCATTACACCAACATACCTCTAAACTACCGTTATTATCAAAAAATGAGGTATATAAGCGTACCGGTTTTTCAACTACAGAATCTATTCATTCGGGCGTTATTAATGGGGTTATTTGTGAAATAGAGGGGGTAATAACTCAATATAAGCAAGATTTTCATGATTTAACAGTTGTTTTAACAGGAGGAGATACAAAATTCTTGTCCAAACAATTAAAAAATAGCATCTTTGCGAATCAAAATTTCCTACTTCAAGGATTAAATAAAATATTGACACATAACAATCAATAATGATTAAAAAAATCATATTCTTTTTAGCAGTTGTAATAACAGCTCAATCTTTTTCTCAAAGGTCTACTTCTTCACCATATTCTTACTTTGGAGTTGGAGAAGAGTTTGGTACCAGAACTGTAGAACAGATAAGTATGGGAAGTATTGGGGCAGCATACAGCAGTAACCGATATTTGAATTTTGTAAATCCAGCTTCTTTGTCTGAGCTAAGATACGCCACTTATGTATTTGGTGTCTTGAATAATGATTTAACAATAAAAGATGCAACTACATCTCAATCTTCTAATTCAACTAACTTAAGTTATTTCAGTTTTGCATTTCCTATCACAAAAAAAATGGCAGTAGTTTTTGGAATGCAACCAACCTCATCTGTAGGGTATTCATTAATAAATACCATTACCAATGATGATGGTGATGCCATTGAAATTACACAGTTTTCTGGATCTGGAGATGTTAATAGAATTTATGGAGGTTTTGGATTTAAGCTTTTTAAAGGTTTTTCAGTTGGTATAGAGACAGACTTTTTATTTGGTAATATCAAGAATAATGTTCTAAATCTTAGAGAAGGTAATTCTTTGGCATCAAAAAATGTTGAAGATTCAAATGTAAGAGGGGCATCAGTAAAGATAGGTGCACAGTATAAAACTACCATAACTAAAGATTTAAATCTTCACATGGGAGCCTCTTTTAAATTAAGTAATAATTTAAAGTCTACAGGTACAGAAAACTTATATTCTCTAGAAATTGATGCTTCAGGTTTTGAAGCTCCGTCAGACACCATATTTTCAGGCCCTTTAAATGCAAATTTAGAAAGACCAAGAGAAACTATCCTTGGATTAGGTTTGGGTAAGACTAATAAATGGTATGCTGCTCTGAATTATAAAATGCAAGATGCCATAATAGCCACTGGTTACTTTGATAACAGTGCGCAGAGTTTTCAATATGGAGATTCTAATAGGTTGTCTGCGGGAGGATATTTCATTCCTAAAATTAACTCAATTACTAGTTATTGGCAAAGAGTTACCTACAGAGCAGGAGTAAAGTTAGAAAAACTTGGACTTTTAGTAAATGGAACCTCTGATTCTAACTCTTTTACAAGTATTGATGACTTTGGCATATCTTTTGGTTTAGGATTACCTCTGGGTAATAGATTGTCAAACTTAAATGTTGGTTTTGAATATGGTAAAAAAGGAACAACATCAAATGGATTATTAGAAGAAAATTATTTCAATTTTAGGCTTAGTTTGTCTTTAAATGATGTTTGGTTTAAACAACGAAAAATTGATTAACAAATAATTACAAAAATGAAGAAACGAATTATTTTATTAGTTAACCTATTTCTTTTTTTAGGGTTACAGCTTGTAAATGCTCAAGCTAATGAGTGTACAATAAAATATAATCTTTTTAAGGGAGATTATCAGTCAAAGAAATATGATGACGCTTTTGTAAATTGGATGTATTTAATGGATAATTGTCAGAAATTATCTATAAACACATACAAACTAGGAGATAAATTAGCTCAGATAAGATTTAAAGATGCAGCTGATAAAACAGAGGCTGCGGCACTAGTTAAGAGGGTGTATCAGCAAAGATTAGAAAATTTCCCTACCAAAGATCCAGCAAAAGTACACAGTGATTACGCAACTTTTTTAGTTAAAAACAAATTAGCATCTGATGATGAAGTATTTGAAATTTTACAACTTGCATATAGCATCGATCCTAACAGAATGGGTGTTAAAAATATTTACAGATATTTTCAAGGAATTACTGATGCTAACAAAGACACCAATCCACAAAAAGTTTTTGATACGTATGATGATGTCCTAGAATCTGTTGGTAAAAAACTTATAGATTATGCTAAAAAACTTAAAGTTTTAAATGATAAAGTTGAAGCTGGTCAAGAGTTAGATAAAAAAGAAAAAAGTAAATTAAGAGCTTACACTATTAATTCAAAAGCTTTAGGGCAAGTAGAATCTGGATTAGATAATATTATAATAGTACTCTCTACATGTGATCGATTAATTCCATTATATGAAAGAGATTTTGAAATAAACAAAACAAATGCAAAGTGGTTGAAGAGAGCAGTATCTAGAATGTTTAACAAAGAATGTACTGATGATCCTCTTTTTGAAAAACTAGCCATTGCCTATGCTGAAGCTTCTCCTTCTGCTGACGCCTACTCTTTTGTTGCAGGTGTATTAGCAAAAAAAGGTGATGTCTCTGGTGCAGAGGAGATGAGAATGAAGGCATTTGAATTAGAAACAGATCTTTTCAAAAAAGCAAATTTTAAATTAAAATTCGCCCAATCTGCAAAGAAAAGAGGTCAGAAATCCAAAGCCAGACAATTGGCAAGAGAAGCTATTTCCTTAAATCCAAATATGGGAAGAGCATACTTATTTATTGCTAGTTTGTACGCAACATCAGTTAATAGTTGTGGTACAAACGAATTTGAAAAAAGAATGACCTATGTTGCTGCTTATAATAAAGCCGTAAGAGCTAGTAAGGTAGATCCTAGTATGAGTTCTGTAGCAAGAAAATTTATCAGAAATTATAAAGCTAACTTTCCTTCTAAAAAAGTTATTTTTACTGAAGGAGTAAAAGAAGGAGACACTTTTAAAGTAAAGTGTTGGATAAATGAATCTGTTAAGATCACTTCTAGTGGAAGATAACAAATGAATTTTATACTTAAAATAATAAGAAAAAGCATTGTTATACCTTTGAGTATGGCAATGCTTTTTTCTTGTACCAATGATTCTAAAAAAGTAAGAGATTTTTTGGCTGAAAAAAATCTACCCATAGCAGTTGCCAGAGATGCACATCACGTTTATAAGGATTCTGGGAAAATAACCTCCAAACTAACAACTTCTTTGATGAATGATTTTAGTAATAGAAAAATTCATCCCTATAATGAATTTCCAGAGGGAGTAAAAATTATAAATTTTGAAAATAATGGATTAGATTCCACGACAATTATTGGAGATTATGCATTAACTTACTCAAAAACTTCTATATCAGAGTTAAAAGGAAATGTAGTTGTAATAAATCATACAGATGCTTCTAGACTAGAAACAGATCAATTATTTTGGGATCAGAAAAATAAATATTTTTTTACTGAAAGAAGTTTTGTGTTAACAAAGACTAATGATACAGTTATTGGTATTGGTTTTGAATCTAAAGAAAATTTAAATAAGTACGTTGCAAAAAAAACCAAGGGTAATTTACTAACAAATGAAAATGAAATATGAATAATTTTTGGAAATTTTTACAGTATGGATACCTAATTATTGCTGTTATCTTTTTAGTTGAAGCAGCGCTTGCATGGAAAGATGATATAAATAAAGCGTTATTTATGCTTGGTTTTTCTATCTTTATACTACTAATATTCTTCTTTAAAAGAAAGTTTAGAAAAAAAATAGAGAAGAAAAACAAACTTTAAATGAAGATTGATATCGCAGTCATTCTTATTTCTATTATATCTTCTGCTTTTTTCTCTGGAATGGAAATTGCATTTGTTTCTGCCAATAAACTTCATATTGAACTTGAAAAAAAACGAAAAGGATTTTTACCTGATATATTAGGTAAATTAACAAGTAATTCTTCAAAGTTTATAACAACAATGTTAGTTGGTAACAACATAGCATTAGTTATTTACAGTTACTTTATGGGTAAGGTAATTGTTGGGTACCTTGGAATAAATAGCATTCTAATACAAACCATAATTTCTACAATTTTAATCCTCATTACAGCAGAGTTTCTTCCTAAAGCAATTTTTAGAGTATATGCTAACGAGACATTAAAAATATTTGCTTTACCGGCATACATCTTTTACCTATTGTTATATTTTTTCTCTTTTTTTATTAATACAATTTCAGATTTCTTTTTAAAGCTTCTTTTTAGAACAGATAAAGATTATCAGCAAACAGAATTTAGTAAAGAAGAATTAGGAGATTATATTTCCGAACAAATAGAAAATGGTAATGGTAATGAAGAGGAAATAGATTCTGAAATTCAAATTTTTCAAAATGCATTAGAGTTTCAAAAAGTTAAAGCCAGAGAGATTATGGTTCCTAGAACCGAGATTTTAGCTATTGAAATTCACGAACGCGTATCAAAACTCAGTGAAAGCTTTATAGATAGTGGATATTCTAAAATTTTAGTGTACAAGACTTCATTAGACGATATTATTGGTCACGTAAATGCTTTTGAATTGTTTAAAAAACCAAAGACTATAAAATCAATTTTACTACCAGTAGAAATTGTTCCAGAGTCTATGATGATAAGTGATGTTTTAAATAGTTTAATGAAGAAAAGAAAAAGCATAGCTGTTGTTGTTGACGAATACGGAGGTACATCCGGAATGATTACAGTAGAAGATATTGTAGAGGAACTTTTTGGTGAAATAGAGGATGAACACGACGTGCAAGAATTAACAGATGAAAAAATTAGTGACTCAAAATTTAAACTATCGGCTAGATTAGAAATTGATTATTTAAATGAAGAGTATAACCTAACTATACCCAAAGAAGAAGCTTACGAAACTTTGGGAGGTTATATTATAGATCACACTGAAAATATTCCTGAAAAGGGTGAAGTATTAAATATAATGAACTTTAAAATTACAATATTAAAAGTTAGTTCCTCTAAAATAGAAGAAATTCAACTTGAAATTGTAGATAGAGAATATAATTAAAACACCATTTTACTTTTTATTTTTAAATTAAATACTGATACTTCTGGTTGCTTATTTACTCGGCAAATTGTATATTCGCCCATTCAAATTAAATTATTGATTTTATGGCAATTTTATCAAAAATAAGAGATCGTTCAATTGCATTAATAGCTGTTATTGGTTTAGCTTTATTCGCGTTTGTGTTGGATCCATCCACACTAACTGAATTCTTTGATTCTTCAAAAATAAATGAAGTAGGTGAAGTAGATGGAGAAACTATCTCCAGACAAGAATATGCCGAGGCATTGGATACCTATAAAACAAGAAGTAATAATAATATTTCTAACATGCAAGCTGCAAGAACAGTTTGGGAAAGTATTTTAAAAGACAAAATATACTCTAGTCAATTAGAGAGTGCTGGTGTTACTGTAGGAGAAACAGATGTGTTAAATACCATTATAAATTCACCATCAATTCAGCAAAACCCTCAATTTTTAAACGAAGCAGGGTTGTTTGATAAAGATAGTTTTCTGCAATTTTTGAAAGATACTAAAGAAAGTGAGGACCAAAATCTTTGGTCTGCTTGGAGTAATTATTTTACTGAGGTAGGTTCTAACTTAAAAAGAGACACCTACAATAATTTGATAAAAGCTGGTTTAGGAGCTTCACTTAAGGAAGGAGAATTAGCTTACCAAGAAGACAATGCCCTGCTTAGTGCAGATGTTGTATACATTCCTTTTTCAAGTATACCAGACAGTTTAGTTTCTGTAACAAATAGTGAAGTAGAATCTTACATAAATGACAATCCTTCTGCCTATAAAGTTGAAGCTTCTAGAGATTTAGCTTATGTTCAGTTTGATATTTCTCCAACTGATGAGGATAAAGAAGATATTAGAAATATTGTAGCATCTTATTTAGAGGATAGAGAAGATGTTAATAAAGCTACAGCACAAAAAATAACGATTTTAGGACTAAAAAATACTTCTGATTATAATTTATTTTTCGAAGAAAATAGTTCAGATATTCCTAATCAAGAGGCTTTTCTGATGAGAAATGACATGCCAAAAGTCGTTGTTGATCAGATTTTAGAAGGAAAAGTAACAAATACTTTTGGGCCATATGAAGATAATAACTTCTTTAAAATATCTAAAATTACCGAAGTTTATTCAAGACCAGACTCTGTGAAAGCAAGTGGTATTTTTGTACCTTATGTTGGTTCTCAAGGGGCTACAGCTGCTACCACAAAAACAGAAGAACAAGCTAAGGCGTCTATAGACAGTATCTATAAACTAGTTCGTAGAAATAAAAAGAAATTTGCTCAGATAGCAAGTGAAATTAATACTGATGTAAGTAAAGACAAAGGTGGAGACATAGGCTGGAGTTCACACGGTAATTCTTATAACTCATCTAGATTTGATTCAAATTTAGCAGACTTTTTGTTCAATAACAAAACAGGAAAAGTGGGTGTTGTTAAATCACAGTTTGGATATCATGTGTTGAGAATCGATGAACGTAGGAATGTGCAAAAAGGGGTAAAGCTAGTCTCTTTTGGTAGAGAAATTATACCTTCACAAGAGACTGAAAATACTGCTTTCCAAAATGCTGAAAAATTTGCATTAGAAATATCAGCTAAAGGGAATAACTATTATGATGTAGTTAAAGAGATGTCTTACCAAACAAGACCAGCTGTAGGCTTAAAAATAATGGATGAAAGAGTGCCTGGTTTATTAGATACACAAAGGCAAATTATTACTTGGGCTTTTGGAAGCGATACCAAAGTTGGTTCCATTCAAAGATTTGACATTAACAATGGTTATGTTGTAGCTTTTCTTACTAATAAAACAAAAAAAGGCTTAGTAAAATCCTCTAAGGCTGTAAATACAGTAAAACCAATTTTGTTGAAACAGAAAAAAGCAACTTTAATAGAAGCTAAAATGAATGGGGCATCTTTAAATGATATAGCTACTTCAAATAATGTATCTATAACAAAAATTGATAATACTTCCATGAAGTCACCCTCAATTACAGGTATTGGTTCTGAACCAAAAATTGTTGGAGCTATGTATTATGCTAAAGAAAACAAATTGTACAACAGAGTAGTTGGTAATAAAGGTATTTTTGCGTTTGTTGTTTCAAAAAAAGAAAATGCAACTGCATTACCTAACTATGAGTCATACAGACAACGTCTAGACTTAGAGGTTAAAAATAAAACAGTTCAAATATTTGATGCTTTAAAGAAAACATCAGATATCCAAGACAACAGAGCCGGTTTTCATGGTGTCCAATAATTAATTTACACATCAACAATAAAAAAGCCGCTAAATATTTAGCGGCTTTTTTATTGTTGAATAAAATGAATATTAACCATTCATAGAAATCAAGAA
>Ga0228646_1000311_pt1 | contig 13884 bp, 6 predicted proteins | sample 58DmetaG_FD_190064 | JGI IMG/M metagenome (GOLD analysis project Ga0228646, IMG submission 190064) | Seawater microbial communities from Monterey Bay, California, United States - 58D | ecosystem: Environmental > Aquatic > Marine > Coastal | place: USA: California | collected 2016-11-04
TGAAATTTGGAAAACCTCAACAGGGTTTAGAGGACAGGATGCTAACGGTGATAGAAAAACATTTAAGTCTAAAGAACAGACTCAATCGTGGATAAAAACCGGAAGAGAGGATGTTGATAAAGAACCTACTGAGAAAACTAAAGAAGAAAAAACTTCGGAAGAAATAGAAGCTTTAAATAAAGCAACGGAAGGTATCAAAGGCCACACTGGAGATAAGATCTCAGAAAAATCTGTTGAAAAAAGTATTAAGGGCAATGTTGAAAAAATTAAGGCTAAATTAAAAAACTTAGATCCCGAACAGCAAAAACATGCACAAGATCTTATTGATGGGATGGAAGCCTTTTCGGATGCCAAAACACCTAAAGAGAAGGAAGAAGCTATTAAAAACTTAGTGGATAAAGGTTTAATAAAACGGAATGAACCTGGAACCAGTACGGTTAAAATTTACATAGACCCAAAGACAGGATTAGATTACAAAGAATTTGGACAAAATACGGCTCTCCATCAAAGCATTACAGCTTATGACCAAAAGGCTAGGAATGACGGTGAAGAATTGATCCCCACTCAAAGGAAGAGCACAATGGGTGGAAAAAAGATGAATCCTTCCGGTATCTTTAAAGATAAGAATGGTAAGCCCATGGTTGATGCAGTCGATATAAAGAGAGTGGAAGGTGGAGTTAATATAGGAGGTGTTGATTATGAAAAGAACCCAGACCCTGAAAAGGATCCCGAATTTAATAAAAAGCTAATATCTCACTTCACTAAAGACGGTAAATTTGATAAGGAGGCTTATGATAGTGCGGTTACGGCTATTCAGAGAAACAATGAAATTATAGATGAGGTAGAGAAAGTATTAGTAGAGGGAGGTCGATTAGATGTTGTAGACCCTCTCCCAGGAACTCAGCCCACAACGCCTGAAAATGCTAAAAAGGTAGGGAATGCAGCTATTAATCAAACCGCGAATAAAATAGAGCAAGAACTCAAGGCGGCTGGAAATGATCCTTTAACAAAAGACCAAAAGGAAATAGTAGACCGAATGAAAAATTTAGAAAAGTTAGATGGTGAAGAATTTGAAAAAGAATTATTAGAAGTAGCAGCTTTAGTAGCGGCTAATCCTGCCACAGATGCTGGGTTTGCTGATATGTGTGAAACCTTTTCTTATATCTCCGCACTTAAAGAAGGGAGAGCTGCTTATTTGCCCACGGCTGGTAATTTTCCTTTAGGTGATTTAGTATCTATGTCAAATGCTAAAATTTCTAATGAAGATTTCGATGATCCTGATGCAATGAGTAATAAGATTAAATTGATGCAAATTAGTGTGGAGAATAGATCCATTAAAGCTAAAGGTGGTGCCGCAAGTTCTTCTTCTAAAAAGAATGAATTGACAACATTTAAAGAAGCTACGAATAAGAAAACAGGTAAACCTATTCCAGGTGGAGAAGTAAAACAGGATATGCAAGATATAAACGATAAAGCCTATTTTGCGGTTTGGGATAGTGATGATCCTGAAGATATAAAGAAAGAACAGACAAAGTTAAATGGTTTAGCCGAAAAGTATGGTGTAGATACGACAAGCGATTCTTACAAGAAAGATAAAGAAGATTCCGTAAAGACGGCTTTAGCAAAAGTGGCAAAAGATAGAGCTAAAGATTCTAAAAAATACCCACCACTTAGTAAAAAAGAAGAAGCTTTATTGAGAGCCAAACTGGAGGCTTATTATGATATGGGTAAAATATATGAGAAAGGGTATAATGATAATTATGATACCCAATTATATACAAATGAGAATTGGGATTATGATAAAAAGGCCGGAAAGGTAACAAGGTCTCAGACGGATGGCATCTGTGAAGTATCAGATGTCAAATTTGCATTTAATGTAGGGTTTGGTAAATCTGGGAGACCAGCAAACCGGGTGCCTACAAGATTTCATAATGTGAATAAGTGTAAAGAAGATATATAAGGTATGGATAATTTAAAAAACATACAAGATTTTATAACAGAAAAAAGAGTTACTGTTAAGAGGAGATATACTGAAAAGTATCCAGCTAAAAATGTATCTACTGCTGCCAGGGTTCGTTCTGCTATTTTAGATGCTGTTGCTGATGGACATTTAACTGAAGATGAGGTTAACAATATTTTATCTGAGATAAAGGCTCATAAGAGATGGCTTAAAAGAAACTTAGGATTATTTAATATTAGTGAAGATGAAACAGGAATTAAGAGGTATTCATTATCTCCTTATGGTCATAGAGTAAGAACTGCAACTGCACCGATCAATGAAGCTTTAAAAGTACCTCATAAAGAACAAGGTAAGAAAAAGGTTAATATGTTTGTTGGTAGATTCCAACCTTTTACATTAGGTCATGTTAAAGTATTTGAAAAAATGTACAAAGAGAATGGTTTACCAGTAGTTGTATTTTTAGTTAGAGGAAAAAACAATGATCCTGAAAAAAGACCATTTGATGAAGAAATGCAACAAGCAATGTTTGCTAAAATGGCAAAACAATATCCATTTTTAGAAACTGCTATTGTAGTCCCTAATGGTTCAATTGATACAATGTTTGCAGCAGCAAGGCCTGCTTATGAACCTGTGATGTGGGGATATGGAACAGATAGAAAAAAATCATACGGTGCAATGATTGACAAACAATCATACCGAGATCAACTAGGAGTAGATCCTGATTTTAAAGGATATGAAATTTTTAGAACTGACGATAACATTTCAGCATCTAAAGTTCGTAATGCATTAAAGATAGATGATGAAAAGACTTTTAAGAAAATGACTCCTAAAAGTATACATAGTTTTTATAAGCAATTGCAAAATATATTACAACCAATAAAAGAAAACAAAAATATGAAAAATTTAAAAAACTTAAAACATTTAAATGAATTCGTAAATGAAAATTTAAATGAAAGATTTACTTTTGCTGATGCTGTTGAAACTGCAGGTGAAGATGTAAAGAAAAATGAAAAAGGTATTTCTGCTGCTCTTAAGGCTCTTAAAGCTAGAAAGGCTGATGATATTATGATTATGACAGATACTACTGAAGATGATGATTTATATGATGCTATTGAGGGAATGAAAACTCTTCCTATAGATTCTACTATTTATGATAAAGCATATGTTGGTAAGTATAAAGGTAAAAACGTTGTTGTATTTGATGGTGGTGAAGACCTATTTGCATATGTGAAAGAAAGTGTAGAATTAAATGAAGAGTATATTGAGTTAATGAATATTGATGAACCTCTTAATGGTCTTAAAGCCGCATGGGAACAGTGGAGGCAAGGACCAGCTACTAATTATGAAGATGTACCACCTGCATATAAGGAACTAGAAAAATATATAGTTAAATGGCTAAAGAAAAATTTAAGATAGCATCTAATAATTTAACTAATGAAAATGAAGCAGGTACAGTTGGCCTAAACCCTAATATGAATGTACAGGGTATGGATGCAGTAGAGCTACCAGGTAACCCAGGTTCTGCAAATTCCTTTGCAACACAAAAAGTTGGTAGCGGAGATGCACCTGAAGGAAAAAAGAAAAAGAAGAAGAAAGTATTACTTTTATCATTTGATAAGTTTATGGATCTTCTTCAGACGAAATAAATAAAGTATAAATGGCTGTACTACCAAAATATCAATTAAAAGAATTATTTGAAGCAGGTGATCTGATTACACAGAGTACATTAGATAACTTTATTGAGGCTTCATACAATCCTACACTTGTTGCCGGCTCTAATGTTGTATTAACAAAAGTAAGTACCCCTAGTGGAGATACGATTACAATATCATCTACGGGAGGTGGTGGTGCTCCTATTATAGCAGGCCCAGGTATTGAAATTACTGATGTAGGTTCCGATAAAAAAATATCAATTGATTTAGATGCGAGTCAAACCAATTTAATTATAAATGGAAGTAATAAATTAACTTTTGCAGGTACTCATGTTGAGCAAGAAGGTTCTGCTGTAGGTACTTATAAAACTTTTAATTTTGTAGGTGTTGATGTATTAGCTGAAGATAGTGGAACTCCTGGTAAGGTAAATGTTTATGTACCTAGACCAACATTTGCATCTCACTTTAATACAACTGACGGTACAACTAATGGAATAGTTAGTGAAACTTTAGAATCTAGTAGAAAGAATGTTAGAATAAGCTCACCTACCGATGAAGTCTCAGGTACACCTTTTAAAACTGGCGGTTGGGCAGGATTTACAAGATCTGCATATAATAATACTACTACCGCATTAAATACTTTTGCTACAGCTCAACAAGTTACTGGGTTTAGCGCAGATCCTACCGGTGATGCTAACATAGAAGTTACAGTATACGATGCTAATGGTGTTGATGTTTTAGATCAATTTAATACTGGGGTACTTTACCAAGACGGTACTCATACTAGTAGTGGAAATGAAATTGGTATAAATATTTCACAGTATGCAACCGATACTTCTAAGAATAAAGCAAAAGTAACAGTAGATGTTAAAATGTCTAGTATATTTAGTAATGCTGGTAGAAGCGGTGGAAGATATTTTGTTAAGGTAGTAATGAATACTGATACTGTATCTGATGGTGGTGGTGTTTATACATATATACAATCTGATGTATTTTGGGATATTAATGATCTGGGAGGTTATCCTTCAATACCACAAATTAATGGAAGTGTATCCATCGTAGAATCAAGCGATCTTATAAAAATTAAAACTAAGCACTTAAGCGGCGTTGAGTATTATATAGAGGACTCTGAATTTATGATTGATGTAACTAATATTGATAATCTTAATGCCAATACACAAGGAAGAAGTCTTAGTGATGGTTATAACTTTTTAGCAGAAGGTGATGATTATGGTTTAGACGTACCTATACAACAGAAGGCTTGGGCAAATACGATAGGAAATTTTATAGGCTGGGATAATCTGTGGGATGTACAAGGTATAGCTTTTGATTATGATGAATGGGAAATAACAAATAGTAATTATAGGTTTAGAAATACTGATGCTAAAATAGAATCACAAGTATTTGATCCATGGAATAGCGGTTCAGTAGTTTCTTCTCCAGGTAAGCCTATTCTAGTTGACACTTATGGGATAACTAGTAATAAATTAACTGAAAGATTTGATGATGAAAATCAGAGATTAGAAAGAACTGGTTCATATACTTCATTTGATTCATTATTAACACTAACAGGATCAGGTTTAACTAATCAAACTATAAGTACATTAACCCCAGGTCCATTTTGCCAAGCGGCAGTAGTAGGAGGATCTTTAATTAGACCTGATAGGTTTTTTGCCGATAACGGTGATAGCCCTGCTTATGGTACAATAATTTCCGATTTAAGCCAAGCAGTAAATCCTTATAAACCTAATAAATCTGGAAATAATCCAAACTATAGTACAGCTGCATACCAAGTACCTGCAACATTTCATAGATTATTTGAGGTTAGTCCTTCAAATCAAAATAGACCTATATCTTCATTTGAATTAACATTTAGTGGATCTTACCCAGGCGGTTCGGTATACGCTTCATTAGTATCAAATGATTTAAGAATATATGTAAGAAAATTAGCAGCCACGGTTAGCTCAAACATAGGATACAATGCAATACCACATTCATTACATAATAGTGGATCTTTTAGTGGTTCTTATCAAGATCCGCCGGCTGTGATAGATGATAACACACAATCACAGTGTAGAACAACTACATCACCATCTAGTGTAATAGCTGGATCATTTGGTAGTTCACCTGCATTAAATGGATTTTATATAGAAGTACAGATACATAATTCTAATATAAGAATAGATGGAATATCTGCAAAAATAATTTTTAGTTCAGGATCTCCGGCAACGGAATCAGGTGGTTCGATATAATTTATCACCATCCTAAATAAATATAAAAAGAAAACAATAAAATGGCAGGATTTTCGATTAATGAAGTAAATAAGTTAACCTTTAAAGTACAAGCAGCTGGGGTTATTGATGCTTCTGCTGGTGCAAGGTGGTATGAATCATCATTAGCTTTTAGTCCTAACATAAAGAATACTTCCAGAGTATTAAAAGATTATAATTTAATTCCCCCGGCAAATTTACCTGCTGATGCTGTTGCTAATGCAGCGGCAGATCCTGTTAATATACAAGATTTATCGGCTAAATCAAATGCTTCTAAACTTGATCAAGTATATGCATTTAATAATTCTACATGGATTGCATATAATCAACCAGGTGATACAACATCAGGATTTAAAAATAATTGGATTTTACCGGCATCTATACCACAAGCAAACGGTAATCCTTCAAATGGATATGGAATTAAATTATGGAGTGGAGATCCTAGTTCAGGTACACAAGGAGTAGATTACGAAGAAATTGTACCAACAGCAGGTCAAGGTCTTTCTCCAGAATATGTAGGTTGGGTATATAATTATGACCAAGGATTATTATTTATATCTGATTTTTTACAAGGTCTTATTGATGCTGGTGGTTCTGATTATCCAGGAACTGTTGGTGGTGATTATAATTTATATGTTACTGGTTTTAGATATATTGGTGCAACTGGTGTTGGTGGAGGTGGAGCCGATGTTACTGCTGGTGATGGTATAAGAATAGATGATCTTACAAGTGGTACAAAAGAAATTAATGTTAACATTGATCCAACATCAAGTTTATATTTTAATTCAGCTAATGAATTATCTGTTGGTGGGGCGAGTGGAGAAGTTGAGGTTGCTAATTCACAAGGTGACGGTTCTTCTCCATCCTTTTTAAGTGGAGATTATACAAAATTTAATTTTGTAGACGGTGACAGTAACGGAACTGTATTTGCAATGGAAGATGCAAATGACTCAAACCAAGTAAATGTATTTTTTCCAGCACCTCCTGCTCCTGCATACCCTCCATATTTTAATGTGGCCACTGGAACTGTTTCAGTAAATAATACCACAGTACAAGGAAGGATAGCAATTCCAAATACAACATTAACAGGTACGGCTGGTGGAAATTATTTAGATGGTGGTTGGTCAGGTTCTAATACATTAAGAAACGTTTATCTTAGATCAGCTCAAAATACTATACCTTTTGGTACAGGAAATTATTCTGCTCCAGTTAGAGTTAGAGGTTTTGGTGGACCTGAAGGCGCAGGTGATAGTTCTATAACCGTAACAGTTTATGATGCAGATGGAACTGCTCAATTGGATACTTTTACAATTAATGATATAACTGCAGATGGTACATTTACTTCAACTAGTGGTGATATTGAAATTATTATTTCAAATTATGCTACTATTATAAATCCGTATGAACCACAAGATGTTTATCAAGCAGGTGTTAAAGTAAATATTATTACAGGTAATACCGCTGCTGCACCAGGTCTCGGTGCAGGTATTTTTAATAATACAACAATACCTAGAGATGGTGGAAAACTTACAGTTGAAATATCAATGGTTGCTGATTCTAATACAACAGGAGTAGAGCCATCACCAGGACCTAACGTATACACATACACATTATTTGCAGATCAAAATCCAAATACACCAAGTGTATTAAATGCGGCAGTAACAATACCAACGGTTACTACATCAGTAACACGAACTATTAGTGGTATAGAATATTTTACTGCAGGTACTCAATTGGACACTACTGTTGATGGCATAGAATTACTAAATGGTAATGTTATCAAATCAGGAAATATTAGTATATCTTTAGATGATTGGTCAGCATCTGCTTTATCATTAACTGATACTTCTTTCAATACAACTTCAGGTAATATTACAAACCCTGCAGGTGGAAACTTAAACGATTGGGATCAAACTATTTTTGATTATGATACAACTAACCCATCTGAATTTACAATTGCAAATACTAATTATAGATTTAGAGGTGATGGTGGAGAAGCATCATTTACAGTAAGAGATCCATGGACTAATAATATAGGCCCAGTTACATCTGCAACAAAAAAGATTTTAGTAGATGTTGGTTATCAATCATCAACGGCTACATTAGAAAGGTTTGAAAATGAAGACGGTGCTAATGCTAGATTATTTAGAGATTCTAACGGTATTAATTATACTGCATGGAATAGTGATAAATCTTTATTAGATCCTACACAGCCACCAAATAGTAGAGCCGGAGGTTCTCAAGAGAATTTATGTTTAGTAGGTGGCTTTGGAATTGCAATGTCTGATTTTTATGCCGATAATGGTGGATCTCCACAAACAGGAACAATTATAGCAGGAGACCTTTCAAATTATGAACCTACAGGTAATCCTAATTATAATGGTCAAACTAATGTTCCGGTTTTTCATAGAAAATGGACACCAAGTGGAACAGGTGTTGTAGATTTTAATTTAACTTTTACTGGAGATCCTGGTATTAGTGCTGATTTTAGTACTGCTTTAGCAAATAATCAACTTAAGATTTATGTATTTCCATTAGGATCACCAGAAAATGGATTGTTAGATACTAATCCTGCTACACCAGGTATAAGTTACACTTTCTTACCAACATACTTAGATGGTAATCTAGGAGCTCGTCCAGCAAATAATAATCAATATGCATTGGCAGTACATGGCGGTTTAAGAAGTGGCCCTGCATATAATGCAGGTGGATGGATTCCACCTAATGGTGTTTTATCACCACAAACATATACAGGATTGGATACTTTGCAAACGAGAATTGCAAAAACATATAATGGTAATACCGTAGAGTGTACATTTGGTAATAGTAGTAATGTTGCAACCGGTGGAATGTATATGGAAATTAGATTAGAAGATAAAACAATTAGATTAGGTAGTATATCTTTCACGAAAGTATCAGGACCATAATAAAGTTGAATAAATAAAACAATAATTAAAAATAAAAACTCTAAATGGGCTTTAGTGCAGCAGACATACGAAAATTGGTATTTAAGGTACAGGCAGGTAATGTTATTGATGCCGATACTGGTTTCTTTTGGTATCAATCAAACCTAGAAAATAAACCTGCGGTTAAAACCGGTAGGCTTATTAGCCAAACCGATTGGGATGTTATACTTGCTAATCAACCAACATCAGCTCTCATGGGAGATCCTGGATCTCTGTCCATAATGACCGCAACAGGTAATGCATTAGATGGTTATGTTGGTAATGAGTGGGGTACAAGTACAGGCTATACACCTGATGATACTCCTATTGCTGATAGAAACTCAACACAGTTAAGCAGAGTTGTTACGGATAACCCTAATACTTATATAGCATATACTAATTATAATGATCCTTCAAGTGGAGTTAAGGATTTATGGATTAATCCTGCTGGCGTTACTACTACGTCTGGTGCTAAAAACAGTTTATATGAAATTGAATTATGGAGTGGTGATCCAAAGACTCAAGCTAATGCAAAGATTATTCCAAATAATATTGGAGAAAGTGCTGTTGCTGGTTGGGTGTGGAATTACGACCAAGGTTTACTTTTAGTATCCGATAGTTTAATTAGTATAGTAGGAGGAACTTCAGGTAATACAACATATCCTAACGGTACTGACTTTTGGGTTAGAGGTTGGAGATATATTGGTGCAACTGGTGCTGGCTCTGGAAATAGTATAGAAATATTAGAAGGTGGTGTTTCTAAAACAACCGCTGTTAAAGATATAGATTTTACTGGTGCTGGTGTTACTGTAACTGCTACTGGTACAGGTGGAGAAAACATAGAAGTAAATATACCTTCAGGTACAGGCCCACAAGGCGCCCAAGGTGCTCAAGGAGAGCAAGGTACACAAGGCGCCCAAGGTGCTCAAGGAGAGCAAGGTACACAAGGAGAGCAAGGTACACAAGGAGAACAAGGAACTCAAGGAGAACAAGGTACCCAAGGAGAACAAGGAACCCAAGGTGAACAAGGTACACAAGGTAACGACGGTGCTGCAAATATACAAGCAGGTGATGCAATAAGAATAGACTCGGTTACTGGAGGTATTGATGAAATTAATGTTAATATTGATCCATCTTCAAGTTTATTTATAAACTCAGCAAATGAATTATCTGTAACTGGCGGTGGTGATGGTAGAGTTGAAATTGCAAATTCACAAGGTGATGGTTCATCAGAATCATTTTTAACTGGTGATTTTTCTAAGCTTAATTTTGTGGACGGTGATAGTAATGGTGCTGTGTTTGCAATGGCTGATGCTAATGATTCAGACCAAGTAAATGTATTTTTTCCTGCACCACCTGAACCAAGTTATCCACCTTACTTTAATAGATCAGGTGCAAATATAAGTGAAAATAATTTCCCTGGTAATTATAGAGTTGCAATTCCAAATACAACATTAACAGGTACTAGTGGAGGAAATTATTTAGATGGTGGTTATTCATCATCAAATACACCAAGAAATGTATATAGAAGGTCGGATCAAAATATAATTACTTATGGTACAGGAAATTATAGCAGTCCTGCTCTTGTAAGAGGTTTTAGTGGACCTGAAGGCGCAGGTGATAGTTCCATAACGGTAACTGTTCATGATGCTGATTATGTAAACCAAGGTACTCCTGGTACTACTTTAGATACTTTTACAATAAGTAATATAATTGCAGATGGTACATATACATCAACAAGTGGTGATATAAAAATTATCATATCAGGTTACTCAACTATTATAAATCCTTATAATACGCAAGATGTTTATCAGGCTAGGGTTAAGGTTGAAGTTATTACCGGTAACACCTCAGCTGCACCAGGTCTCGGTGCAGGTATTTTTAATAATACAACAATACCAAGAGATGGTGGAAAATTTTCTGTAAGTATGGTTATGGTTGCTGATTCTGATACAACTTCAGTAAATCCTCCTTCACCAGATTTACCTGCATATTATGACTTTACTGTATTTGCTGATGAAAATCCAAATACACCTAGTTTTGGTGCTGGTGCGGTAGTTGAATTTCCTACTGTAGATACTTCAGTATTTAGATATATCAGCGGTGTAAAATATTATACAGCAGGTACAAAGCTATCTACTGCTGTTGATGAAATAGTAGATTTAAATGGTAATTCAATTTTACTAAATAATATTAGGTTTTCAATAGACGATTGGTCATTTGGTAATTTACCTTTATCTGATACTTCATATTCTTTATCAAACGGTACAATATCTTTACCTAGCGGTGGTGATGTAAATGATTGGGATCAGGCAGATATTGATTATGATACTAACTCGAATGCATTTACTCTATCTAGCACTAATTGGAGATTTAGAGCTAATGGTGGTGATGCAACATGTACTATTGGAGATCCTTGGAATCAATCATCCGCTACTAAAGTTTCAGGTACTGCTTTAATGCTTATTGATAATGGAAGCCAAAGTTCATCTACTTCAACAATTGAAAGGTTTAACTTTGAAACACAAAGACTTTACAGAAATACCTCATCAACGACAGCATTCTCACTTTACACAAGCTGGGATAATACTAAACTATTAACAGATGCTTCACAGGCACCAAATAGTAGAACAGCCGGTAATTTTGATAATATGTGTTTTGTTGGAGGTAGTGGTATTGTACCTGCAAACTTTTATGCTGATAATGGAAATAGTGCTCAAACCGGTACTGTTATATCTGCAAACTTAAGTTCTTATATACCTACAGGTAATCAAAATCTGAATTCATTAACTGATGTACCTATATTACATAGAAAGTTTTTTAATGGTGTAGATGTAGTAACATGGGAATTTACTGCAAGTGGTTCTTTTGGAACAAGTGGTAATTTTACACAGGCATTAATAGATAATAATATTAAAATATATGTATGGGCAGCAGGCGCACCTGTAAATCTTTCTAGGGATCCAGATCCTAACACAGGCTCTGATTATACTTATTTACCTACCTATAATGATGGTAACCCTGGTAGTGGAACATATCCTGATTGGCAAAACAGTTATACAATGGCTTGTCACGGTGGAGGAAATGGTCAATGGAGTGCAGGTGGATGGATAGGTCCTGCTATACCAGCGGCGTTTACTGGATTAGATACACCAGAAACTAGGATGATGCAAACAACACAATCATCAGGAAATACTGCAAAGTTTACTTTTGGTGATGCGTCCAATGTAGCGGAAGGTGGTTTTTATGTGGAGATACAATTAATAGATACAACTATTAGGCTAACTCAATTAACAGCAACAAAAATTAATTAAAAATAAAGATAACAATGAAACCAATATTTGATCGAACAATTGTTTTAAAATTAGAAAAAGATTCACCAGTATGTAATCTTTCTATTAGGTCTTCTGAAAATGAAGTAAGAGTCATTAAGGTCAGTAGAGTAGAAATTGACAAATTAGTATCAGAGTATTTAGCTTTTACTGAAACTGAACAAAATTCTAGTAAATAAATAATAAAATAAAAAGTACTCCATGGGCTTTAGTGCAGCAGACATAAAAAAATTAACGTTTAAGGTACAGGCAGGTAATGTCATTGATGCGGATACTCTATTTTATTGGTATCAATCAAACCTTGCAAATAATCCTACTATTAAATCTGGTAGAATTATTGACCAAACTGATTTTGATATAATCACAAATCTTTCAAATCAACCTGATACGTTTAATAATCAAACTACAGGTGGTGGTGTAGGTAGTACATCTCTTTTGTACTTAACTCAACCTGGTAATGCATTAGCTAATGTAGTAAAAAATGAATGGGGTACTAGTACAGGAGCATCACCAGGTGACACTCCAATAGCTAACAGATTTGCAACAAGACTACAACAAGTAATACCTTCTTCAGATAAAACTTGGGTTGCTTATAATCAATACGGTAATCCTACGTCTGGTAGAAAAGATATGTGGATAGGTCCTGCTTCTGTTCCTAGGGCTGATGGTTCAAAGAATGTTTATTATAAAATAGAATTATGGAATGGTGATCCAACACAAGCAGGTTCTACTAAAATAGATGAAACACAATCACAAGGTAGTGGATCATCGCCAACAGCTGCATGGGTATGGAATTATGATCAAGGTTTATTATTGACTTCACAATCGCTAATGAGCTTTGTTGGTTCTAATCCAGATTTTTATGTTAGAGGTTGGAGATACGACGGAGCTACCGGTGGGGGTGGCGGCGGTGGTGCGCAAGGACCACAAGGAGAACAAGGTCCACAAGGAGAACAAGGAACTCAAGGTAACCAAGGTACCCAAGGAGAACAAGGTGTTCAAGGAGAACAAGGTACTCAAGGTAATCAAGGAGACCTAGGTGCACAAGGTAATCAAGGAACTCAAGGAGAACAAGGAGCTCAAGGTAACCAAGGAGACTTAGGAACTCAAGGTAACCAAGGATCTCAAGGTAACCAAGGAACTCAAGGAGAACAAGGAACTCAAGGTAATCAAGGAGACTTAGGAACTCAAGGTAATCAAGGGTCTCAAGGTAACCAAGGTGAATCTGGTAAAGAAGGACCACAAGGAGAACAAGGAACTCAAGGTAACCAAGGAACTCAAGGTAATCAAGGAATTCAAGGAGAACAAGGAGCTCAAGGAGAACAGGGTGAGCAAGGTGCTCAGGGTAATCAAGGAACTCAGGGTAACCAAGGTGAAGTTGGTAAAGAAGGACCACAAGGAGAACAAGGAACTCAAGGTAACCAAGGAACTCAAGGTAATCAAGGAACTCAAGGAGAACAAGGAACTCAAGGAGAACAAGGAGAGCAAGGTGCTCAAGGTAACCAAGGATCTCAAGGTAACCAAGGTGAAGTTGGTAAAGAAGGACCACAAGGAGAACAAGGTACTCAAGGTAATCAAGGAACTCAGGGTAACCAAGGTACCCAAGGAGAACAAGGAACCCAAGGAGAACAAGGTACTCAAGGAGAACAAGGAGAACAAGGTACTCAAGGTAACCAAGGATCTCAAGGTAACCAAGGTACCCAAGGAGAACAAGGTGAGCAAGGT
>Ga0228646_1000333_pt1 | contig 13366 bp, 19 predicted proteins | sample 58DmetaG_FD_190064 | JGI IMG/M metagenome (GOLD analysis project Ga0228646, IMG submission 190064) | Seawater microbial communities from Monterey Bay, California, United States - 58D | ecosystem: Environmental > Aquatic > Marine > Coastal | place: USA: California | collected 2016-11-04
ATAATAGTTTCGGACTTAGGTGCTTTTATTACAAAGTACGCGTGTAAGAAATTTTCTACCATTTTCATCTTCTTATTGCGGTCTGGCTGTTTTTCTATGAGAATCGTATCCGTGTCCAATACCCAAGGTTTTTCATCGAGATGGTTTCGCATAGATACGAATAATCCATCTTTTGACTCAGGTGGAACACCCGATACATCCCAGTTCATCACCAAATTACATGAATCATCAAAACGACATATTGCTAAGTTACGTATGCCTACGTCTATGCTCACTATCATTGATTTAAAGAAAAATTATTTCTTTATGTATTATAATGAAGAACGCGAACATAAACACAGTCCTTTTGATTGTATCCATCCTCGCATTGGCCGTGTGGCTTGCATCCATCAGGATGCGAGAAAACCTTAAGGGTGATTCCAAGGCGGTTGCCTATGTGAGAGATGCCGACCCAAAGAAGTTCATTAACCCATACATAGTGTATGGTATGGCTAAAGAACTCACCGATGACGAAGAGAAGCTCGCCAGAATTATCCCACTTGCGGAGGCGAACAAACGCGATGCCCTCATCAAACACCTCGAATCTTTGTAAATGTATTTTTGTTTTTAGTGGTCACAGTACACCACAGAGAACAAAAATGTAATTTAGCGCTTCATACCAGGCAATCTACCGGGCATCTTCATACCTCTCATATTCATGTTTTTCATTTTAGATTGACCCGCTGGAGACAGACCCATGACTATCATGGCGACTACCAATAGACAACATATTCCAGCGACGGCCATTATTCCGTATTTCATTGGTCCGGTCACCGCACCAATCACGTTCGAAGCCGCATTACCGACCGAGTCAACGACTTCGGCGGCACCCCCAGCCTTAGATTTCGCTTCTGCGTCAATTTGGGCTATGGTATCTTGGACGACTGAATTCTTCGTCACAGCCGTAAGAATGTTCTTTGTCACCGCTTGCGCCGCGAGATCAGCGGATATATTTTGTCTGAACGACAATTGCTCACCATCCAAACATATGGTTTCACCTATCTCGATGTTTCCTTCTTGAACGTTTACGGCTTTGTTAATGGTCTCGGTGAGGTTATTCGTTTCCAGTTGGGTCTTAACTATATTTTCAATTTCAGTATTAATATTTTGATTTACATTTTGTTTATCACCGAATTGAAGATTACCCGCTTGTGTTTGTTTGTCCAATGCCGAACTGGCACCCGCCTGTAGGCTACTCACGAGATCATTCGCCACGTTCTGAAAACTATTTGATATCTGTTCTGTCGTTGCCATGAAAGTTGAATTAATTGTCTGGTCCGTCTCTATGTTACACCCAACGTTTCTTCCTATTTTAAGATTTAGGACCTGTTCATTTCTCATTTCATTTTGGGTATAGCTTTCGTTATTTGTCACAGATTCATACAATATGTCATTCACCATGGACATATTCATCTCCTGGTTTATAGTGGAACTTCCACCACCTCCCATGTTTGTGGTTTACTGAGAAAAAAATAACACTTAAAGATAATCACATAGTCCTAAACTATGTGGTGTTGGTGGTGCTGTCATCCATTTGAAGGTGAGATACTTAAATTGCCATATAAATATGACGAACTAAGGAATAAATTTCATACATGCGGTGGATTTTGTTCGTGGAGTTGCATGAAACGGTATGCCATAGACAAGTATGGTATTACGAGAGGTGGTATCATATGTAGTAACATAATCATCATGCGCAAAAAATTGTACAACAAACTTGGATCTATCACAATCGCGCCATTGAGAGAACAATTAGATGTGTTTGGTGGCAACCTTACCATAGAAGAATTTAGAAGCAATAGCATCGTAGACAAAGAGAAACCTAAGGAGATAAACTCCAAACCCCTGGAAGACCGAGTTATACCGATTATTTCAAACACGAAAAAGATGGATGAAATAAACAGTTCTACCGGTAAAAATGAGACTTTGAAACTCAAACGAGAAAAGCCTCTAAAGAGAAATGAGAACAATCTTGAGTCAGCACTCGGACTCATCATTAAGCCCAAATCGTAAAAGACGGCGCTGTTTATTCGTTGGTTTTGAGTTGGGTATGTGACTAGAATGTAAACTATCTATCCATCTATCCCCATCATAGGCTCTCCAACGCAACCCGTGTTTTTCTATCACCTTTCTACACAAAACACACGGCATAGAAGTTCCATCCCCGTAACTCGTGTCTCTCTGAATGACGAGCGTTCCAAACTTTCGTCTTACCCATGCAGTAAATTTATGTATTCGGTTTCCCTGTTTCAAACATTCGTGTTTGAGCGCTTTTATCATTTTTCGCTCGGCGCAACATATGCAATCACTTTCGAAATGCACGAAAATGGCGCGTCGTGTACGTCGTGACAGTCGGATATCTCGGCATTTTTATCTGAGTATCATTCGACTTTCTTTTTTAATACAGTTACAATTGTCACATACATGACCTTCGAATACAAACGAACATGTGTCACACTCATTAAGTACTCGTATGTTCCTTTGTACAAGCTTATTTTCTGAATACAGAACAAGATCCCGTATTGTATATATACCGTACATTACCATAGTTTCTAAAGACGGAAACTTCATCTATTTACCAAAACAACCACAACCTTTAGTTACCTTTAGCATCACCGAGAAGCTATCGATCATTGGCGGAACCATCTTCTTGAGAACGATCTCGATTTCAGAATCTTCTTCACCTTCATCGATTTCTTCTATGATGGAATAAATAAGGTCAATCACGAGTTCCTTTTTGTCTGGTCCACTGAGTGTCTTAATATTGTTGACTTCCATCATGAGTGTAGACACGATACCACAGATGTTTTCTTTGTTGATACCAGTTCTCTTGTATCGGTTGGCGAGGGTCTTCACGCGTTGAATCACGAGTTGACCCTGTTTCGATGTGTCATCATATCCAGCGAGGACGTTTTCTGGGGTGCTCATTATATACTTAATATAGAATTAATTTCTTTAATAATTGTAATGGATACAGACAATTGCCTGTTCGTAGCTGCTATGTCTCTGGGGATGTATCAGATTATGTACGAAATAAACGAAGCCTATAAGAGAAAGGATTTATCTGACCTTGACCCACAATACATCACAGTAGGAGTTTTAGCTGGTCTTTTGTGGTCATTGTATCAATACAGGAAGGGTTCAAACTATTATTCGATGTATTCTCTTCTTGGTGCGTCGATAGGTTTATACACCCTGTACCGGATTTATAAAGAGCGGGAGGAGGAAAAGAAGTTTCCCTGACTATCATACCTGTGAATTCTAATAGTTTACACTTTTCTTCGAACGTTAATCTTCCTGTCTTCTGAAACACATAAGACAGGAGCATTAATATGATGTATATCGATTGTACTACATGCATCTACTTCTTGCACACTTTTTTAAGTAGCTGTTTGCCCTCATCAGATACATTATCCATGTATCTCGCATAAAATTGCAATGGATTTCGCTGTGTACCATCCAAATATTGAACTACTATCGTTTCCGATTTTTTAAATCTCTCGAGTGCGTCGTAGTTTTTTGCACACCATCGTTTTAACTTGTCTATGTGAGGCTGAGACCGAGCGACTATCTCTTCTCTCGCCTTTTTGCCAGATGACCGCTGTATTTTATATTCTATATACTCATCTATATCTAAAAAATCACCCGCAGTTTTTTCTGGCGGTGTCACGACTGTGTCTGCGGCGACGGCATCAATGAGAATTTTTTTCAATTCGCCAAGATCAAACTTTTTTGCATAAAACTCTTCCGTGCCTTCGATTGCACCAGAACGCTTAGCTTCGGCTAAACCAGTTGTGACTATTATCACAGTGCCTATAGATCCAAGACAACACACTAACAGAATGGTCAGTATAAGTTTCTGCCTAGTCTCCATTTGTTATGTACTGATATTAATTTTCTCCAAATATAATATAAAATGTTTAAGACCCTGCGATCCGCTTCAGCGAAAGCCGGTGGTGGTCTCAAGAAAGGTGGCGCCGCGGTTGGTAGAGGTATATCCAGCATGGGGCACGCCACGGTTGATTCCATGGGACGAGGTTATCAAAAATTTCAAGGCGCCGCGCCAGTTGTGTCCACTGCGAAGCAGTTACAAAAACAGAAATTCGATCTTAAAATGAAACCCGGAACGATTATTTCTATCATACTTCTGCTTGTGTTTTACATCTCGGTCTCGGCTCTTGGTGTAAATGTGTTGAATAAATGTGGACAAACCGATAGTTCCGAGAAATTGCAGAACATAAAGGGATATTTCAGTCACACACTCGCTATGGCGTTGGGTGTTGTTACGACTCTATTGACAATTCAATTGTTTACCGCTGAACTTTCTGCTTTCTACGTGCTGTTCTCTTTGATGGGTGCGGTTGGTGCTTTCATGTTGATACACGCGATAAATGAATGTGATCCAGCTGACAAGAAGGGTAAGATGGGATATGCTGGATTTTCCGCCGCTCTTAACATGCTGATGCTGTTCATATGTCTGTTTATGATGTTCAAGGGTAAAAAGGTGGTGGATACTGCGGCCGCGGCTCAAGTGCCAGCGTTGACACGTCAAGTTGCGTCGGTCGGTGTTACTCAATAAAAAACTTAATAAGATCATCAATCCCCTTGTTTTGTTTCCAACCAATTGACTTTAATTTATCGGCGCATATGTAATACCTTCGATCATTAAATGGTCTATCAGTTACATATTCTATCCATTCATCATAATTTTCAGTATTTTTTATGGTTTTTATGATGAGTTTTGTAACATCCATGACGGTAAGTTCATAATCTGAAGCTATATTGTATATTTCACCGTTTCCACCCTTCTTCCAAACCACATTCACAGCGTCGACCACGTCATCCACGTGTATAAAAGCTCTTTTTACATGTGCACTCCTTGTACCATGAATGGTACATTTTCTGTTTTCTTTGAGAAGTTTCTTGAATTTAGGAATGAGCTTTTCCGGGTATTGATTTGGACCATATACATTGTTACACCTAATTATTTTTATATTCATGTTGAATGATTCTATATATGAATGAATCACCATTTCGGCCGCCGCTTTAGATGCTGAGTATGGGTTTGTTGGTTTAAGAACGGTTTCACTTTCATTGAATGGTACATCAGTGACACTTTCACCGTAAACTTCATCCGTGCTGAAATGAATGAATTCAACATTTGGTAGATGATGTCTACAAGCCTCTATGAGAACGTGTGTACCATATACATTATCTCTAGTAAACGTAAGTGAATTTTCGAATGAATTATCCACGTGACTTTGTGCAGCGAAGTGAAACACGTAATCAAACTTATAGTCATGTATGAGGTGTTCTATGAGTTCAGCGTTACCCACATTTCCCTTAACAATAATCGCTTTTCCTTCATGTATATTTTTGGGATTTGAACAATAATCCATTTTATCAACGGTTACAAAAACAATATCCGGGTATTTATCTTTCATCCGGTTGATAAAATTGGACGCGATGAACCCACACCCTCCCGTGACGAGAGCAGTGGGCATTTAAATATTAAAAGTTAGTTGTTTTAAGCTATTTGAATTTTTTTAAGAGTTCACACACTCTATCTATGTCTTCAATATCTAGTCCGTGGTGTGCTCCTAGAAGGAAACCATCCTTCATGATCTTATCTGCATTTTCGAAATCTTGGAGATATTCCCTGAACGCTGGATGTCTCGTGATGTTACCAGCAAACGTCACACGTGTTTGAACATCGTTTTCCTCGAGGTATTTGACCAATTCAAGTCTATCCGGGCACTGTAACGGAATCGCAAGCCAGTTTGGTTTTCTTGAATCATCTGGGAGTGTATAATACTTAGTGTCCTTAAGGTTTTCGAGATATCGTTCAATCATGGTACGCCTCTTCTTGAGGAAACCATCGAGCTTATCAAGTTGTACGAGACCGAACGCCGCGTTCATTTCGCACGCCTTCAAGTGATATCCCGCGACGCCATATAGGAATTTCCAATCATACGGAATACCGTCGACGGAGTGATTGAAACGCTCACTTGGTTCTTCGATATTGTCACCAATTCTACCCCAATCCCTGTACATGAGAGCTCTTTTGAGGTGTTCATCATCATTAAACATAACCATACCACCCACACCACCAGCCGTGATGACGTGACTCGCGTAGAAGCTTGTGGTGCTTAGATCCGTACACTCAGTCTTCGTGATCGTGTCAGCTGAATCTTCAAATAAAATTACATTTGGAAACGCTTCTCGAATGGCTTTCCAATCCGGTGTATTTCCAATCAGGTTTGGAAGAAGGAGACACTTCGTGTTTTCAGTCACAACTTTCTTCAATTGTTCAACACTTGGTACATACGTATTTAGTTCTACGTCACAGAAGACGGGTGTGTGTCCCAATTGGACAATGGGTGCGACGGTAGTGGAAAACCCACATGCCGGTGTTACGATTTCAGAACCCTTTGGAAGATTAAGTGCACACAAACCCAAAAGAATCGCACTACTCCCGGAATTTACAAAGAGTCCGTGTCTCTTCCCGAATACCTCTGAAACCCTTTTCTCAAATTCAACAGAGCGATCCCCAAAGCCAGCGAGCCAGCCATCGCGGAGACAATTAATGACAGCTTCAATCTCTTCTTCGCCATACGATTCAAATTTGTTGGGGGCATACCAAACTTTTTTGGGCATCGTGTTTTAATATCATCTATAACTTTTAAGTAGTCTGTATGTGGTTGAATACAAAATATTTCTTTGACCACACCTGTTAATGCATGTAATCCCTCTTTCGAATTTTCAAAACCTAGTACCCGTGTTTCACCCTTTCCATACAAATCAATGGCGAGTTTATAACATTCTGAATTTGGTTTGGGGTTCACATAATCTTCACGTACTACCCAATTCTTGAGTTTGTTAAGTATGGGAAGTTTATTTTTAAAGTGTTCAACAACGCGTCTATTTGAATTTGTGACAACCACGTGATTTATGTCGTTATCATTGATGAAATCTATAAACTTATCTGCATTCTTAATGAGTTCAATATATTCAATCTTTAACATTTCTTGTAATTTTTCTTCACGAATATATTTAGGGTCTGGAAAATAACTCAAAAAATTACTCATTCCAATAGTTTCCACTATTTCCTGTATTTGTTCGACTTTCATACAAAGTATTTTTGCATATGATTCATAGTGAAGGTGATCACTGTTTACAAGAGTCCCGTCCAAATCTATAAGAAACAACATCTCACTTAAAGTATTGTTTTTACTTTAAGTAAATGAAAAGAGTGTGTGTTCTCGGTTCAAATGGATTCGTGGGAAGCAATCTACTGAAAGATACCGATTGGGTCGGTGTTACGCGCCAGGAATTAGACCTTACCGATCAACACGCAGTTGAAAAGTATTTTAATGAACATACATACGATGTCGTCATTCACTGCGCTGTTATTGGTGGAAGTCGCCTTAAACAAGACGATGGAGACGTCATATACAAAAACATCCTCATGTTTGAAAATGTGACGAGAGTTTTCAAAGGTAAATTGATATATTTTTCAAGTGGTGCGGCACTCAGAGGTGATCCACCAACAGATCCATATGGATTGTCTAAATGGATCATCGATAAGAGAATACAAACCATACCCAACGCATATTCACTGAGAATATGGGGGTGTTACGGGGATGGGGAACCTCCCACGAGATTTAGTGCTGTGTGTAAGAGAGAAAAGCATATTATCATAGACAAAGATAGGTACTTTGATTTTATAGATATAAGAGATGTAAAATGTATCACACGACGATATGTTCAAGGTGAATTACACGATAAAGAATTTGATATCGTACATGAAAAGAAACTTTTGCTTTCACAATGGGCCGAAAAGTTTGGAGCTTCTTGGGAAATAAGGGACATCACTGAATTGGGGGAGAGTTATATAAAGATTAGATAGTCTTTGTTATAAATGAAGATTCTTGACTGCTCTTTACGTGATGGTGGGTATGTAAATGATTGGTATTTCAGTAAAGAGCATGCTAGGGCGTGTTATAATACTGTGAAGGAGTGTGGAATCGAATACTGTGAAGTTGGTTTTAGACGAACTGTACATTCTTCCGGTCCATGGTTTTATACACCCGAGTCCCTTATAAATGAAACATTCAAGGATATTGTAGTTCCAGAATGTAAGTTGGCACTCATGGCACAGATGGGTACATTCACGATCGAGGATTTCGTACCTAGATCTGAATCACTCGTGAGTATGGTCCGTGTTTTAGTTGCATATCACTGTGAAAACAAAGACGACTCGAAACTTAATGTAAAATTGCTCCGTGATACAGTAGACACGTGTAAACAACTCAAGAATTTGGGATACGATGTATGTATAAACATTGGTAGAATTGATAAGATGTCTGACGAACAGATTAAGGAGACGTGTGAAATCATCAAAGATGCTCCTATAGAGTATTTCTACTTGGCGGATACATACGGAAACTTGGGAATTTATAAGATGCGTAGTATTTTGAATTTTATCAAACAACACTACGACGGGGCTATTGGATTTCATGCACACGATAACCTTAAAAATGCATCTGTAAAAGCTATAGATGCGTTATATAATGGAGCTGACATAGTGGATGTGACATTCGGTGGGTTTGGGCGGGGTTCCGGTAACGCAAAGACTGAGTATGTCCTCGCACACATGGAAAACAAGGGTGACTACAAGTTGTTACCATCTCTCGTGTATGCCGATAAGTGGGTGGAATCATACAAAAAATCCGGTATTCCATATTTACTTTCTGGTATGAAGTCGATGCATGTCAATTACGCGATAGAAGTAATTGAGAAGCACGAAGACTTAACTATAGAAAAGGTGTATGACGTTTTTAACAGGATAGTTGAAGACGGTAAACATCACTTCTACTCATCAGATATTATCACACAATACATGTAAAGATTTATCTTTAACCCAAACATTATGAAAATGTGGATTATTTTTATATTTTTGATGTGGAATCGTAAACACGCGTTTAAAATTCATACCTTCTAATATGTCATCAAGCTCCTCATATTTGGGAATCATATCTGACCAAGGAACTCCATCTTGTTCATAAATTATGACTCTCATATTTTTTATCCTTTCTTTATTTTCTTTTACGAAATCATAAAAGAACCCTTCGCAATCGGCCACTACACAATCAAAATGTAGGTTATATTTTTTTTCTATTTCATCTAATGATTTATTTTCAACAGTTGGGTTATCTGACATTTTGGTGTGTGTACCGTATTCGTGGTATTCAAACTTTGGATCTATAAATTGTAACTCATATCCATTTCTGGAAATAACCCCTTCATATATATGAAATTTACCACCATTTTCTCTCCTATTTTTTGTAAGTGCTTCTATTACAGAGGGATCGGGTTCAACCGCGACGTGTTTAGTGGGATCTTGGATAACTTCTGAAATCACACATGATACTGTACCATATCTAGCACCGAGTTCTAAAACTTGTGCGTCTTTTGGTAAATATTTCCTTACTAAAAACTGTTCTTCTTTTTCGTAATCTATATTTGCGGGATTACCTTCTCGGTCAATAAATCTCATGTGTATTAATTAATTGTTTTAACTTTAAACCCTTCGTATAAACATATTTTCTTTTAAAAACTCGTCGTCTAAAAATGGTGCCATTTCTTCATATGGCATGTTCTTGAAAGTTCCATCTGGCTGCGGTTTATTTGATAGTCTAGGGTAACGACCTTGTACGTTACACACAATCTCAACTAAAATTGGTCCATTTTCGTGTTTAAGATATCCTACATCTTCATCATTTTCTACTTTGTAATATGGTATTTCATACGCATTAGAAATCTTTTCAAAGTTGCAAAATGAAAGATCACTTTGTGGTGTGGTACCAAATTCTCTTTTGAATACATTATTTTGTGTTATTTGTATGGCGCCATAGCCACCATTATTGAAAACGAGAATAGTCACTGGTAAATTATGGTGTTTGAGTGTTTGCAAGTCTTGGATATTGTATTGAAACGAGCCATCACCGACAATTGTGTACGTTCTTTTACCGTGAAATGCCGCACCCATAGCTGATGCGACTTCGTAACCCATATCTCCGTGACCACTCGTGATGAAACGGTCTCCATTCTTGTATCTGTGCATGTGCCAACCTACACAATATATGGAACCGGATGACATGGTTACAATTGAATTACCACTCTTTTCTTTGAAGAATGTATTCAAGTGGCGATAAGGGCAAACGAGTGGTCCATTCTTATCAGGTAATTCTTCTTCCCACATAGATCTCCATTCTTTATTCTTTTGTATCCATTTTTGGTCCCATTTGACTTTTGGTAATTCTATATCAAAGAAAGTTCTTAGATCCATGTGAAGTTTCATGTCTAGTTGTTTCTTTTCCATAAATTCACTTTTATCTATGTCCAAGTAAACGACCTTCGCCTCTCTCGCAAACAAACCACGATTGTACCCCGTAATATTCTTTGAAAGTCTGGAACCCAAACACAAAATGAGATCTGCGTTTTGGATAGCAAAATTACCCGACCGATTTCCTATGAGACCTGTTTTACCAACGTAATCGTCTCCCAAATCACTCCCGAAGAACGTAACAACATATGGAATGTCATGTTGTTTTATGAATTCTCTAAACTTGTCGCGCGTCTTTGACATGTGTATTCCATTACCTGCGAGTACTATAGGTCTTTTTGATTTTAACCAAAGTTGTGTAAATTCATCGGGTAAACCCTGAATTGTATCGGTTTTTAAATCTAGACGTGTTGGAATCATATCTGGGACTTGCATAGATTGCACATCCACTGGTATAGATAACCATACTGGACCAAGTCTTCCGGTCGTAAGATTTTCATAACATTCTTGAAGAACGCGGTGTGTATCTTTTGGATCCGCGAGTTCTGCTGCGTATTTTGTCATACCCTTTACAGAATCTATGATATCACAATCCGATCCAAAATATCCACGGTGTGTAGCACCACTTGATCTTATGTTATCGTCTCTGTGTACTTGACCACTTATGAAAAACACGGGTACACTATCTTGGTATGCGATCAGACACGGTGTGATCGCATTTGTCGCACCACATCCCGATGTAACACAACATACACTCGGATTGTGTTCATACGAAGACCATCCCAGTGCCGCGTAGCCCGCGGGCTGTTCCCCGTGTGTGTAGGTCACATCAAGCTTTTGACCAAATGAGTCATTGAGGTGCATCGCAAATCCACCCGTGACAGAAAAGCATTTATTAATGCCCTTTTCTAGTAAGAAATTCGTGACATAATCAGAAACCTTCATCTAACCGATTAAAGAGTAGAAGCTTTAAATTGTTACATGAAGCTTACGTATACAATTCAAGTTTGTAATGAATCTAGGGAGCTTTTTTCTTTGCTTAACTTTTTACAAAAGGTCATAGACGATGAAGATGAGGTCAATGTGGTGGTCGATATAGAACACGCGACCGATAAGGTTGAACGCGTTCTTGAACAATTCAAGGAGAGGATAAATATTTTTAAGAGACCATTTGATGATTTTTGTAAAAATTCTCAATTTCACACTGATAATGCAACTGGCGAATATATATTTGGTCTTGACGCAGATGAAATGCCTCAGGAAACACTCATTAGAAACATTAAGTCTATTATTAGACAATCGAATGCTGAAATTATCGCAATCCCACGTATTAATATTCACCCTGGTTCAACTCACGAGTTTATAGAAAAATCAAACTTTAGCGTAAATGAAGTCGGGTGGATTAATTGGCCAGACTTTCAGATGCGAATTTATAAGAAATGTGATTACATCAAGTGGTCTGACGAGTTACACACTAAATTGACTGGTTCGGACAAGGTTGCGACTGTTCAAACGGATCCCAAACTGGCTCTTTGGCATATCAAGTCGGTCGAGAAGCAAGAGAGTAGATGGACAAACGGTGATTTTAATACACCGAAAGGAAATTTATACGATATGTTGATGTAATACATCGTTAGCATAAAGATTAAGATATCCTTAAACTAAACATGATACCCAAGGTTATTCATAAAGTAATACTGGTTGATGATGGTAAAATACCCTATTTTGGTAAGATCGAGGGTAGATTCTATCTTAAACAAGATCTCGGTTTAGATGATGACGATACACCAGATTTAACGACGATTTCTGAGCTCATTGAAACGTATCCTATGTGGCCACAATGGATACAGGGATTGCCAACTAAACATAAACAATTATTTACCATGTTCGAAACATCTGATGTACACCCGGATGTAATAAAAAATATGAAACTTTTTGATAAAGTGATAGTTCCATATGATTATCTCAAAGATGTATTGGTTAGACACGGTGTGAATTGTGAAGCTTTGAATTGGTACACGTCACCTCTCATAAGGCATAAACCGCATGTACTGGAAAAGAAACCTAGTATAGATGAATTAATATTTTTGTATGTTGGGACAAATGATATACGAAAGAATCTCATAAAACTTACTAGAGTATTCGGTAAGTGTCTCGAGGGAACGAAACACCGGCTCATCGTGAAAACAAATCACCTTGATAATTTGACTTCATCTAAAAATATAAAATATGTAACGGAACGTTTGTCCCTTGATCAAATGGCTGGACTTTATAACATGTCGGATTATGTTATATCTTTTACACACGGAGAAGGTGTCGGGCTACCGATGTTAGAAGCAAATTATTTTAAAAAGCCTGTCATATGTCACAATAGCGGTGTTCTAAAGACGATCGAAACAGGTTCGTGGATACATTTACCATGTAAAGAAGTTGAAATCGATAAAAACAACGTTCCATCATTTTTACAAAAAGTGTTTCATGGTACGTGGTGGGAAGTTAATGAAGACGCCGCGACTGAAATAATCTCCAATTTATGTTCACCTAAAATATAATATCTAAATAACTATATGCTCGAAGAGGAACTTGACGACCTCACCAAGAGAAGATTAGAACTTGATGAAATCATATCTGATCTTTACGAGCTTAAACCACTTTTAGAAAAGTGTGAAAATGACACTCTTTTAAAAGGGTACGGGAAATGTGAATCGAGTACGTTTTCTTTATCTGAATGGTACATACGCACCAAACCTTTATTCAAAGACCTTGTGTGTTGGCTCAATATGTACTATGAACAGAAAATAGAGGCACACGACAGCACGGAAAATTTAAAACAAAAAATCAAAAAATTGCGCCACGAAGTACTCGCATCTTTCAATAAATCTTGAGAATTTCAGCCACAGCTGGGTGTCTCAGAATGTCTTCGTCGTGCATCATGACATGTTCAACGTACTCAAATTCATTTCCCTTGAGTTTGTGTAC
>Ga0228646_1000337_pt1 | contig 13203 bp, 17 predicted proteins | sample 58DmetaG_FD_190064 | JGI IMG/M metagenome (GOLD analysis project Ga0228646, IMG submission 190064) | Seawater microbial communities from Monterey Bay, California, United States - 58D | ecosystem: Environmental > Aquatic > Marine > Coastal | place: USA: California | collected 2016-11-04
CCAAAAAATGTACCCTTGCCACCATTCTTTCTTAATTTAGGATTGCTCATTAGAATAAAATATTAATTAAGTGAAATAAACAAGGTAAAATAGTATAAATAAAGTCTTGAACTTCTGGTGTACCTTTACCTAAAAAGTCATCATAAACAACTTCTTTTATAACTGCTATAAATACAACAATAGATATTGATGCAAGTGTATTAAATACAAGTAATGATAAAAATAATATAACACTACCAGCAAAAAAGTGTAGTAGTTTATCTTTTGGTATTTTATTTAGTATGTCCATATTACGTTTTGTGTTTTGTCAAAGTCTAAATCAACGTGAATAAATGTATCTGCTATTCCTATTCTTGTAAATCCAACCTCAATAAGAGCTTTAACTATTTTAAATCTTGTTATACTATCTGTTGCTTTTATATCTACTGCTAAACCTTTAATATGGCTTGAACTAGGATTCTTTATAGATAAAGGATGGTCTGGACTTCTGTATGCTGAGTTTATAATAAAAGGTATTCCAGCAAACTCTCTTGCTTCGTCTAATACAAATAAAAACTCCTTATTCATATTATCCTCAATTTCTTTAAAGTATTTACTCATTAATCAAATATGTTTATTGCTTTTAAAACTACACCTCCAATAAAGGTTAGTATGGTTACAGTTACTGCTATTTTACCAGCAGTTACTTTTTCTTTTAATTCAATTTTATCTATTCTGTTTGATATGTCTGTAACTTCTTCAACTAAACCTTTTTTATTTGTCTTTTCATCGTTCTCTAAGATATCAGATATACGTTGATTAAATAGCTCTTGTTTGTTAAAAAAGTTAGATAAATCAGCAGCTAATCTATATTGCATTTCTGCCATAGTTTTCTGCTCCTCCCTTATCTCTGATATTATTTCTTTTTGCGTCATAGCTTTAGTTTTCATCATCTCTTTTATATCCGTAAAACATATGTGCAGCTGATCCATTTGGATAAACTCTATATTGTTCTAAATCCAATTCATCTGTACTCATAACATCATAAGCATAACCAGGATAATAAATAGGATGCTCTGGGTCTGTTGTAGCTTGTGGATTAATTACCTTACCAATATTAACAACACCTTTTGTTCCGTTTATGTATTGCATAGTTGTAACACCTTCTATTGTTACTTCTTCCCAAACGTTGTTATCAATTAAGATTTGTTTGCCTTGTTGTTCTGTATCAAAAACTAATTTGTATATGTGCATTTTATTGTGTTGTTAAAGATTGTAATTCTACATCTGTTAATATTGGGAATACTGCTAATGCTTTTGTTTTGCCTCTAAACAAACCTCCCGCTGTATTTATTTCACTAAAGGATAATTTACTTAATGTTCCACTTGGCATAGTAGAGCCACTTGTATCTGTTCTAACTTCAGCCCCATCAATCCATAAAGCAAAATCATTTTCTTTAAACTTAAAAGCTACTTTGTGAAATTCTGTTATATCTGACACAGTAAAAGTCATATCAGCTTGTACTGCACCGCCTAATCTTAAAAATGCTCTAATAATGTTTGTACCTGTTGAATAAAGGATGGATATTCTATTGCTATAAGTACCATCTGACAATGAAATATAATTAGATGTCACTATGTTAGATAAACTTGCTATCTCAGCATACAATACACCCTCTGTACTATTTATTAAACTAGAGTTACCACTATTGTTTGCAATATCTTGTAGCCTAGTGTTTGTTGCTCCGTTAGTTGGAATGTATGAGGTTGCGTAGGATTGTTGTTCTACTTGTGCACCCCATATATAAAGCAATAAATCGCCATTTGTTCCAGTTGTTTGACCACTTAAGCCACTTTCAGCAGAATAGATTGCTATAGTATTATTACCCCCATCGCCGAGAACAGTCATATCTAATCTAACCCAATCGTTTCCAGCATCAACAAAGTTGTAAGAAATTGGAGCCCCAAAAATATTGTTTCCTAACACCTCATTTTCAATATCAAAATATTGTAAGCATATGTTTCCAACTCTGAAAACTACCCAATTTTTAGTTCCTTTTTTAAGATAAGCAGAAACAGTAATATTTGCACTTGGCAATGTAATTGATTTATTAATCCAGTATTCTGCTGTTGTGCCATTATGTTCTATTGCGTAAGCAGTATTAAGCATAGATGGAGAATTAAACCCATTTGATAAAATAACATTAGCAGCTTTAGTCCACTGACTAAAATCCTCACTATAAGTTATCAAATTCGTACTCTGTGGTTCTAATAACCAACTTCCACAACCACTATCTGGTACTACTTCTTGACCAAGATATTCTTTTACTGAAACGTTGTCTATATAAAACTCTGTATTTGTTGAAGGAACTCTACCAAAATAAATTGCACTATTTGTTTTAAAAGTTGTTACTATAACTTCATTAAGACCTTGTGATAAACTCTGTGCTTCTTGACCAGATACCTTATCCCAAAAAACTTGTGGTGTTCCACTTACAATATTTACATTAACACTTATTTTATATTCTTTACCTACTTCTGTTGATACACTTTGAGATAGTGGTTTCATTGAGGTTGATGCTGGATGATATGCTTCTCCATTTACAATACTCCACCAAGAAGAATTATTAGTCCAATTTGTTAATCCATTAGAAAAATTACCATTTACAACCAACTCACTTCCTAAAGAATCTTGATAACTAAACCCTTCGTAGTTTATTCTTGGTATGTTTGTATCGTCTGTTATTTCTTTAACTGAAATGTTTGTTATAGTAACGTCATTGTTTGAAGCATCAGTTCTTGAAATAGATAAAGTAGTTAAATCTGCTTCAAAAAATTTTGTATGTGTTCCAACGGTTGTAACCATTGAGGCATCAACAGCAGAGTTCATTTTTAAACTACCAGAAACTTTTTCAGTAATTTCATAAGTAATCTTATAATTTTTACCTACTACTAAAACTGATGGTTGTGCTATTGACCCAGCAGTTGGTGTATGTGTAATTTTAGCACCTAAAGAAGTAAAAATTGCACCACTTGAAAACGTCCAATCTTGCCCTACTTCTTTAACTGATGCAGATTTTATATATATTTTTTGATTAGAACCCGATGCACTAGATAATCTATGTATAAATAAATCATTTGTTCCCGTTCCTTGATGATAAAAAGTAAAATCTTGGTATGAAGTAGTTAAACTAACACTACCAATAGTGTCTATAGTTGAAGCTCCTTGTGTTTCTAGTATTTCAGCATCAAAACTAGAAGTAGCTTTCATATTTACAACTATTTTGTAATTTGTTCCATTAGCAAATACATTTTGTTGATATACTCCTACATTACTATTACTACCATCTATATCTAAAACTGCTTCTTCTTCAAAAGTAACTGTAGATGAACCACTTGCATATGTATCCCAATTTTGTCCGACTTCTTTTACTGAAACGTTGTCTATTGATAAGGTTGTTCCGTTTGCTACTCTAAACCTTATGCCAGTACCATTGGTAGGTTTTATGTAAAATGTGTTTCTACCAAGTACAACAGAACTATTTAAGTCAGCATCTACATAAGTATCTCCAAAGTTTGTACTAATGATAAGAAAATCAAAATCGTTACAATCTAATACATCAAAAGATAACTTGTAAATTTTACCTACTGTAGTTATTCCACTCTGTTGTAGACTATTTATTCCTACTCCATTACAAATAGCTTGTCCGTTTTCAATACTCCATCCACTATCCTTACTCCAATCACTATCAGTAGCAAAATCTCCATTAGTAACTAACTCACTTCCTTCTTGTGAAAAGTTTCCGTTTAAAACTTCTTCTGTACCTATCTGTGAAAAGTTACCATTTGAAACTAACTCTGAACTGATTATCTGTACATTCTCAACTAAACCTTGTGCATTAACTCTAGTTGCAGCAGAACTTCTACTGAATTGGAAATCTCCACTTAAATCTTCTACTACTGATACGTTGTCTATTACCACATTTGATAATGTAGACATAAAGTAGAAAAAACCATTACTACCTAAACATTCTTGTGTAAACGTATAACTACCTGTAGAATTTATAACTCCAATATCAGGAGTTGATGTACCACCCATAAGTATTTGAAAAGATGTTCCTGAAAAACTTAAAACATCAAAACTAACTTGGTAAATTTTACCTTGAACAAGACCTATATTTTGATAAACCCTATCGTTTGTAGAATTATTAGTTATGTGTAATTCTTCGTTTATAATAGACATACCTGTGCCTAATGTCCAATTAGCACTTCCATTACTAAAATCTCCATTTGTAACAAGCTCTGAGCCATATAAGTTTTCATTTGGCTTAACACTTAACATACTGCCATTGTCGTATGCAGTTGGTGTAAGTAATATTGATGCTTTATCTAATAAATTATCTGCCATCTTATTCTATGTTTTCTATTGTGGTTAATGTTGCAGTTGTACAAGTTACATTCTCGTAATAAGATGCTCTTGCTTGTAATGTAGTTAATAAACTAGGTATTGCACTTGGGTATGCAAAATCATAATAAATACCACCCCAGCCATTCTGAACTGGATTACCCCACCAACTAACTGGATATATTTCGTTTGCCATCTTTTGTCTTTTTTGTTAAGTATTTTTTTAACTTTACAATATTATGTTTCTTTGGTTTGTATCTACCCATTATAATACCCAGTTTGAAGAATTTACATCTTTATCTGGATATACATCAGAATCTGTATTACTTGTGTATTCTGGAAACAAAGTGCTATTGTAGCAAATGTAATCCACAAATCTTCTTGTATAATATTCTGCAAAGTCTCTTTGTTTTTGTACTAAGAAATCAACTTCATCTTTTGAAGCACTTTCAGCATTTTCTGATGTGTGTTTAAACACTCCACCATTCTTTACTTGATATGCTGCAAATGGTAAATAATCAACCATTGCGTAATGGATCAACATCGGTTGTACATAGTCTGTAACTAAAGATAAATAATTACCAGTTAAAGTATCTGCAATTATATCTGCTGATATTTTATCATACAACTTACTTCCTAAATAGTTTTGAATGTGTATCTCTTGTGCAATCTTAACAAATTGTATAAATTTATCTGTATCAACGTTTCCATCAACAATACTATTCTTTACTAAATCTGTTCTACTTATAAATAATGCAGTTGCCATCTATTATCTCTTTTTATTTACAAATCCGTTATTTGGCATATCCGTTGGTCTTTTTGCAACTTCCTTTGCATTTACCTCTGGTTTAAATCCTTCTTTTTTTGCCTTGTTTACACTTACCTCAGCATTTGGATTACCAACGTCAGCTTTTGTCTTAGCACTCTTTGCTCTATATGTCTTTCTCATCCAAAAATGATGACAATCTCCACCACCTTTATACAACCATATATCGTAAGTATCAGCTCCGTTTAAACCCCAACCTGGATTAACTGGCATTGTACTCATTCTGTCTATATCTTCTTTTCTGTATATCTTAGCAGCATTTACCATTTTCTTACAAAACTCTCTGCTATTTGCACTATAACTTAAAGGTGCATATTGATATCTAACCTTAAATTGTACTCCTTCTTCATTCTCTCCATCTTGACTACTCTTTGCATTTGGTCTAGCAGTTCCAGTTGTAACAAAATTGTACATCTTTGAAAGCATTGAAAGTTTAGGATTGTTTAACTTTTCTAATTCTTCATTTAATTCATCTTCTGCATCATAATCAACTTTTCTTTCATCAATCAATTCCCAATTCTCTAAATCTTCTTCTTCTCCTAGTTCTTCTAAATCAGAAAATACCTTTGACATCTTAACACCAGTTTCTTGCTCTCTTGTTTCTTCGTCTTTTACATTTTCTAAGTCAATAAATTGTAATGGTTGTAACGTCTTAAAATATAGGTTTAAGCTAATATTGTTAAAAGCAAGTATTTTGTCAAAGGCATCTGTTAAAAGTTCTTGAAAAGGTATTATAACTGTGTTCTGCATTAATACTGTTGCAGTTTCTAATTCTTCTGCATTGTTACCAAAACCACTTGAATCTTTTATCCCTAATAACATAGGAGATACAATTCTGTGTGATATCATTATCTTCTTTTGTGATTCTTCAGAAAGAAATTGATATTGGTTATGTGCATCTGATAATTGTACTGGATTTATATCTGCTGCTGATTCTTTATCATCGTTAAAAGCAAGTATAAATTTACCAGCATTAGACGATCCACTAAACTTAGCTTTTATTTTATTCTCAACTAAGGTTTGTTTTTCTTCGTCTGGTACTCCGTTGTTAAAGTTGATTAACATTGATGGAGCAAGTCCATTCATTATATTGTTTAAATGATAGTTAGATACTTCTTCTTCTAACTCTGCATATTGTAACCCACCTTGATAGTCTGGAGTAGAATAGTAATACATACCAGCTTCATAAGGCTTAACATATAAAATTTCAATTGGTTTAGGTGTATCAGAAACACCAAAGGCTGGTATTCTTAAAGGCTTTTCAGATGGCTTTATATTAACCCAATCTGGATGGTAGTAATATGCTTGTACTTGTTTATCTTCTGCTCCACATTTTTCTGCTCTTAAAGTCTCAATTGGCAAGTGTTCTACTTTAGCAATAGACTTTCTATCTTTTGAGTATATTACTTGTATTGCACATTGTCCAGTTAGCTTTAAATCGTATGCAAAACGCCTTACATCATCTTTCTTAAATAAAGATAACATTCTTGCATATTGCTCTGGTCTTTTTGAACTATCTGTTGCATCTAATCCTCTACCATATATCATTTGAGATATACCAGTAATACAAGCACTTGATGTAGCACTTCCGTTTGCTCTGTCAATTAAGAACTGAAAATAATTGTTGTCAGCACCAAATTCAACCCATTTTTTATTCTTTGTTTCTACAATCTCTGGAGATGTGTAAGATGATAAATTAACAAAACTAACTTTTGAGCTAGATGCTTTTGATGGTGTTGTTTTTCTGTATTTATTTATACGTTTACTCATAGTATTATAAAATCGTTATTACCACTCTTTTCTTTGTACACATCTTTGTTTATTGTATAGTGTTCGTTGTTAGATTGGTTTGTTGATTGTGCAGTACAAAATATTTTATCTCTGTAAATAATATCTGCTTCTGTTATTGATCCTTGACCATTATAAACTTTTAAATCATAAAACCTACCCTCAATTAATGTATAAACATTTGACAACTCAACATAATTTTTATTGATTATAGCAGTTGGTAAAATTGTTACTTCATTGTTTGTACTATCATCTCTTAGTTTTATGGTAACACTTGTTGAATATACTCTTGGTATAATCTTTATTGTTTGTGCATCAGATGTAGGTAACAAATGTTTCATATATATATAATACTAAAAGTTTGTATTTTTATTTATTTAAAACAAAAAAAAGGGTAATCAATTAAGACTACCCTTTTCAAATGAAAAAAATTAAAAAAACCTATGCGTTAGGGTCTATTTGTACTGCACTTTCGTTATCAGTAATAACAGTTGATGTTACAAAGAAAGCTGGGTCAGTTTCTTGACCTTCTAAAGTTAAAGTGAATCCACTTAAATCTCCCATTGCTGCTCCAGATACAATTGTACCTCCATTAACTTCTGCTCCGTGTTCTAAACCAACCATAAAGAAGTTTCCATTATAATCTTCTATTGCAACGTGTGGTCTTGCAGTAGCTAATAATTTTATTTGTTCTTGTGTTGCTTTATCTAAAACTGGTAAAGTTAAATTTAAAGTTTGTGTGTAAAATGTAGTTCCGTTTTCTCTTGAACTATTAATTGTGGTTTCTAGTGAAGAATTACCTTTGATATCAAATTTAAAGAAGTCTGGTGTTCCACTTATTGCAGTAATCTCTCCAGATGCTATTGTAGTTGTTCCCAACGTACCATAATCTGCGAAATAAACTGCTTTTAAGCCACCAACACTACTTTTACAAGGTAAAGCTCTACCAGATGTAAGTAAACAAGCCATTTGTGTTATATTTTTTAAGGTTATTAAAAAAGGGTAAGCAGATTAACCACCTACCCTCATTATTATTTAAAAGCTAATATTAGTTAGCAGAGTTTGTGATTCCGTAAGTTACGATATCTTCAACTACTGCATATTGTACTCCAGCAGTATATCTCATAATGAAACGTACATTTTTAGATCCATCTAAGTCAGCCATATCTAATACTTTTACTTCGTTGTGGTCTGCTAAAAGCCCAGTTCCGAAGAATAAGTTAGATTTTTGAGCTGCAATAGCAGTATCATCAGAAAGTCCGTTACAAGCTACGATTTTTACACCATCAAAATATTGGATGTCTATATCTTGGTTGTTTCCTAATCCATTAACACCAGCTGCTCCTTGACCTCCACTTTGGAAACCTCCTAAAGCTCTTTTGTAAGCTCTAAAGATGTTTTGTGCAACATAAATGTATAAATCTTCTTTACCATATACGCTTGTTGGAATAGCATCTACAATTAATCCTAATTGAGCAACTACGTTTGAAGAATCTACAGTAGTTCCAGCAACTTCTTGTGCAGCTGGTAAGTCAGCATCAGCAGCTAATAAAGTTTCAAAACCATCAAAAGTTCCAGCACCAGCACTTCCACTCCAGATATCGTTTTCAGTTGATTCAGCAACAGATTCAGACATTAATCCGATAAAGTAATCAGAAAAGTTAGCTGGTAAGTTATCGTGAGCTGAATAACCCATTGATACTGCTTCCCAATCTGATACGAATGGAGTTTTACATAATTCTAAGTTAATTTGTAATTCTTTTGGTTGAATGATTTTCTCTGTTAAAGTAACAGTTCCAGCATCTGTAAAATCACAAGATGCATTTGCAATAGCACCAGATAAATCTACTCTTTTTAATACTTCTTTAAACTTTACGTTTGGCTTAACTTCTATTAAGTTGTTAGCAATTGTATTACCAGACAATAAAGCAGCTGAAACATATTTCCCAGCAAACTCTCCAGCATACGTTGATGTAATTGATAAACTCATTTTTTATTTGTTTAATTTGTTAAATATTCTATTTCTTGTTGTGTTTTTATTCCCTTTTTGAGAATAAAGGTTTAATTCTTTTTTGTCAGATAAGTTTTCTGGAGTATGTGTAATTCCTTCAACTTCTTCAGCAGATAACTCTACTTTATCTTCCTTTACTTCTTCTGATAATTCAACTTGTACTTCTTCTGCAACAACTTCTGTTTTAGAAAGTTTTAATTCGTTGATTTCAGTTCTTAGCTTTTCAATTTCTGAGAAGAACATTTCTTCTGATATTGATTTAACTATCTTCTTTGGAGATGCAGTTTCAGTTGATAATTCTTCTTCTTCAACTTCTTCTGCTTCTGTTTCTGCTGGTGCTTCTTCTTCTGATCCAGCTTCTTTAATTTCTCCAATGATACCTTCTTCTGAAACTATAATAGTTTTACCTTCTACTTCATACTCTCCAACTGGTACTGCAACTCTTTCTTCGTCTGCAACAACGAATACTTCTGCACCAGCTTCAAATACTTCAGCTTCTAAGATAGCACCATTATCTAGCTTCATTTGCTCTAGCTTTACTTCTAATCCAAGTAAAACTCTTGCTTTGTTTAATAATGTTCTGTCTGTGTTCATATATTTAGTTAATTATTCTTTAAATTGATGCTAAATCACTAATTAGAGATTGAGCCTTTTTTAATGCTTCTCTAGCTTTTGAATCTGTTTTTTTTATAGAATTTATTTCATTAGATAAACTAATCCCTAAATCTTTTTCTGCATTTTTCATTTTAACTAAAACTTTATCTAATTCTTTTATTCCATTAGCTATTTCATTAGTAGCTGAATTAACTTTTGATTTAGCATCTGTTTTAAAATAGTTTAATGCTTCTACAACTCCCAACTCTACTTTTTGTGCAGACAACTCAACTTTTGTTTCTTCTGCTAGTTTATTGAAAACTCTTTTCTTTGTACTCATATTTATATAATTAATTTACTTGTTAATTTTGTATTTTCAGTTGTTTATTCTTCTTCTTCTGTTGCACTTATCCTCCCTATGCCTTGTTTCCAGTAGTAAGGTGTTTTACAATTTTTATCATCTTTATTCTTGCAATCTATCGAATAAGTATTTTTACATTTACAATATACTGCCCTCATTATGATAATAGTTTTTTAAGTTCTTCTAGTTTCTCTAAATCGTCTAACTTTCTTGATGCCCAATTAACACCAGCAGTACCACCCCAAGCATCCCACATAAGACCACCACACCCTTCTGAATAAGGTACATCTTTATGTTGTTGATGTCTTTTAAATGATGCCATTCTTGCAATTGTATCTCTGCTTATTGGTTCTCTTTTTGCTAACTGATTTGCTCTGTTCTTTCCAGTTGCTTCTCCACAACTTCCCCAACCATTTTTCTCTACCCAAGCTAAAGCTCTTTTAGCATTGTTTGTTGCTCCTTGTGGGTAGTCTGTATATGATGCTAATTCTTCTTCGTATTGTTTTGGTTTGTTATGTGTCCAACCTTTTTTAGTGTATTTGTCGTGTTCTTCTTTTGTCATTATCTTAACACTTGCACCAGTCTTAGGATCGTACATAGTGTGAGGATATTGCATTAAATGTTCTTTTAGTTCTTCGTTTGGTCTTTCCATTTTATCTGCAAAGTAACCTTCTATTGAAAAACCTTTTACTTTACCAGTCTTTACATAGTTATTCCATACATCTTCATTCTCTACCTTAACACTACCCATCCAAGTACCAACTGGTACATCTAAACCATATAAAGCAGTCTTGTCTTTCTGTTTATCTTCTACGATCCAACTTTCAACAAGTGTTAATCCTTGTAATTCTGAATTGTGTTCTAATGTTGAATTAGATTGATTACCATTTTGTAAATACATTTGAGATGCTTTTGCAACAGTCTTTTCAGAAAAGAAAATGTAGTATTCATCTTCTCCAGACTTTCTGTAAATAGGTTTCTTTGGTATAAGTAAAGCACCCATTAACAATCGTTTCTCTTTGTCTATTTCAGCAAGTTTTATTTCTTGTGTTTTAAGTGCAACAAAATCAGATTCAATTGCTGGATTTTCAACAACAGAAATAGCTTCTACTCCTATTGCTTCATCGTCATCTAAAATAAGTTCAATTAACTTCATATTTATATAATATTGTTTTAGTGTTATTTTATATTTTAATCTCCTAAACTTGCATCATCAATTATATTTCTATCCATACTTTGAGCAGTTGTTACATCGTTTGCTACAACGTATGCTTGTACTGGTTGTTGTGATTGGCTACCAATTGCTTCTGCTAATTGATTTGTTCCACTTTGACCAACTACATTAAATGATGGTGGTGTAGATGCTCCAGTTGGTATAGATGGTGTTGATGGTGGTGTAATATTTGGAATTGAAGCACCAGCTTTAGAGTTTTTTACTGCTGACCTTATAGCAGAGAAAATACCAGCAGCTTGTGCTGCATAACCAATTAACATAGGAATATTTTGTGGAAATCCAATTTTAGCAGTTTGTGCTGAACCTTCTGCCATAGCAACGGTTGACCTTGCTGCTGCTTGTGTTGAAAATGTAATTGTTTTCTTTATTTCTAATATTAACTCTTTTGCCATCAAAAGTTGTTTAGCAATTAATGCTGCTTTACCAACTGCTGATTCTGCATTAGCAATAGAAACAATATTATCTAAAGTGTTTTGTTTTATAGCTATTTTTTGTTGCTCTATCTCAGCTTCTTTATCTGCTATTTCTTTTTTCTTCTCTAAATCTTCTTGTGCAAAACCATCATTTAATTCAGCTAACTTTGTTTTGTAATCTGTTTCTGCTGCAAGTAATCTTTCTTTCTTTTCTGCATCGTCTGTAATTTCTTTTTCTATTAATTCCCTGTTTAATTCATATTGTTGCTCTAATTCTAATCTTTCTTTATCTCTTTCAGATTTACCAAAAAGAGCAATCTCATTCATTATTTCTTTTTGCTCTCTTAGCAAAGAATTTGCATTTGTTTGTTGCTCACTTCTAAAACCAGTTATTTGTGCTTCAATCCCAGCTCTTTCATTAAGTGCTTCTTGATATGCTTTTTGTAATTGTATGTTCTCTTTATTTTTATCTAACTCTGCTTTAGCAGATGCAACTGCAATATCAGCATTTTTAAGCATCGTTTCTTCTTGCTTGTCTAGTATTTCAGCAAGTTTATCATTAGCTTTTATTCTATCCTCAATACTTTTACTTTCATCATCTCTTATTTGTCTTTGTTGTTCTGCTTGTCTGTCGTATTTTTCAATTAAACCTTGATTTAATACTGATGCTATTTCAGCAGCTTTTGCTAACTCTACATTACTCTTTGCAGCTTTAATTGTTTTTTTAGTGTATTCTGTTATCGTTTCAGCTACTGCTTCAAAACTATCATCAACACCAGTAACAACATCAACTGTTTGTTTACCAGCTTCTTTTATAGTATCAAAAGCAGCACTAAACTCTCCCCTAACTAATTGCCCAAGAGATTTACCAACCAATCCAAATACCTCTAGTAGTTGGTTAAACCTATCAATTAAACCTTGTTTTATAATACTTCCAAGCTCAGATATTTTCTTTGTAGGATTTTCAAAAATATCCTTAAAGAATCCAGTTATTGTACCTAAATTTTTATCTATAAATCCAACAAAATCATTAAAAGCAATACTAACAACTTCAAATGATGTATTAAAGAAATCAGCAGCTTTTTGATTCTGCATAAATACCTCTTTCAATGTAGTAAATGCAGCGAGAAGTAAACCAATACCAGCAGCCTTTATAGCATTACCAATACCCTTTATACCCTTAGCTGCTTTGCTAGATGATTTTTCTACTTCTTTTAAAGACTTGGCAGTATCTTTATTTGATTCTGTGGTTGCTTTATTTATGTCTTTTATAGCATCAACAACATCTTGTAAACTTGCTTCTGCTTTACCAGTTTTTGCTTCTAATTCTACTACTACTTTTTCCATTCTCTTTTTATTAATTCTTTAAAACTTTCTGGAAACTTGTTCTTTCCCTTTGCTATTTGTACTATATCAGATTTACAATCTGTATCTCTTAATAATTCTAATATTTCTTTTATCATAATGTAGTTATTGTGTAATTGGTTGTTGTTGATACATTATCATTAAAGTCTGTTGCAGTTATTCCAAATGTATAAGACGTTCCACTTGTTAAACCAGTTATTGTAACACAATAAAAGTCTTGATATGGT
>Ga0228646_1000370_pt1 | contig 12603 bp, 12 predicted proteins | sample 58DmetaG_FD_190064 | JGI IMG/M metagenome (GOLD analysis project Ga0228646, IMG submission 190064) | Seawater microbial communities from Monterey Bay, California, United States - 58D | ecosystem: Environmental > Aquatic > Marine > Coastal | place: USA: California | collected 2016-11-04
AAAATTTCTTCTTCTGCTCTTAATCATGCTAAACAATTATTAAACTAATAGAATTATGTCATACAATCTTTTAAAAGGAAAAAAAGGAATTATTTTTGGAGCACTTGATGAAAGTTCAATTGCCTGGAAAACTGCTGAAAGAGTATTTGAGGAGGGCGGTGAGTTTGTTCTTACTAATGCACCTATTGCTTTAAGAATGGGAAATGTAGATGAATTAGCAAAAAAAACTAATTCTAAACTTATACCAGCTGATGCTACTAAGTTAGATGATTTAGAAAATCTTATAAAGCAAACAATGGAACTTTTTGACGGTAAAATAGATTTCGTTTTGCATTCAATTGGCATGTCAGTTAATGTTAGGAAAGGAAGACATTACACTGATTTAAATCACGAATGGATGGGTAAAGGATGGGATGTCTCAGCAGTTTCTTTCCATAAATTACTTCAAAGCTTATATAAATTAGATGCTATGAACGAGTGGGCAAGTATAGTCGCTCTTTCGTATATGGCAGCTCAGAGAGTATTTCCTAATTATAATGATATGGCAGATAACAAAGCTTATTTAGAGTCAATAGCTAGAAGTTTTGGATATTTTTTTGGAAAGGAAAGAAAGGTCAGAGTAAATACAATTTCTCAATCACCAACACCAACTACAGCTGGGAAAGGAGTCAAAGGATTTGATGGCTTTATTAATTATGCCGAAAAAATGTCTCCCCTTGGAAATGCTTCCGCTATAGATTGTGCAAATTATACCATAACTCTATTTTCAGATTTGACAAAAAGAGTCACTTTACAAAATTTGTATAATGATGGTGGATTTTCGAACGTTGGAGTAAGTCAAGAAGTTATTGATATTATATCAAATGATGAATCTTGATTTTTAAAAGTACTAATCATATTATGGTTTAATAAAATGAAACATATTGGTCTTACCGGTGGAATTGGTTCAGGAAAAACTACTGTTTCCAAGATACTGGTAAAAAACGGCATCCCTGTTTACGATTCCGATTCAAATGCAAAGTTGCTTATGAATTCCTCTAATGAAATAAAAAAATTAATAATAAATCATTTTGGCAAACTTTCCTACACGAATAATAAATTAAATAATAAATATATCTCTAAAATTATTTTTAATAATCCTGTTGAAATGAATAGGATTAATTCTTTAATACACCCGTTTGTTCACGATAATTTCAATAAATGGAAAAATAATTTTTCTTCAAAATATGTTATTTTCGAATCAGCAATTATTTTTGAAACAGGATCTTATGAGAAATTTGATTTTAATATTCTTGTTTTATCTGACATTGAAAAAAGAATTAAAAGAGTTATAAAAAGAGATTTTTCAAGTGAAGATGATGTTTTAACTAGAATTAAAAGTCAGTGGATTGACGACAAAAAAATTCCTTTTGCTGATTACGTAATAAAAAATAATAAATCTTTTAAATCTCTTGAAAACAATGTTTTAATGATGATAGATGCTTTAAATAAAAAGTTTATTTAACATTATAAATGAATAAGAAAATTTATTTTACACTAATCCTAATAATGAGCATAGCTCTTTTAGGCATTATTCTTGTCCAATCTTTTTGGATTAAAACCACATTAGATAATAAAGAAGAACAATTTTCTCTTAATATTAATCAAGCTCTGAAGTCCGTTTCTGAACAAATACAAAGTAGAGAATTGAGAGATTATTTAGCTGTATATCAAAAATTAATTGATAGTATAGGTTCACCAAAAGAGTCACAATTAACAGCAGTTTTTAAATATGTTGATAGAAACGAAAACACAAATCAAACTTACATATACTCTCACGGAATTTTAGAGGAAGATTATAATATTTCAGCTAAATTATTTGAACCAAAATCAAGCGATACAAACTCTATTCTTGAATACAAAGGAATTAAAACTACAACTATAATTGATGAAGCTTTCGATAGAGAAATGCAGAATATGAGTAGTATTGAAAGACTTCAAAGAGTTGAACGACTAACCTTATTAGATAAAGCTAAATATGCATCTGTTTTTATGGAACTTGCTGCTTTAAAGCCTATTCATAGAAGATTAACTAACATTGAACTTGAGCTATTATTACAAAGAGAATTAAGAGATAGGGACATTACTATTCCATTTCAATACAGAGTTTTTAACGGGGAGTTTGCTACCAAAGTTGGATCAGATAATTACACAAATTTAGAGGGATTGAAAAAATATGAATCTCCATTATTTGTTAACGAAAAGGGTGACAGTGATTTTGAACTAGTTATTGCTTTTCCAGAAAGAAAGTCATACTTGAGATCTTCGTTAAACAATTTGATTTTATTATCATTATTGTTTAATCTAACAATTATAATAACTTTTTCTTCAACTATTTATCATTTTTTAAGACAAAAAAAGGTTAACGAAATAAAATCTGATTTTATAAATAACATGAGTCATGAATTCAAAACCCCAATAGCCACTATAAAACTGGCACTCGACGCAATTAACAATGATAAAATCCAAAACGACTTGGACAAAAGAAAAAAATATTTAAAAATGATAAAGGAAGAAAATGATAGAATGAACTCACAGGTTGAAAATGTTTTAAGAATATCTCAACTTGAGAGAAAAGAAAATATTTTAAGAAAATCCAAGCATGATATTCATGATATTATTAAAAGTTCGGTTTCACATTTAGATTTGTTATTCAAAGAAAAAAATGTAATTCTTTCAAAGGATTTTTCATCAAATTATTCGAATCTTAACATTTCAAAAGAAAGTTTTTTTAATGTCTTTGTTAATATTTTAGAAAATGCAATCAAATATTCTGATTTCAACCCTAAAATAAATATCAAAACCTCTGATCTAAATGAAACAATTTCAATCGAAATAAATGATAATGGAATTGGAATGAATTCGAACGTTAAAGATAAAATTTTTGAAAAATTTTACAGAGAAACTAAGGGAAATATTCATAATATCAAAGGACATGGTTTAGGCTTGTCTTATGTGAAAAAAATAATAGATCTTCATAATGGCACAATTTATGTAGATAGTGAGATAGGAATTGGTAGTACTTTTACTATTAACTTGCCTCACAAGGATATCAAATAATATGAAAAATAATCTTAAAAATATTTTATTGGTTGAGGACGACTTAAATTTTGGTTCTGTTTTAAATGATTTTTTAAATCTTCATTCTTACAATGTTGTTTTAGCAAAGAATGGAATAGAAGGGCTAGAAAAATTTAAAAAAAATCAATTTGGTTTATGCATTTTAGATGTTATGTTACCTTTTAAAGATGGTTTTACCTTAGCCAGAGAGATTAGGGAGATTGATAAAGATGTTCCTTTATTTTTCTTGACAGCTAAGACTTTAAAAGATGATGTTTTAAAAGGATATAAGTTAGGTGCAGATGACTATTTAACTAAACCTTTCGATTCGGACATATTATTATTAAAAATTAAATCTATTTTAAAAAGAAAAAAAATTACAGAAAATAAAGAAAACACAAAGTTCCTGTATGATTTTGCTGATTTTAGTTTTAATTCAAAACTTAGAACTCTAAAATATAATTCTGAACCTAATATAAAATTATCTCCTAAAGAAAATGAATTATTAAAGATGCTATTGAATCATTTAAATGATTTAATGCCTAGAGAATTAGCATTAATTAAAATATGGAACGATGACAATTATTTTACATCTAGAAGTATGGATGTTTATATTGCCAAAATAAGAAAATATTTGAGTAAAGATTCGAGAATAGAAATTGAAAATATTCATGGTGAAGGATTTAGGTTAATTGTTAAAAAATAGTGTTATTTTTTTGTCTTGGATGAAACTTTATTAAAGAATCAATTAGGTGTTTTTTATTTACGTGAAGATATCTTTCTGTCGTTGTTATACTTTCATGACCCATCATTTTTTGAATTGTAATTAAGTCTGCACCATTTTCAATTAGATGTGTAGCAAAAGAGTGTCTCAAGGTGTGAGGACCTATTTTTTTATTTATATTGGATTGTTTTTTTAATTTATTTACAATAATAAATATCATATTTCTTGATAAATTTGTTCCTCTTTCATTTAAAAATAGAGTATCCTCAAAGTTTTTTTTTATCTTATGATTTTGTCGTATTTCGTTTAGATAATTATTAATGTATTCTTGAGATAGCTTACTTATTGGAACAAACCTTTCCTTATTTCCTTTCCCTGTAACTTTTATTAACGATTCTTTGAAAAATAAATCCGAAATTTTTAAGTTAACCAGTTCAGAAACTCTTAATCCACAACTATATAACAATTCTATTATTGCAACATTCCTAATGCCTGTTTTTGATGTTAATTTAATATTAGAAATCATTTTGTCAATTTCTTTTAATGTCAAAGTTGTAGGAAGGTGAACACCAATTTTTGGGGTTTCTATATTTTTCATTGGATTAATTTCAATTAATTCTTCTAAAATTAAATAATCATAAAATCTTCTTAATCCAGAGATAATTCTAGCTTGAGTTTGAGGTTTTATTTCTTTTGAAATATGGTAAATGAATTCTTTAATTATTTCTGACTCTAATTTTAAAGGCTCCTTATTAATTTTATTTATTTTTAAATAAATAATTAACTTTTTAACATCAAATAAATAGCTTTCAATAGTATTTAATGATAGGTTTCTTTCAATTTTCAAGTAATTTTTAAAATCATTAATGGCTACATCCCATTTCATAAATTATATTAAAAAGAAATAATTAAAAAATTAAATTTTTATCTTTAGATATTAATATTTAATATGAAATTACAAATTATTAACGGTCCAAATTTAAATTTATTAGGAACTAGAGAAAAAAATATTTATGGGAACCAAGATTTTAACAGATATTTTAAAAGTTTACAACTAAAATATAAAGATTTAGATCTTCACTATTTCCAATCAAATATTGAAGGAGAATTGATTGATAAAATTCAAGAGGTAGGATTTGACTTTGATGGGATCATAATTAATGCTGCCGCCTACACGCATACGTCTGTTGGTATTGGAGATGCAATAAGATCAATTACTACACCTGTAATTGAGGTTCATATTTCAAATACCTATTGCAGAGAGGAATTTAGACATAAATCTTTTTTAAGTCCTCACGTGGTTGGAATTATTTTAGGATTTGGTTTAAAAAGTTATGATTTAGCTGTTTCTAGTTTTTTGAACTAACTACAAATGAATAACTTCTCCATAAGCGTCTGCAACTGCCTCCATAACTGCTTCACTCATTGTAGGATGAGGATGGATAGCTTTTAATACTTCATGCCCCGTTGTTTCTAGCTTTCTTCCCAGCACTGCCTCAGCAATCATATCTGTTACTCCTTCTCCAATCATGTGACAACCTAACCATTCCCCATATTTTGAGTCAAAAATTACTTTTACAAATCCTTCGCTTTTACCCGAAGCTTGAGCCTTCCCCGATGCGCTAAAAGGAAATTTACCGACTTTAATTTCATAACCAGCTTCTATGGCTTTATCTTCTGTTAATCCTACAGAAGCAATTTCAGGTGAGCAGTATGTACATCCAGGTACATTTTCGTAATCTAGTGGGGATACATCCATACCTTTTATTTTTTCAACACACAGTATACCTTCAGCAGATGCTACATGTGCTAAAGCTTGACCTTGAACCACATCACCAATAGCATAGTAGCCCTTAACATTAGTTTGATAAAATTCATCCGTTATAATTTTATCATTTTTAACTTTTATTCCAATTTCCTCTAAACCAATATTATCTATATTCGTTTTAATGCCTACCGCACTTAAAACAATATCTGATTTGATTTTTTTATTTTCATTATTGGTAGTCTTGATATCGATTTCCACACCAGAGTCAGAAATACTGGAGTTTACCACTTCTGAGGATGTTAAAATAGTTATTCCTTTCTTTTTTAAAATTTTCTCTAATTCTTTAGAAATTTCTTTATCCTCAACAGGAACAATTCTATCTTGAAACTCGATAACTGTTACGTTGGATCCCATAGAATTGTAAAAAAAAGCAAATTCAATTCCAATTGCCCCGGAGCCTACAATAGTTATATTATTTGGTTGTTTTTCAAGTGTCATCGCTTCTCTGTAGCCAATGATGTTTTTACCGTCCTGTTTTAAATTTGGTAGTTCTCTCGATCTGGCTCCAGTGGAAATTATTATTTTTTTTGAGAAAATTGAGGTTTCCTCTTTTTTATCATCTTTTACAGTTACAATATTGTTTTTGGTTAATTTTCCGAAACCATTATAGACTTTTATTTTATTTTTTTTCATTAAAAAAGCAACTCCTTTACTCATGGTGTTAGCTACTTTTCTGCTTCTACTTATAACAGAGTTAAAGTCTTTATTAACATCATTTACTGTAAAACCATATTCTTTTGAGTTTTTTAGGTATTCAAATACTTGCGCCGATTTTAATAAAGCTTTAGTTGGAATACAACCCCAGTTTAAACAAACACCGCCTAAATTTTCTTTTTCAACAATTGCAGTAGATAAACCTAGTTGAGATGCTCTTATAGCTGTAACATATCCTGCTGGGCCTCCGCCAAGAATGATTAAGTCAAATTTTTCCATTTTTATTTTTTATTAAATGTTAATGCTGCTGAATTTATACAATATCTTTTACCAGTAGTTTCTTTAGGACCATCATTAAATACATGTCCTAAATGTCCATCACATTTAGAACATTTGACTTCAACTCTGTTCATATTATGTGATAAATCTTCTACATATAAAATTGAACTAGGAATAGCTTGGTCAAAGCTAGGCCACCCACAGTTACTTTCATATTTGTTAGTACTATCAAAAAGAATTTGGTTACATCCTTTGCATTTATAAGAACCTTTTTCGAAATGTAGATTGTATTCTCCTGTAAATGGTCTTTCAGTGTAGGAATTTCTAAGTACTTGATAACTTAGGTTGTCTAAATCATTTTTCCATTCTTTTTCGCTTTTTTCCATTTTATTTATGTTTTGTGAAAAGTTATAGTTAGTTATAAAACATGACACAGTAATAATTATGTAAATTTTTTTCATTTGTTTAAAGATTTAAATATCAATGCATTTTTTGAAACACAATGTCTGTTGCCTGTGGTTTCTTTTGGACCATCATTCCAAACATTACCTAATTTCGTGCCACATTTTTTGCATTTAAGAATTGTCTTATTATTTTTTGTTTTATAATCTAATTTGAATTCAACTTTATTATTCATAGACAAATCAAAACTTTCATTTTTGTCATCAGAATTATAATTATTTTCAGATTTATAAAGTGGTTGATTACATTTCACACAATAATAAATACCCTCATTTGTATTATTTGATTTTATTAATGCATTGTTTTCAACTGTTGAACTTGAAGTTTTTTTTTTTTCATTACTATCACATCCAGTAATAATAATAACCAAAAAAAGAATTAAAAAGTCTTTATTCATTTTTTTTAAAAAAATAATTACAAAATTACTTAATAATTTTAAAATATTAAGACAATTTGAATTAAGTATATTGCATTTTATTAATTATTTAATATTATGTCTAAAAATAAATTTAGTAAAGGAGACATTAAAGTTTTAAACGCATGGGCTTTTTATGATTGGGCAAATTCAGTTTATCCATTAGTTATTTCATCTGCTGTTTTTCCAATATATTATGGCTCTTTATTTGTTGACGATCTTTATGTGGAACTTCTAGGTTTCAATTTTAAAAATACTGCACTTATTAGTTTTCTAACTGCTTTTGCTTTTGTTGTACTATCTTTTATTACACCACTTTTATCAGGAATTGCTGATTATATGGGAAATAAAAAAAATTTTTTAAAGTTCTTTTGTTATTCAGGTTCAATTTCATGTATGGGCTTGTACTGGTTTGATTTATCAAACATCTATTTAGGTTTGTTTTTTTATTTTACTGCCTTAATATCTTTTTGGGCAAGTTTAGTGTTTTATAATTCATATTTACCTGATATAGCTTTTAAAAATCAACAGGATGCTATCAGCGCAAAAGGTTATGCTCTTGGATATTTTGGAAGTGTTCTTTTATTGATTTTTAATTTAGCTATGGTTATGTATCCCGAAACTTTTGGAATTATTGGCGACAGCTCTGAATCGACTGCAATGAGATATTCTTTTGTAAGTGTTGGTATTTGGTGGATTATATTTAGCCAATACACTTTTTATTTTTTACCCGATCCAAATAAAAAAAAGGAAATTATAAAAGATGTGATTTGGAATGGATTTAAAGAAATAATTGATGTATGGAAGGAATTGAAAAAAATATCGCTAATTAAAAAATATTTAATAGCATTTTTCATTTATAGCTCTGCACTTCAAACCGTATTGTTAATTGCTGCATATTTTGGTGAACAAGAAATCATATGGCCTGAGGGAGAAAAAACAATTGGCCTTATTGTGAGTATATTATTAATTCAATTAATTGCGATATTTGGCGCTATTTTTACTTCAAAATTATCAGAAAAATTTGGAAATATATTTACATTAATAATTTTAAATTTATTTTGGGCTTTTTTATGCATCGGAGCTTATTTTATTAACCAACCTTTAGAATTCTACATAGCTGCTGGCTTAGTTGGTTTAGTTATGGGAGGAATACAAGCATTATCCAGATCCACCTTTTCAAAGATGATCCCTAAGACTGAAAACACTACTTCTTATTTTAGTTTTTTCGATGTGTCTCAGAAGGTTAGTATTGTTTTTGGGATGACTCTGTTTGCTTTTTTAGATCAAATTACTGGAAGTATGAGAACTTCAATATTAGTTTTTGTTGTAATATTTTTAATTGGCGCATTTCTTTTAAAAAGAATTAAGATTAATGATTATTAGAATGATGTGGCATGAATCTTGAATAATCTTAAAGATAAAAAAAAACAATTCAAGTTATTTTGTTTCTTTACTGAGTAATTCTCATTTTAGGATTTATTAACCTGACATTTTGACTTTATAAATAATTTATGTCCAAAACTAAAATTTTAAACCTTGACATGATGTCATTACAGAATATTGATGAAGATTCTGATTTAATTCCACTAATGACATCTGATGATGAGGAAGCGATTTCCAAAGAATTACTTCCAAAAAGTTTACCAATTCTACCCTTAAAAAACACAGTAATGTTTCCTGGAGTTGTTATACCAATAACAGCCTCCAGAGATAAATCAATTAAATTAATTAAGGAGTCTAATACAAATTCTAAGCTAATTGGAGTTGTTTCTCAAAAAGATTCAACAGTTCAAAACCCGGGACTTGATGACATTCAATCAACTGGAACAGTTGCTAAGATACTAAGGGTTTTACAAATGCCTGATGGTAATGTTACTATTATCATTCAAGGAAAGAAACGATTTTCTATTGAAAAAGTTTTATCCGAGGAGCCCTACATAACAGCTGAAGTAATTGAAATTAGGGAAGTTAAACCATCTTTGGACAACAAGGAGTTTACCGCGACGATTGATTCGATTAAGGATATTGCTCTTCGTATAATTGAAGAGAATCCTAACATACCAAGCGAGGCTTCTTTTGCAATAAAAAATATTCAAAGTGACTCTTTTCTTGTGAATTTTGTCAGTTCAAACATGAACTTAAGTGTTCAGGAAAAATATGAAATTCTCAAAACTAGTGATCTTCAAAAAAGAGCTCTTATGTGTTTAAAACAAATGAACATTGAACTTCAAAGACTTTCACTTAAAAATGAGGTTCAGTCAAAAGTTAGATCTGATTTAGATCAACAACAAAGAGAGTATTTTTTACACCAACAATTAAAAACAATTCAGGAGGAACTAGGTGGTGTTTCTTATGATGAAGAAATTAATGAAATGAGAATTAAAGCCACTAATAAAAAATGGTCTAAAGAAATAGACAATCATTTTAAAAAGGAATTATCAAAATTGCAAAGAATGAATCCTCAGGTGGCTGAGTATTCCATTCAAAGAAATTATCTAGATATTTATTTAGAATTACCTTGGAATGAATATTCAAAAGATAACTTTGACTTAAAAAGAGCTCAAAAAATCCTAGATAGAGATCATTATGGTTTGAAAGATGTTAAAAAGAGAATCATTGAACATATTGCTGTTTTAAAATTAAGAAATGACATGAAATCTCCGATATTATGTTTAAATGGCCCTCCAGGAGTTGGAAAAACCTCTTTAGGAAAGTCAGTTGCGGAAGCTTTGGGAAGAGAATATGTCAGAATTTCTTTAGGTGGATTAAGAGACGAATCAGAAATTCGAGGACACAGAAAAACATATATTGGTGCAATGCCTGGAAGAATTATTCAAAGTTTAAAAAAGGCTAAGACTGCAAATCCTGTTTTTGTTTTAGATGAAATTGATAAACTTTCTGTTGGAAATCAAGGAGATCCCTCTTCGGCAATGTTAGAAGTTTTAGACCCTGAACAAAATACTTCTTTTTATGATAATTTTATTGAATCTGGATTTGATTTGTCTAAGGTGATGTTTATAGCAACCTCAAACAATATTGCTAATGTTCAACCTGCATTAAGAGACAGAATGGAAATTGTACAAGTATCAGGATATACTATTGAAGAAAAATATCAGATTGCCAAAAAACATTTGATCCCTAAACAAATTAAAGAACATGGTCTTAAAAGAAATATTACCAAGATCAATAAATTTTCAGTCATAAAAATAATTGAAGGCTACACTAGAGAGTCTGGAGTTAGAGGTTTAGAAAAACAAATTGCAAAAATTATTAGAAATATTGCAAAATCTTTGGCGATGGAAGAGAATTTTTCTTTAAATATTTCCTCTGAAGATGTAAATAAAATTTTAGGGGTTTCTATTTCTAAAGACAAGTATGAAAATAACGATATAGCTGGTGTAGTAACCGGATTAGCATGGACTCAGTTTGGAGGAGATATATTATTTATAGAATCCGCATTGTCTAGAGGTAAAGGTAATTTAACAATTACTGGAAACTTAGGGAAAGTAATGAAAGAATCCGCAACCATAGCCCTTGAGTACATTAAATCGAACGCAAATAGACTATCTATTGATACAAATATATTTTCAAAATATAATATACACATTCATGTCCCTGAAGGAGCAACTCCTAAAGATGGTCCAAGTGCTGGAATTACGATGTTAACATCGTTAGTATCATTATTTACTCAAAAAAGAGTTAAATCCAAACTTGCTATGACAGGTGAAATTACTCTTAGAGGAAAGGTTCTTCCGGTTGGAGGAATTAAGGAGAAAATTTTAGCCGCTAAAAGAGCTAAAATTACTGAAATTATTTTGTGTCAAGAAAATAGAAAAAATATTGAAGAAATTGACTCAATTTACCTAAAAGGACTTACTTTTCATTACGTTTCTAATATGCATCAAGTTCTAGATATTGCAATTACCAATAAAAATGTAAAGAATTCTAAAAATTTAAATGTCAAATAAAATTATAATTGCAATTGATGGTACATCATCAACAGGAAAAAGTACAATAGCCAAAAGGTTGGCAAAAAGATTAAATTATGTGTATATCGATTCAGGTGCAATGTATAGAGCTCTAACCTTTTATGCAATTCAGAAAGAGTATATTTCTAAAACTCATTTTGAAAGCAATAAGCTTATTAATGATATTCCTAATATTTATATAGATTTTAAGCAAAATAAAGAGACTAATAAATTTGAAGTTCATTTAAATGGTGTGTCAGTTGAAAAGCACATTCGATCATTATCAGTTTCAAATTTGGTTAGTAAGATTGCTAGCATTGGAAAATTAAGAAAACCAATGGTTAAAATTCAACACTTTTTAGGATCAAATAAAGGTGTAGTTATGGATGGTCGAGATATAGGAACTGTAGTTTTTCCAAATGCTGAATTGAAATTTTATTTAGATGCATCATCTGAGTTAAGAGCAAAAAGAAGATTTAAAGAATTGGTTGATGCTAATCATGATATTTCTTACAATGAAGTTTTAAATAATATAATTTTAAGAGATAAGCAAGATATAAGCAGAAAAAACTCACCCTTAAGAGTAGCCTCTGATTCTATTGTTATAAAGACAGATGATATATCGTTAGATCAATTAGAGAATAAGTTATTTTCATATGTAACTCCCTTATTATCAAAAAAATAAAAGATTACTTGTTTAATCTATAAATTGAACTTATTTTCGCAATCCTTTTGAATGGTTAATATAGATTTTCAAAGGGATTTATATTATAAACTCTTCTAATTTATTCCTTAAAATCTATAAATAAATTAGAATACAAATTTTAATTATGCCTGCACAAAAAAAAGACAGCAAACCTAAAAAAGCTGTTAAAAAAACTACCGTATCCAAAAAAGTTACAAAAAAAATAGCGTCGAAACAAACAAAAAAAACCGAAACTGAACAGCCTGTTTTAAAAAATGAAATTATTGAAGAAAAAACAGTTGTTAGTTCAAAAATTGAAAAACCAATTGTTGAAAACTCTTCTAATGAAAAATTTTTAAAAGATTTTGATTGGGAAAATTTTGAAGAAGGAATTGAAACTATTGAAGAAAAAAAATTAGTTGAACTAGAGAAATTAATTGAAGAAAATTTTGTTGACACTTATAATGACAGTGTCATTGAAGGTAC
>Ga0228646_1000424_pt1 | contig 11871 bp, 11 predicted proteins | sample 58DmetaG_FD_190064 | JGI IMG/M metagenome (GOLD analysis project Ga0228646, IMG submission 190064) | Seawater microbial communities from Monterey Bay, California, United States - 58D | ecosystem: Environmental > Aquatic > Marine > Coastal | place: USA: California | collected 2016-11-04
CAACTACTCATAGCCGAGACCGTTGTGCATAATAAAATGAAACTCTTGAAAAAAATAATATTTCTGTTTTTAATTAGCTTTTCGTGTTTTAGTCAAAATGCCGAGAAAGGAAAATTAGAATTTAAGTTTTTAGATAAATGCACGAATAAATTTGTAGAGCCTGAATTTGAAATTGACACAATTCCTGGACTAAAAAATAGTATTTCAATAACATATTATACAAAACGTGGAGATTGGATTTCTCAAGGTTTTTATTCAAATATAATTAAGGAAAATTCTATTGACACAATTATAATTCCGAAAATTCTCTTTTCATTTGGAAATGAACTTCATTCAAAACGCTGGAAATATTTAAATTGTGAGGAACCTAGTAATGGAATTGAAACTGACTTTTATGAAAACGGAAAGAAAAGAATTGTTGGAAAATTTAAAAACGGAAAACCCATTGAAATAAAAGAATATCGAGAAAATGGAACGCTTGTAATTCAGAGTTTTTATGAAAATTTAACTTTGAAATATAATCGTATAAATTACTACGACCATAAAGAAAGGTTAGTAGAATATGAAATTTATAAAAACAAAAGGAAAAGAACGCTAATTAAAACTTTTGACAAAAATGGAAACTTAATTAGAGAAGAAGTAGAAAAATATATTATTGAAAAAAACAAGTGGAATTAAAATTACTATGCACAACAATGTATAACCGCAATTACGGCGGTTTCGACTACGTCCGAATTCACTCGGAATTGCAAAAGTCGGTGCTAAACCGAAAATTAACGCATATTAACCCGTAACTGACGGTTATACGAGACCGTTGGCAAACATTTAAAAATAACACTATGAAACTGATTAAAACTTAAAAACAATGAATAAATCAACCATTACTCAATACCTGAATAAATTAAATTACAATTTCACAGAAAGTGGAGAAATAATTAAAGTCAAACTTGACTTTTCATTAGAAGTTATAATTGACTTGTCAAGTACTGATAAGATAAAATTAAATGATAAATTAGGGTCTAAGAATTTTTTATCATGGCCATTTTCTATGAGCATTAAAGGAACGATGTTGTACAATTTTATTTCATCAATTATAGTTATGATTTTGTTTTTAGCGATAAGAAATTCTACTGATAATTATGTATTGACTCTGATTGTGATTTTTGCAGCATTTTGGAATTTATATTGGTTAATATATTATCTGATTAAATCTGAAAACTTCAAAAATGAGATAAAAACATTAATAAGATGAAAAAACGATTTGCCAACAATGTATAAAATTTATGCTAAAATTTAAACTAAATACAAACAGACAAACATTCAACAATCGATTTGCTACAAACGAAAATCTCCGATTTTTAAGTCGCACAAATCCTATACAAACACGTTGGCAAACATTTATGAACGAACAACAAAGAACAAGCATAGAAGCCTTACTATTAGTTAATGACTTGTCTTTGTCTAATCAAAAAGCAATTCTAACTGAATTAAATTCCCTTCTTATAGAATGTACTCAAGATTTATATGATAATGGAATAAAGTTTGAGGATGCAGGACTTTTTGAAAAATTGCTATTTCAAATAATATTTCATAATGAAACACTTTTAACTCTTACAAGTGGGAAATTAATTGAAATTCGTGATAAGCAACTAAAAATAAATGACCTAACAGCTGTTTACTCTATTGCAAGACTTCAAATTGAAACATTCATTAATTTATCCTATATATTTTTTGTTGACTCTGAATATTCTAAAGAAATAAGAGCATATGTATATAAAATACAAGGATTGAGGAAACAAATTGAGCTAACTAAAAAGCACCCAAAGGATTTTGAACCAATTAAAAAAATGAGGAATGAATTGGCTGAAGAATTAAGGAAAATCAGAAAGTTGGATGAATTCAAAAGAGTACCTTTTTCTAAAAGAAAAAGATTTATAAATCCATCATATGCAAGATTAATTAAATTGGACGAAATATATCCATTAATAAAAATTGGTAACATATCAAGAACTCATTCTTTGTATTCAAATCATATTCACTCAGAATATATAAGTATTCGTCAATTAAAATCTGCGGTAAATGATAATTCTCAGTACGAAAGTTCATTTTCGACTGTGACTTTATTGTGCTCAAGAATTACATCTTTGGTTATCACCAATATGGTTGAACAATATGAATTAAAAAATTATTCTTACTCTAAAGCACCTTTGAAGCTGAAAAAAGTAATTGAATCAATAAATAAATTGTCGAGTGAATTAAAATAAACGATTTGCCAACAACGTATATAATTTATTGCTAGTTCTAGCATACTTACGAAAGTCCTCGCGGACTTTCTTTGTCGGTAATTATTTACTAAATTAGTTGCTTAAAATACGCAACAAACCATATACAATCACGTTGCCCACAATAGCGGAAATCACTCAGACGGAATCGATTTGGGAACTGAAATGTGGATTTTTAAATAGGTAAGATCTATCATAAAACGGATTGAAATTTGACTTTACTATTGAAAAATTATGGCGGATTTTTTAGCTTGTTTGCGGATTGAAAAAAAATGAAAAAACTGTGTGCCGAAAATACTCGGGCGGAATTTCTCACTCGGGCGGATTTTAAAAATTGCGGAATACAAAATTGAATGATTGATTTTAAACAAACACGAATAAATGACAAAACTGATTGAAATATTAAAAACTACAGTGGGCAACACCGTGCATAATTTATTGCTGGTGGATTTTCCTTGCGGAAAATCCTCGGACGCTTCCAATGTCGGTTGTTTTTTTAGTATTTTAGTCTAATAACGTCGCAACAAAATCATGCACAAACACGTTGGCAATAATTAAAGAGTCCGTTAAAAAATTACTAATTAACAGTTCATAAATAGTGTAAACTTTTCATATTTATATTTTTGATTTTAATTTAATATCTTATAATGAAAAAAGCATCAATCATATTATTTCTTTTTATTTCAAACTTTATTTTTTCTCAAGGAGAATTCAATAATGAAAAGAAAATTAAGAACATTCAAAACTATAACATTGAAGAAATAAGTAAAAAAGTAAATGAAACAATTACAATTTTCGGAACATTATTAACACCAAAATCTGACTATAATAAAATACTTGTAATCATATCTGGAACTGGAAAAATATCTCAAAAAGCTCATAATTACTTAACTGAGTATTTGCTTGAAAATAATATTGGAGTTTTTAAATTTGACAAAAGAGGAGTTGGAAAATCTACAGGAGAATATAATGACCAACCAAAAATTTACACGAGCGATTTCATTGAAATTTACAGAGAGTTTGAAAAATCAAAATTTACAAAAAACAAAAAAGTAGGCTTTTTAGGTCACAGTTTGGGTGGAATCGTTACAACTTTATCAATTGAACAGAATATAATACCTGATTTTCTAATTCAATGGTCAGCACCAATTGGAAAACCAAGAGAATTATTAAAATATCAAATTGAGAATGGATTTAAAAATTATGACAAGTTAATAATTGGAAAAAATACTGAAGAGCGAATAAATGCTTTAAATTATGTTTATGAATTGATAGACAAGAATCCAAATAAAACTGCTTGGGAATTATGGAAAATCGGAAAGAAAGAATCTAAAAAAATAAACGTAAACAAAAAATCTTTTTCTAATTACCTAATGCCTCATAATGTTGAATTTGCTCGAATTGATAATACAAAAACATATCAGAATATTGATTTTCCAACTTTGATAATTATCGGAAAAGAAGATGTTTTAGTTGACCCAAAACAAAGCAAAACCGAATTAAATAGAATTGAAAACTCAAATATTGAATTTAAAGAGATTGAAAAGTTAAACCACTTTATGACCAAAAAAGGAACTAATCAACTAACAAATGAAATTTATGATATTGATTCTTCATTTAAAGAATATTTAGTGAATTGGATAATAAGACTGAAAAAATAACTATTGCCAACACCGTATAAAATTAATTGCTAGTTATAACCTACTTACGAAAGTCTTCGCAGACTTTCTATCTGTGTTTTATTTGCTAACTTTAGTGTGTTGAAACACGCAACTAATCTTATACAACAACGTTACAAACAACCTCAAGACAGTAACAAAAAGAACAATAAATCGTCATTTTTATAAACTATTATAAATGATTAAACCGGTAATTTTAATTCTGCTCCTATTCTTATCTAGTATCTCAGTCGCACAAGACAATGAAACTTTAGATGGAAAGTTAAAAAAAGCTGTAACAAACGAAAATTTAACTGGTGCTGTATGGTCAACTATTAGTGATGATATAATTACAACTGGAGCAATAGGCTTAAAGAATGCGGATACAAAAGAAATTTTAGAAAATGACGATAGGGTATTAATTGGTTCAGTGACAAAGACGCTGATTGCAACAGCTATTCTTCGTTTAGCAAGCCAAGGAAAGTTAGACATTGACTCTCCTGTTCACAAAATCTTACCCAAGATACTTTTTGATAACCCTTGGAGAGAAAATAATCCAGTTACTATAAGAGATTTATTAAATCACACATCTGGAATTGAAGATGCTAGATTTTGGCAAGTATTTAGCACAGAATCAACTTCTACTACACCATTAGAATATATTTTTTCCAAAAACCCTTCTGTATTGAAAGTGAGAACCATTCCAGGAACTCGATTTTCTTATTCAAATATGGGGTATTCTTTTTTAGGTTTAATTATTGAAAAAATCACTCAAGAACCATACGAAAATTATTTGGACAAAAATCTTCTTGTTCCTTTAGGTATGAACAGCAGTACTTTTCAATTTACGACTCAAAAAGGAGAGAATGTTGACCAACACTTGGCAATGGGGCATTTTGATAATGGGACAACGCAAGAAAACATTCCTATGTTTTTACGTCCAGCTGGGCAATTTACAACAACCGCAAAAGATATGGCATTACTCGCAAAATTCTTAATGAGCGATGGTGTTATTAATGAAAAATCTTTTATTTATAAAGAACTTTTAAACCAAATGGGAAATCCTATATCAACAGAATCCTATAAAAATGGGTTGACTTCAGGATATCAATTTGGACTTAGCTACAGAGACAGATATGGTGTTGTAGGGAAGTTTCATCGTGGAAATACAATTGGTTACAGAGCAACATTCTATCTATTTCCTGAGCAAAAAAAAGGATTTTTTATAAGCTATAACACTGATAGTGAAACTGCAAATTACGAAAATTTTAATTCGATTTTTATTAATTACTTAGGAATCAATAAACCTCAAAAGCTAAAGGTAAAAAACAACTTACCATCAAATATCAAAGATTTTTATGGTTATTATAAAATGAATCCCGTTCGATTCGAAATGTTTGCATATTTAGATTTACTTTTTAATTCAATAAAAGTAGAGCAAGAAAATAACAAATTGATTCTTCAATCTATTCAAAACGAAACTTACTCTCTTTTACCAGTTGGGAGCAATTTATTCAGAAAAGAAGATAGAGTTAAGCCATCTCATGTTTTGTACAAAAACGACACTACACCAATGATTAGCGATGGACTAGTAACCTATGAAAAAGTTAGCTTATTTTATTTAGGTTTAATGTGGCTAAGTCTTATTCTCGGGTTAGTCGGTATCATTATTATTCTGTTTCGTGGGTTCTATTTGCTTTTTCAAAAACAACTATTCAACCATAATCAAACAATAACACTTCCCTTTTTATCCATTATAGGGCTTTTAATTCCTTTTCCTTTTCTTCTAAATCAATCTTTTCTAAACTTAGGTGATTTTACCTTTGCAAATATTTTATTAGCAATTGCAACTGGATTTTCACCTCTAGCAATGATTTTTGGGATTAGAAAAATATGGAAAAACAAAACATTAACAATAGATACAATCGGAACTTTATTTATCTTACAATGGACACTTGTTTTAATTTACTGGGGAATATTCCCATTTAGGTTATGGCATTAGAAAAGGCAGTTTGTAACAACGTGTATAATTAATTGCTTTGGCAAGTGCTTATTTGGAAAATTCCTGCGGAATTTTCTCGCGTTCGTTTTTGTTTACTAAATTAGTTGCTGAAACACGCAACGAAATCATACACAAAAACGTTGGCAATAATATAACCAAACCGAAAACTTTGAGAAAATATCTGAAATTTTTGACTTTAATCATACTTTTAACGAGTTATAGTTGTGCCTATGAATCGCAAAACAGAGAAAAACTCGAATCGTCGTTTGAGGACAATTTTGGATTTAAACCGCCTGAATCTATAAAGGAAATTAAGCTTAAAAATCGAGGGTATTTTGATTTCCAAGTTCATTATATGTCATTCACCTATGACTCAAATGTATTGGAAAAAATTATTAAACATGACCAACCGCTGAGTATTACCGAAAATAATAATGTGAAATTTGGAAATATTATTGAGGAATTGGATAAAGACACAGGAATTCCAAGTTGGTTTGATTTACCAAATAAAAATGTTGACCGAATTTATTATAAGAACGATTTTTTAGACCATACATTTAGTGAATATTATTTGTGGACTGACAAACAAACTGAAATGACTTATTTATATGTACATTTCTTTGATTGAAAAAATACTATTGCCAACAATGTATAACCGCAATTACGGCGGATTCGACTACGTCCGAATCCACTCGGAATTGCGAGCGTCAGTACTTAATCGAAAAATAGTAATTTAAAACCTGTAACTGACGGTTATACGAGACCGTTAGCACTAATTTGAAAATCAATGAACCGATTCGCTAAAATCCTAGAAAAATACACTTCCGGAAAAAAAGTATTGGGTCTTTTTATACTGACCAATGTTATTTACTTATTCATGTTACTGGTTACGATTCCAAAAACAATGGAATTCTCGAACGGAATGAAATTGTTGGATATGCTTCCAACGGGATATAATCAGGACTATGTAAATAAATTATTTAGTACACTGGGTGAAAATGGACGTGAAATTTATTTAACTACCCAAATACCTGTGGATATGATTTATCCGCTACTTTTTGGGCTGACCTATTCTTTGCTTTTGGCATATTTTTTAAAAAAATTAAACAAACTCAAGTCCCCTTTTACCTATCTTTCTCTGTTACCAATAATTGCGGGAATAGCAGATTATCTGGAAAATATTGGAATTATCACAATGTTGAACAATTATCCAAACTTGACAGAAACTAAAGTTAATGTAACCAATACTTTTTCAGTTATAAAAAGCACTACAACCAGTATATTTTTTATTGCTTTGATAGTAATCTTAATAATACTCGGAATTAAATTCGTAAAAAAGAAATAAAACTAGTGCTAACAACGTATATAATTAATTGCTTATTTTAGGCTTAAACAAAGGTCGTTGCGCTTTTGTTACATCTGATTTTCCTTCGGAATAGCCTCGCACACAAAAAACCGCAACTATTCTTATACAAACACGTAATGCAAAAATCTTCTGGATTTACTAATAAATTTTGATGTTAATTGTAACAAAATTTTGTTTAAAAAGACCTATAATAAACTAAAACTATGAATACAAAAATCTTAATGGTGGCAAGTTCAATATTCTTAGTGATTTTTGGACTTGGATTAACCTTTGTTCCGAAAGAAATATCTGAATTTCTAAACGCAAGCGTGAACCAAACTTCAATTCTGTTTTTACAAATATTGGGTTCTCTATATTTGGGGTTTGGAATGCTGAATTGGATGAGTAAAAATAACCTAATTGGTGGGATTTACAGTAAACCTTTAATCATAGGAAATTTCGTTCATTTTTTAGTAACATTTTTTGCATTAATCAAAATCGTTGGAAAATATTCTGAAAACGAATTTTCGATTATCCTTACTATAACAATAATATATACTGTTTTCACTTTTTGTTTCGGCTATGTATTCATGAAAAATCCAAATAAAGTGGCTAGTTCGAATTGAAAAAACATAAAAAAACGGAATACATATTGATTATAAAAAAAAGGGTGGAAAAGAACTACACACAACAATGTATAACCGCAATTACGGCGGATTCGACTACGTCCGAATCCACTCGGAATTGCGAGCGTCAGTGCTTGACCGAAAATTAGTAACTTTAAACCCGTAACTGGCGGTTATACGAGACCGTTGGCAACAAGAAAAAAAATCAAAACTTATGAAATACAAATTTAATCGTAAAACAAAATTTGAATTCCAAAATTTAATGATTGTTTCAATAATTTTTATTGTTCTATTATGCTTTTCTTGTAAGGAAGAATCCAACTCGTTAAAAAACACAGAAAGTGATTTAATAACAAAAATAAATGCTGTTCAGGAACAAGTGATGGCACAAGGAAATATGACAGAAGTAGAGGAACAGGCTTTATTAAGTTTATGTAGCATTGTGTCGCATGATGACGGTTTAGCAACTTATACTACTGATAATAGTATGATATTAAAAGATGTAGAAATTGCCCCAGTGTATAATGGTTGTGAAGAACTCTCAATAGAAGAAACAAGAGAATGTTTTAATAATGAAGTATCGACATTTATTAAGCGAGAGTTTAACTTGAGTGTATCTAAAGATTTAAATCTTTCAAAACCAAAACTGGTAGAAGCATTTTTTATAATCAACGAAAACGGAAATTTGACTGGCATGAAAGTTAGAGATTCAGAAGTTACCGTTCAGGCAGAAATCTTAAGAGTGCTTAGAAAAATGCCTGTGATGAAACCTGCCACCCACAATGGTGAAAGTGTTTCTGTATTATGTTCTATAATAGTAAAATATGGAAATAATGTAGAAGTTGATGTTGTTTATATTCCTGAAAGACCCAATTAATCTTTAATAATACTAACTAAAAAATCCAGTTGCTAACAATGGCTATAAGTAATTGCTTGTTCTCGCCTACTTTGGAAATTCCTGCGGAATTTCCAACTTGGTGTGTACTTGCAGAGTTAATCGCTAAACCACGCAACTACTCATAGCCGAGACCGTAAGAATTAATTTATGAAAAAACACCTGTCAATTTTTAAAATCTTATTTTTTTTAATCATTCTGCCTTGCTCTGGTCAATCTTTTGAACAGAAAATTGAAATTGACAAATCACTTAATTCATTTGATAGAAAGGTAGATTCTATTATTGTAAAAAAAATGAATACCTACAATATTCCAGGACTTTCAATTGGCATTGTCAAAAACGATTCGATATTATATTCAAAAGGATATGGAATAAAGAATATTAATACTAAAGAGATAGTTACCGCAAACTCAAATTTTCACACTGCTTCTATTAGTAAACTATTTACTGCACAAGCAATAATGATACTCGTTCAAGAAAATAGGATTAGTCTCGAAAACAAATTGTTAAAAATTATTCCAGAATTAAATTATAAGGACGAAAGAGTAAAAAATATAACTATAAAATCTCTGCTTAATCATACTTCTGGATTACCTGATGAGAGTACCTACAATTGGAAAAACAACAATCAATCTGACAATAGTTTAAAGGACTATATTTTAGGTCTTAACTTAAAATTACTATCTGAACCACATACAAAATACAACTACAGTAATTTAGGCTATAACATTTTGGGATATGTAATTGAAAAACTATCGGAAATCAATTTTGACAAATTTGTTAAAGAAAATATTCTAATACCAAGTAAAATGCCAAATAGTGATTTTAGATATTTTAAAATAGCTGATTCAATAAAAACTTCACCACATTCTAAAAGAATGATTTCTAAAAAAATTTATGTTCGAAAAATTTACCCATATACAAGAGAGCAAGCACCAAGTAGTACACTTAATTCATCAACTAGTGATTTAAGTAAGTGGATGATTTCTTTTTTAAAATCATCAAGCAGTCTGAGTTCTGAAAAAAGTTTTGAACGTATGTTTGAACCAAACTTCAATCAATATCCATACATCGGTTTAGGCTTTCAGTTAAACCATCTGTATAGCGAAAAAACTATTGGACATTATGGAGGAGACAAAGGATACAGAAGTTATTTGATTATGGTTCCAGAAAAAAATATTGGATTAGTATTGTTATCGAATTGCGATTATGATGAAGATTTTAGGCAAGAAATATTACATCCGATAGTAAAACTAATGCTAACAACGTATATAAAAAATAGCAGCTGTTGTTTAAACAAATTGAAATCCCCACTTTTAAAAAATATTAGAACTATCTGAAAAGTCCAGCAATCGTAACTCTATCTTTCTCGTACTTAATTTTTATTATATTTAGAAACACAACAAAACCTAAACTGCATTAAAACGCAGTTTAACCAATACGTTACAGCCAATAACAAACAATTGAATAAAACGAGAAAGATCAACCATGAAAAGAGTATTTAAAATAGTCATAGCATCTCCAATAATTCTGATTCTATTGTTATTAGTAATTCTGTCGGTTAGATATTCACCAGTTTATGTTTATCGCACAATTACGATGAATGTGGCGGATGTGTATGACTACAAAAACTTTGAGAACAGGGTAATAAAAGGGGCGACAAATACCTTCCATTTTGAAGAAAAGTTCGAAGAGACTTATGTAGAATCATTGTTTGATGAACGAGTTTCAAACTCAGGTTTCAATACATTTGATCAGTGGGCAGAACAATCGCAAACTACTGCTTTAATTTTCATTCAAAGAGATACCATACTTTATGAACGGTATTTTAATGGATTTTCCAGAGATTCATATTTTCATTCGCAATCAGTCGCCAAATCATTTATTTCCTTTTTGATTGGGGCAGCTATTGATGAAGGGTTGATTCAAAGCGTTAATGATCCATTGACTCTTTATGTACCTGAATTAATAGAGCGTGACCTACGGTTTGAGAAGATAACTATTAAGAATCTTCTCGAAATGCGCTCAGGTCTTAAATACAACACTGATTTTTTACCCATTATCAATATTCATGCACCTTGGAACGATGAAGTAATTGGGTACTACCATCCCAAGGTCCGAAAGATATTGCTAGAAAAGTTAGAGGTTGAATCTCAACCTGGTAAAGCATTTGAATACAATAACTATAATACAAGTTACCTAGGTTTAATTATTGAACGTGCAACCGGAAAGACTGTCTCAAAATATCTAGAAGAAAAACTATGGTCTCAAATAATGGAGTACGATGCATTGTTTTCAATAGACAGTAAAGAATCTGGTTTTGAATACATGCCAAGTAGACTCATTGCAAGAGCTATAGATTATGCCCGATTTGGGCGCCTTTTTCTAAATAAAGGTAATTGGAATGACAATCAAATTATTTCAGAAGATTGGGCAGTAAAATCAACAAGAGAGGATAAAACCATCTCTCGTGATCATTACCCGGATTGGTTAGGTAGTGGATGTAAACACAACTATTATTCGTATCAATGGTGGGGGAATACTAATTGTGATTCGACTTTTCAGTTTTTTGCCAATGGAAATCTAGGGCAGAACATTTATGTTATTCCAGATAAGGAAATCATTATTGTTCATTGTGGGAATTCATTACAACATTACAATGATGGTGATTTAACTAAAATTGCTGAGAAGATTAGATAAATAATATCTTCACAAGATAATTTACAGGCTGTAACAATTAATATAGCTCATTAGCTAAAACAACGGGGCATATTCCAAAACGTTTGCAGCAATATGACCTATACCCAATCGGAATCTTCTAAAGTAAAAATTCCGCTTATTTCAACTTCAAAAATTTGAGCTAATCTCAAAGCTAAAACTGTTGACGGAACATATTTCCCTAATTCCATTGCATTAATTGTTTGTCTGCTAACTTTTGCCAATTTAGCTAATTCAGCTTGGGTAATATTCTTTTTTGCTCTTTCTACCTTGATGCTATTCTTCATAAGAAGCTGATTTTTTTAATTTAGAGATTTGCCAATTAAATCTAACTATAAAAAATA
>Ga0228646_1000465_pt1 | contig 11366 bp, 10 predicted proteins | sample 58DmetaG_FD_190064 | JGI IMG/M metagenome (GOLD analysis project Ga0228646, IMG submission 190064) | Seawater microbial communities from Monterey Bay, California, United States - 58D | ecosystem: Environmental > Aquatic > Marine > Coastal | place: USA: California | collected 2016-11-04
AGATCTTTTTTATCTATTTGACCTTTTGTTGATGATAAAAGTACCTAGTATGGAATTTGTCTATGAGAGCAGGTGGATACAAGAACAGACTTTGGCCAAAACAATCACTGACCCCAACTTAAAAGAAAAAATAATGACCAAAGAAGAGGTTTATCGTTTTGTTATGCATTACGAAAGATTAACTCATTATATCTTGGATGAATTGCCAAGTTTTTCAGATATAGTTTTAACGCGCGATAGTGATTTTAAATTCTCAATTTCTAAAGCTTCTTAAGTGTTGTTATTACAAGGTTTTCTTGACTTAGAAGCCTGTAATGTCAAAATGCTCACCCTCCTGCAGCAAGGCGGAATTTTTTTTAAATAGAGTTTAATGGACAAAAGTAATAAATCTGGTGCTGAAGCATTACTACACTCTCTTCACTTAGAAGGGGTGGAGCTTATGTTCGGTTATCCGGGGGGTGCTGCTCTCCATATTTACGATGCAATTTTTAACCAAGACCATGTTGATCATATTCTCGTACGACACGAGCAGGGTGCTGTTCATGCTGCAGATGGTTATGCCAGAGCAACAGGCAAACCTGGAGTGGCTTTAGTTACATCTGGACCAGGTGCGACAAATGCTATAACAGGGCTCGCCACAGCTTATATGGATTCGACACCTGTAGTTGTTATTTCTGGACAAGTTAAATCTAATTTAATTGGAACTGATTCCTTCCAAGAAACAGATATGATTGGTGTCTCTCGCCCAATTGTAAAGCATAGTTTTTTAGTTCAGAGAGCTGAAGACATACCTGAAATTGTAAAAAAAGCATTCCATATAGCTACAACAGGAAGGCCCGGGCCGGTAGTCATAGATGTTCCTAAGGATCTGACAGATCCAGACCATAAGTTCGAATTTACTTATCCATCAGAAATCAAAATGCGTTCTTACAATCCTCCAAAGAGTGGAGATTTATCCAAGATAAAAGAAGCAGTAGATTTAATTGAGCATGCAAAAAGACCTGTAATTTATTCAGGCGGTGGTGTAATACAAGATGATGCATCAGACGAACTTACTGAGTTAGCTAGACTTCTAAACTTTCCTGTAACTAATACATTAATGGGTCTAGGAGCTTTTCCAGGATCAGACCCGCAATTTATGGGCATGCTTGGCATGCATGGCACTTACCAAGCCAATATGGCGATGCATAATGCTGATTTGATTGTTGCGGTCGGTGCCAGATTTGACGACAGAATAACTAATGATCCAAATAAATTTTCATTAGGCGCTAAAAAAATACATATTGATGTAGATGCAGCTTCAGTTTCAAAAATAATTCACGCAGATGTCCCTATTGTTGGTTCAGCAAAAGAATGTTTATCTGTGTTAATTCAGGAAATAAAGACAAGAGATCTGGCAATCGATCAAGACCAGTTATCGTTATGGAATCAACAGATTTCCGAATGGAGAGAAGCCCATGGATTGAACCATTCTCTATTAGAGCTCGGCCCTCAAAACGGAAAGATTCTGCCCCAACAAGTAGTTCAATCTCTCTATAAAGAAACTGAAGGTAAGGCCTTCATAACTTCAGATGTCGGACAACACCAAATGTTTGCTGCTCAGTATTATCATTTCGATAAACCAAGACAATGGATAAATTCAGGCGGTCTAGGCACTATGGGCTTTGGCCTGCCATCCGCTATGGGCGTTCAGTTAGCTTTCCCTGATGAAACAGTTGCTTGTGTTACCGGAGAAGGCAGCATCCAAATGTGTATTCAGGAACTTTCAACCTGTCTTCAATACGGTTTGCCTATCAAGATAATTAATTTGAATAATGCTGCACTCGGAATGGTCAGGCAATGGCAAGACATGCAATATGGAGGCAGGCATTCATCTAGCACTTATGAGAATTCTCTTCCTGATTTTGTTGCACTTGCTGAGTCTTATGGACATATAGGCATTAAAGTTTCAAGTTTTGATGACTTAGAATCAGCCATGAGAGAATGTATTTCTCTAAAAGATAGACTTGTATTCTTAGATGTAGATGTAGATCCAAATGAACATGTTTATCCCATGCTTGAGGCAGGCAATTCAATGGACTACATGTGGCTTGGTAAAGACAAAAAAACTTGGTGATGAAAAGAGTTATTGCTTTATTAATGGAAAATCAGCCTGGAGCTTTGTCTAGAGTTGTTGGTCTTTTTTCTCAAAGAGGGTACAACATAGAGACGCTTGTGGTAGCACCCACCACGGATCCAACCCTCTCTAGATTAACTATGTCGACTCAAGGTGATGAGAAAGTTGTAGAGCAAATTACTAAGCAGCTTGATAAGCTGATTGATGTCGTAATGGTTTCTGACCTAGGCAGCTCTGATTTTATTGAAAGGGAGTTGATGTTAATAAAATTTAAAAAAGATTCTTTTCCAAGAATCTCTTTTGAAGATTCAGATGTAGTTTCAGAAAATAATGAGATAATTAATGTTCAAGTGGTTGGCACCTCCACTGAGTTAGACGCACTAGTAAAAGAAATAGAAGATAGCAATCCGATAGAGATTGTCAGATCAGGCTCTTTAGGAATTTCTAAAGACGCTAATACCTTAAGCATAGAAAATTAAATAGGAGAAAGGCATGCAAGTTTATTATGACAAAGACGCAAATTTAGACATCATTAAAGAGAAAAAGGTTGTGATAGTTGGATATGGCTCTCAGGGACATGCTCATGCAAATAACCTTAAAGATTCTGGAGGAAATGTCACGGTAGCTTTAAGAAAAGAATCTGCGTCATGGGCCAAAGCTGAAGCAGCTGGATTGAATGTTCAAGAAGTATCTGATGCTGTGAAAGATGCCGATATGGTAATGATACTTATGCCTGACGAATTACAGTCTGCAACTTACAAAAGTGAAATAGAAAATAACATAAAAGAAGGAGCTGTTCTGGCTTTTGCTCATGGATTCAATATTCATTTTGACATGATCAATCCAAGAGAAGATCTTGACGTAATCATGGTTGCTCCTAAAGGACCAGGTCATACTGTTAGATCTCAATATGAGATAGGTGCTGGTGTTCCTTGCCTAATAGCAATACATAAAGATGTATCTGGTAACGCTAAAGAAATAGGTCTTTCCTATGCTTCAGCCATAGGTTCCGGTAGAGCTGGAATTATAGAAACTAACTTTAAGGATGAAACTGAAACAGATTTGTTTGGTGAGCAAGCTGTTCTCTGTGGTGGACTGACACAATTAATCCAGAATGGATATGAAGTGCTAGTAGAAGATGGTTATCCACCAGAGATGGCTTATTTTGAGTGCCTTCATGAGGTGAAACTTATCGTAGATCTTATTTATGAAGGTGGATTAGAGAATATGAGATACAGTATTTCTAACACAGCTGAATTTGGGGATTACGTGAGTGGACCTAAAGTAGTGAATTCAGAAGCTAAAGAAGAAATGAGAGCAGTGCTTAAAAGAATTCAATCTGGTGAGTTCGCTCAAGAATTTATGGCAGATTGCAGAGAAAGTAATGATGGTAAGGGTGGACCAAGAATGAAAGAGTATCGTCAACAAACTTCAGAACATTCTATTGAAAAAGTTGGGTCTGAACTCAGAGCAATGATGCCATGGATAGCTCAAAATAAAATTGTTGATAAAGCTAAAAACTAATACATGTCTGAAGATCCTCAAGAAAGTCTAGATCTCTTTGATGATCATGAAGAGGTCGTATCCGAGGATGGTAAGAAAGTAACCAGAAAGGGAATATATTTACTTCCTAATCTCCTTACAACTGCATCACTTTTTTCAGGCTTCTTCTCAATAATTTCAGCAATAAATGGAAATTTTATAGCTTCAGGTATGGCTTTATTTGCAGCTCAAATGCTTGATGGTTTAGATGGAAGAGTCGCAAGGCTTACTAATTCTCAAAGTTTATTTGGTGCTCAGTACGACAGCCTTTGTGATGTGATTTCTTTCGGTTTGGCTCCTGCAATTATAGTATTTTTGTGGGGCTTAGATTCTATGGGTCAAGCTGGCTGGGTGTTTTCATTTCTTTATGTTGCCGCCGCCGCATTAAGACTGGCACGATTTAACACATATATAGGATCAGAAGACACATACTTTAAGGGGCTCCCTAGCCCAGTTGCTAGTGGGATGGTTGTTTACTTTGTATGGGCCATGAGTTCTTACGGTATTCAAGGAGAAGAGGTTGGGGCGATCCTTGTAATTTTAACTGCTATTCTTACTGGTCTAGTATCTTTATTGATGGTTGTTAATGTTCCTTATTACAGTTTTAAAGAAATAGAATTAAAGAAACGGGTTCCATTCTTTTCAATGTTATTCGTTGTATTTATTTTTGCACTTATTTCTATAGATCCACCTATAGTACTGGCAAGTTGTGCTTTTGCTTATATTATTTCTGGCCCATTGTTATGGGTTATGAAAAGAATCAAAAACTAGTCTGTTCTTTTCCAGTAGCCCGTGAAACTCATTTGATCTGCTTTAAGATTGAACTTTTGTTTGAGTATTTTTCTTATTGATGAAATTTGTCTAGCTTCTCCAGCTCCAAAAACATAGAGGTTATCTGTTTTCATTTCTAATTCTTCGATTCTTTTTGATAATTCCGAACCTTTACCTGCCGGATCATTATTTCTATATATCCACTCGATACAATTATTTGTATCATGACACTCAAATTGGGAAGACTTATCTTGCGTCTCGAAAATACACCTATAAATACCTTTATTCTCTGAGTTTTCTATCGACGCAAGGACTGCTGGTTGGGCAGTTTCATCTGCTATAAATAGAAAGTTATCAGTTCCTTCTGGGGGATTGAAGGTTGTTCTTGGACCCCATATGGCCACTTCGGACTCTTCAGTAACTTTTTCTGCCCAATCAGCTAATGGTCCAGGGTGATCATGAAGTACAAACCAGACATCTATTTCATTGTCTTTAAAAGATCTTATTGTGTAATAGGCTGCTGAATAGGGATTATCCTTTTTTGCATTGAGTTCTCTAAAATCTTGCATAACAAAATTTTCTGGATATTTATGATCTATATTTTTATGAATTATAAAATACATAAAGGCATCATTTTTAAGGTCTGGTAGAGACTCCAGCCCCCCATAAAATGTTATTTCAATGATATTTGATGAAATTATTCTTTTCTTTTTTACTTTTGTTATGTAGGTATCTAAATTGAGTGTTTTTTCAATTTGTATTTCGATTCGAGTTTTAGGATAGTTCTCCGGAGCTTTTTTTCTAGCTTCCGCTAAACACAAATAGAAAAATGTAACTACTTCATCAGAGCTTTTGAATGTATTTGGAAATTTAATAGTTCTGTAGATTTTTTTGCCTGAAACTTGAATCATCATTGATATCTCTTCATCAGATATATCCATGATTCTTGATTCCAGAACATCAGCTACACCTAAGTAGTATGAAGACACCAAATTTAGGGCATCTCCATTTACCTCATTGTGATTATCAATAATAAGTTCTATGTTCTCTAAACTTTTTTTATCAAACATTATTTATATCTCGTAAGATCTGTACTGATTTGCCTGTTCGACCAAAATATCTTTGTAGTCTTTAGCATTCTTACAGACCCTCTCAAAAGAGATGAAATAGATTTTATCTTCAGATTTCACGAAGTATCCATCAATAGATAACGCAAACATCTTGGCTTCTGGGTCTTGAATGTTATGTTGAGCATTGAGAGAAGCAGAGATATTTTTAGTATGATCTTTGTTCATATGATCTATTATGGATGTCTGATTACTCATCCATTTTGGTTTGAATTGTTTCCAGTCTTTATTGTCTAACCACGCTATTTTTCCAAATCCGCCAATCCATCTTATTTGGTCTATATGAAGTCTATAGAAATTAAAGTCATGCATGGCTGCATACTTCTTGCTTTCTGGTAAAAATTCTTCAAATCTGGTTCGTGTTTCGTCAATTTCCTTTTCTGGCATAGACTGCAAATCTCCAAGGAGTGTCATCCTTGAAGAATTTTGTTTATCAAGATCATCATCAATTTTAAAAAGCGTGAGACATGACTTGGAGTTTTCTTTAAGGTTTATTGTGTGTTGCGCAATATTGCTCGCGTAGATGATAATGCTTCTATCTACATCGGTAATATATGTAACAAAACTACCAAATGGATAGCCTTCATTTCTTACTGAAATAGTCGATAGCACTCCTTCACTGCTATTCCGTAAAAGATTTATCGCATGCTTTTCGTATTCTTCTTGTCTCTTATTCATAATTTAGTAATAGTTAATCCTGAAAGGATTTTTTTCAACATTCATTTTAAGTCCATATACGGCACTAAGCGTATCTTCAGTAAGGACCGTCTTCGGAAGGCCTTTATCTACAAGTCTTCCTTCATTGAATAAGGCAACCTGATCTGAATATTTTGCAGCTAAGTTTAGATCATGGAGGATGAGCAGAATTCCTAGACCCTCATCTCTTTTCTTTTGAATTAGCTTCATCATTTTTTGTTCATGAAGAATATCTAAGTTAGCGGTTGGCTCATCTAGAAACATGTATCTGGGATCATCAGATCCTGAAGGCCTCCATAACTGAACCAGTGTTCTTGCAAAATGAACTCTTCTCTTTTCTCCACCCGAGAGGGTGTTAAAACTTTGTTCTAGAAGATTCTTAACAGAACATTCTTCAGATATTTGATCAATTGCTTTCTTAAAATCTTCGGAATAACTTGATATGCCTCTGTCAAGCCAACCCATTTCAATTATCTCTCTAGTAGAAAAATCATATACAACATCTTGGGATTGTGACATTACGCTTCTAATGAAAGAACGATCTTGAATTGAAATATCATCAAGATTTGATTGATCGAAATAGACCTGACCTTCTGTACATTGCAAATCACCAGAAATGATTTTTAAAAAACTAGACTTACCCGCTCCATTTGGACCTAGGATTGTAATTATCTCTCCCGATGAGATAGAAAGAGAAATATCGTCTAAAATTTTCTTAGAGTTTACTTCCCAAGATAGGTTTTTAACTTCTACGCTCATGCTTTTCTAATCCTAAAAATTAACCATAGAAAGAAAGGGGCACCTATTGCACTCGTTATGAGGCCTACTGGTAGTTCAGCAGGTTGGATAAGAATTCTTGATAGTAGATCGGCTGCCATCATTAGCGATGCACCTAAAAGAGCTGATCCAGGCAATAGATAACTATGATTTACTCCTCCCAATAATCTTACCAAGTGAGGAACTACTAATCCTACAAAACCAATCATTCCTGACAGAGAAACGCTAATTCCTACCGTTACAGCAGATGAAATGATGACCTTGAATTTAAGTTTTTTTACATCTACTCCCAGTCTATATGCTTCAGGTTCCCCCAATTGCAAAAGATCTAGTTTCCTAGCAGAAGGAATCATCCAAAACATAGCCAGAGATATAATTATCAAAGCAGGAATGATCAATTGCCATGAAGAGCCACCAAAACTTCCCATAGTCCAGAATGTCAAACCTCTAAGCTCTGAATCTGTACTGATATATGTCAATATTCCTATACCTACAGAAGCAAATGCATTCACCGCTATACCAACCAGCAACATATAAGTGATACCTTGATAGCCAAACCCTTGCGTAAAGATATACAAGAGACTTATCACCAAGGAGGCACCAAGAATGGCTGATAGGGGTAAAACTAAAGTTCCAAATATAAAGTCTGGGATCACATCTGAACCCAAAACGATAATCAATGACGCACCTAATGCCGCTCCAGCTGAGACACCAATCAACCCAGGATCAGCCAGAGGATTTCTAAATAAACCTTGTAAAGATGCTCCAGATAATCCAAGACTTGCTCCAACAAAAGCTGCCAGCAATACTCTGGGTATTCTTATCTCAAATAAAACGATACTATCTAATGAGTCAGATCCTCCATTGAACAATTCTTGAAAGGCAAAAGAAAAACTGCCCAATGAGATAGAAGAAAAGAAAATCACAATTAAGGACAATACAAATATAAACAAAATGCTAATTTGCAGAGGATTTGTATATTGAAGGATCGTAGAATCCTTAAGTAATGATCTAAGCATTATTGTTGAAAGGTTTCAGCAAACTTCAATGCTGCGGCTATAGTTCTTACTCCAAAACCCAACATTGCCATACCATCCTCAGATAATATATTTTGCTCTTTGGCTGCATCGGTAAATCTAAGCGCTGTAGTTTCTGATAAGCCTTTTGTGTCGGGGAAAGATCCCATTCCTCTATTAGTAATAATAATAAAATCAGGATTGTAGGAAATTATTGATTCACTGCTTATTGGCTTCCATCCTTCAAAGTTATCAGCAACATTCAACGCTCCAGTCATTTTTATAAAACCATCACCCGATGTTCCTTTACCTGCAACAATGGGAGAGGTACCTTGCATATTAAGGATAAGCATAACTTTAATTTTTGAGTTTTGATTATCCATAGCCAATTTATTCAACTTATTAATGTCTTGCTCGAGCAACTCTATTTTTGACGATGCTAAATTTGTATCAACTCCTAAGACGGATGAAATGCAATTTATCTTTTGAAGTATTCCATTAGCAGAATGACCCTCATCTATTATTCTGAGATCTACACCAGTGAGTTCTAATTGATCTATGACAAGGGGAGGGCCCATATCATCTTCACCCAGAATAAGTGAGGGTTTAAGAGATAGAATTCCTTCTGTAGATAGCGCCCTGACATAACCTATGGATGGCAAGTTAGCAGTATCTGAGGGGTAGTTAGAAGTGACATCTATCCCAGCAATCTTATCGGAATAATCTAAAAAATAGACAATTTCAGTCAAAGATCCACCTGCTATGACTATTTTTGAAGAATCTAGGGATTTTTCGCAATTAGCCAAGAAAAATTGAGATAAAGCAAAGCAAGTAATAAAAAGAATATAGCGCATTCTGAAGATTGTATTGATTTTCATATTAAAGTAAATGATAATCATTCTCATTCTCATTAAACAAGGTATATTCTTATGAAATCAAGTAACCCTTTTAAAATTTTCGCATTAGCTGTATTCCTTTTTCTAGGGAATATTTATTCAGAAGACGAAGTACAGGAAGTAGTCGTTATTTCTTCTAAATATCCAGTACCACTTCAAGAAGTGGTAGGAAGCGTAGATTCTATATCTCTAGAAAATATGGAGACACGAATGGTAAGTGACCTCTCTGATATGCTCGATAAAACTATCGGAGTTTCAGTTTCAAAACGTAACGTCTCGGGTAGAGCTTATAACGATGGTATTTCTATCAGAGGCCTCGGAGGAAAAAGAGTCAATATCCTCATTGACGGTATAAGAGTTGCTGAAGCCTACACTGGATATGGTAGAGATGTGGTAGATGTTGATTTACTTAAGAGAGTAGAGATATTGAAAGGGCCAAGTTCTGCTTTGTACGGATCTGATGGATTAGCTGGAGCTGTCTCATATATAACTAAAGACCCAAGTGATTTAGCAGATTTTGGAGAAAATTACTTCTCTGTAAATACTTCTTATGACGAAGATAATGAACAAACAAAAGTTGGATTTATGGCTGCAAGAGTTGGAGAGAAGATAGAAAGCTTGATCCAAGTAACTTCCAGAGAACTCAGTCAACTTGAGCTCCATGATGATGCTACCCTTGAATTGGATCCATTTGATGGTGAGCAACTGAGTGTTCTAGCTAAATTTAAATTTAGTCTAAGCGAGTCTGTAGACATAACCCTTGTACTTGATTCTCAAGAATTTGAAGGTGATTATATTTTTAATTCACAGGCAGGTATGAGCTACTTCCCTCAAGTTACCAGTACATCCAATGTAATTGGAGTTGACGACGGCAATCGAGATAGAGGAACCTTATCTCTAGATTTTAGTAATGAAACCACTTTATTTGATAATGGATCAATAAGGTTCTATGCCCAAGAGACTGATCAAAAGCAGATTACTACTAGATCAAAACAAATTTTTGCACAAGGGCCACCTTCCGTGGTCAATGCTTATAGAGATTACCAATTCAATCAAGAGATTGATGGCTTCTCAGCAGATTTCTTTAAAACAATAAACAACAATGGGAGATTGCATAATATTGTTTATGGAATAGAGATTGAAAATATAGATGTCCAAAGACCTAGAATTAGATATGAAACTAATTTAATGACTGGAACTATCAATACTTTCCTCGGGGGAGAGTTCTATCCTAATAAAACTATTCCCGATACAGAGATTGAGAGACAAAGTTTCTTTTTTAATGACCGATTAGAGCTTAATGATAAAACAACTTTGGTATTTGGGGTGAGATATGATGGTTACGAGTTAACCCCGGTGCCAGATGATTTATTCTATGCTAATGCCCAGTCAACTAATCAACTTTATTTGATTGATGATAGCGAAGTATCAATGAAATTTGGTTTTCTAAGAGATCTTTCTGATGATGTTTCTTTTTATGCCCAGTATGCTGAAGGATTTAGAGCACCAGATTTCCAAAGTGCTAATTTAAGCTTCACTAATTTGGCATTTCGTTATGCAGTAGGAACGAGTCCTGGCCTTCAACCTGAGGAGAGCGAAGGATATGAATTCGGATTTAAAGGCGCTACTGATAATGTCTCTTGGACTTTATCCTATTACGATAATGAGTACGCAAATTTCATAGATACTTATATAAAAGGCACAAGTCAGCAAGGTATTACACTATATGAATATGGCAATCTCGATGAAGTTGAGATAAAAGGAGTTGAATTTGAAATTATTTCGGATGTCACTGAAAACCTTCAAGCATCTTTTGGCTTTAGTATTCCGGACGGTACAAAGAACGGAGAGCAGTTAGTATCAATAGATCCTGAAGAGGCTATTCTTGGATTGGTTTGGAGCTCAGATAGTGGAAAATTAAATCTAAGTGGATACGCTAATTTTACAGCAGGTAGCCATGATAACTTGCCCCCAAGTTGCGGAAGAAGCGGATGTATTCCTTTACTCACTTTATCTGGTCTGACTACATATGACCTTTATGGAAGTTACCAGATATCTCAAAACCTAAAAGTAAGGTTTGCCATAAGAAATCTAACAGATGAAAGCTATTGGAATTGGGCTTCGGTTCAAGGTAAAAGCTCAACTGATGCCGGGCTAGACCTCTTCATGGAACCAGGTAGAAATATGAGCATGGGATTGAAATATGATTTTTAAACTGTAATGTTGAAAAAGGGCCAATCGGCCCTTTTTTTATGTATGTTTTATTAACTAGAATACTAAATTTGTTGTAATATGCTCGCTCCACAAACGTGGGTCTGTAGCTCAGCTTGGTTAGAGCGCACCCCTGATAAGGGTGAGGTCGGTGGTTCGAGTCCACCCAGACCCACCATTTTTCTACGAAAGCAAAGACCATAAGACACTCACT
>Ga0228646_1000473_pt1 | contig 11296 bp, 10 predicted proteins | sample 58DmetaG_FD_190064 | JGI IMG/M metagenome (GOLD analysis project Ga0228646, IMG submission 190064) | Seawater microbial communities from Monterey Bay, California, United States - 58D | ecosystem: Environmental > Aquatic > Marine > Coastal | place: USA: California | collected 2016-11-04
ATTTACCTAGGTATATCATTAGCTACCATAAAATTAAAAGCCAATAATAGGAACGATACATCTGAGGGGTTTAAATTAGCTGGAGGCTATATGATTCCCATAGCTTCTTCCATTTCTATTGTATGGCTTTTATCGAAATTGTCACAAGAAAAAATTATGCTTTTTGTGGGTGTATTATCAATACTAAGCTTACTGTTTTTTACACTAAAATTAGTTTCAAAAAAATAATGTAATTTCAAACCCATCGAAGTTTATTTTTTATTTAATAGTACAACACTGTAATCATCTACTAATACTCCAAATTTATAAGATAAACACCTATAAAAATGAAAATAGAGGACAGTAAAGTGATATAATTCCAATGGTCTTTATAAAAGAGCACTCCAAAAATAATGGTAAGTATTGGTGTTATTAAACTAATTAGTGATGAAATAAACGGATTGGTATAATGTAAACCTAAAAAACCGGTCCAAATGGCAAAAAAAATGACCAAAGCCATAAATGCTACAGGTTTAAATATATTTTTAATTTGAGGATAAATTTGTTGAGAAGCCAAAGAAGTTTGGAACTTAAACATTGAGATTACAATAAAAAACACAACTATTTCTTGAACTGTAACTGATAAAATTGGAGGAACTTCTTGCTTAAAATTATACCAATGAAGTAAAATTGAGGCTGCAAAGAAAAAAGACATCATTGTAAAATATTTAAAATTACGAGATGAAATTTTTTTGTTTACTCCTTCATTTTTTTTTAGTTGAAAAATATAACATGTAAAACCTAAAATGATAAAGCTAGAAGCTAATGTATAGTTCTTGAGAAAAATGTTTTCAAAAAAAAATAAATATGAAGAAACGAAAAATACAATCAATAGGTTAAAAATACCCAGCTGGGTTAAAGTACCATCTTTTAATGCTAAAATCATACTAATTAAACCCAATGCTCCAAAAACAGAAGCTAAAATAATTTTTACTCCAACAGAATAAGTGAAAACTGAAACTACATTCGGGTAAAATAAAAAAATTAATGTGAGACCTATAAAACTGGTTAGTAAACATCTTAGGCCAACAATTAACCATAAGTCAAACTTTGAAAGAAGACGCTTCCACAATAAGTTATTAAAAGCATAAAAAAAACCAGATAATATGAGGTAAACCATAGTAAAATTTAAATTAGGTAATTCATAATTCTAGTTTAAAATTACAACGTGAAATGGAAACTGTAAAAATGAAATGAAAAAAAGAGTGTAAAATAAAAATTTACACTCTTTGATTCACTAATTATTCGTTTTATTAGAAATATGATAAAAAATATTCTAGAGGGTAGAATTTTTTTTTAATAATTCAAAATTACAATAATGTTTTATGTATATTAGTACAAGTTTAGTACAAGTATGGAAGAAAAACTAAAAGAAATTACTGAAACAAAAATTGGATTTAAGATTAGAAGCTTAAAAGACAGCAAAAGGTTAAGTCAAATAATAGCTAAAGAAAATGATATTGACATTAGCTATAATACGATTAGAAGATTTTTTGGAATCGTTAAAAATGTACAAGCCAGTAACTTCACCCTAGACACCTTTTCAAAATTTAATGGTTTTGACAATTATTCAGACTTCATCATTAACTTTAAATTAAAAACTAAATGGCAACAAGAGTTTGAAATCTCAAAGATTATTCACAATAATGAGGATGATAAATTATTAAAGTATGTAGACGCCAACTTGAGTCAAAAAAGACGTTTTAATTTAAAGCTTATCCAAATAATACGTGAGTTAATGCTTATTGAAAACTTCGACCTTATTCGAAGAATTTTTGAACTAAAAAAAATGAATGCTAATAATTTTAACTATGATGATACAGTACTTATTGGCATGTCTATTGGATATTTAATAAGGGTTATTGATATAAAAAACATCGCGTTTAACAAACTTATTTTAAATGAAAATTTTCAAGATTTAGTAATTACGATTTTTGTAGATTATGGAAAATTAAACACCTATTATTGCGCTATTATTCAAACCATTTACAATCATTCCTCTAGAAAGAATATACTTGTTTTCTGTGAAGGCATTTTAAACTTATCTCTATTTTTAAATAAAAAAAACGATACCTCATTTTACATTTTAAAAGAAGAAAAAGATTTTCACCCCATACTAAAAAGTAGAATCTTTGCTCAATACCTGTTAATGAATGATTCAGATATTATTGTTAAACTAAAAAATTATTACCAGAAAAATTTAGTTAATGGGTTTATTCCTATTGAATATTTATTTGAAATAAATTTTACAACCATTTTAACTAAAAATTTTAAAGTAATGAAATGGATTATTGAAAAAATAAAACCTGAGACAGATTACACCTTCTTTTACAAGTACGAACACTACAGTAATTTTTTATTTATGAAACTCATCTATTACACTAAAATTAATGATTATGAAAAAATTGCTTCAATGGATGAAAATTTAGTAATTGAAAGATTTAGATCCTATGAGGTAGTAGCCAAACTATACCATAATATATATAAATTTAAATGGTATAATGATGAAAAATACCTTACTAATTATCTGAAATTAGCAAAAACGGTAAACACTACATTTTTTACAAAAAAATATTTTTTAGAATATTTTGATGAATAGTTTTGATGAAGTCTTTGATTGACTTTTTTACACTGAAAAAAACAGGAATTAAAAGAAGCTACCCAGTTTTTTATATCTTGCCCTATTAAATAGTATGAGTTGAAAAGAATAGTAATTTCTGTAACAAACGATTTAACAACTGATCAACGCGTTGGAAAGACCTGTGAAGTTTTATCTGAAATCGGATATGATGTTTTACTGGTAGGCAGAAAGCTAAAAAATAGTATACCTGTTCATAGAAATTATAAAACCGTTCGATTTCGATTACTTTTTAACAGAGGCTTTTTATTTTATGCTGAATTTAATATTCGCTTATTCATATTTCTTCTATTCACAAAAAAAAATATACTTTTTTCAAACGATCTGGATACACTTTTACCTAATTATGTATTGAGTATACTTCAACAAAAAATACTAGTTTTTGACAGTCATGAATTGTTTTCTGAAATTCCAGAATTACTACACAAACCTAAAGTTAAAGACTTTTGGTTTGGCTTAGAAAAAAGCATAATTCCAAAATTAAAAAATGTAATCACAGTAAGTGGTTCTATTAAAAATCACTATTTTAATCTATATGGAGTTTCCGCAACTTTAGTGAGAAATATCCCAAAAATTGAAAAAATTAATCAGAAAAAATTTGAGATAAATACTCATGAAAAAAAAATAATACTGTACCAAGGAGCTTTAAACGTTGGGAGAGGTATCGAACTCATGATTGATACAATGCCTTTACTTGATGAATTTATGTTTATTGTGATAGGAGATGGTGATATTGTAAAGGATTTGAAAGAAAGAGTAACAGATCTTAATGTAAACAATAAAGTTAAATTTTTAGGTAAAAAAACACCTGAAGAACTAAAGAAACTCACTTTAAATGCTACAATTGGCATGAGTTTAGAGGAAGATTTAGGATTAAACTACAAGTATGCCCTACCCAATAAAATATTTGATTATTTGCATGCAAATGTCCCTGTAATAACATCAGATTTGCCAGAAATGAGAGCGCTTATTGAAAAATACGCCTTTGGTGAAATTCTTTATAAAAGATCGCCCGAGGTTCTAGCTAGTACCATTAAACTTATGACAAAAAAGAGTTATGCAAAAGAGTTGAGATTTGCTAAAGAAAAATTAAATTGGGCTCATGAAAAGAAAAAACTAATTTCAATTTTTAATACACTTGATTAATAAACTCCATATTGTTTCTTTTGATGTTCCTTTTCCAACAAATTATGGGGGTGTTATTGATGTATTTTACAAATTAAAAGCATTACATAAGCTAGGCATCGAAATATACCTCCATGTGTTTGAATATGGTAGAGGTGAACAAAAAGAACTTCTTAAATATTGTAAAGAGGTTTTTTATTATCCTAGAAACTCATTTATTAAAAGTTTTTTTTCCAAATCTCCATTTATTGTTAAAAGTAGAGGAAATGATTTGTTAATTTCTAATCTTAATAAAAATTCATATCCCATTTTATTTGAAGGCCTACACACTACCCTGCCCATTCTAAAAGATAGTCTTAAAGAACGTAAAATATACTTGAGAGCCCATAATGTTGAACATCGCTTTTACAAAGGTTTAGAGCAAAGTGAATCTAATCTTTTTAAACGATTTTTTTTTAGAAAAGAATCAAAAAAGCTAAAACGTTATGAAAGAATCTTAGAAAAAGTAGATGGAGTTTTTTCAATATCGCCAATTGAACAGCATTATTTTACTAAGCAATATGGAAACAAATGTTATTATATTCCTGCATTTTATGATGCTACAAAACACACTGTTTTAAACCCTGAGGGTAATTTTATTTTATATCATGGACATCTGCTAGTATCTGAAAATGTTAAAGCTGCATTATTTTTAATTGATGTATACAAAAACTCAAAGTATAAGTTGGTCATAGCAAGTAGTTATAAAAATGCCAAAGTTTTAACTGAAATATCAAAATATAACAACATAAGTTTTGACACAATTAAGGAGCAAGTTGATCTCTTTCGTTTATTTGAAAATGCACATGTAAACGCTCTTCCAACATTTCAAAATACAGGAATAAAATTAAAACTTTTAAATACGCTTCGTCAAGGAAAATTTATTATTGCAAATGATGCGATGATTCGTGAAACAGGATTGGAAGCACTTTGTGAAATAGCAAATTCAAAGGCTGAATTTTTAACAAAAACAGCAAAATTATTTAAGTGCAGTTTTGAAGCTTCACATGAAGAAAAGCGAAAGAAATTATTAAAAAATTTTGATCCGGATACTAACGCAAGAAAAATTTCTGAACTTATTTTTAAGAGCTAGCCTGAGCTAATACCTCAAATAATTTTCCACCTTCACATTTAATAGTTTTTTGTTTAAACTTTACAATTAATGCATAATCGTGAGTGGCCATTAAAATACTTTTCCCACTTTGATGAATTTTGTTTAATAAATCCATAACCTCAATTGATGTTTTTGGATCTAAATTTCCTGTGGGTTCGTCTGCTAAGATTAATTCTGGATCGTTAAGAAGTGCTCTTGCAATCGCAACTCTTTGCTGTTCTCCTCCAGACAATTCATAAGGATTCTTATAATATTTTGTTTTCATCCCTACATGATCTAAAACTTCTTCTATTTTAGATTTCATAGCTGATTGATCTTTCCAACCAGTTGCTTTTAAAACAAAAAGAAGGTTGTCATAGACTGTTCTATCATTTAATAACTTAAAATCTTGAAATACAATTCCTATTTTCCTTCTGAGGAAGGGGATTTCTTTGTCTTTGAGTGATTTGAGATTAAACCCTACAATTGAACCTGAACCTACTTTTAATTGTAAATCTCCATATAAAGTTTTCATTAAACTGCTCTTGCCACTTCCAGTCTTTCCTATTAAATAAAAAAATTCTCCTTTATTGATTTTCAAATTTACATTAGACAAAACCAAATTATCGCTTTGATAAATGTCTGTGTTCTCTAGATGTAGAATTGATTTATCCATAAATAAAATCTTTACACAAACCTACATAATTTTTAATTTAAATGAAGATCAAATTGGTGTTTTACATAAAATCAATTACTATTTTTGAGCAAAATTTATCATTTTTTAATACTTTATACCAACAAAAAAAGAAATCAAGCGTTATCGATATAACTAAGAGTTACTATAAATGAGAAATACCTTTTTTTATCTATCCCTTCTATTACTGTCTTTTTCAGGTCATACTTTTCAAGTTTTTGGTCAACAAACAGCAATAAACTTCAATATTGAAGCAAATTATAACCACGCTTTAAAACTATTTAACAGTAAGGCTTATAGAAGTGCTTAGCAATATTTTGGTAAAGTAGCAAAAGTGGCAAATACTAAAACTAGAATTAAAGAAAATGCAGATTACTTCGAAGCCATATGTGCGATTCGACTTGATCAAAAGGATGCCGATAAAAAAGTACTCACATTTGCAGAAACCTATCCTAATAGTATAAAAAAAAATAAGGCCTTCTTCAATGTTGGTAATTATTACTTTGCAAATAAAAAAGCGCCATATGCTTTAAAATGGTATTCAAAAGTAAAGCCTGAGTCTTTGTCTTTAGACAATAAAAAAGAATTAAATTTTAAGATGGGTTATGCTTTTATTGTCACAAAAAATTTAGACCTAGCAAAAAATAAATTTGTTTCCTTAATCAATGACCCTAAATATGGAAATGATTCTAGATACTATTTTGGCTACATCTCCTACAAACAAGAAGACTACGAAGTTGCAGAAAAAACATTAGAGGAAATTGCAGATGACGAAGCATACAAAAGTGAAGTTACCTATTACTTGTTAGACATAAGTTTTAAAGCAGGAAGATTTCAAAAAAGTATAGACGTTGGTTTAAAGCTATTAAAAACCTCAAAGCCCAAGGAAGTCTCTGAAATTTCAAAAATTATTGGAGAAAGTTATTTTAATTTAGAACAGTATGAAGATGCAATTGATTACTTAAAAGTATATAAAGGTAAAAAAGGAAAATGGAACAATACTGATTATTACCAACTCGGCTATGCCTATTTTAAACAGAAAGACTTTAAAAATGCTGTGAATAATTTTAATAAAATCATAGACCAGAGAAATAATGTTTCACAAAAAGCCTATTATAATCTCGGAGAGTGCTACATCTATCTTGAAAAAAAATCTGAGGCTCTAAATGCATTTAAAAGTGCTAGTGAAATGGATTTCGACCTTAAAGTTAAAGAAGACGCTACTTTAAATTATGCAAAACTCAGTTACGAGGAAGGAAATCCGTTTAAAAGTGTTGCCGAAGTACTGCAAGACTTTTTAACTGCCTATCCAAAATCTCCTAGTTATGATGAAATTAACACCTTAGTTGTAACCTCCTATTTGTATCAACAAGATTATCAAGGTGCACTTGATTATTTGAAAAAAAAGAAAAGTAAACAAAATCAAATTTTAAGCTATGAAGTTGCCTACTACAGAGCAATTCAATTATTTAACTTAACTAAATTTAAAGAGGCGCTTCCCTATTTTCAGGAAGGAAAAAAATCTACTGAACCAAGCATCAAATTAACTTCCACATACTGGAGTGCAGAAACTAACTATAGGCTTGGAAACTATCAAGTGAGTTTAGATGAATTTATAAACTTCAAGAAAACAGCCGTCAAAGAAATTGAGGAATTTACATTAATTGATTATAACATTGGTTACAGTTATTTTAAACTTAAAGCTTATGAAGCTGCAGCTGGTGCATTTAAAAATTTTATCAATACAAACCCTAATGATGAGGTTTTAAATGATGATGCTACCATACGAATGGGTGATAGTTTTTTTGCTACCAAAGAATACCTAAAATCTATAACTGCCTATAAAAAAATAGTAGATTCAGAGGGTGCTAGTGCTGATTATGCACAATATCAAATTGCAATGAGTTACGGGTTTCTAGAAAAAAATACAGCTAAAATAAGTACCCTAGAAAATTTACTTAACAAGTATGAATTATCAAATTTTAAAGATGATGCTCTATTTCAGCTGGGTAACACCTACTCCATTATAAAGGATAATAAAAATGCACATTTAGCCTATAATAAATTAATTAAAAATTTCCCTAAAAGCTCGTACATCCCAAGAACTTTGTTAAGAGATGGTTTATTGTTTTACAATGATAATGAGAATAAAAAAGCCTTAAAAAACTATAAAGAAATAGTTGTCAAATACCCAAATTCTTCTGAGGCTAGAGAAGCTGTTCGCAATGCAAAAAATGTATATGTAGATCTGGGAACTGTAGATGAATATGCAAATTGGGTTAAAGGAATTAGTTTTATAAATATTACTGATGCAGAGCTAGACAATACAACTTATGAGGCCGGTGAAAATAAGTTTTTAGAGAATAATGTTCCAAAAGCTATCGAAGGGTTTAAAAAATACATTGTTGCATTCCCAGAGGGATTACATGCCTTACAAGCTAATTTTTATTTGGCAGAATTACTTGTTAAAATAGGTTCAGAAAAAGAAGCCATACCAAATTATCAATATGTTGTAAACCAACCCCAAAGTGAATTTAGTGAACAAGCCTTAAATAAATTATCTCAAATTTTATTAGAGGATGAAGAATGGGCCACGGCAATTCCTTTACTAGAGCGATTGGAGGAAGAAGCTAACTTACCCTTAAATATTCTATATGCTCAAAGTAATTTAATGAAAGGCTATTATCAGTTTGAGGAGTATACCAAGGCTGTTGATTACGCAGAAAAGATTTTACTTCAAGATAAGATTGGGGCAGGTATTGAATATGATGCAAAAATTATAATTGCTAGATCGGCGTTCCAATCTGAAGATTATCCAAAAGCAGAAGAGTTTTACACTGAGGTAGAAAGAAATGCAAACGGAGAACTAAAGGCAGAAGCTCTATACTTCAGTGCATATTTTTCAAATAAGAATAAACAATATGAAGTCTCTAACAAAACCATTCAAAGGATTACATCAGATTTTTCTACCTACAAGTATTGGGGTGCGAAAAGTTTTGTTATTATGGCAAAAAACTATTACGCCCTGGAAGATTCAGATCCGTATCAAGCAACCTATATTTTAGAAAATATTATTAAAAATTTCCCTCAATTTGAGGATGTAATTAATGAAGCTAAAAATGAATTAAAAAAAATAAAGCTTAAAGAGTCTAAAACAAATAATTCTATAAAAACTCCAAAAAATTAAGGCTGATGAAAAAGTATAGTTTAGTGTTGATTTTATTGATAAGTACTCTTACTACATTTGGTCAAAAAAAATCAAAAAAACCAATAAAAAAGAAAGATTCTATCGTTGAAGTTGTTAATGTGGTCACCTCTTATACTCCTACAATTTCGGATGCTTTTAAAGTGAAAAAAAATCCAAGTATTGTAATCAGTAGAAATACAAAAAAGAAAACACTTAACTATTCCATTTTTTCTGCCCCTGTTGCCTCCACATTTGTGCCAAAAAGTGGCGTTGTTAAGGGAATTGATGTTGGAAAAAAAGAAAGACAATTTGATAATTATTTAGCACTTGGTTTTGGTAATTTTTCTACACCTTTTCTTGAGTTTTTTTTAAATCAAAACTTAAAGTTTGAAAACGATTATGGAATTTATTTAAACTATATATCCTCAGAAGATGGAATTAAAAACACCCCGCTACACAGCGGATATTCAGACCTGAATATTGGAGGTTATTATATGAAAGAAGAACGAAGTTTTAATTGGAAAATTGGAGGAAATGTTCATCAACAAAAATACAATTGGTACGGGCTACCCAACATTAATTTTGACACCTCCTCTATAGATGCTATTGCTGAACAACAAACTTATGGATACTATGAATTAAATGGTGAAATCAAATTTGAAGATTCTTATTTCAATACCATAAAAACATCTGTTAATCTCTTCGAAGACGCTTTCGATAGTGAGGAAATTGGATTATCACTTTCAACAAATTTGAAAATTCCTTTAACAAGAATTAATAGAAATTTAAAAGATCTTGAGCTTCAAACACGTATTGATTTCTTACAAGGTGAATTTCAACAAAACTATACAAACGATTCAAATCGAAACTATGCTTTTTTAAATCTAGGAATTCACCCCATATTAAGACTCGATTGGGAAAAACTAAATATTAAACTTGGTACAAAAATTTATCTTTCCTCAGATCTAGAAAATAGTCTTACAGATATTCTTGCATATCCTGATATTGAAATAAGTTATCCGTTAAATTCTGGTTTATTAAATATCTATTCTGGCGCTAGTGGTGATCTTCATATGAATTCTTATCAAAGTTTAAGTGACCTAAACCCGTTTGTTTCTCCAACTCTTTTCTTAACTCAAACCAATGAGCAATACAATCTATTTGGAGGTATTAATGGGACCTTATCTTCTAGTATAAGTTTTAATTTAAAAGCGAACTATAAAAAAGATGAAGACCACGCATTGTTTATAAGAAATAATTCAAAATCAAATGGTGAATTTTCTAATTCAACATCGTTATTAGGCTACGAATATGGAAATTCATTCAGTGTTTTTTATGATGATATCAGTACATTTTCAATTCTTGCAGAGCTAGAAGTTGCTGCCTCCAAAAAACTACAACTTGGAGGAAACTTACAAATGAATTCATACACAACAAATTTTCAGCAGCGGGCTTGGAATTTACCCAAAATAGAAGGAGCTATTTTTGGAAAATATCAAAATAACAACTGGTATGCCAATGCCAATATGTTTTTTGTTGGGGAACGACTAGATGTAAATTACAATGATACGTTTCCATCATCAATTTCAAATATTCAATCTTTACAAGGGTTTGCAGATATTAATGTTAACGGAGGGTATCATTTTAATGACTCCCTAAGTGCATTTATTACCCTAAATAATCTTTTAGGAACAGCTTACGAGCGTTATGCCAATTATAACGTACTTGGTTTTCAGGCCTTAGCAGGAGTTACCTATAAATTTGATTTTTAAAAGGGACAATCTCTCCAAAAAATAAAGTAAAAATATATGCATAACTTTTCTTAAATTTATACTCCTCACAAATTTAATTATATGATGAAAAAAATTATATTTTTAGCTGTTACAAGCATTCTGTTTTCTTGTAACACAAAAGAACCAAATACAAAATCTTCAGTAGAACTCTCAAAAGAAGAGAAAATAGATGCAGCTACAATCAAGCATTTTTTCGATACAGCATTAACTGAAGGAAAATCCTATGAGTGGTTGCGAGATTTAACCTCAAATATTGGAGGTAGACTATCAGGATCTCCTGAAGCTCAAATGGCCGTAGAATGGGGAGAAGCTTTAATGAAAGAAGTCGGTTTAGATTCTGTATGGTTACAACCTGTAATGGTTCCTCATTGGGTAAGAGGTGAAAAAGAAGTTGCAAATTACACAATAAACGGACAAAAAAAAGATGTTCCTATTTGCGCTTTAGGGTTCTCTATCGCTACACCAAAAAATGGAGTTACGGCTGAGGTCATTGAAGTAAAAAGCCTAGAGGAGGCTGAGGAATTAGGAAATAAAATGGAAGGTAAAATTGTTTTTTTTAATCGACCATTTGACAACACACTTATCAACACATTTAAGGCCTATGGGGGTTGTGTAGATCAGAGAGTTCAGGGGGCAGCAGTCTGTGGAAAATATGGTGCAAAAGGAGTTATTGTTAGATCAATGACGA
>Ga0228646_1000505_pt1 | contig 10936 bp, 8 predicted proteins | sample 58DmetaG_FD_190064 | JGI IMG/M metagenome (GOLD analysis project Ga0228646, IMG submission 190064) | Seawater microbial communities from Monterey Bay, California, United States - 58D | ecosystem: Environmental > Aquatic > Marine > Coastal | place: USA: California | collected 2016-11-04
ATCTCACCTGTAATTTCAGCAAGATGCTCAATAGATTTTCTAATATCTACTGACAAAAGATCTCCAGAAATCTCACTTTTTAATCCCATATTTACTTCTTCAATAGCTTTTAAAGCTTTCATTAGTGCTTCGTAATGTCTTGAATTACTAATTACAGTGTCAGTATATGGATTAAGAATATTTATCTCGTTAACAAGTCTCTTTTTAAGTGATGATACAGAATCTATATTATTAGCAGAAATTTCGATTATCTCAAACTTTTCTAATTGATTAATTAAATTTTGATTCGTGTTTTTTAAATCAACTTTATTTCTAACTAATAGAACAGATAAATCTTCTCTTGTAAAAGATTTCATATCTGAATTAATTTCATTAAAAGTAGTGTCGTTGGAATCAAAGAGATAAATTAAGATTCTAGCATTATTTATTTTTTCTTTTGTTTTTTCGATTCCTTTAGATTCAATTATATCTTCAGTTTCTCTTAACCCAGCAGTATCTGTAAATCTAAAATTTATACCATCAATAACTAAAGAATCTTCAATACTATCTCTAGTTGTTCCAGGAATATCAGAAACAATAGCTTTGTCTTCATTTAATAGGGTATTCAGTAAAGAAGATTTTCCAGCATTTGGTTTTCCTGCAATAGCAACTGAAATACCATTTTTTAATACATTTCCAGATTTAAAGGAATCTATTAGTTTTTCAAGCTCAGTTTGAATTTTTACTGTTAATTTTTTAAATTCACTTCTTTCAGCAAATTCTACATCTTCTTGAGAAAAATCTAATTCCAATTCAATCATTGATGAAAAATGAAGTAGTTCAGCTCTTAATTTTTTTAAATCATTACTAAAACCATTTTTCATTTGCTCCATCGCTAATTTATGAGAGCCTTCATTTTCAGATGCAATTAAATCAGCAACAGCTTCGGCTTGATTTAAATCCATCTTGCCATTTATAAACGCTCTTAAAGTAAATTCACCAGGATTAGCAACTCTAATTCCATTTTCAATAAATAAATCAATGATTTCTTGTTGAATAAAAGTGGAACCGTGACAAGATATTTCGATAGTATTTTCACCAGTGTAGGAGTGAGGTCCTTTGAATAAAGTAACTAATACTTCATCTAGTTCATGACCATTTTTCATTAGATGACCTAGATGAACAGTATGAGATTTTTGATTTGAAAGTTTTTTATTTCCTTTAGGTTTAAATAATTTTTCAGTTACAGAAATTGCATTTAGTCCAGATATTCTAATTACAGATATTGCACCTAGTCCATTTGGTGTAGCTAAAGCTATTATTGTTTCTTGATTTATCATTAAATATCTTTTGTAAAAGTACTTCTCTTTTTATGTAATTCACTTTCATAATTTTTCCAAAAAGCTTGTATTGAAGTGTTTTCAATTAGCTCAGGATTAGTTTCAACTTCTGTTATTCCTCTTTTATTAAACATAGTTTGAAGGTCATTAAATAAAATTGCAGTAACTCCTTTATTTTGATACTTAGGATGAACTCCTATTAAATAAAGTGAGGCTTTATTGTTGAATTTTTGTGCTTTTAAAATATTTAAAAATCCAAAAGGAAATAATTTTCCATTTACTTTTTTAAGTGCTTTTGAAAATGAGGGCATTGTAATAGCAAATGCAACTAGTTTTCCATCGCTATCTACAACACTTTTGATGAAATCAGGATGAATATATCTTATATACTTTTCTTTATAATGATCCACTTGATATTGTTGAATAGGAACAAAAGTTTGTAAAGTATTATAAGTTTTGTTTAAAAGGTCAAACATTTCATCTAAATAAGGAACTACTTCTTTGGTGCTTTTAAAAGTTAACGGTTTAAGATTGTATCTTTTCATTATCAAATCAGAAAATTTCTTAACCTTTTTAGGAGCTTTCTCTTCATCCCAAATCTGTATCCTATACTCAACCCATTCTGCAAGTTTTTTCATCTTGAGTTGTTTTAAATGCTCTTTTTGGTAAGGATTGTGATACCATGTGATCATTGTATTTAATTCATCATAACCATGTGTTAATAAACCTGCCTTATCCATGTTGGAAAAACCAACTGGTCCCTCAATAAAAGAAAGTTCTCTTTTCTTGCCAAAATCTATAACAGCTTGAACTAGTTTTCTAGAAACTTCGATATCATCAATAACATCGTACCATCCAAATCTTACTTTATTTTTATTTTGTTCTTTTACTTCAACCCAATTAACAATAGCAGCAATTCTTCCAACAATTTGGTTGTCTTTATACGCCAAAAAATATTCAGCTTCGGCATTTTTAAAAACAGGATTCTTTGATTTATCCATTGTGTTTAGTTCTTCATTTGAAATAGGAGGAACCCAATATTTAGATCCTTTGTATAATGAAAATGGAAAATTCACAAAATCCTTGTATTCTTTTAAAGTCTTTGCTGTTTTAATAACAATCATTTTTTACTTTTTCTATTGTTTTTTTTAATTAATTTTCTTTCTTTTTTATCAAATCTTTTATTGATCTTATCTTGTTTTTTTGTCAGTTTATAATCTTTTTTTATACTTTTTTTATTCTTTTTTCTTCTCTTCTTATTTGCCTTTAACTCTTTTCTGTCAACTGGAAGTTCATCTTTATACCAATCAAATCTTGTAGAAACACCAATACTAATATTTAAATTGCTAGGGGTTTTTTTATGATTTAAACCAACACTAGTATCAACTTGAAAATCTTTGTTTAAAAGATAAGCAGCTCCAAATTTATAATAATTATCAGAGTATACATTATTTTTAATTATTTCATATTCAATAAATGAAGACCATCTAGGGTTTTTAAAATTATGAGTTAAGGTTGTTGTATAATTAAAAACTGAATTTGAATCACCTAATCTATCGATTGTAATATTATTTACAAAAACCCATTTTCCTAAAAAATGATTCTGAGTTATAATTCCGATTTTAGAATTTATAGATTTTTCATTTAGTTCAAATACTGTGTTTTTTTTAATTATTGAAAATGGATCACCATAACTTGAGGAGTTTTTAGGATTATAATTAATACCAGTATAAACTGCAATAGCTGGAATAAAATCTACTAATCTTATCGATCTGTTTTTTTTCCAACTTAATAAATTAACACTGTGCCATTTTTTATTTTTGAAAGGATCGTATACTAAGTACTTGAACCCTAGAGTTTGTTTTCCTAATGTAGATTTATTAAACTCCTTGAGTGTTAAAAAATCTTTTATTTCACTTTTATTGTAAGAACCATCAATAAACACTTCTAATTTATTTAACAAAAGACCATATCTAAGAGTATATGAAAATTTATTTTCTAAAATTTTGGAATTTTTTAAATTAATATTCTTAAAATCAGAATTTTTGAAACCACTTTCAATTTGTAAAACGTTTTTTCCAACACTAAATGCACCGTGAGAAGACCCTGGGCGATTTGAGTTGATCGTTTCTGTATACTGAGAGTTTAGTATAGAAAAATTTAAGATAATTAGAAAAAAAGAAATTTTAATTTTCATATTTAAAAAATATAAATTTAAATAATATCATTTAATGATCATTTAGATTATTAATTAAATTCTTAAGTTGTATTTTTAAATTTTTATTAAAATGGAAACTTTTTTTGAAATAATACTTGCATTGGTCTTAATTGCATATGTAATTAGAATAGCAAGTCCCTACATTTTAGCTTACTTTTTAAAAAAACTAGAAAAAAAAGTTAGAAGCAAGTTTACTCAAGATAATTCTAAAAACTTTAACTCTTCCTCTAATAGAAATGCAACTAAAAAGGAAAAAGTTGGTGAGTATGTTGATTTTGAAGAAATAGATTAAAATTGTATTTAAATGAAAGATTATTTAACTCATTTAGTGTGTGTTTTAATATTAACACTGATTTCGGTTACATATTTTTACCCTGTCTTATCTAATAAATCTATTCAACAATCTGACATATCTCAATTTTCGGGAATGTCAAAACAAATAGTAGATCACAGAGAAAATTTTAATGAGGAACCTTATTGGTTAGATAATGCATTTCTTGGAATGCCCTCATATCAAGTTAGTGCAAAATATCCATTTGATTTGTTGTATTACATTGATCAAGCTGTAAGGTTCTTGCCTAGGCCCGCTGATTATTTATTTCTGTATTTATTATCTTTTTATTTTTTGATTATTTCATTAAATATAAATTACAGATATGCATTGTTTGGTGCAATTGCCTTTGGTTTTTCTACATATTTGATAATAATATTGGGTGTAGGTCATAACACGAAAGCATTAGCATTGGGATATTTGCCCTTTGTTGTTGCTGGATTTTTAATGATTTTAAGAGGAAATTATTTAAAAGGTTTTTTAATTTCATCGCTTTTCTTAGGTCTTCAGGTTCATGCTAACCATTATCAAATGACTTATTACACCCTGATAATGCTTTTAGTTTTAGTATTAGTTCATTATTATGATTTTTTAAAATCAAAGGAGTTAAAAAAGATATATAAATCTTTTTTTGTATTTATTTCTGTTGGTTTACTTGCACTTTTGATGAATTCACCCTCATTACTTGCTACAAAGGAATATTCAGAATTTAGTACTAGAAGTAAAAGTGATATAACAATTAATGCAGATGGTTCTGCAAAAGAATCGTTAAGTGGATTAGATAAGGAATACATTACGGAGTACAGTTACGGAGTTTTAGAAAGTTTAAATCTTATTTTCCCAAGATTTATGGGTGGCGGAAGCTCTGAAAGAATTAGAGAAGATTCAAAACTTATGAATTTTATTAGATCATTAGATGCTAATCAAGCTCAACAGGTTTATCAATACTCTAAAGTTTATTGGGGCAATCAGCCAATTGTAGCAGCTCCTGCTTACATAGGAATTTCTTTATTTTTTATATTTCTTTTATCTATTTTACTTGTCAATGATTTAAATAGAAAATGGATATTGATAGCTATTTCAATATCGCTATTTTTATCTTGGGGAAAGAATTTTTCGTTTTTAACTGATTTAATGATAGACTATTTTCCATTATACGATAAATTCAGAGCAGTTTCATCTATACAGATAATTATAGAATTCTGTATCCCTTTATTTGCTGTTATGGGTTTAAGCAAATTCTTTTCAAACAATACAAAAGAGGTCCAGAAATTAAATTCATTAAAATATGCATCTGTGTTTTTGGTTTCATTGATTTTAGTATTTTACTTTTTTGGAACAAGTATTTTAGATTTTAAATCTGATTTTGAAATTTTTTCGCAGTATCCAGAAATTCTTAATCTACTTATTGAGGAAAGACAATATGTTTTTAAAAGTGATGTTTTAAGATCTTTAATTATAGTTGTTTGTTGTTCTATTACCTTTTACTTGTTTGTCAAAAAAATTATTAAAAAAGATTTGACATTTTTAATCATTACTTTAATTGTAATATTTGATTTATGGATAGTAGATAAAAATTATGTTAACTCAGATCAATTTGTAAAAAAATCTTTAGTTGAGATTCCATTCCAAAAAACAATAGCAGATAAAGCAATTTTGAAGGACGATTCTGATTTTAGAGTATTCGAACCAATGGGTGGCTTTTCTAACGCTAGAACATCATACTTTCATAAATCAATTGCGGGATACCATGCTGCTAAACCTAAAAGAATTCAAAATTTATATGACTTTTATATAAGTAAAAATAATTTTGATGTACTTAACATGTTGAATGTAAAATACATCATACAAAACAGTGAGGATAATCCATTAGGAGTTACGAGAAACCCCAACAATTTAGGCAATGCATGGTTTGTTGAAAATATTATCAATGTTAAAAATTCTGATGAGGAATTATTAGGGTTGAAAAATATAGATTTATCAAATACTTGTTTATCTCAAAATACAGAGATCATAAATACAAGTTTTCAATTAAACGAGACTAATGAAATTAAATTAATTTCAAGAAAAGCAAATCAATTAATTTATAGTTCAAAAACTGATTCCAATCAATTTGCGGTTTTTTCTGAAGCTTTTTATAATAATGGTTGGCAAGCTTATGTTGATAATAAACCAGTTAGTCATTTTAAAGTTAATTATTTGTTAAGAGGAATGGAAATGCCAAAAGGAACTCATGAGATTAAATTTGAATTTAAGCCAGAAGTAATTAATACAGGATTTTATCTTTCATTATTGTCTTATTTGATTTTTATATCGTTGTTTATTAAATTCATTATACTTAGAAAAGATGTACAATAAAATTCCAAAAAAACGATATCAAAGAACGTTAAGTTTACTTAAAGAAGTATGTCCCTCTCCATCTGTGATATATGATTTAGGTGTTGCTAATCCACTTGCTCAATTAATGATAGATAATGATTATAAAGTCTATAATTCCGGAGCTCAAGATTTAGATATCGATTTTAAATTAGATATTCCTGATGATGTTGATTTAGTTACTGGATTTGAAATCCTTGAACACCTTGTTTCTCCTTTTCCTTTACTAAGTTCATTAAACGCTAAAAGATTGTTTCTAACTGTTCCTTTAAATTTATGGTTTTCAAAAGCATATAGAAGTAAAACTGATCAAAGAGATCGTCATTTTCATGAATTTGAAGAATGGCAATTTGATTGGTTACTTGAAAAAGCAGGATGGAAAATTATAAAGAAAGAAAAATGGACTAATCCTTCTTTTAAATTAGGTTTAAGACCTATTTTAAGAAACTTTCATAATAGATATTATGCAGTTTATGCTGAAAGGGATAAATCTGGAACCTGGCCTAATAAGGATTCGTATACTAATTACTACAGAGGTGTTCTAAATCTATAATCTATGAGAATAGGCATGATATTAGACGCTCCTTATCCAATAGATCCCAGGGTCAGTAACGAAGCGAGTGCTTTAATTTCAGCCGGTCACGATGTCTATTTGTTCTGCTTATCGTATTCAAAGAAATTTATTGAAAAAGAAGTTGTTAATTCTATTAATGTCAGAAGATATTATTGTTCAAGGTTAACTTATAAGTTTTCTGCATTAGCATATACATTTCCTTTTTATAAAATGATTATGAGCAGAAAAATTAATAATTTTCTTATTTCTAATAATATAGAAAAAATTCATATTCATGATATTCAAATTGCTAGTTCTGTTTTTAAAGCTAATTTAAAGTCTCTTCCAATAACTTTAGATCTTCATGAAAATAGACCAGAAATTATGAGATTTTACAAGCATGTGAATTCTTTTATTGGAAAACTGTTAATATCTCCACAGAAATGGAAAATTGCAGAAGAAAAATACAGTAAAGCAGCCAATAATATTGTAGTTGTTACAAATGCTGCAAAAATTGAACTTTGTAAAAGAATTGGTTTATCTAAAAATAAAATAACAGTATTTCCAAATACGGTAAGGAAAAGCTTTTATACAGATTTTGATTTAGATCATAGTTTAATTGATAAGTATAGAAATAATTTTGTTTTACTTTATCTAGGTAATACATCTAAAAGAAGAGGAATATCAACAGTTATTAATTCCTTAAAGTTTTTAAAAACTAAAATCCCTGAAATTAAATTTATTGTAGTTGGTTCTAGCTCATATGATAAAGAGTTAAAAAATTTATCAAAAATTAATGATGTACAAAACTTTATTTCTTTTGAGGGATGGAAACATGAAAATACTTTTCAATCCTATTTGTCCATTTGTGACATAGGTATTTCTCCATTAGAATCAAATATTCATCATGATACAACATATGCCAATAAAATATTTCAATACATGTCATTTGGTTGCCCTATGATTTGTAGCAATGTTGTAGCACAAAAAGAAATTATCGAAAAATATAAAGTCGGAGAATTGTTTAGTCCAGGAAATGTAGATGAATTTACAGAAAAAGTAATTAGTCTATACAACGATGCTAGTAAAACCAATTCATATAATTTGAACTCAAAAAATGCTATCAAAAATTTTTTAAATAATGATATTGTTTCAAAAGAAATTATAAAAATGTATGATTGATAAAAAAATACTGATCATAACTTATTATTGGCCCCCATCAGGGGGTTCTGGTGTTCAGCGTTGGTTGAATTTCTCAAATTATTTAGTTGGTATGGGATATGATATTACAGTACTTTCACCAGAATCTGCAGATTATCCGATATCAGATAGTAGTTTAATTAATAAAGTCAATCCTTTAATAAAAATTTTAAAGGTCCCTGTTTTTGAACCTGCTAAGTTTTTTAAATCAAAAGCAAAAAATTCAGATAATATTGAAAATAAAGGAATTATAAATTATTTAAAATTATTTATCAGATCTAATTTTTTCTTTCCCGATTCTAGAATGTTTTGGATAAATGAGGTAGTAAAAAGAGCATCATCTTTTATTACTAAAAACAATATAAACTGCGTTATAACTACTTCTCCGCCATTTAGTACTAATATAATTGGTTACAAATTGAAATTGAAAAATAATATTAAATGGATTTCTGATTATAGAGATCCTTGGTCAGATTTTTTTCAATTCAAAAAAATGCCAATGTTTAGCAGTGTTAAAAAAAAGCATTTTAATTGGGAGAAAAAATGTCTAAAAACAGCTGATTCTGTAATTGTAACATCACCTTCATTGAAAACAGCTTATTCTAAAATTAATCCAAGTACTCATTTGATAACTAATGGATTTGATGCTTTTAAAGACGTTGTTAGTTCTAAAGACTTTGAGATTATCTATTCTGGAGTTATGAAATCGTCTCAAAATCCAAAAATGTTATGGAAAATTCTTTATGATATTTCAATGACTAACAAATCATTTAAAAATGACTTAAAATTAAATCTAATTGGTAGTTTTGATAAATCAATACATCAAAATAAACATCTCAAAAAACTGAAAGAAAATGTAATTTTTAAAGATTACATGAGTAAAGATTTATTAGATAAAAATTTGTTAACTGCAAAAGTTTTAATTTTATGTGATATCAATCGGCCTGACGGAGGAAATATAATACCTGGAAAGTTTTTTCACTATTTATCGTATAAAATCCCAATAATTACTTTTTCATCAAAAAATAGTGATACTTCAAACATTGTTAATGAAACTAAATGTGGAAATGTATTTGACTTTTCAAATGAAATTGATTTAAAAAATCATATTTTAGAACTGTATTCTAATTTTAAAAATGGCACTTTTTTGGTAAAACCAATTGAAATTGAAAAATATAAATATTCAAGCCTAACTTTTAAATTAGATTCTCTTATTATAAAAACAATAGATTAGTGGGTATAGTTTTTAAACAAACATCATGGAATATATTAACAATCTCTATTGCAATATTAATAGGTGGTATAAATACATTGTATTTTTATCCTGAGTTTCTGAAAGATGATTATTATGGATTAGTAGTTTTTTTGTTAGCTACATCAAATCTATTACAACCTTTAATGTCATTTGGAGCTCAACACACAATAATTAAATTTTTTAGTTCCTTCAATGATAAAAAAAAGAAGGACCAATTTTTGTCTAGTGTGATTTTTTTGCCACTTTTTTTTATTATTCCTATTACTTTTTTAGTCGTTCAATTTCATGATTTAATCGCTCAATTTTTATCTGTAAAAAATCCAATTATAGAATCTTACATATGGGTAATTTTTCTAGTTTCATTTGCGACTTCGTATTTTGAAGTTTTCTACTCATGGTCTAGAGTTCAGTTCAGATCAATTTTCGGAAATGTATTAAAAGAAATTTACCCTCGTGTTTCAGTTCTTTTATTGTTAATATTAGTTTCTTTTGATATTTTAAGTAAAGAAGATTTTATTTGGTGGTTAACAGGTATATACTATCTAAGATTAATTTTGATGATAGCGTATTCGCTTTTCCTTTATAGACCTGAATTTTCAATAGTAATTCCAGAAAATTATAAAGAAATTCTTTCTTATTCTTTTTATATTTTATTAGCTGGATCCGCTGCTAGTTTTCTTATAGATATTGACAAGTATATGATACCTCAAAAAGAAGCTATAAGCCAAACTGCTTACTATGCAGTAGCTGTTTTTATAGCTACTGTTGTAGAAATTCCAGGAAGAGCAATGTTTCAAATATTAAATCCATTAGTTGCTAAATCATTGAACGAGCAGAATTTTTCTGAGTTAAAAAACCTTTACAATAAAAGTTCTGAAAATTTATTACTTGTTAGTGGTCTATTTTTCTTGTTAATAAATCTAAATATAGATTCATTTTATATTTTGTTAAATAATGAATATTATTCAAACGCCTCTTTGGTTGTTTTAATTATTTCCTCTGCTAAATTGATTCAAATGAGTTTTGGATGTGGTCCTGCAATTTTAGCCACATCTACATTTTATAGAATTACTCTTCCGTTTTCAATTTCAATGGCAGTATCGGTTTATTTACTCAATGATTACTTGATAGATATATATGGTATAAATGGCGCTGCAATATCAACTTTTATTGTACTATTAATATTCACAGTTTTAAAGGTCTTGTATATTATTTTTAAGATTAAAATTCAACCATACAACTTAAACTCCTTAAAAATAATATTTTCAATTTTTACAGTTTATTTAATAAGTTATTTCATTAAGATTGATTTTAATCCCCTTTTAGAAATTGTAGTAAGATCAGTTGGAATAGTAATTGTCTATTTAGTTATGATTTATTTTTTAGGAATTTCTCAAAAACTAAAAGATTTATTGAATTTAAAATTTAAGTTCTAAATATTTTTTTAATCTTGATTTTTTTTCTGTGATAAGATTATTTGGCTTGCCATTAAAAATTAAATCACCACCGTTTTCACCTCCGTCTGGACCTAAATCAATAATATTATCGGAACATTTTATAAGGTCTAGGTTGTGTTCAACAACAACAATAGAGTGACCATTATCTATTAGTGAATTAAAAGATTTTAGTAATTTTTTTATATCATGGAAATGTAGTCCTGTTGTTGGCTCATCAAAAATGAATA
>Ga0228646_1000543_pt1 | contig 10618 bp, 10 predicted proteins | sample 58DmetaG_FD_190064 | JGI IMG/M metagenome (GOLD analysis project Ga0228646, IMG submission 190064) | Seawater microbial communities from Monterey Bay, California, United States - 58D | ecosystem: Environmental > Aquatic > Marine > Coastal | place: USA: California | collected 2016-11-04
TATTCCTACAAATATTAGCGCCGTTAAAAAATATAATATTGATGAAGACAATGATAATTTTTTAAACTACGGGAATAACAACTCCAAAAACCTATATTTGTTGCTTTTAGAAGATTTATAAATATGACTAAACTTCTCGTAAGAGCTATATCCGGTGTTATATATGCCGTGCTTTTTATCAGTGCTATATTGTTTTCAAAAGAAACCTACGTCCTCTTAATTTTAATATTTGGTATTGCTTCACTTAGGGAATTTTTTAAATTATTAAAGTTTAAAAATTTATTATTATATGGTTTATTGATTGTATTAACCTATTTATCATTCACAAATTCTTTATCAGAAACAGCAATCAAGATTTTATTAACACTTTGTTTTTCAGGGTCTATTCAATTGTTTTTAAACCTATTCATGAAGAAGGAAAATTATCCTTCAAATAAAATTCAGAAATTTGATATTTCTATTCGATACCTACTTCTTTCAGTTATTTTCTTAATGTTACTTCCATTTGTTAACGGACATTATGAGGTGTCAATTATTTTGTCCTTAATTATTTTTATTTGGGTTAATGATAGCTTTGCTTTTTTTGTTGGAAAAAATTTTGGTAAAAGAAAGTTATTTGAAAGTGTTTCACCAAAGAAAACAATAGAAGGTTTTATTGGAGGTATGTTCTTTACATTGCTTTCAGCCTTTTTATTATCCTATTTTTGTGACTTTTTATCTCTAATAAATTTGCTAGTAATTTCATTTATTGCCTCTTTTCTTGGAACCATTGGCGATCTTGTAGAGTCTAAATTTAAAAGACAAGCTCATACAAAAGATAGTGGTAATATTATGCCTGGTCATGGAGGAATATTAGATAGACTAGATAGTTTGTTGTTTGTTGCTCCCTTTGTATATTTGTACATACACTTTATAATTTAAATATAATGCCAAGTTTTCACAAAGAAGGTTACAGAATTATTGTTTTTACATTCCTAATAGTTCTTACAGGAATATTATTTTCAGAAAGATATATTGAATCATTGTGGTTTCAAAAAGGTATTCAGAGTTCTTTACTATTGTTTTTGATTATTGTTTTACAATTTTTTAGAAACCCCAAAAGAGTTACAATAATAAATGATCGTCAAATTATTGCACCTGTAGATGGCAAGGTTGTCGTTATTGAAGAGGTTGAGGAGCCAGAATATTTCAAAGGGAAGAGACTTCAGGTGTCTATATTTATGTCTCCAATTAATGTTCATGTTACAAGATATGCCCTTAATGGAATAGTTAAATACAGTAAATATCATCCAGGTAAATATTTAGTAGCTTGGCATCCAAAAGCATCAACAGAAAACGAAAGAACAACAATAGTAGTTGAAAATAAAGTTTTTGGTGAAGTATTATACCGTCAAATAGCTGGAGCTTTAGCAAAAAGAATTGTAAATTATGCCGAGGAAGGAGAACGTGTTGTTCAAGGAACTGACGCAGGTTTTATAAAGTTTGGGAGTAGAGTAGATGTATTTTTACCACTCCAAACAGAATTAACAGTAAAAATTGGTGATAAAGTAAAAGGAGGAGTACAAGTAATTGCTAAGAAGTAATGACTTCAAAATTAGACATTAAATTTAATAAAGCTTTTCATCAACTTTCAGAATTAGAGGAAACTTTAGCCCCTGACATTATGCTTAAGTTGTATGCATACTATAAGCAAGCGCTGGCTGGAGATAATTTTTCTTATGACGGAAAAGTTGATGTGAGAGATGCTTTTAAATTTAATGCTTGGACTCAATTGAATGGAATGTCTCAAGAAGAAGCAAAAAAAAAATATATCAAACTAGTGAAAAGTATTTTAAAAAACCAACTCAAATAAATCATATGAAAAATTCAATAAGAACAATTTATATTCTTCTAGTAGCAGTTCTATTAATTGCTTGTAATTCAGAAAAAAAAGAACAGAAAGATCAAATTAATAAAGAAAAAAAATCCTCGGCAGCATTTGTTTTAGATAATGCAAAGAATTCTGTTGAATGGACGGCTTATAAAACCACAGAGAAGGTTCCTGTTAAAGGGAAGTTTAAAAAAGTTGAGATCATTTCTGGAGGAGAGGGAAATTCAGTTAAAGAAGCTATTCACAATGCAGAATTTTCAATACCCATCAGTAGTATTTTTACATCAGATAGTAGTAGAGATTATAAGATTAGGAAATTCTTTTTTGGAGTAATGGATAATACAAAATTGTTATCTGGTAAATTAGTTATTGAAAATGATTCTTTGGGGTATGCAGATATCACTATGAACGGGATTTCTGAAAAACTTCCGTTTTCTTACCTAATAAAAGATAAAGAATTTTCTATGGCCACGAAGATGGATGTTTTAAATTGGAATGCTCAATCATCTTTAGATTCTTTAAACCTTATATGTAAAGAATTACACAAAGGGTTGGACGGTATTAGCAAAACTTGGTCTGAAGTTGCGATTAACATCTCATCAGATTTTAAATAGAAAATTAAAATATAATGCATTAAAAATCCACCAACTGGTGGATTTTTTATTTGAATTTTATATAATCTAATTCAAATTCAAACTCTCCATATTTTTTTTGATCAGTAATAAATCCAATTCTAATAATATCTTTTAATGTTTCTTTTTTCAATCGATCATTTAATGCTTTACCTATGTAATGCTTTCTTAAATCAGTAAGTTTGAAGGTGGTTGTTTTCCATTCTGAAGAGGTTGATTCCAGACTAATTTTATAGTTTGGAACATACCAGCGTCTACTCACAGCAAGAGAAAAAGCAAAAGATATTCCTGAGGAACGATATCTTATCTCTACATCACTAAAGTTTGAGATGTCAACCTCAGAGAAAGATTTTCGTAAAGAAGAAAAGCCTCCATTATTGTCAAGGGAAACTTCACCCATAAATAAAAGGCTATTTTTTGTAATTTTTTTACTTCCCTTAGATAGACCTCCCATTACACCATCATTAACAACATTCCAATAACGTCCTTTTTTTTCTTTTCCAAAGTCAATGAGAATAGAATTTTGTTGGTTTAATGTCAATGAGAATAAAAGAATAATAAGCTGTGTTTTCATCTTAAATTTTTTAAAGCATTATTTAATTTTTCATATTTAAATTCAAAACCAGTTTGTGAAAGTTTACGGGAGGAAATTCTACTTCCATTTAGTATGATTTTAGACATTTCTCCAAAAACTAGTTTAAAGACAAACTTGGGTGTTGTTAAACTTAAAAAAGGTTTATTAAATATATAGGATAAGGTCTTTGAGAAAGAATAGTTTGTTATGTGTTCTGGAGACACAGCGTTATAGACACCTTTGTATTGATTATCCTCAAGAGCATTTATATATAAATTACACAAATCGTCTATATGAATCCATGGCATATATTGCTTTCCATCTCCAATAGGGGTTATTATTGGGGTTTTCATTTTCTCTAGGGCACCTCCATCTTTAGATAATACTATACCTGTTCTTAGCACAACTGTTCTTATTTTAAGATTTTCAAATTGATGAATAGCTCTCTCCCAGAGTTTACATACATTTCCAAGAAAATCATTATATGGCTGATCAGTTTCTATGAAAATTTTATCTGTTGTAGTAGAACCATAATAACCTATTGCTGAAGCTGCTATAAAACTTTTTAAAGGAATTTTTAATCTTTTAATGGTGTCGTAAAGCAAATTAGTTGAAACCACTCTACTGGTTAAAATTTCTTTTTTTCGTTTCGTAGACCATCTTTTATCAGCAACACCAGCACCAGCTAGATGAAGAATATGATCTATATTTTTAAATGCTGAATCATCTAGCCTGTACTCTTCAATATTCCAATGGAATGAATCATGAGAACTTTTGAAATTATTATTTCTGGTTAAAATGATAACTTCATAACCTTTAGCTTTCAATAAACCTGACAAACGGCTGCCAATCAATCCAGTACCCCCAGTTATAAGAACTTTACTCATTAAGTAAAAATACAAAAACCGATATCAAACATGATATCGGTTTTTTGTAAATATTAGTTAAAAAAAATTATTTAATTTCTTTCATTGCATTATTTATCAATGTTTTAAGGTGGTTTTTATGGGCTTTAGTTGAGATATTACCAGTGCCATTTGAAACCCAAGTTTTAATATTTTTTAAATTATATATGGCCATAGACTGTGAAGTTGGAGAAAATCTGCTAGCTGATTTTCCTACTACCATTTTTATAAGCCTTTTAGTATAAACAGCTTGTAAATTTTGACGGAATGTATTGATACTTCCATAAACATCTGGTTTAAACATTGCAGTGTTTAGGTCTGTCATGAAGGAAGATAGACTATACTTATTTCCATACAACTCTGAATCCGTTAATCTTTGTAGGGTGTTCGGATGCATTATATGAGCTAATACCCTAGTTTGGTATCCTAATACTTGTGCATGAATTTTAGGATCTTCTGGCCCTCTAAAAAAGTTAAGACCCCTTCTTTGTTTCGCTAAGTAGTTATAAATATCTTTAGGAGCAGAAAATGCATCTGGAGCAAATATGTACTTTTTTAAAGCGTTAAATGCTCTTTTTTGATCTTCAAAACTTACAGGTGTATATGGTTGGCTACCACCCTCTTGTCCAAAGGTTGATCTGTCTACGTAAACTCCGCCAATAAATCTAGAAATTACACCTCCAGCTGTTGCTGATTGGTTATTTAACGTATAAAAAGCTCTTCTAAGATTCATATATGTTTCTCCTTTGTTAGTGAATCTAGATTTGATATCTTTCATCATGGTATTCACTAATTCAAATCTATTGATTGAATACGAAATTTGATCGTTAGATAAATCGCCAATCATTACGCGAGGGTCTATGGCTTTTCCTGGAGAACGCATATCATCTGCATCATTGCCAAATATTAGTTCTGGTTCAGTAGACCTTTCTAACAAAGCGACTCTCTCATTTTTTCCTTTAAAAGGGGTATATCCAAATTGAATCGCCCATACATCATAAGGACCAACACTCATGTCATAGTATTGACCTTGTTTAGATCTGTCATTGGTAAGATTAATTCCAGCATAATCCATCACAGATCCAGTTAATGCTTTTCCCTTGATAAAATCTGCGTTTGATAATTGATCAGGAGAATAGACCTGGCTAGCTTTCATATTATGGTTTAGACCTAGTGTGTGCCCAATTTCATGCATGATTAAGGATTTCATTCCTTCTTTTTTCATTCTTTCCATTTCTGTGGTAGAAGCATTGGTTACCTCTAAAATAGTATTTCCTAATTGCATATTTTCATGTAAAACATGACCGGCTGAACAAAACATGAAATTGGGATGTTCTATACTTTTTTTAAATTCTAATTCTTCTTGGGTTTCTAAGCTCATATTGGAAGAAGCATCGTCATATAATTTGTCACCAAATACTCTATTGGTAAAATGTACAAATTCTAACATGATATCTGCTCCTAAAATTTCACCAGTTCTAGGGTTAACAAAACTAGGACCATAACCCCCAAAGGGTGGGTTAGGAGAGGAAGTCCACCTTAATACATTGTAACGAACATCTCCAGCATCCCACTCAGCATCGTCTGGTTGAACCTTTACAACCATAGCATTTTTAAATCCTGCTTTCTCAAAAGCTATATTCCAGGCTAACACCCCTTCTTTAATAGTTTCTCTCCATTCTAATGGTGTGGTATTTTCTATCCACCATGTTATTGGTGTTACTGGTTCTGATAACTCTGCATTAGAATCTTTCTTAATTAATTTCCAACGATGAATTAAATCTCTATAATTAACTGTAGAGGTAGTTGTCATATCATTTGTCTCAGTTAAAAAATATCCCACTCTTGGATCATCCATTCTCATGGTGTAATCATTTTCAGGCATATTCATAAACGTGTGAAATACTTTTATAGAAACATTTCTTCCATCTGTAACAGCATTGGAACCTCCATTTAAAACACTTGGATTACTAAACACGTACTCAGTTTTAATATTTGTATTTTCTGGATAGTTTTTTATTTCTTCTACCTTAGATTTTTTCTTATCAAAACGTCCCAAGCTAAAAGCTAAAGGAGATTGACCAGGAAATCTGGGGCTTTTTATTCTAGTTAATTCCTCAGATAAGAATAAACCTGTTGCATCTATAAGGTATTCGTCATTTTTGTCATCTGCAAATAAGATTTTGGATGATGACACGATAGCATCACTAATATTAGCCTCAGATGCTCTTGATATTGGGTTGTTTTCATCAAAAAAGAATGACGTATTTGGAACATAAAAATCAATTTTATTAAAGTATTTTTTTATGTGAAAAATGCTTGATCCTGAGTATGCTCCCCTAAACTTTCCAGCTTCGGTTACTCCATCTGCAATTTGAGAAAAGTAAATGTAGTCTTTATCTAATTGCTCTTTTTTGATTAACATTTTTAAATCACCTGAAACTGTGTCTTGAAAAATGGTGAATAAACCTTCAATTTTTTTACTACTTTTAGTCAGAGTAGCAACCGATTTCTTTGGTTTTTTAGGCTTGACAACTTCTTCAGTTTTTCTTTTCTTTTTTTTGTTTTTTACACTTTGAGCATCTACGTTATTTTGGCAAACAAATGCCATAAATAAAATGAAAGACATAAAAATTTTAAGTTTGCTTGAATGTGCTATTCTCATAAATATTATATTTTATTATAATCAGGCCAAATTACCTTAATTTTTATTTTTTTTTGTTAATAATTGTTTAAAGTATTTGAAATAAATAATTTATGACGACATGTATTTGTGAAAGGATTGTTAATCTTTAAAAACAAATAGTTTAAAGCCTTATTTTTGTTAAACTATGAGAGAATTTTACAAAAAAGGATTTAAGTTTAGATCTTTTGTACCTCCTTATCAAACACCATTTGATAAATTATTTGAAATTTTCAAAGAAATTATCACTTACACATCTGGAGATTTTGAGGAAGCAATTGAATGGTTAAGACAGTTAGATACTGAATATAAATTAACAGATCATAATTATACAATAGACGATTTCATAGAAGATCTGAAAGCTAAAGGCTATATTAAAGAAGAAATTGATCCAACTAACAATGAAGGTAATATTTCTATTACAGCTAAGACAGAAAGAGCTATCAGACAACAAGCTTTAAACCATATTTTTGGTAAAATAAAAAGAAGAGGAACTGGAAATCACAAAAGTAAAGGTCAGGGACTAGGGGATGAACATACTGGAGATTTTAGAAATTATCAGTTTGGTGATTCTTTAGATAAAGTATCCATGACAGAAAGTTTACGTAATGCTCAAATAAATCACGGAATTCAGAATTTTAATTTAACCGAGGATGATTTAGTTGTTGAAGAAACAATACACAAGGCCCAAATGAGTACTGTTTTGATGATAGATATTAGCCATTCCATGATTTTATATGGAGAGGATAGAATAACACCAGCAAAAAAAGTTGCCATGGCCTTGGCAGAGCTTATAACTACGAGGTACCCCAAAGACACCTTAGATATTTTAGTCTTTGGAAATGATTCTTGGTCCATAGATATCAAGGATTTACCATACTTAAAAGTTGGTCCTTATCATACAAATACTGTTGCTGGACTTCAACTTGCTATGGACCTATTGCGAAGGAAAAGAAATACGAATAAACAAATTTTCATGATTACTGACGGTAAGCCAAGTTGTCTTAAAATGCCAGACGGACAGTATTATAAAAATAGTAATGGATTAGATTCATTTATTACAAATAAATGTTATGCTATGGCACAGCAAGCCAGAAGGCTACACATTCCAATCACAACTTTTATGATTGCTCAAGATAGTTACTTGATGCAGTTTGTCAGAAAATTCACAAAAGCTAATCAAGGGAAGGCATTTTACACTGGATTAAAAGGTTTAGGAGAAATGATTTTTGAAGATTATGAAACGAATAGAAAAAAAAGAATTAAAGGTTAATATGAATATAACATCCATCAAAACACTAGGAGAATTAAAAAAATCTGGTTATAAATCTAAATCTATTAAAGATGAATTAAGAGATAACCTAATTGATAAAATAAAAAATAAAGAAACTGTTTTTACGGGGGTCCACGGATATGAAGATACAGTTATTCCAGAGTTAGAAAGAGCTATTTTGTCAAGACACAATATCAATTTATTAGGATTACGAGGACAAGCAAAAACTCGTTTAGCTAGATTAATGCTAAATTTATTAGATGAATACATACCTATAGTTGAGGGTTCAGAGATTAACGATGATCCTCTTTCACCAATTTCTCGCTATGCAGTTGAATTAATTAACCAAAAACAGGATAAAACTCCTATATCTTGGTTGCACAGAAATAATCGTTTTGCTGAAAAGTTAGCCACTCCAGATGTAACTGTGGCAGATATTATTGGAGATGTAGATCCAATAAAAGCTGCAAATTTAAAATTGAGTTATGCAGATGATCGTGTAATTCATTATGGAATGATTCCTAGAGCCAACAGATGTATTTTTGTAATTAATGAATTGCCTGATTTGCAAGCTAGAATACAAGTTGCACTTTTTAATATTTTACAAGAAGGTGATATTCAAATAAGAGGTTTTAAATTGAGATTATCTTTAGATATGCAATTTGTTTTTACAGCAAATCCAGAGGATTATACTAACAGAGGGAGTATTGTAACCCCTTTAAAAGACAGAATAGGTTCCCAAATTCTAACTCATTACCCTGAGACCATTAAAATTGCAAAAAAAATAACCTCACAGGAAGCAAAACTAGATCAACGTCAATTAGAATCTATATTTGTACCAGAATTAGCGAAAGATATTTTGGAGCAAATTGTTTTTGAAGCCCGTAATAGCGAATTTATTGACGCAAAGAGTGGAGTTAGTGCGCGTTTGAGTATTACTGCATTTGAAAATTTATTAAGTACTGCCGAGAGACGACTTATTTATTCAGGAGATATTAAAACATCTATTAGGATGAGTGATTTCATTGGTATTATTCCAGCCATTACAGGAAAAATTGAATTAGTTTACGAGGGTGAGCAAGAGGGAGCTTATAATGTTGCATTAACTCTTTTGGGGAATGCAATCAAAACCTTGTATCCAGCATTTTTTCCAAAAATCAAGAAGATTGAAAAGCAAGGAGCTGAAGCACCCTATGACAATATAATTTCTTGGTTTTTTAACAACAATACTGATTTTGATATTTTAGATGATGTACCGCAAAGGGATTATTCATCTATTTTAAATAAAGTGATACCCCTAAGAGATTTTGTGTTAGAACATCAGCCAGATGTTTCAGAGTCAGAAATTTTATTTTGGAAAGAATTTGTTTTATGGTCTTTGGTAGAATTTAAAAAACTTAGTAAGTATAGGTATGCAGAGGGAACCCAATTTAAAGACCCTTACGGAAATTTTATAAGTGGATTAAAATAGATAATTAACGACCCCTTCTTCTTCCCATTCTATTATTTCGCATCTCAATCATTTTTTTACGAATGTTTGAGGCATATTCTTTTTTTGTAATACTTACTCCTTTATCCGGAGCAATAATATTTATTTTCTCTTTAGGATTTAAAATTAATTCTGAGCATAATAAAGTTGTGTTTCCTGCACTAACTTCTAAAATTAACCCAGGAAGGCCCCAGTATTCAGCTGGTCCTTGGGCAACGGGTATTTGTGGTGTATACCATGCTTCAATAACTATCAAAGGTTCTTCCTTTTTTTCATCTTCAGAATTTTGTCTAAGATCACTCCAAGAAAAATCAAACCAACTTAATTCTGATTTTGGAATCATCGCTGCAGCTTTATAGCAAGTATAATTTCCAATTTTTTTTGTTTCGGTTCCCAAACTCCATTCAATTTTTAATAAATCATCTTTCACTAAAAATCGTTTACCATAAAACTCTTGACTTTGAATCAACTTATCATTTTTAATATTTTTGTGTAAATCCCCTCTAGAAAAATATCCTCCCCATGAATCTGTAGCTCCTGAGATTGCATCAATTTTGTCTTCTTCTAAAAAAGTAGATTCTTGCATATTGAAACTCAATATATATTTTTTTTCCAATCTGTTTTTGAGACGATTCTGTATTTGTTTTTTTTGTGCTTCACTCATTCTAGCACCCCAATTCCCTAATTCCATTTTTGATTTAGAGAAATAATAAGCTTTGCCTTGAAACTTTTGAGCAAAGTTTTGTGATGTAAATAAAACCAATGATAAAAGAATGATTATTTTAAAAAAAGATAGTTTCATTGTTTTCAATTTAATATAGTTAGTTCATCAAATCTAATAAAAGATTAAACACACTTTTTCTTTTTAGGAAAACATTAACAACGGAATGAGCTAGAAATTAATTTTGTAAGAAACTAATTTTCAATTATGTACACTTACTTTTGATATAAGAAAGAGATATCCTATTTTACTGAGGAAGCTTTAAAGTCTTGGCTTGATGAAAAAATTTTGGAAAAATGAGCATTATTTTCATAAATGAATACTTTTTATACCTTTTTTTAAAAATTATGTTACTTATTCTTTAACAAAATAGTTCCAAAAATATCAGCATCTATCCAACCTTGATTTTTATTATCACCTTCTACGAAGACAGAACCAATAAAGTTTTCTCTAAATTTACTTCGATCATTG
>Ga0228646_1000549_pt1 | contig 10574 bp, 9 predicted proteins | sample 58DmetaG_FD_190064 | JGI IMG/M metagenome (GOLD analysis project Ga0228646, IMG submission 190064) | Seawater microbial communities from Monterey Bay, California, United States - 58D | ecosystem: Environmental > Aquatic > Marine > Coastal | place: USA: California | collected 2016-11-04
TGCTTATAAGAACTATAAACATTATGGACTTTTAGAATTTATTTCTGAATCAAAAGACGGAGACGTTAATGTATTGGCAATGAGAGCAGAAAATAACATGTTCATATACAAATATAACGAATCTACCAAAATAGATAAATTTACTAAATTACTTGCAGACGCAGCCATCGAATATGTTGCTGAACAAACAGGTGCAGATATCACACCAATGGTTGAAGATATTTTAGAATCTTATAAATCTAGAAGAGCAGCTAAAAACGAGAAGATGTTATTAATGCATGAAATGATTGCATTTTTAAAAGATCAAAAGGGTAGATTAGCTGAAGCTAATAGAAATTTACCAGACATCAAGGCAGCTGATCAATTACTAAACTCTGAAATCAAAAGAATTTCTGAAGAACTAGATAATATAGGAAATGAAGATATTCTTACTAAAGATGATGGTTATATTGACGCCTCAACTAAATATGAATCAGACGAAATACCTAAGGGTACCGTTGTAAAAGTAGATGCATTAGAATGGGCTGGACAAGGAAAAACAGACATACTAACAGTATTCGTAAACGACGATCCATTAAGAATAGAGAAAAACAAGCTTCAGTTATCTGCTGAAGATTCTATTTAAAATATTACACTATTTTATTTTAAAGCCCATTTGGAAACAATTGGGCTTTTTTTCGTATAAGTTTAAATACATCTAACAACAATGGCAAGAAAGAAAAATTATTTAAATAACAAAGATCTTTATAACGAACTTGTAAAGTCAAAAGAATTAGACAAATTAACACCAACTGCAGAAAAAATGTTAGTGTTATTAGCAGAAAGAACTATTAACAAATTAAACTATGTTAATTCAGATGATCGCAACGATTGTTTACAGTTTGCTCTATTAGATCTTTTAAAATATTGGAGAAATTTTAATCCAAAATATCCAAACGCATTTGCGTATTTTACAGAAATAGCAAAAAGAGGATATGCAAAAGGATGGAATAAAATTCATCCACAGAAATATAAAGGCACGTTATCGATTGATCGAATCTCTACAGGAGGTGATAGTGAAAACGGCGGAATGTTTAACATATAAATGTCAATAAAAAATCTTAAACCTACTAATAATTCAGGCTTTATACAAGGATATTTTAATCCAAAAAATCCAGAAAAGTATATTGGCCCAATCCCTATTATTTATAGATCATCATGGGAAAGAAAGTTTATGATTATGTGTGACACAAGAGAAGACGTTATTAAATGGTCAAGTGAGCCAGTAGAGATTAAGTATATTTGGTCTTTTGATAAAAGAGAACATAAGTATTATCCAGATTTCTACATGAAAACTAGAAGTATTGATGAGGGTGTGGAAACGTATAAAGAATTTTTGGTTGAAATAAAACCAGAAGCACAGATTACAAAGCCATCTCCTCCTAAAAAGAATAGCCAAAAGGCATTGAAGTCATATAAGTTTTTGGCAGAGCAGTATATAAAAAATAGAGATAAATATAAATATGCACAAGCATGGGCTGACAACAGAGGTTGGAGGTTTATTGTGTTGACTGAAAAATCTCTGAAATAATGGGTAAAATAAAAAAGGACATTAAGGATTTAAGTAAAGAAGCTGGTAGTAAAACTAAAGCACGAAGAGGTGCTGAAGAATGGTTTGAAAAAGCATCCAAATCTGTTAGAGACAATTCTGTTGCCAAATATAGTAAACCATTTAAAACGGGTATGATTCATGTATTTAGATATGATAAACCTAAAAATATTAAAACTCTACCGTGGTGGGATAGAAATCCAGTAGTATTAGCACTGGATCCACATGAAAGCGGAACAGACGTTGGTATTAATTTAAACTTATTACCAGTACAAATGAAAGAAGATCTATTAGATATGATCTATGACAGAATGGAAGGGCAGATTAAATCAAAATCTGGAAGGGCATCAAAAGACAATGCAATGACACAAGGTCAAATAAACCTAATTTATAAAGATGCTGTAAAATTTTTAAAACAATTTGGTTTTGATTTTGCAGTTAGACAATATATTCCACAACTAAAAAAGAATCAAAAGGTAGTTTCTTATGAAAGTTGGGCAAAAATAGCGCTATGTGACTTTGATGACTTAGATGGTATTGGAATTAACGAAGTAAAGCGTGCGTTTAGGGAACACCTTAAAACACGCGGAAAAAGAAAAGATATATAAACAGAACATAATAATATAGTAATATGGCAGGATTTAACGATAGAAACGGACCATTGAGTAATGGATCAAAGCCTTTTAGCATATCAAATGCATTAAAGTCTTTATCCTCGTTCGGTATGCGATATGATGATTTAGTCTTAAGACAATCACAAGCAATTGGACCAATGGAAGCAGAAATTGGTTATGGTCAAATGAATCCATTTGGTGTTGACAACGACGACATCTATGGTGCATTTGCAGCAATGTCTATGACAGACACTAACCTAAGATCTAATATTCCGTTCTTTGATCAATCATATGAAGGTAAAAGAGAAGAACTTAGAAAGTTTTCATTAAACGATGAAGTAGAAGATATTTTAGATATTCTTTGTGATGAAACAATAGTGTATGATGAAAAAAACTTTTTCTGTTACCCTGAAATTTTAGGTATTGATATATCAGATGATGTTGATAAAGATCTTAACAAATATTTCAGACAAATTTATCACTATTTTGGTTTTAATTCTGATCAATCTGCATGGTACTTCTTTAGAAAATTTCTTATTGATGGATATCTTGCTTTTGAAATAATTTATTCCCCTGACCAAAAAGAAATTATAGGTTTTAAAGAATTAGATCCTATTACTCTTATTCCAGGTTACAATCACGATGATGGTAAAAAAGTTTGGGTACAATATAAAGATGATCCAGTAAAAGAAAGAAAATTATATGATTCACAAGTTATATACATTTCTTATTCATCTATAACTACTGCATCTAGAGTTTCATATATAGAGAGATTAACAAGAGCATTCAACTTGTTAAGAATTATGGAACATACCAGAGTAATCTGGGCAGTGACTAATGCTTCATTTAGAATGAAGTTTGTAATTCCTGTAGGTGGTAAATCTAAAACTAGAGCTAAACAATCTTTGGCACAGTTAATGAATTCTTATAAAGAATCTGTAGATTTCGATTGGGAATCAGGTACTTTAGCCACAGACGGTAAACCAATGCTACAATTTAGTAAAGAATATTGGTTACCTTCTAAAGATGGTGATTCACCAGAAATAGAAACATTAAATAGTGAAGGACCAGATCTTTCAGATACAGAAGCACTTAAATACTTCTCAGATAAATTAAAACATGTTTCTAAAATTCCTTACTCAAGATTCTTATATGAAGATGGAGGTGGAGATTTCAACTTAGCTGCTGATGGTATGATTAGGGATGAGATCAAGTTTGGTAAGTTTATCAAACGATTGAGATCTATATTCATGGAAATTTTATCTAAGCCTTTATTTATTCAAATGTGTTTAAAATATCCTGAGTTTACAAATGATCCTCAGTTTAAATCACAAGTAGCTTTAAGGTTTAATGAAGAGAATGTGTTCTCGGAATTAAAAGACATGGAATTAATGGAAAAACGATTAGACTTTATTGGTACTATGAGAGATTCGTTAATGACAACCAATCAAGAGACTATGGAAGAAGAATACTATTTCGATCAAGAATACTTAGTTAAAAAATATCTTAAACTGAGTGATGATGAAATTAGAGCAAATGAAGCCTTTAAATCTAAACTGGCAAAGAAGTCGGCTGAAGAACCAGAGGCTGAAGATCCATTCGCAATGTAAAACAATGATTAAAAAAGATATATAAAACATGAAAATTATCAAAACATTTAATGACTTCATATCTGAAGATGCTCTTAGAGCTGGGGAAGATTCTAAAGTCATAATCGACGATCTAAAGTTAGATTCTGGTCCTGAAATTAAATCTGCTGAAATTCTAGGAGCTATTACAGCAGCTTTAACTGATGAAGAATTTAAGCAGTATTTTTATGAAACATATAGCGAAGCTGCCTTTGCAGAAGGTGAAATGGATATTCTAGTAGGCTATTATTTAGATAAATCGGCAGAAGAAGCTGAAGCTGAAAAGGAAGCTGAAAAGGAAGAAGAAGGTGGTGAAGAAGACAGCGATGACCCGCTTGCTGGAATGTAATAAGATATTTCAATAATAAAGTATGATATATATTAAAAATACAAAAATAAAATATTATGAATAATAATAACGATTTATTGATCGTCGAGATGTCGTCATCTGCATTGAGTGTTACTCCATCGGATAATAAAGACTACATTCTGGAAGGTGTTTTTGGTCAAATTGATCAAAAAAATAAAAATAACCGTATTTACACAGAATCCGAATATGTTCCTCAAATAGAAGCATTACAACAAAAAATCGGAGCTAGTAAATTACTGGGTGAATTAGATCACCCTGCACAATTTGATATTTCTTTAAAGAATGTATCTCACATTATTGAAGAATTAACTTATGACAAAGATTCTAAAGAAGTCAGAGGACGTATTAAATTATTAGATACAGATGCTGGTCGTCAAGCTAAAGCCTTAGTAGACGCTGGTGTACCTTTACAGATTTCATCTAGAGCTGCAGGTGCAGTTGAATCTAATGGACAAGTAAAAATTAAGCAATTGTTTACATACGATTTAGTAGCTGACCCTGGTTTTGAAAACGCAGAGTTAAAGAGAGTTAATGAATCTTATGGTTTTTCAAACGACACAGGACTTTATATATATGAAGTTGGTGAAGCTAATTTAACTGAAAATATTGAAAATAAAACTACAAACACACAAATAAAAGAAAATAAAAACATGGCAGAATTTGTAAAATCTGAGGATTTCAATAAGTACTCTGAGTATTTAGCGAATGAGATCAAGACACTAAAAGAGTCTATTGAAGCTAAAGACGAAGCAGCTTCAGGCGAAAACACAGTAGAAAATCTAACACAACACAATAACCACATTGTAGAATCAGTTAATGATTTAACAGAATATGTAGGGTATATTGCTGAACAATTAGATGGTTCTATTCAGTATACGGAACATGTAGCTGAAAAAACAGATCAATCTATTTCTTATTCAGAAAGTATTGCTGAAAAACTAGATCAAGGTATTTCTTATACTGAGCATTTAGCAGAATCAGTATCTAAAGTTAAAGATTTCGCTAATTATTTAGCAGAAGCACATAACGAAGGTGCTGAATCAAACAACACTTTATTAGAATACGTTGAATACTTAAAAGAAAACTTACAATCTGTCTCTGAATACGCAGAATACATTGCTGAATCTTTAAACGAAACTGTTGAAGAAGTTGAAGTTAATGTTGAAGCAGAAGAAGATAAAGAAGAAGATGTAGAAGCAGCTGATAACGTTGAAGGTGAAGAAGTTGCAAAAGAAGCAGGCGAAGATAACGAAGAAGTTACTGAAGAGACTGAAGAAGTTGAAGAGACTGAAGAAGTTGAAGAAGTTGAAGAGACTGAAGAAGTTACTGAAGAAGAAGATCCTGCAAAAGATAAAGACGAAGCTGAAGACACAGACGAAATAGAAAACATCGGTGATAATTCAGAAGAAGGTGCAGTTGCTGCAGATAGCGATGAAGCTGGAAAAGAAGTTGAAGAAATTGAAGACGAAGAAGTTGAAGCTGGAGATAATTCAGAAGAAGGCGACGTTGGAGGTGAAGAAGTTGCTAAAGAAGGTGACGAAGACGCTGACGATGCTGTAACATCAGATTCTGAAATCGAAGATGAAACTGAAGAAGCTGATGCTGGTGAAGGTGAAGAAGAAGCTGAAGGTGAAGATGGAGCACACGATCCATTAGAAGCTTATAAAGCAGATATCTCTTCTAAATTAGACGCACTAGTAGAAAATGCAACTAAAAAAGAAAATGAAAATCCTTCATTCTTTAAAGTAGTATCATCTGCAACTAGAAATAAATATAACGAATTATCAGAATCTGCTAAAACAGATGTTAGAGGAATCGTTTCTAAAAGAGGATTTATGACAGAATCAGAAATTATGTCAGTAATGAATGAAGCACAACTTATTGTTGAAAGTGCAGGAGCACAACCTACATTCATTGCACTTATGCCTTCTGAATATAAAGAAGCATGGGCTAATCTATCTGAATCTAAACAAAATAATATCATCGCACAATCTAAATACCACACATTGAACACAGAATATCAAGTTGCTAATTTCTGGCAAACTAGAGACTTAAGAGACACTAAAGTGGAATTAGAAAAAGTTGCAATGGTAACTGAAGCTAAGAAAGAAGAAACTAAACCAACATTAGGATATGATGTATCAGGTATGGCAGATGCTTTCAAACAAAGGTTCAATAAGTAAAAAATTAACAGATATATAAATTAATCGACGATAAGGGTGACAGAAGCAGAAAACCCATTGAATGTCGAGTTTTTAACTAAACAACAATAAACAAAAAAAACGATCATTAAAAATGGCAAATTTATTAAACGAAGCTGAGATCAAGAATACATGGGCACCGATTATCTCGGAAGCTACAGGTATCAACGAATCTAGCAAATTAGCGTGGATGTCGACTTACTGTCACAACCACAAACTTTATGAAGACGCGAACATCATGTCTTTATCTAACAACCCTGGCCCAATGAACTTAACAGGTATGGGTGCAGTATCTTTTCCTGCTGGCGCTCCTGCAAACGGTGCAGCTGATGCAGCTAAAGGTTCTGGTGACAAAGCTCCAACATTATTGCCTTTGGCAATGCAAGTTGCTGCTCAAACTATCGGTTTAGACTTAGTACCAGTAGTACCAATGGCTGGACCAATGGGATTATTGTCTTACTTAGACTTTACTTATGAAGGTGGTACTGTTGCATTAGGTGCAACTGCTCCAACTTACATCAAAACAGCTTTAGCTAAAGCTGGTCTTGACGAAAATGTAGGTACATCAAGAATTGATGGAAAAAACATCATCAAGATTGTTGATGCAGTTGCTGCTGGTGAAACAATCGCTGACAGATATGCTGACGCTTCATTAGTTGCTGCATTAGAAGACCACATTGCTGGATTCTCTGGTGCTGACGCTAACGGTAAGCCAATGTCAAGAGAAGTTGGTGAAAGAACTGCTGATAAAGTAATGGGTCTTTCTTTATTCTCTAAAAGTGTTGCTGCTGAAACTTTCCAAGTTGCTGCTGCAGTTACAAGAGAACAAGTACAAGATTTAAAACAATTCGGTGTAGATGCTGTTGCTCAAGTTGAGTCAGTATTAACTAACGAATTAACTCAATCTATCAACAACCACATCTTAACTAAGATGAGAGCTATCGCTGAAGAAGGAATTACTGAAGTTGCTTTAGATTACACTTTAGGTGGAAACACTTACGGTGATGTTAACAGAAGAATCCTTACTCACGTATTGGCTGCTGCTAACTTAATCGCTAACAGAGGTAGAAGAGGTGCTGGTAACTTCGCTGTAGTTGATGCTAAATTAGCTTCAGCTTTACAAGGTGTTGCTGGTTTCGTACCAAACCCAATGGCTAACACATTCAATCAAGTTGCAGGTGCAATCTACCCAGTAGGTTCAGTTGCTGGTATCAATGTTTACACTGATCCAAACTTAGCATTCGAAGGTGATGTTAATGGAAAGCACGAAATTCTAGTAGGTAGAAAAGGTGACGGTAACGGTGCTGGATTAGTATTCATGCCTTACTTAATGGCTGAATCAGTTCAAATGATCGCTGAAGGAACTATGGCTCCTAAAGTAGCGGTTAAATCTAGATACGCTCTAGTTGAAGCTGGTTTCCACCCAGAAACTGCATACCAAAAATTCAAAGTAGCTGGATTAAAACTATAATCTAAACACTTAGAACAATTGATATAAAAGGCTGCCTTCGGGCGGCCTTTTTTATTTCTAGAAATATTTAAAATATTAAGAGGATATATAATATATTAACAAGGTAATTTAAAACAAAATAATAATTATGAAACTTAAATCAAAATTAAAACTTTACGAAGAGTTCGTAAATGAATCAACTAAAGAAACTACAACAACGACAGACTCTGTTGCTATAGATCAGGTTAGTGTTGATGCAGCTGCAGATTCTGCAGAAGCGGTTAGAACTGAAGTTATTAGAGACGTATATACTATTCTTAATAATCTAGCTGAATTATCAGATAGAATTGGAGAATCAGAATCTATTGCTTTAGAAATGGATGAATTATTCGAAGAATTATTCGAACTAACTAATGTTACAGAACTTAACGAAGGTATATTAGATTTTATTAAATCTCCTATTAAGTTCATGAAAATTAAGAAAAATCTTAAATCATATCAAAAAGCCTTAGTACAAAAAGCAATTAACGATGTTGATTTCGCTAAGAAGAAACAGGCAGGTGATGCTGATGAGAAAGATAAAAAGAGAATGGAAACTCTAAAACAAGCCAATGAAGCCAAAAACAAAGCACTAGATGATCAATTATCTGCTATCGCAGAAAGAATGACAGAATTGTCGGGTGGAGATGAAGGTTTAGGTAAAGTTGTTTCTATTGGAAAAACAAAATCTAAATTAGCTGCGGCTAAAATAGTAATGAAAGCAACTTCAGGTGAAGAAGCAAAACAACTTAAATTAGAAATTGATACTTTAGTAGATAGAATTTCAGATGATGAAAAATCTCTTAAAGATTACGCTAAAAAAGCTGGTCCAGCTGATCATACAGATGCTGAACAATCAGGTGATAATGATAATGAGGCTAGTAGAGATCAAATGGCAGGTATAGGCACTGAAGATAAGCCTAAAGTTAAGACTAAGACAAAGGATGAAACTCCAGAAGAGAAAGAAGCTAGAATAAAGAAAGAAAAGACAGATAAGAATGCTCCTAAAATTGAAAAATTAGAAGCTTCAAAAACTAAAGCTAAAGAAGCATACGATGCTGTAGATGCAGGTAATAAGATTGAGAAAGCTAAAGCAAAAATTGCTTTTGTAGAAGTACAATTAGAATTAGCTAAACTTAAAGAAGATGATGCAGAAGTAATAAAAGGCTTTGAAGAAGAAATCAAAGCACTTAATATAACAGCTAATCGTAAAGCAGTTCAAGTACCAGCCGGTAATACAGAAACTGGTTCAGGCTCTGGTTCAGGTTCAGGCTCTGGTTCAGGTTCAGGCTCTGGTTCAGGAGGCGGTGAACCACAAAATAGCAATAACCAAATTTCTGTAGAAGATAGTATAACTATTAATGAAGCTACTCTTGGTGAACTAATGGCAACTACCGAAGATGATTACAAATACTTAAAGGGAGAAGCTAAGAAACTAGGAGTTAAAGTATCAGTTTCAACTGGAAAAGATTCAATGTATGACGATATGGGATATGATACATTATCATTCAGTGGTGATAAAGCTGCTATTTTAAAATTAGCCAAAATTTCAGGTCATGATCAAGATATTTGTTCAGAACCAGATTGTGGTGGTTATGAGATTACAGAAGCCGTTGAAGTAACTGAAGAAACATCTGAAGAAGTTGAAGAAGGAAATGAATTCGGAGCTGCAAGAGCAGAAGCAATTGCAAAAGGTGAGAAAACATTTAAAGTAGGCGACGAAGAATATCCAGTAGAAGATGTTTCTAAGGAAGATGAAGAAAACGCTGAAGAATTTGTAGAAGAAGCAAAAGAAGAATTACCTAAAACTATTAAATTAGATGAAGGTTTAACTATTGCACAACGATTCTCAAGATTAATGTAAGATTAAAGAGAACGTTTAGCGTTCTTTTTAGCAAGTTTAAGAAACTCCTCTCGTTCTTCGAGCAGGAGTTTTTTACATTTCTTACGAAACTCAATTGAAGATTTTAATATACGACTATCAATCATTGGTGCTTTTAATGCATCATGATATTCTGGATGTAAAAAGTTTTCCAAATCAAAATTCATAAATTTAGCTTTAATTGGCTTAAGACTAATCGCACAATACCAATCTACTATATTACAGTTTTCATGAAGTGTTGCTAAATCGACTAATATTTCATTACTATGATCCCAGTATTTTTTAGTTAATGCGACGCTTTTAATTGGTGGTTTTTGCATTCTAAGTACACAATGGACAAATTGATCATCATCAGACCATCTTCTAATGTGCCTGTGTTCAACAAGGAACTTCCTGAAGAACTTCATCATTGGCGCTAGTATAATACCGTACCTATTTCGTGGATTAGGACCAGATGTGCGGGTGATGATTATATGAGAATAAGATCTTGCCATTTATTATATTTATCTATGAAACTTTATAGCTGTTGTGAGGTATAACCATTAAACATATTATATACATGAATTCGATAAATCAATTATTTACAGAAAAATACAGACCTAAAAACCTAGAAGAACTCATATTACCAGAGAGGGTAATGAGTAAATTCAATGATGGTTTAGTACAAAATATGCTATTCGCTGGATCACCAGGAACAGGCAAAACATCATGTGCTAAGGCAATTGTTCAACAATTTAAACTACCATATCTCTATATTAATGCATCAACAGATACATCAGTAGAAGTTATTCGTACAAGAATT
>Ga0228646_1000556_pt1 | contig 10446 bp, 27 predicted proteins | sample 58DmetaG_FD_190064 | JGI IMG/M metagenome (GOLD analysis project Ga0228646, IMG submission 190064) | Seawater microbial communities from Monterey Bay, California, United States - 58D | ecosystem: Environmental > Aquatic > Marine > Coastal | place: USA: California | collected 2016-11-04
TCTGGGATAAAACCATACTGAGTACCATTTAGTGTAAACTTATCTATGTGTGTTGGTGTTTCGTTTAACATCTCTGTTAAGATATCTACTATTGCTTCAACACTTGACATCTTTAATTTATAACTATCAGATAAAGGAATACCACAAAAGATTTCTATCATCTTTGCATTTAAGAAGCTACCTTCTTGATTCTCTTGTGCTACTTTTAAGAACTTCTGATATTGTCCTAAAGTAATCTCATTTAATGACGTTGGTACATTTATCTCTATATTCATAATTATATAATACTTTTTTGTTAATGTTTTATAAAAAAACCCTTACAATTTTCATAGGCTTTTGTAAGTAGTAAATAATGATTAGGTTTTGTTGGCTTTGCAATCCTTACCTGCTTTCCAGTTCTGTGATGTATAAAGCACTCTACAATTGCAATCATCTGTAAATTATTCATCTATCGTATAAAGTATTTACCTGCATTTGGATTCTTTAACTGAGATGATATTGCATAACGAGCTGCATCTATACAATGGTTAAAAGCATCAATTGGTTTGTTAATAGTATTACCTTCTCTGTCTTTCATCCAGGTATAGCTTTGTAATTCTTTAATAAGATTTTTACTTCTGCTTGTTACAAATATTTTGTTTTGGTTTATTAAGTTGATACCATATACAATTGAATCTTTACCCTTTGTACAAGGTAGTATCTTATGTCTGTAACTCTTTAACTCTGCTATTGATTTTGGTTCTGCACTATCTGCATATATTAACTCTTGTATATTGTTTTGCTTTAATAGATTTGAGATGTCTATGTTTAGCAATTTCTTTTGATATATTACCTCGTCAAAAATATAAGCATCATTGTATTTGTATAAAGCTATTAATGTAGTTGGGTCTGCACTATAACCAAAGTCCATTCCGTAACATAATAACCTTGCTTCTGCTGGTAGTGTTATCTCTTTCCAATCTGGAATACATACACCTTCTAAACTTCCTATTTGTCCAAGTCCATATACTTTCCACCAGTTACTCCAATACTCTGAATCCTTTGCTTTGTCTTTTGCACTCTCTATATCTTTTACAATCGTTTCTGGTAACGCTTCGTTGTCTTTGTATGTTAATGTGATAAAGTCTGCATCATCGTTGCCTACAACCTCTTTATGTGCCCAAAAGTTTGCAGTTGGATTAAAGTCAATCCAGATATCTCCACTTGTTCTTATGCTTAGTTGTGTGTATGCTTCAAAAGGTACATTGTTTGCTTCATTCACATATAATACATTTCTTCTTGCTCCTCTTAATTTATCTGGTTGTTCAACACTAAAGAACTCTATGTAACTACCATTTGTAAAAGTGTACTTTAAAGATGACCTATTCCATTGGTTATCTCTAAACCTATTGGTTGCTACCATAATCTTTAGAAAGTCCTTCATAGCACCTCTACGTAAGTGTGGGATAGATTCTGATACTACACTTGTTTCAAGCATAGGTGTTCTTATACATCTATCAATAAGTATAGGCAATATACCAAATGTTTTACCAGCTGATGTACCACCTTGAATTACTTTCTTTCTTTTCTGTAACTTATAAAGTTTCTTTATTGCAGTTGTAACTTGAAACACTAATCTAAATCAAATAAAGGTTGCTCTGATGTTATTGATATATCTTTTGTTTCTTTTGGTTTACCAGCATAATAATTATAGAACATTTGAACGTATTTAAAATTACCTTCTTCAACTCCTTTCTCAAGTGCTTTAAATGCTTTTGGTTCTAATGGTGTAAGTCTTTCGATCATCTTAACTTCTTCTGATTTACTTTTACGACCAGCACCTTCTCTTTTACCACCTCTTTTATTTTCTAACATTTGAAATAATTTGATTATTCATATAATTATATAATAAAAAAAACCTAACATTTTACTGCTAGGCTTTAAATTTATATTTGTAATGCAATTACTGTTACTATAATTGAAAATGCTATTAAGGATGCAACTAAAAAAAAGGTAATCAATCCAAGTAATGTTGTTGATTTATTCTTCATAATCAAACTTTTTTTGTTTACGTTCTTTAATCTTATTTCTTCTCCACTCTAAATATATTTTGTAAAGAAGTAAAGTGCTATCGGCTAAACTAAGTGCTAACCATATAGCTGCAAGGTGTAAAACCCATTCTGCTACATTTATCGTTATTGCTATTGCCATATCTTATTTGTTTTATAAATAGTCATCACATTGTACAATTGTGTAATTGTCTGATGTGTACCATTGTTTTACTTTTGCTTCTTCTAATGTATAACAACCATCAATATCTCTTTGGTTGATTAATCTATCTCTGTAACTATTTGAGTTCTCATAAGTTCTTTCATAACTATTTTCTCTACAATTACAAATTTCTTCTTCTGGATCGTTACAACTTAAAAAAGTTATTAGTAACAATAACATTATTTTATTCTTCATATCTTATTTGTTTTTTATTTTTCCACCCCACATTTTTATTGTCATATCTCTTTGTGGTGATGGCTTTAGTTTATTCCATCTATCTATCCAGTATTGTTTTTCTTCTTTTGTCATTATTCTTCATTTTTATATTTATCTTTTAGTGTTATAAAGTGATAATCTGTTTTACTTAGTTTTAAATTAAGCAAGTCTTGCTTCACTTCTTTTCTTTTATCTGATACTGGTAATTTATCAACCAGTTGTTGTAGCTTCTGTATTAGTTTCTTTCTGTACATATCTTATTTGTTTTTATTGTTAATATTTTTTAACTCATCAACTACACCGTGCAATCTGTAAGCTATTAACCACAAATAAATAGCAATATTAATTTCAATAAAAATTTTTATATCTTCCATATCTATTTGTTTTCAAGGTTTGTGTACCATCCACTATTAAGTTCTTCATTCAGCCTATCTTCACCTTTCTTTGTAAAAAAGTCTCTCTCAAACTCTCCAAAGGTATGGAAGTCTTTTAATTTATCAACACACTCTTTAACTGTTTCTCCGTTTGTCCAAGTCTCTCTTGAACCACATTCACTTGTAATGTAAAGTTTGTATTTTTTCATATCTATTTGTTTTTAATTATTGTTGTTTCTCAATTCATCTCTTATATCTTGTAATAAATAACCTATTACGCACAAATAAGCAATAATAGAAATTCCAAATATAATATTTAATTCTTCCATATCTTATATTAATTTATTGTTTAGTTCTTCTATCCATTGTCTTAATCTTCTTTTATTACAAGTGCAAGGCTCACTATATTTATGGTTAAAATACTTTGAATGTAACTTACACATTATCTTAAAATCTTCATTTGACATCTTTGATGTTGTTCTTTGTTTAACACCATTCCAGATAATTTTATCTTCTACCATAGCTCAATATCATTTAATTGTTCTTGTCTTTCTTTACACTTACAATCTGGATATAGTTTCTTCCATAACCATTTGATACCAGTGTAGTATGTTATTCTTTCAATAAGGTTTCCTAGTTTCATTGTTTATTTATTTTATTACTTTTATTATGTTCTTTGCAACTGCTTCAACTACATCAACTGTTACTGCATTACCACACATCTTATATCTTTGTGTATCACTTATATTTCCACTTTCTCCAAACTGAGTCCAGTTATCTGGAAAACCTTGCAGACGTTCACATTCAATAGGGGTTAATCTTCTTACTTTGTTATCTACAACTGCTTGATTACAACAAGTATCTAAAGTTTGGGCAACTCCTTTACCAACTCTACCTCTGCGTGTTTTAGAATTAGGATTTGAATAGTTTATACTATCCCCTTCAGCTGCCTCTTCATAACCTCTACTGGTTGCTGATTTTACTAATATTTCATTAGATTTTAAATGCAATGTTGGACTATTATTATCTTTTCTCCATCTAAAACCTTCATCATATCTATAATCTCCTACTTGTAATCGTATGTTATTATGACAAGGATCAGTCAATGTTGGGGATTCATTTCTGTATTTTTTATTATATACATCTATAAATCTATTTCCTCCACCCTTTTCAACAAAAGATTCAACGACTTTTGAGATAGGAAATACTTGTCCTCCACTTCCGTCTCCAAGATATCCGACAAGGTAGATTCTCTCTCTGTTTTGGGGTAGAAACCACTTTGTATTAAGCAATTGCCATTCAAGTCTATAACCCCCAATGTTGGTAAAGGCTTGGATAATTGCCCAAAAGTCTTCGCCATTGTTTGAGGAGAATGTTCCTTTAACATTTTCCCAGATAAAAAAACGTGGTCTGCACTCATCGATGAGTCGAATTGCTTCGGTAATAAGGGAGCTTCTATCTCCTCCCATCCCTTTACGTTTTCCAGCGAGACTAAAGTCTTGGCAAGGGCTTCCGAAAGTGATTGCATCGATTTTTGGTAATTGTTCTGCTCGAACATCTGTAACTGATCCGACATAAGTTGAGTTTTTAAAGTTGTTTTTATAAACGTCTATTGCATATTTGTCAATCTCTGAAAAGTATGAGTTCACTTCAAACCCAGCTTTCTCAAATCCTAAGTGAAATCCTCCAATTCCACTAAACAAATCTAAATGGTTAATTTTCATTTTATTCTTTTAGTTTTTCTTTTAATCTGTCTTTTACCTTTCTGTATGTATTATACAATGAATGGTACGTAATATTGGTTTTCTTTGATAGTTCTGTAATACTATATTCATCTTGTATTAGATTGTAAACTTTTCTATCGTACCAATGTAATTTTTCTAATTCTTTTTCAACAGAATCATTTGCATCATTAAAATCAATGTACTCTCCAGATTCTAAATCAAGCACCAAGTCTAATGATATTTTGTTCTCTTTCTTCTGCTTATTCTTCATTTGTAAAAAGGTAGAACGTAAGGTTAAGTAAATGTAATAATAGTTTACTTCATCTCCGTAAGTTATATCTAATCCTTTCTTTAGCATCTTGCCAATAACAAGATACATATGAGAAACAATGTCCTCTGCTTCTTCTCTGTTACATCCAAACTTTAATGTGGTGTTTATCCACTTATTATGAGATTCAAATATCTTCTCTAACATAGTAATGTGTTTGCAACAAGATAGTAAAAATAACTGGTATTGTGTAATGTGTTAATTTAATTTTATTAACACTTTTGAAAAGGGTATAGTTACCCTCAGTACATAGAAATATATTTTTATTTGATTATCTCTCAATGTTTAGGTATGAATACATACTTAAGATTTAATAGGTACTAAATAAACATATAATTATATAATAAAAAAAATATGACATTTTACAAAATTTAGACAATTATTTTTAAATTAATTACCAATGCTAAAGCATCTTTTTCTTTGTTTAATATTTAATTTGTGTGTAAGCTCCTATGCATTCATTGTACCACCAGTCTATCTCTTTCTTTATTTCATCTTCTGGTTTCTGACCAAAAACACTTTTAATTATGTGTTTGTTAGTTAGTCCTTTATAATAGTTATCGTACCTAAAGAAGTAAGCTGGAATCCACTTATCTAGCTTCGCTTGATTTTCCCAATCCCAATCTAAAGTACCCCACTCTGTATAACTAACTTTTCTGCACTCAGAAGGATTTTGAACTTTTTGAACCATTTGTTTTTTAGTTTTATTAGTTAAATTACCAACATTAAAACGTGCCTTGTCAACTGTTAGCGGTAATCTATTATTATAATACCACATTCATTTTTTTTGTCAATACCTTTAAAGTTTAATAAACCTACATTTCCATTTAGTTGACCACATAATTCAATTCTTCCAATTCTATAAGATATTTTGTGAATTATTTTATTTAATTCTGTTTCATTAAAAAGACTACCTCTAACATTGTGTATAGCAAATGCCTGTTTGTTCTTTTTTAATACTTTATTCATAATTTTATTTTTTAGTGTTGTTTGTTAATCTCTGTGTTGGCACTCGCCATACACTTAATTGTTGTATTACCAATGCATATCTTCCATTGATGTACCACATTCTATTACCTCACATTTATCTTTGCTTTTCCATTCCCAAGACTTTACTCTCAGATTTACCATCTCATAAATCTCATCTCTTTTATTATCTGGTATGGTATCTATTAAGAATGATAAGGCATCTTTTTCTTTGTTTAGTATAATTTGTTTAATAGCTTTTGTTTTGTTCTTTAAACGTTCTAATCTAGCTCTTTCTTTTTTTATCGTTTCTTCTTTCTTGTCATTAAAGTAAATATCATAAACACTTCTAAACCTTGTAAAGCTATCGTAGTACACATCTATCTTTTTTAATGCGTGAAATATACTTGACCTATTTCTTTTAATACCTTTCTCAGCAAACCAGTCTGATATCATTCTATCGTTCATTCCATTTACCTCATTCAATACTTTGTAAAGTAATGCTCTAAAAGATGCTTTATCATTTGAACGTGAGTTATCAAATATATTTAATTTGGTTATCTCACAAAAATCATTTACTAATTCTTCTGCTGCTTTTCTGTTGTAATTATATCTGCTCATCTATTTGTTCCGATCCATTATTAATTAATACTTCATCTGTTACTTGTGTTATTCTTTCTTTGTCTGCTTCGTATGCCAAACATACTTCTTGTATCTTACAAAAGTCATTAAAGTCAAACTTGTTTAATAACCAATCAAGAAAGATTAGTTTGTTGGCAGTTAGCTTGTCTCCCAGCTCTTTCTCATCAACTTCTTCTATCTTGTTATAGTAGTTTATCTCTATCTCTTTTAAATCACTTATAGTACGTCTAATGTTGTTTCTTACTCTTTGTCTAAACAAACCTATCTTCTCTGCATCTTCCAGTAAGTGTAGGTTAATAAATGAGCTTAGTATTGCTCCACTAATTTTCTCTAATTTCTTTTCTGTTAATTCCATATTAAAACATTCTTATTTGTTGTTTGTGTTCGTTTATTCTTTTTATAGCTGCATTGTAGTACTCTTTATCAAGTTCACAAGCAGTTAAATCATATCCTAAATTATGACAAGCAATAGCAATAGAGCCAGAGCCAAGATGAGTATCTAAAATTCTAAAACCATCTTTTGCGTTATTGATTAACAACCATTCATATAATTCTATTGGTTTTTGTGTTGGGTGTATTTTTCCTCTTTCTTTTAAAACACTTAAAGACCACATTTTAGCAGGTTTTTGAATACTTGACCAAGCTAATTCGCACATTGCTAAACTAAAATCGTGTGGTTGCTTTTTATCCCAAATAAAAAACCCTTGTGTTGGTGGTAAATCAAAATAATTTCCGCCCCAAATAATTTGATTTTTACTAACTCTAAATAATTCTTTAAAATAATCTTTGTTAGGTATCGCATTATCCCATTGTTTTTTTTGATGTTGTTGTCGTATTGGATTTTTACTTATTCCAATCCCATAGGGTGGGTCTACTATTGCAAGGTCAAAGTAGTTATCTTCATACCTTGACATTAGTTCCATATTATCTTCGTTTGTTAATTCCATATTTGATAATTGTAATTGTGTTGGTTATAGTATACTTTTGTTTCTTCTATCTTATTTAAAAGGTGGTGTTCAAGATAGTTATAAATGTAGTTTATCTCATCATCTGATGCATTATACTTTTCTTCTCCTTGCCAAAAATTAGTTTCAAGCACACCTTCTTTTAAGTTTACTTCTATTAAATAATCTTCATTATCTAATTGCAGCTCTACTTCATTTGGTAGAGGATTAATAAATTGGTCTGTGTTCTTGTACTCTGGTTCTATTGTTTTTACAATCTTAATTAAGTCCATCTCTTATTCCTTTTAAAGTTCTTATTTCTGCATTGTTTACCTCTATCTTTATTTGCACCTCCAGTATATCTAATTGTCTTACGATCCACCAATCATCTTTACCTTTAGCATAAGCTCTAATAATTTCTAATGTTTCTTCCATTTGTTTTTGTTTTAACTGTTAAATAATATTAATACCATTGATATAAACCATAAGCACATATAAGCTACAATCATAATCATTGCAAGTCCAAATAAGAACTCTCCGAATCTTGTAAGTATCTTTTTCATAATTATACGTTAAAGATTAATACGATTAATAATCTACCTATAAAATAGCTTGGTGCTAAAATCAACACTAATGTTTGTAATTTTTTCATCTTGTTTTTGTTTTAATTAATAATAATCAAATCTACAAATAATAAACGTTATAAAAAAACTTATTAACAGATTTTAACATTTCTTTAACATTTTAAATAAAAAAAAGAGATACTAATTTGTATCCCTTATTCTTTCTATTTCTCGTTCTAAATAGTCTTTTGCCTTTAATAAGTCTTGTAACTCATCCTTTTTCTTTCCAGCTCTGCAAATATACTTTAGTATGTTACCTCTGCTAAAATTAAGGTTAAAATCATTTATAACGTCTATTACATCGTAATCTTTTCCGTTATCATAGTGTACTTGTGTGCTTCTCATTTTTCGTATATTAAAGTTATTATTATTTGAAAGATACCAATGTATAATACTATATCTTCTTCATATATTTCTTCATCATCAAAAGGGTAATGTCTAACCCCAAATAGAAAGCCTTTAAAAAACCCAGCTTTAATCTCGTATCTTATTAAATTCATAGTTGTATATTTTAGTGTATAAATCCCAAATAGCTTGGAACGATCCTTGTTTATTAAATTCTTTTCCTTTCATATAGTAATTACCTTTTATTCTATTACAGTACACTTTAAACATATTACCAGATACAACTGGATAAATAATAAACCCTTTTTTAAAACAATACTGCTGATGCTCATAATTACAATTTTTTAAAACAATCTTCTTTTTAATCTTTGGCATTTAATTCTTCATATATGTCTATTAACTCTAATGCTTTCTCTACACCCTTTGCTTCACAGAATCTTTTTTGTTCAAATAATTGCAGCCAATATTCCATAATGTCTTGCCTATCTCCATTTGCAAAGTAGCTATCAATACAACTTCTGTATGCTATCTTTTCTTTATTTCTACAAAGTTCCTCTGGTAACATAATCTTCTATGTTTTCTGTTTGTAAATAGTCATAGTATCTTTCTGTTGCAATATCTAGTTTTCTTTTACCACTATCAATAAAGTCTTGTGAACATTTAAAGATACCAACATCAAGTGTACTTTTATCAACTACAATAAATTCAAAGTCAAATGCTCCAAACAATTCTAAATACAATGCAGCTTGTAAGTCATAAGAAAAATGATGTGCAGACCTTTGAAATGATTTTATATCAGCAGTTGTTTTTAAATCTATTACAACACCATCTTTTAATATATCTGCTTTACCTCTAAATGCTAAATCATTATAAGTATCAATTGCTGGTATTTCGAATCTTGCACCCTCCAGTAGATTCTTTACATCAGTTACACTTCGTACCCTTTCAGATATCTTCTTTGCTTTATGATATTCTGAGTTTGTAAATACGTTGTGCGATCCAAGCTCTTGTACTGCTAGTTTATATTGCTTTGATGCTTTTGTACCTTCTGTAAAAGTTAAGTATTCTACCTTTTCTGGTTCAAGCACCATAAGATGTATTAATTGACCATCTCTTAATGCTTGTACATTTGTTTGCTTTTCTGTTAGTGAACGATAATAAGCATAAGGAGAATCTAAAAGTTTCTTTGATGCTGAACTTGATAATGCATTTACACCAAGATAACCATAGTAGAACTCATCATCCATCATCTTACTTAGAATGTCTTGCTTGTCAAATACTTCGTTGTTTAATAGTTTAATTGTTTCCATTTATTTTAGTTTTATTGCTTGTTTTATATTTATTTCTGTTACTTCTTTTTTGATCCATTGTCTATTCTTAAACTCTGATGTTGCTGGTAATGATTTCTCAAACCATTTTAAATCTATTTTGTTTAAGTTAAAAAGATAGATTCCCTCTGGTGTACTATTAATGTATATTGGTACGTCAAAGTGTTTATTTGATTCTTTTATTAAAGCATCGTATTTAGGCTTTTCCAGGAGTAAAGTATTGTAATGCTTCTTTCTGCATTTTAATTCTATTCTGCTTTGTGTTTCAATGTCGTAGCAATCCCATCTTGATATTGGATTTTTACTATTTACTAATGTTTTGTAATGGTTAGTTGATAGCCATTCAAATAAATCTTTTTCTTTCCAATTTTCCATAGATGCAATATAACCATAAAGTTACTTAAAATTCAAAATCGTTATTAACAAATTCTGGTAGTATGTTATCGTTTACTATAAAGCTAAATGGATCAAAACTTCTATTTCTACTTCTTTTACATTCAACAGATATCCAACCTTTATTAATTTCATTTTTTTCTAACTTAATTTGTGTTTCAGCTTTCTTCTCTAATGCACTCCCTAAATTTCCAGTTGGCTTATCACTTCCAAAGTTTTGATGTATAATTGTTAATATATGACATTCTTTTTTTGCAGTCCAAGTCATAATTTTTTGCACAACAGAATTAGTTTCTGTCATTGAATTTACATC
>Ga0228646_1000568_pt1 | contig 10296 bp, 7 predicted proteins | sample 58DmetaG_FD_190064 | JGI IMG/M metagenome (GOLD analysis project Ga0228646, IMG submission 190064) | Seawater microbial communities from Monterey Bay, California, United States - 58D | ecosystem: Environmental > Aquatic > Marine > Coastal | place: USA: California | collected 2016-11-04
GAATATTTTGTTCTGACAAAGACCCTACCACATCAGATATAGAGACACCCTCTCCTTGAGAAACCTGCAAAGTATTGTCATCAATGACCTCACAGTCACAATCGCTTATCTCAATCTGTCCTGATATTTTCTCAATAGTATCAATAATAATGACCTGTCTTTTTGCTCTAGCAAGAAGCTTCTTCATATTTGACTGTTCCACTATCTCGCCATTATTAAGGATAGCAATATTTCTGCATAGAGATTCGGCTTCTTCTAGATAGTGAGTTGTTAAAATGATTGTCATACCTTCATTATTTAACTGAGTAAGGTATTTCCACATAGACTGACGAATTTCGACATCTACTCCTGCAGTTGGCTCATCGAGTATCAAAATTTTGGGCTTATGGATTAAGGCTCGTGCGAGCATTAATCGCCTCTTCATTCCACCAGACAATGATTGAGCAACATCAAAGCGCCTGTCCCAAAGCTCCATTTTTTTTAATAAAACCTCAGCTTGAATTTTGGCTTCTTTTCTTGGAATGCCAAAGTACCCAGCCTGATTGATAAGAATTTCAATATTTGGCTCATGGGGATTAAAATTAAACTCTTGAGGCATCAATCCAACCATTTTCTTTACCTCATTAGAGTGATTTTTTTGATTCAAACCATTGATTTCAACCTCACCCGATGTGCTCTTTAGTAATCCTGAAATAATGCCAATTGCAGTTGTTTTGCCAGCGCCATTAGAGCCAAGCAAAGCAAAAAAATCCCCCTGTTCAACACTTAAATTTATTCCCTTAAGCGCCTCAAGATTATTAGAATAAGTTTTTGCTAAATAATCGGTTGAAAGTGCAAGAGTCATGTTGTCTTTGATATAAGTATTGATAAAAGAATCATGATAACAATAAAAACAAATAAGGTTTTTCTTTTCAAATAAATTTTAACATTAACCGCCTTTCTCACATTAAATTTGGGATAATTACTTGGTTCAAATTTAAAGCTATTTAATTAGTCCATATGCCTACTCAAAAAAACGTAGAGTTGCCCGATATAGGTGATTTTGATGCAGTAGATATTATCGAAGTTCTTGTAAAAGTTGGAGATACTGTTAATGAAAATGACAGCATCATTACGCTTGAGACGGATAAAGCTACGATGGAAATCCCAGCCCCGTTTGCTGGAAAGGTTACCGCCCTCTCCGTTAAAGTAGGAGATAAGGTAGCAAAAGGCGATCTCATTTTGACTCTTGAGAGCGAATCAGAAAGTGCTGAAAGCCTTGAAGAGACTCCTGAATCTGCTCAGCCAGTTGATCAGAATTCTAAATCCTCTTTGGCTCAAAAAAACGTAGAGTTGCCCGATATAGGTGATTTTGATGCAGTAGATATTATCGAAGTTCTTGTAAAAGTTGGAGATACTGTTAATGAAAATGACAGCATCATTACGCTTGAGACGGATAAAGCTACGATGGAAATCCCAGCCCCGTTTGCTGGAAAGGTTACCGCCCTCTCCGTTAAAGTAGGAGATAAGGTAGCAAAAGGCGATCTCATTTTGACTCTTGAGAGCGAATCAGAAAGTGCTGAAAGCCTTGAAGAGACTCCTGAATCTGCTCAGCCAGTTGATCAGGCTAAAAAAGATGTTGCCTCAGAAGTTGTTACTAATATAGATGAAAAAAATGAAACTTTTAAAGAAGAAATTTCATTAAATCCTGATTCAAACTTTCATGCATCCCCATCTATCAGAAAATTAGCCAGAGAGCTTGGTGTCAGTCTTTCTGGAATAAAGGGAACAGGAAAGAAAGGCAGAATACTTGATGAAGACCTTAAATCTCATGTTAAAACTCTTCTTGAGAATGGGACTTCGGTTGAAGAAGTGGAAGTCATTCCTTTATCTAGGATTAAAAAACTTTCTGGAAAGCATCTATCGAAATGCTGGAGTACGATTCCTCATGTGACTCAATTTGATGAGGTAAATATTGAACAGCTAGAAAAATTTCGAAAACATCAAAAAGAAAAAAATATTAAGTTGAGCCCTCTTGTTTTTATTATGAAGGCTGTGGTTCAGGTCTTAAAGCGTCACCCAAACTTTAATGCATCACTAGATGAAAATGCAGAGAACCTTATATTAAAAAAATACTTCAATCTTGGAATTGCAGTAGATACTCCAAATGGTCTTCTTGTTCCTGTAATTAAAGATGTCGGAAAAAAATCCCTAATGGAACTATCTGAAGAGCTCGCAGAAGTATCGTTAAGAGCGAGAGAAGGAAAACTTGATTCGAGTGAAATGAAAGGCGCAGGCTTTACAATCTCAAGTTTAGGAGGTATTGGCGGAACACAGTTCACGCCAATTATAAATGCACCAGAAGTTGCAATTTTAGGCGTCTCAAGAACACAAATTAAGCCTATTTGGAATGGATCAACTTTCGAACCTACATCTATGATTCCTCTTGCCTTGTCATATGACCACAGAGTAATAGATGGGGCTGAAGGTGCAAGATTTATGGCAGAATTAAATCAGGTCTTAAGTAATATTATGGAGATGTTGTTATGATTAAAACTCAAGTTTTGGTTATTGGTTCTGGACCTGGAGGCTACACGGCAGCATTTAGAGCAGCTGACTTAGGCAAAAATGTTACCCTTATCGAACGCCATCCATCTTTAGGAGGGGTCTGTTTAAATGTTGGATGTATTCCATCTAAATCACTTTTGCATACAGCAGAAGTTATCAATGAGTCTAAGCATGCAAGTGATCTAGGTGTAACTTTTTCAAAGCCAAAAATTAATCTCGAAGGCGTTAAAAAAAATAAAGACAGTATTGTTCAAAAACTTACAGGTGGAATTCAGGCACTTGCAAAAGCTAGAAAAGTAAATGTCATTAATGGTTATGCAAAATTTATTTCAAAAAATCAAGTAGTCCTTGATGATTCAAACGAAGTGATTGAATTTGAGCAATGCGTCATCGCTGTAGGCTCTAGAGTTACAAAGTTTCCAATGTTTCCATTTGAGGACAAACGTGTTATGGACTCGACTGATGCACTCCTTCTAGATGATATTCCGAAAAGAATGCTGGTAGTTGGAGGTGGAATAATTGGCCTTGAGATGGCAACAATTTACGATGCTCTTGGCAGTGAAATTACAATTGTTGAGCTTGGTGGTCAAATTATTCCAGCAGCTGATAAAGATATTGTTAGCCCTCTTTTTAAGAAAGCCAAGAAAAACTATGCCAATGTCTTTTTAAACACTAAAGTCACTTCGATGAGCGCTCTAAAAAAAGGAATCAAAGTAGAATTTGAAGGAAAGGATGCTCCAAAAAATGACACCTTTGATAAAGTCCTAGTAGCTGTTGGAAGGACCCCTAATGGAAACTTAGTTGATGCAGATAAGGCTGGTGTGCATGTAAATGAAAGCGGGTTCATTGAAACTGATAGACAAATGAAAACAAATGTCGAAAACATTTTTGCAATAGGTGATGTGGTTGGCCAGCCTATGCTCGCCCATAAGGCAGTTCATGAAGCTAAAGTTGCTGCAGAAGTCATCTGTGGCGAGAAATCAGGCTTTGATGTGCTAACTATTCCATCGGTTGCATATACAGACCCTGAGGTTGCTTGGACAGGGAAAACTGAGAAAGAGTTGAAGGAGAAAGGTATTGATTACGAGAAAGGTGTTTTCCCTTGGGCAGCATCAGGTAGAAGTCTCAGCATAGGAAGAAGCGAGGGTGTATCTAAAGCGCTATTTGATACTAAATCGGGTAAGATTCTAGGCATGGGAATTTGTGGCACCAATGCAGGTGATTTAATATCAGAGGCAAGTCTAGCAATTGAGATGGGCTGTGATATGAGTGATATTGCATTGACTATTCACGCCCACCCTACTTTATCAGAAACTACCGCATTTGCAGCAGAAATGGCTGAAGGAACAATTACTGATTTGATGCCTCCAAGGAAGAGAAAATAGGTGCTATATGGATATTAAACAAGCAAGAAAAAACGTTATTGAGCAACAAATTAGGCCTTGGGGTGGCCTCAATGAGAGGGCTAACAAAGCTCTGGCAGAAGTTCCTCGAGAAAATTTTGTACCTGAAGAATATCAAAAGCTTGTATTTGCAGATATAGAAATACCACTTAGTGCAGTTGATAGAATGCTGTCCCCTAAAATTGAGGGTAGGATATTAGATAGCCTTAACCTTCAGGGAGAAGAAGAGGTTCTTGAAGTTGGAACAGGAAGCGGCTACCTTACCTCGGTTCTTGCAAATTTATCTAAATCAGTTAAATCTGTTGAAATTGAGCAAGAGCTACATGAGCTTGCAAAAGCAAATATAAAAAAATTAAAGCTCAAGAATGTTGATCTTATCAATGATGATTTTAAGTGTTCAAATTTTCACGAAGAGCAGTTTGATGTCATTGTAATAACGTCTGCACTTCCAATAATTGAGGAAGATTTAAAAAAACTTCTTAAGCTAGGTGGCAAGTTATTTATTGTTGTAGGATCAAAAAATCATATGCATGCCTCTCTGGTTACTAGAACAACCAAAATGAATTGGCACACCAAATCTCTATTTGAAACGCACCTTGAATATTTGAAGGGTCATGAACCAGTCGAACAATTCTCTTTTTAAATTTGAAATAGGCATGCATGCTTAATTCAATTTTAAATTTTATAATTAGAAAGCCAGTTTGGTCATTAATAGCTTTTTTAATCATTGTTTGTACGTCAGCTATACAGATCCAAAACTTCTCTCTTGATGCATCTTCAGAATCATTATCTCTGGAGGGTGACAACAATCTTGAACTTTACTTTGCAACCCAAGAGACCTTTGGGTCAGATGAATCTTTAGTAATAAGTTATTCCGTTAACAATGGAACTGTCCTATCCAAAGATCACTTAACTTCATTAAGATCTCTGAGAGATGATTTATTAGAGTTAGAGGGGGTAAGCTCGGTAACCTCCATTCTAGATGTGTCCCTTTTTCAATCACCGCCACTATCGTTAGTTGAACTTGTTAGTGATGTTTATACAATTGAGAATGGTAAAGCAGATCGGAGCCTCATAGCAAAGGAGTTTAAAAATAGTCCGCTTTATGCAAACAATCTAGTCAGTGAAGATCTTAAAACTACCGCCCTACTGATACCTCTAGCAACTGATGATCCAAGAATATTAATTGATGACGAGCTTTTAGAGATACTAATAAAGAATATCCGCATGACAATGGATGCATATCGAGACAATGCATCACTTTATCTAGGCGGAGTGCCGATGATTAGAAATGATGTTATTGACTTCATCAAAAGTGATTTAGTTGTATTTAGTCTTGCAGTCATTCTAACAATGTCAATTATGCTAACCATTTTATTTCGTCAAATAAGATGGGTTCTTATTCCAATAACTATTAGCATCATTGGCGCTTTATTTATGACTGGACTCATTAGCTCCATTGGATGGAAGGTGACAGTCATTTCAGCCAATTTTTTCTCACTGTTACTCGTTATGACTTTGTCGGTAATAATCCATTTAGTTGTTCGGTATAGAGAAATTTCAAGTCAACATCTTGAACAAAATAATTCAGAGACCATTCGCCAAACCTTAAATCAAATGGTCAGGCCATGTCTATACACTGTTATCACCACAATAGCAGCTTTCGCCTCACTAACTGCAAGTCAAGTTCAGCCTGTCATTGACTTCGGCCTAATGATGAGTATTGGCGTCACGGTTGCATTTATATTGTCATTTATAGGCTTTGCAATAGTTATGATGTTGCTAAAAAAGCCTAAACCTTTAAGAGAATATAAGAAAAATTTAATACTTCAAAAGCTTGCATTATTATCAGATAAAAAAGGTCAGTCTATATTATTGGGCTTTTTGATTATTGCTCTAGTTTCAATCTTTGGCTTGAGTAAGCTCTCTGTTGAAAATAGCTTTATAAACTATTTCAAAAAAAATACCGAAATATATCAAGGTCTCAATTTTATAGATAAGGAGCTAGGCGGGACTATTCCACTTGAAATTGTGTTCAATGATTTTGCAAGTGCTTATTGGGCTGATGCTGGCTTAAGAGAAGAATTTCATGAAGTTCATAACTATCTTGATAAGATTCCTAGCGTTGGAAAAGTTCTCTCAATTGATACCTTCATGCAAGTTCTTAAAGAATCTAATGATGGAAAAGCACCTAATGGCTTTTTACTCATTTTGGGTAAAAATAATATGCCAGATTTTGCTAAATCTCAAGTTTTAAGACCGCACATTTCGGACGAGACAGATCAAATACGAATTGTTGCTAGGGTGAAGGAAACAACTTCTGATCTTAAAAGAAATGAACTAATTTTGGACATCAAGAAATCATTGGTCGAAGATTTTTACTTTGATGAAGATGATTTTTATTTTACTGGGACCTTTTCACTTTACAACAATCTGCTTCAGAGTTTATTTGCATCACAAATACAAACTATATTTACTGTCTTTACTATTATTTTTGTTCTCTTTTTAATTGTATTTAGATCTATATCTATTGCTCTTATCGCTGTCATTCCAAATATTCTTCCATCTCTCATAATCCTTGGGGTGATGGGCTTTGCGGGAATACCACTGGATATTATGACCATTACAATAGCAGCAATAGCAATCGGGATTGGAATCGATAATGCTATTCACTATATCAGCAGATTTAAAGCTGAGTTATTATTGGATGGCGACTTTATAATGTCGATGTATCGGGCTCATAACTCGATCGGCGTGTCTATGTTTTATACCGCAACAACTGTTGCAATTGGATTTCTAGTCCTAATTCTATCAAATTTCATTCCAAGTATATATTTTGGAATCTTTATGGCAATAGCAATGCTGAGTGCAGTTATCGTTAATCTCACTTTGCTCCCAAAATTGCTATTAATTTTTAAACCAAGAATGAGCAAGAAAGTCTTATAAAATAAAAAACCCCGCATCGAATAAGAGTGCGGGGTTAGTCTACTATTAAAAGGAGAAATAAGTTAAATATAGTAGTTTTTAACTTGCGGGAAATTATATATAAAAATAAATTTTATATATTTTTATTTTGTGTCTTTTTGTAACAATTTATTATGTCTATCGATTATCAATTTGATGTTTTAATTATTGGCTCAGGAGCAGCAGGTTTGATGAGTGCAATTCAACTCTCTGATAACCTATCAATTGCAGTAATTGCAAAAGATAAAATACTTGAAGGTTCATCTTATTATGCTCAAGGTGGGATCTCTGCTGTATTGGATCCAGATGATAATTTTGAGTCACATATAACTGATACTATCAATACTGGATTTAACCTAGGAAATGAAGCAAGCATTAGGTTTATGGTTGAACAAGCCCCTCAGGCAATCCATGATTTAGAGAAAACTGGCGTTAAATTTTCGAACATTGATAATAAGTATGACCTAACTACTGAAGGTGGGCACAGTTCCAATAGGGTTGCGCATGTCGCAGATAAAACTGGTCAGTCCATTCAAGTTAATCTTCTAGCGCAAGCAAAAAAGCATAAAAATATTAAATTGTTCGAAGAATATGTCGCGGTTGATCTAGTAGTTAAAGAAAATAAATCTTATGGCGCATATGTCCTAGATAAAAACTCTAAAGAGGTACTAACATTTAGCTCAAAGAAAACTATTTTGGCTACAGGGGGTGCCTCAAAATCCTATCTTTATACGTCCAATCCAGATACTTCCACCGGAGACGGTATTGCTATGGCATATAGGGCTGGATGCAAAATAACTAATATGGAATTTACTCAATTTCATCCCACATGCCTATTTCATCCGCATGCAAAATCTTTCTTAATCTCTGAAACTCTCAGAGGTGAAGGGGCAAAACTTCTTCTACCTGACGGTCAAGAATTCATGCATAAATACGATGACCGACTTGAACTTGCGCCTAGAGATATCGTCGCTAGAGCGATTGATAATGAAATGAAAGTGCATGGGTTTGATTGTGTTTATCTTGACTTCTCCTTTAAAGAGGCAAAATGGATAAAATCTCGCTTTCCTACAATTACTAAGCGCTGTAGTGAGCTTGGTATTGATATATCTAAAGAGGCGCTCCCAGTTGTTCCAGCTGCTCACTATACATGCGGCGGAGTAGATACAAACATAGATGCCCGAAGCAATATAGATAATCTTTATGCTGTTGGTGAAGTTGCTCACACAGGTGTTCATGGGGCAAACAGAATGGCCAGCAATTCATTGCTTGAGTGTATAGTTTTTGCAAAATCTTGTGCTCAAGATATCAACGAAGCCACACTTGATAAAATTCCTCACGCTATTCCTAAGTGGGATGACTCAAGAGTAGCACCATCTAAAGAAAAAGTCGTGATAGCCCATTTATGGCATGAAATTAGGCTCATAATGTGGAATTTTGTTGGCATTGTTCGAAGTAATAACCGTCTTAAATCAGCCTACCAAAAGATTAAACAAATAAATAAAGAGGTTGATGAGTACTATCAAGTTTACACAGTAACAGAAGATTTGATAGAACTAAGAAATTTGGCTCAAACATCTAAAATTATTGTAGAATCTGCGCTGTCTAGAAAAGAAAGTAGAGGACTGCACTTTAATCAAGACTATCCAAACCAATTAAAAGAAACAGGAAATACTGTAATTACTAAATCATGATATTAGAAATCTTAAAATATCCCGATAAACGCTTAAGAACAATTGCCAAACCCGTTCAAGAGGTTAATAGTGAGATAAAAAAACAAGTCAAAGACATGTTTGAAACAATGTACGCTGCTCCAGGAATCGGACTTGCTGCCACGCAGGTTGATTTTCATCAAAGACTCATCGTGATAGACGTATCAGAGGAGTGTAATGAACCGCTATGCCTTATCAATCCAGAAATTATAGAAAAAAGTGGAGAGATTGAATATGAGGAAGGATGCCTATCTGTTCCTAATTACTATGAAAACGTTAAAAGGTCTAATGAAATTAAGGTTAGTGCCTTGAATGAACTTGGACAGCCTTTTGAGATTGATGCAGATGAAACACTAGCAGTCTGTATTCAACATGAAATGGATCACCTTAATGGAATACTTTTTGTCGATCATTTATCGAAACTTAAGCAAAAAAGACTAAAAAAGAAAGCCGAAAAGCAATCAAAAAAATTATAAATTAGTGAATATTGGAAAATACAAACTCCATTCAAAGGTTCTGCTTGCGCCAATGGCAGGTACGAGCGATAAACCATTCAGAATGATTTGTAGAGAACAAGGGGCTGGGCTGACTACTTCAGAAATGGTTGTTATTCAAAGTCATTTGATGAACTCAAATAAATCAAAGCATCGCCTAGACTTTAGCTCTGAGAAATCTCCAATTAGTGTTCAGATAGCTGGCTCAGAAGCAGATGAACTTGCTGAATCTGCAATAAAAGCACTTGAGTTTGGAGCGGACATTGTTGATATCAATATGGGCTGTCCGGCAAAAAAAGTTTGCAACAAAGCAGCTGGATCTGCCCTCATGCAAAATGAAAAATTAGTTGAAGATATTATTAAAAATGTCGTCAAATCTGTAGATGTTCCTGTTACTCTGAAAATGAGGACAGGCTGGGATGATGACCATAAGAACGCACCAATGATTGCTAAGATTGCAGAAGATAATGGCATCCAAATGATTGCAATTCACGGACGAACTAGAACGCAGAAGTTTAAGGGAAGTGCTGAATTTACAACAATTAAAAAAATTGTAAATCAAGTATCGATTCCAGTTGTTGCAAATGGTGATATTGACTCTCCAGAAAAAGCAAGAGATGTCCTTAACTTCACTGGAGCAGATGCTGTAATGTTAGGAAGAGCTACTCAAGGAAATCCATGGCTGATAAACCAGATCAATGAGTTTCTAACCGATGGAAGCAACGCAGAGGAGCCTTCTCTTGAAAAGAAAATACCTCAAATATTAAAGCACATTAAGCAGATTCATGAATTTTATGGACATAAAATGGGTACACAGCTTTCCAGAAAGCATATTTTTTGGTATTCTATGCACCTTGACCGTGAAAAAGGCTTTGCCTTTTGGCCAAGCATTAACAGGGTGACAGATCACTCTGAGCAATATTCAAAATTTCAAAATTTTTTGTATTCAATATGAAGCAAAGGGGTATACAAGACAGCATCAAAGATAATCTTGAGAAGTATTTCTCTGACTTGAATGGTGAGTCATCGAATGGTGTGTTTAAGATGGTCACTCAACAAGCTGAGTCAGCAACTATTAAGTTTGTCCTTGACAAAGTCAATCAAAATCAAAGCGAAGCTGCGAGAATCCTTGGTATAAATCGCGCAACCCTGAAGAAAAAAGCAAGTCTATATAAT
>Ga0228646_1000607_pt1 | contig 9970 bp, 10 predicted proteins | sample 58DmetaG_FD_190064 | JGI IMG/M metagenome (GOLD analysis project Ga0228646, IMG submission 190064) | Seawater microbial communities from Monterey Bay, California, United States - 58D | ecosystem: Environmental > Aquatic > Marine > Coastal | place: USA: California | collected 2016-11-04
CAGATAATAATAAGTCTTTGGTTGCTTTAATTCCTTTGCTTTCATTTAACACATCACCTTCATATTCTACTCCAACAAATCCTGTATATCCAGCATCTTTAACTATTTGCATCATTTTTAAAAAATCAATAGTAGTTTCATTACCCTCCTTATCAAAATTATACGATTTAGCACTCACTGCCATTGCCGATGGCATCATCATTTTTGTTCCTTCATATTTATCTGGATACACCTCTGCACAATCTCCCCATTTTTCATCTGCATCTGCTCTTCTTACACACCAATTACCAAAGTCTGGGAGGGTTCCACAGTTTTCCATGTTTACTTCATTAATCGCTTTCATTAGCTCAACTGGATTGGAAGACAACCATCCATGATTTTCACAAAGCACATTAATGTTTTTTGTTGCAGCATATTCAGACAACTTTCTCAACCCATCAACAACTGTACTTTTCCAGATTTGAGGATCATTTGTTCCAAACGTGTTTACACGAATTGAATGACATCCTAATTTTGAAGCTGCATCAACCCATTTTTTATGATTTTCTACTGCCTGATTTCTTTTATTTTCATCTGGATCAGCTAGATCTCCTTCATCATCAACCATAATCAAAACATTTTGTATAGACTCTTTTTCACTTAATATTTTAAGTGAATCTATAACTACATCAAACCCTAGTTTATTAATTTCATGTTCATAAAGTTGACTAACATACTCTAACCCTTCAAATCCCATTTCTTTTGCTTGTGAAGCAAAATGAAAAGGCGATTTTTTATCTTCCTCTACATATCTATGTAATGACCATTGGGCAAGTGACAATTTAAAAAAAAGTGATTTAGTCGTCGCTGTTTTGTCTAAAAGATTTGATTGTTTATACTGTTGATTTTTACAGCTGGATAGTGAAAAACCAACAAATATTACTGCAATAAAAATTATTTTTAATATCCTTTTTGATCTCATGTTTTTTCTAGTATTATGTTCTTTTTCAAAGTTGAAAGTATAACATAGACCTTGAAATTATGTGTATAATTGTTCAGTGAAAAATTTTATACAAATTTTACACATAGTTTAAAGCACTTTTTCTGAACTCCAAAGGAGTGCATTTTTCATGTTTTTTAAACATAGTAGCAAAATATTGACTAGTAGAAAACCCGCACAAATAAGCTATGTCTGAGATATTCATTTCGGATTGATCTAATAAGATTTTTTTAGACATTTCTAATCTTTTTAACATCAGATATTTCATCGGTGTTAAATTTGTTAATTGCTTACAGTGAAAAGTAAATCGTGTTAGACCAACTCCAGATGATTTAGCCATTTTTTCAACAGTCCAACTTTCAGATAAATTTACATCTAACTCTTTTAAAAACAACTGAACACTTCTGGAGCTGTTCATTAGTTTTTCATCCAATTTCACCTCTTCAACAACCAATAAATCAAGAAGTAGAAGTAATAAGTTATTTACTAATAATCTTATTTTTGAAGCATTACTACCCTCTTTATCTGTGTCTACAGCCTTGCCAATTTTTTGAAAACAATCTAAAATACGTTTATCTGCTTTCCAACAAACCTTTTCATTTTGTCGTAAGATATTTGTTAGCTTTTCAAGATCATTAGGTGCTAATACTATCCATTCTGGCCATGACCAATTTTGATGAGGCCTTCTAACATTCAAATCTAATATTATCCAATAAAATTTTCCCATTCCAATAATAGGATTACCAACTTTATGGACTTCCCAAGGCCTCGTAATTGTTAAATTATTAGGCAATAACTCCAATTCTTGACTCTCCTGGGAGTAAGGCATAGAACCCGATTCTAAAAAATGGATTTCTATACCTTCATTTCTGTGCCAATCCAACCCCCAGTCTTGAGGCTCATTGGCATCCCAATACCCAATACTATTTAATCCTACTGTATCTTCCGACAGTCTTTTTCCAGGATAAGTATGCCTTGCTAAAGCATTAAATTTTAATTTTTTTCTATTGACTGCATCAACTAAAGGCAGACAAGTATCTGCGTGATATTCAATTCCATCTTCCTTAAATGGCAATATATTTTGTATATTTATTTTCACTGAAAAATTTTGAACATAATAAGCCCGCAAATTAATTAATTTGGCTTAGAAATATGCAATTTTACAGTATTATATTTCACAATATCATAATAAAAAGTTTCAAAAATTACAATTAATGGATAATAACATGGCAAAAACAGATAATACACCATTTGATGCTATAGTGGTAGGAACAGGTATTTCTGGAGGTTGGGCTGCGAAAGAACTTTGTGAACAAGGCTTAAAAACATTGGTCTTAGAACGAGGTAGAATGGTAAAACATATTGAAGATTATACAACTGCACACCTTGACCCTTGGGATTTACCCAATGGAGGGGAAACAACTCAAGAAATAATTGATCGTAAGCCAAAACAACATAGAACAGGGTACACTTCACATCCCGCAAGAGAACACTTTTTTGTAGATGATGTTAAACATCCATATAACGAAGAAAGAAGATTTGACTGGATGAGAGGGTATCATGTTGGTGGAAGATCTTTAATGTGGGGGAGACAAAGTTATAGATTGAGTGATTTAGACTTTGAAGCTAATAAAAAAGATGGAGTTGCAGTGGATTGGCCTATACGTTACAAAGACATAGAACCATGGTATGATAAAGTTGAAGAATACATTGGTGTTAGTGGACAGAATTTAGGGTTAAAACATTTTCCAGATCAAAAGCTCCTAAAACCAATGGAATTAAATTGTGTTGAAGAGCATTTGCAAAATAAAATTTCAGAAAAGTTTGAAGACAACAGATTATTAACCATTGGAAGAACAGCTCATATTACTGAAGGAACAAAAGAGGGTTTAGGAAGAGGAACTTGTCAATATCGAAGTAGATGTATGAGAGGATGCCCTTATGGAGCCTATTTTAGCAGTAACTCTTCAACACTACCAGCAGCAGAAGCTACTGGAAACATGACACTAAGACCTAATTCTATTGTTCATGAAATTATCTATGATGATAATACTAAACAAGCTACAGGTGTTCGTGTAATTGATGCAGAAACTAAAGAAAGTCATGTTTATAATGCAAAAATTATCTTTTTATGTGCATCAGCTATTGCCTCAGCTTCTATTTTACTTCAATCAAAATCTAAAAGATTTCCTAATGGACTAGGAAATGATAGTGGTGAAATAGGTCATAATATTATGGATCACCATTTCCAAGTTGGAGCGTCTGCGATAGCAGAAGGATACGATGACAAATACGTGAAAGGTAGAAGACCAAATGGTATTTATATTCCTAGATTCAGAAATGTTGACAAGAAAACAAAAATGAAAAATTTCATTAGAGGATATGGATATCAGGGGGGTGCAAGTAGAGAAGATGCCTCTGAATTAGTTGCTGAATTAAAATATGGACCAAAACTAGCTGAAGCAATACTCAAACCAGGAGAATGGAATGTGAACTTATTAGCTTTCGGTGAAACACTTCCAGACCATAGTAATAGAATGTATCTAGACTATGATAAAAAAGATGAATGGGGTTTACCTACAGTAACTTTTGATGCAGATTTTGGTGAAAATGAACTGAAGATGAGAGTAGATATGCAAGAACAAGCTATTGAAATGCTGAAAGCAGCTGGGTATAAAAATGTAAAAGGTTATGATCATGAAACTTCGAGAGCTATGGGATTAGGTATTCATGAAATGGGTACTGCAAGAATGGGTAGAGATCCGAAGACATCTGTTTTAAATAAATATAATCAAATACACGCCTGTACAAATGTATATGTTACCGATGGAGCCTTTATGACTTCTTCAGGTTGTCAAAACCCTTCATTAACTTATATGGCTTTTACAGCTAGAGCAGCAAATCATGCTGCTAAAAATTTTAAAAAGAACGCTTAATAGATAGAGATATGAAACGAAGAGACGCGATAAAAAATATTGGACTTGCCGCTGGTTTTGCTGCCATTTCACCTAGTATTTTTAGTATGTTACAAAGTTGTACTACAGATGCTGAAACATGGACTCCAAGCTATCTAACTTCTGATGAAAAAACGGTAGTAACAAGCTTAGTGGATATTATTATACCAAAAACAAGCTCTACCCCAGCTGCAACAGAAGTAGGTGTACCTCAATTTATTGACAAGTATATTCTTGAAGTTTTAAACCCTAAAGATCAACAAATAACTAGAGCTGCTTTTAATAAAATAATTACTCTTCTAAAGCCAGATAACGAATCTCAGTTGAGTAATCTTACATCACAACAATACAAAACCTTGTTAGATGATCATATGTTTTTAAATAATGAGACAGATCCTGAACGGGAAGAAAATCCTGAAATGGAAGGAATGACATCCTCTGAATTTTTAAATCAGTTAAAATGGATGACTATTTTTGCCTACAAGAACTCAGAGGAGGTTGGTGAAAATATCTTAGCTTATGACCCTATTCCTACAGCTTATTATTGTGGAGACCTTACAGAATTAACTGGAGGAAAATCTTATTCACTTTAACTCCCATGAAGTATTTTTTTTATAACGTCGCTATAATTATTCTTTTAAGCATTTCTTATGGTTGTAAAAAAAATAGTTCAACTAAAATTAAAAGTGATATCAATTCTGAGGAAAATTGGAGGTCCTTATTCAATGGTAAAAATTTAGATGACTGGATTGTAAAAATTAATGGCTACAAATTACATGACAACCACCTAAATACCTTCAGAGTTGAAAACGGAATACTCAAAGTATCTTATGACCAATATGATAATTTTACAGATGAATTTGGTCATTTATTTTATAAAACTCCATTCACTAATTTTAGATTAAAATTACAATATAGATTTGTTGGAGAACAAGTTGTTGGAGGTGAATCTTGGGCTAGGAAAAATAGTGGTATTATGATTCATAGTCAAGCACCGGAGACCATGCTCCTAAAACAAGGCTTTCCAATGTCTCTAGAAGTTCAACTCCTAGGGGGTGTTTCTGAGGGTGAACCAAGACCTTCAGGAAATCTATGTACTCCTGCAACTCACGTAATGATGAACGGTGAAAAAATTACAGAACATTGTATTATGGCAGAATGTAAAACATATTATGGAGAAGAATGGATTGAAGCAGAGGTGTATGTAAGTAAAGATTCTATTACCCATTTCATAGATGGAAAAGCAGTAATTCAATATTCAAGGCCAACTATAGGTGGTGAATATTTAGATACTACTTCAAAAGAAATTCAAACTAGAGATGGGCAAGAGCTAAAAAGTGGCTATATTTCATTACAAAGTGAAAGCCATCCAATAGAATTTAAAAACATTCAAATTTTAGAATTATAAAATTTAAGTAAAAATTATTCTACGATTAACTTTCCTTTCATCATAGCAAAGTGCCCAGGAAAACTACAGATATAATTATAAGTACCTTTTTTTGGAGCTATGAATTCTATAACCGTAGATTCTCCACCACCAATCATTTTTGTGTGAGCAATTACATCAGAGGTTCCCACTGGAATGTAATCGTTGTCTTTAGATGAAGCCGCTTTAACTGCAAATGAAGAAGCTTTTACACCATTCTTTAAAATAACAACATTATGCCCCATAATTTTTTTATCTAGTTTACCAAGATGATTGAGAGTTAATCTTACTTTTTGACCAGCAGTTACTTCAATCTTCCTTACATCAAACCTCATACCATCATTAGAGGTAATCGTAACGTTAGCAACCCCATCCGCATCAACCACTACAGCTGATTTCTTTTTGGTGGATTTTTCTTTTTTAGAGACCGTTGCTTTGGTTTGCTTAATTTCTTTCTTGGTAGTATTTACCTTTTCATCTTTTCCACAGCTTATTAAAAAAAATAACCCTATTACTACTACAATTATATGTTTCATTTCTTAAAAATTTTTAAACTATAAAAATACAACATATAAAGTTTAATGACAACCTGTAACTGGTTAAATAGACTAATATTAGTTGTTATTTGCCATTGTTTTAAGAAATTAGTATCTTTAGAAAACTAAAATTTTATAACATGAAAAAATCTTTAATTTTATTATCTATCACATTGTGTCTCATAGGCTGTACAAAGTCTAACTCTTCATACGTTAAAAACTTGGAAACGGCCAAGAAGTTCTTTGCTTTACATGAAGAGGAAAACTTTGAAGAACAACTTAAACTGATTAGTAAAGATATTCAAGCAGAAACTCCTTTTTATGGTTCAGAAATATCTGGATATGATGAATTTACAAGTATGGTAAAAGGATATCATGATGCTTTTGATGATATTCAGTACAATGCAAGAGTATGGCTACCAGGAACTGACTCTTTAGGCGTTTTTGATGGCAGCGTTAGAACTTATGGAGAGTGGACAGGGATCCAAACACAAACTAGAAAAAAATTAAATTTAAAAGGATATTGGTATTTTGATTTTGATGAAAATGGTTTAATTAGCGCTCAAGGCGACTTTTTTGATGCTGGAGGAATGTTAGATGCAGTTTATCCAAAAAATTTAGTCATTGTTGGTATAAATGTTAAAGCAGGTCAAATGGATAATGTGATGAAGATTCTTGAAAGCGATGGCGGGCTTCCAACAACTAGAGCATATGACGGATGTATCTCACTAGAGTTAACAATCAATGAGGAAAGTAATACGATTTGGATTGTTGGAAATTGGGAAAGTTATGAGAAGTATAACGCATATCTACAATGGAGACAAACTCAAGACACGGTTATTGGTAATATGGTGCCTTTCCTAAAAGGAGGTGAAAAAGGTTTAAAAATAATTCAACCCAATACAAGTTATAAATCTTATTAAAGAATTTTAAATTAATTAACTATGACAACTATAACAAGATTATCTTATTTATTTATCTTTCTATTGCTTTCATGTAATCAAACCTCTACAGAGGAAAACAATAATGCTGAAGGTGAATTGAAATTTCAAACTAATGTGACAAATTTTAATAATATGATTGATGCATTTGCTGATGAAAATCATGAACAATTTATGAGTGTTTTTGCAGATTCATTAAAATGGAGTGGGCCAGATAAAATAAATATGAGTGAATTTGATTCAAAAGAGACTTTAAGTGAAGCTTTAAAGGGATACATGGCTGCTTATGATGATCACGCACTAAAAAACACTAGATTTTTTGCAGGAAGTGCTTATTCTTCGATGGAGGCAAGTAGTAGCCCTGATGTAATTAGAGTTTATGGTGATTGGCATCATAAGCATACTGAAACAGGAATAGATGTAAGCCATAAATGGATGGCTGTACTCTTTTTTAATAAAGATGGTAAAATTCATGAATTTTGGGATTATTTTGATGTAACAGGATTCTCTCAACAACATTTAAATAAATAATTAAAAAAACAAAAAATGAAAAAATTATTAGTAATAGTATTCGCTTTTACACTTTTTGTTGGTTGTCAAGACAACAACAAAAGCTCTGTAGATTCAAAAATGAGTGTTTTTAAGAAAAATACAGAAACAACCAAAGCTTGGCTAGATGCATTTATGCAAAATGACTCAACGGCTTTCTTTTCAGATAAATTTATGAGTGACGACTTTATTTGGTCTCCACCGGCAGTAGGAATGGATTCTCTACCAAAGTCAGAATGGGAAAAAGCATTTCGTGGTTTCATGTCAAATTTTGATAATAAGAAACTTACAAACCCCCAATATTTTGCTGCTTTAGATGAAGATAATTTACCTGATGGAAATGTTAGAGTTTATGGAACATGGACTTCAAATTTTGCATCTAACGGCAAAAAAAGTATGCTAAAATGGTATGCAGTTTTACAATTTAACGAAGAAGGAAAGTTATCACACTATATGGAATGGTATGATTCAGCCGATCTTTCTAAAGAATTTGATTAAGCAGTTTTGTAATGTTAAAGAACCAAATAAAAAAACCTCCTAAAGGAGGTTTTTTTATTTGGAATAATTAGTTAGAAACTACTTTTTGAACTTTATTATCTTTTAACTCATATTCTTCTTTACTCTCAGTACAAATAGCATATCCGTGTTCATTAAAATCAAGTCTATGACCATATTCACTGATCCAACCTATTTGCTTAGAGGGGTTACCAACAACTAGAGCATAGGGCAAAACATCTTTCACAACTACCGCGCCAGCTCCAATTAAAGCATACTCTCCAATAGTAATTCCACAGATAATAGTCGCATTTGCTCCAATACTTGCTCCCTTTTTTACTAGGGTCTTAGAATACTGATCTCTTCTTATTATAGCACTTCTAGGATTAATAATATTTGTAAAGACCATAGAGGGACCCAGAAAAACATCATCTTCACAGGTAACTCCAGTGTAGATAGATACGTTGTTCTGAACTTTAACATTGTTCCCTAAAATTACTTCAGGAGAAACTACAACATTCTGACCTAGATTACATGCCTTTCCAATGACACAATTAGACATCACATGACTAAAATGCCAAATATTAGTTCCTTCTCCAATAGTACAACCGGAGTCTATAACAGAAGTTTCATGGGCAAAATAAGATTTCATATTCTTAATATTTTATTAAAACTCGAAAGTACAATTTATTATTAAAATCTTATCCGGTAGATTGTAAATGAAAAATAAATTATAATTTTCTTACAATCATAATCCCATTTGAGTTTGTACAAAGACCTGGTAAAGCAATACCCCCCCAATCAATATTGAAATTCATTACATAGGGTGAATATCCTTCTTTAGTTGAAGTCCAATATGTTAAGTCTTCATTAAAATCACCCATTCCTAGAGCATGAACATTGTCATATATAGCTTGCATAGAATCTCTACTAGGAATAAACCAATCATCAAAATTATTATACTCTAAATCTAAAACTGTTTTAAAAGCATAATCTCCATCATGCTCTACACCGTTAATAGAATTATCATTGGCGTTGCCGGCAACGATTTGTTCTGTATTGGTAAGTCCAGAGCCTATTATTGAATTGGTGTCTAGATCAAATATATCTCCCCATGCAGTAATTCCTGCCTCAGAATAATCGGTAGCAATTAATAGTGAACCATCAGTTTCGTCTACATGAAAAATGAAACCACCCCCATATTCTAAGCCATGAAGCGCGGTAATACCTAATTCGGCCACAATATCAAGGGGTAATACCCCATTGTCTAAATTTTGAACGATTGACAGATCTGGATTATAAATGGTTAAGTCTACAGAATCATTATTGGTACATGAAATTAAAAGTAGTACAACTAATGAATTAAAAATTATAGTTCTCATAATTATATTTTTTAGCTTCAAACAATTATACAAAAAAAATAATACATCAAAAAAATCCCAGCAAAAAGCTGGGATTTAATATTTAATGTATTTTAAAGCAAAAACTATTCTACTTCTATTCTCATTGGTAGCGTATATTTAACCCCAACAGCTTTTCCTCTTTGTCTTCCCGGTTTCATTTTTGGAAGTAATTTAATAATACGGATAGCTTCTTTCTGTAATCTTGGGTGCGGAGCTTTTGCTCTGATATCTACAATGTTTCCAACTTTATCTATTTTGAAAAGCATAATAATTCTCTTTTTCCCTGGAGACATCCCTAAATCATTTGGTAAATCTGCATTAAATTTTCTTTGAAAATGTTTTTGCATTTTTTTGTTAAAACATGCTTTTAATTCAGTTTTGCTTCCCTTACATCCAGGAAATACAGGTACATCTTCAATGATAGTAAATGGGACATCTTCAATAACTTCTTCCACCTCTTCAACTTCATCTATATCTTCTACTTCTACTGCTTCATCTTCATCGGTCTCAGTGGATTCTATAACTGTTTCTTCAATTTCCTTCTCGTCTTCAACAACTTCGATTTTTTCTGGTGTTGGTGGTGGTGGAGTTTTTGGGATTTCAGGCTCAATACGTTCAGTGATAGGAATTTCTTCTTCCATATCTGCATTCATATTCACATCTCCTAAATCACCAAACTGACGATCA
>Ga0228646_1000630_pt1 | contig 9812 bp, 10 predicted proteins | sample 58DmetaG_FD_190064 | JGI IMG/M metagenome (GOLD analysis project Ga0228646, IMG submission 190064) | Seawater microbial communities from Monterey Bay, California, United States - 58D | ecosystem: Environmental > Aquatic > Marine > Coastal | place: USA: California | collected 2016-11-04
TGTTAAATAAAAAGGTACACTGAATGAGTTTTACTTTCAACTTTTTAATTAATAAAGGCGAATGGCTGAGATTGTTGTGTGCGCATATCACCGCTTCGAAAAACCAGTTAAATAAGATTGGATGAAGCTAAACTGGATCGGCTTCAACAACAGGCTACCAGCGTCTCTGCCCAAAAAAATCGACCACTGAGACAGCCATAGCCCGCCATAAACATATTTTCATCCAAGAACGGCAGTTTCTCATTGGTGCCTGTAGAAACCTGCACCTTTGCAGTGGCCATCAGCAGCTCATGTTAGGCTCTTCTCCATACGAAGCTTCTGCCGATTATCCTATCGCGCAAACGCCAACTCACAAAATATCATGAAAATGGAGCCTTTGAACGCTGGCCTCTATTGCAGCGTCAAACAGGCCCGGTATATTCACCGCGCGCCGGGTAATTATTTGCAATCACAAAATCAAGCGCGCCGATCAGCTCTGAAAAATGCGGCCGTACAAAGGGCATCGTTTGAACCGACGCATAATAGAGCGTCTGATCAGGTGAAACCATGAACAGACCAGGCTCTGCAAACAGCTTAGGCTCTTCTATACCGATCGAGGTTTTACCGCGTGATGTCGAGATATAAAGCCCCCAGTCACGGGCGATCGACAAAGGCAAATCATAGCCAAAGCGCAAACCATCGACGCCAATTTTCTGCGCCATTTGCTCGGTACGCTCTTGCCCGTCAGAACTGATAGCGATGGTGCCTACGCCGCGCTCGGAAAACGCCTTGACCAAGGCCTGAAACTCTTTGAGATAGGTTGCGCAAAGCGGACAATGCAATCCGCGGTAAAAGCACAGCACGGTTCCACGTTGGCTGGTTTCAGATGAAAGATCAAACGGTCCTTGATCAAGCGTTGGAACGCTTAGATTGGGTGTTTTTTGACGGGGAACAAGCATGTAAGACCTTCTTTTTGGAATGCTTCTCTTTATAAGCCGCTTCGCTTCATAACAAAACCTAATCTTTTGCTTATGCCCCGCCTGATCGGCCCACCTTTCGCGAACGGCAGCGCACCCTCTTAAAAAAAACCGAAACAAACATAAAGATATGCCTCTGCAATAGGCCTAAGAAAGCTATGGTTTGATCAGAATAAGACAGCCAGCACCCACCTCATGCCGCCAAAAGGGTGATCTTTAATCTTCAACCTGCATTTCAGCCCCGCGCGCCACTGCAACACGCGGCGCTTACTTTCGCGCAAGCCATCTGAATTTGCTCCGATCTTTGCCGGCCAGCACGGGGCCGATCATAGCGATGGACCTCTTTAAAACCTTGCACTATCATGAAGGCTCGTCCGCAAAATGGGGGCCTATAAAGCCCATCACCTTGAACGCTTGTAGGAGAGATATGAATGACATGCGTTTTTATACAAATAAGATGCGCACCGGGAAAAACCTATCAAGTGGCGGATGCGCTATCCCTCAAGGAAGTCCATTCTGAAATGTATTCCACCAGCGGCGATTTTGACTTGCTGCTGAAAATCTACGTCCCAGAGGGCAAAGATGTTGGGCGTTATATCAATGAATTAATCGGCCCCATAGAGGGTATCCAGCGAACGCTGACAACGCTGACCTTTTCAGCATTCTAATTGACCATATAAGGGAGAAAACAATGAATAAATTTCTGATGGCAACGGCTGCGCTTGCACTCGGTGCAACCACCGCAGTTGCGGATGTAAAAATCGGTATGATCACAACCTTATCAGGCGGTGGCGCCGGCCTTGGAATTGATGTTCGCGATGGGTTCATGTTGGCTGTTGCACAATCTGGCCGCAGCGATATCGACGTTGTTATCGAAGATGATCAGCGCAAACCTGATATCGCAGTCCAACTGTCGGATAAAATGATCCAATCCGAACGGGTTGATATTATGACCGGGATTATCTGGTCAAACCTTGCAATGGCCGTGGTGCCAGCCGTGACCAATCAAAACGTGTTTTACCTTTCGCCAAATGCGGGCCCGTCACCTTTGGCAGGTCGGGGTTGCCATGAAAATTACTTCAATGTGGCATGGCAAAATGACAATCTACACGAGGCGGCTGGCGCCTATGCCAACAGCGCTGGGTATAAAAATAGCTTCATCATGGCCCCCAATTACCCCGCCGGGCAAGACGCCTTGACAGGGTATAAGCGCTTTCACACTGGCGATCTGGCTGGAGAGGTTTTCACCAAGCTCGGGCAAACCGATTACGCGGCGGAAATCGCGCAAATCCGCGCCAGCGGCGCTGACAGCGTTTATTTCTTTTTACCCGGTGGCATGGGGATCTCTTTCTTGAAACAATATGCGGATAGCGGCATTGATATCCCGGTTGTGGGCCCGGCCTTCAGTTTTGACCAAGGGATCCTACAGGCCGTGGGAGCCGCCGCTTTGGGCGTTGTAAACACATCACAATGGAATAAGGATATCGACAACCCGACCAATGCGGCCTTTGTTGAAACCTTTCAGGCGGCCTATGGGCGCTTGCCATCACTTTATGCCAGCCAAGGGTTTGATACGGCCAATTTGCTGATTTCGGCGCTTGAAACAGCCCATCCATCCGATGCGGATAGCTTCCGCAACGCGCTGCGTGCAGCAAATTTTGACAGTACGCGGGGGAAGTTTGCTTTTGGGCCAAACCACCACCCGATTCAAACGATATACGCGCGCGAAGTGATCCAAGAAGGGGATGTCTTCACCAATAAAATCATCGGGGTGGCCTTCGAAAACCACTCGGATGCTTATGCGGGCGATTGCAAAATGTAAGTAGCCTTTAGCGCGCCTGCTTGCAGGCGCGCTAAACTTTGGGGTTCCAATGTCCGCAATCCTTATTATCGAGCAAATTCTGAACGGCCTGCAATTTGGCGTTATGCTGTTTTTAATGGCGGCCGGTCTTACCTTGATTTTTGGCGTTATGGGATTGATCAACCTCGCGCATGGATCGCTTTACATGGTGGGGGCCTTTGCCGCTGCCAGCATGGCCGGCCTGACCGGCTCTTTCTTTATCGGCCTGCTTGCGGCGCTGATTGCTGCCGCACTAGCCGGTGCAATTATCGAAATTGTCGTGATCAGACGGCTGTATAAAGCTGCGCATTTGGATCAGGTACTGGCCACTTTTGCCCTGATCCTGATCTTCTCGGAAGGCACGCGCTGGCTGTTTGGATCCTTTCCCCTGTTTTTAGAGATACCCAAGCTTTTATCAGGGCCAATTTCCCTACCGGGTGGCATACAATATCCGCTCTACCGCCTGAGTTTAATCGCGATTGGCTTGGCGGTGGCACTGGGGCTATGGGCCCTCATTGAAAAGACCCGGATCGGCATACAAATCCGCGCCGGCGAAAATGACCGCGAAATGATCGCCGCGCTTGGAGTGGATATTTCAAAACTCTACACGCTGGTATTCGCGCTTGGCGCGGCCTTGGCCGGCACTGCCGGAGCTTTGGTTGGCGCCATCCAATCGGTGCAGGTCGGGATGGGAGAACCGGTGCTTATTTTAGCGTTTGTGGTGATCGTGATCGGCGGCATCGGTTCGATCCGAGGGGCGTTTATCGGTGCGCTCTTGGTTGGCCTCACCGATACGCTTGGCGGGGTTTTTCTGCCCGAGCTGTTGAAGCTGTTCATGGAAACGGGCAGCGCGCAGAAAACCGGATCGGCCTTTGCTTCTATGGGTATCTATATTTTGATGGGCGGCGTTCTGATTTGGAAGCCCACCGGATTGTTTGGTGCCCGCGCATGAGGCTACGCGAGCCATATCTGAACGCCGCGGTTCTTCTGGGGCTGATTGCGCTGCCGCTTGCCGCGCTGCTAGCAGATGCGCCTTTTACGATCACATTGGCCACCCGCGCAGTGATTCTTGCGCTGGCGGCGGTGGGCTTGAATATTGCGTTGGGAATCGGGGGGCTGGTGAGCTTCGGACATGCGGTATTCTTTGGTATTGGCGGTTATGTGATGGGCATTTTGGCCAGCCATGCGCAAACCTATACCCCGTTAGATCTGGGTTTCGTCTCGATAGAAGGCACAAAATCCATGCCCGTGATTTGGCTGTCTGCCATGCTGATTTCGGGCATTATCGCCTTTTTTATTGGCCTACTTTCGCTGCGCACCTCGGGCGTCTATTTCATTATGATCACCCTCGCCTTCGGGCAATTATTCTACTATTTCAGTATTTCTTGGCCCCAATATGGCGGAGAAGACGGATTATCGATCTATATGCGCAACGATTTTCCAGGGTTAAATACGTTAAAGCCCCTGCAATTCTTCTGCCTATGTTTTGGTTTATTATGCAGCGTGCTCTTTATACAATCCAAGCTGCAATCTGCGCCTTTTGGGCTGGCGCTGAATGCCGCGCGGCAAACGCCGTTGCGCGCGCAAGCCGTTGGAATTGAGCCGCTGAAACTGCGGTTGCTGGCCTTTGTGATTTCGGGTGCGATCACCGGGCTTGCTGGTGCTTTATTTGCAGATCTCAACCGGTTTGTATCGCCCACAATGTTCAGCTGGCAGCTTTCAGGAGAATTGATCGTGCTGATCATAATCGGCGGCGTTGGACGTTTGATGGGCCCTGTAATCGGGGCCTGCATGTTCGTAGCTTTGGAACATTTCTTGGGCGGGTTGACCGAGTTTTGGCACGTCTATCTGGGCCTGATCCTGCTCTGCATCGTTTTATTCGCGCGCGGCGGGCTGATCGGATTATTAACCGGCAAAGACGGAGCCAAAGTGTGATGGCCCAGCCAGTTCTTGCCACGCATAAGCTACAGAAAAGCTTTGGCGCCTTGCTCGCCACTGATCGCGTGTCGGTGACGCTGATGCCAGGGGAAATTCACGCGGTGATTGGCCCGAACGGGGCAGGAAAATCAACCTTGATCAAACAAATATGCGGCAGCCTACAGCCGGATAGTGGCTCGGTGGATTTGCTGGGCAAAGATATTTCTCAGCTTGGGACTGCGGCGCGCGCGCGCCAAGGCTTGGCCCGCAGTTTTCAAATTTCAGAACTTGCGATGGAAGACACGGTTCTTCAAAATGTTGTGCTTGGCGGGATCGGAGCCACGCGTGCAACCTGGCGGTTCTGGAGACCTGCTTTGCACACTCAGGCACTGATCGCGCGTGCAGAATCGGCTTTGGCGCGCGTGAACCTTTTGGAACAAAAGGATACGATCTGCGCAAAATTAAGCCATGGGCAACGCCGCCAATTGGAAATAGCTGTGGCCTTAACCCTGGCACCAAAAGCCTTCATCATGGATGAGCCGATGGCAGGGCTTGGCGGCGAAGGCTCTAAAACAATGACCAAATTTCTGGATGGATTGCGCGGCGAGGCGCCGATCCTGCTGGTCGAGCATGATATGGATGCCGTTTTTGCGCTGGCCGATCGGATCAGTGTGCTGGTCTATGGAAAAATCATCGCCACCGGAAGCGCCCGCGAGATCCGCGCCAATCGCGCGGTACGCGAAGCCTATCTAGGAGAGGCAGAATGAGCCTGTTAAGGGTAGAAAACCTGCGCGCCTCTTATGGCAGCAGCCAAGCGCTTTCAGGGGTTGACCTAAGCATTTCTGAGGGCGAAGTCACCGCGCTTATGGGGCGCAATGGAATGGGAAAATCTACTACGGTGAAAGCCATTTGCCGGATGATCAATTCGCAGGGCGGTTTGACGCTAGAGGGTCAAAACCTGCATCTGCTTCACAGCCATCAAGTGGCTCGTAAAGGCATTGGGTTGGTTCCAGAGGGCCGCCGCTGCTTTACCAATCTAAGCGTAGGCGAGAATCTAATCGCCGCGTCCCGACCCGGCCATTGGACATTGAGCCGGATCGCAAAACTCTTTCCCCGCTTAGAGGAGCGCCGCGACCAATCCGCCGCATCCCTCTCGGGCGGCGAGCAACAGATGCTGGCGATCGGGCGGGCCTTGATGACCAACCCCCGGCTTTTGATCTTGGATGAAGCCACTGAGGGTTTGGCCCCCCTGATCCGACAAGAAATCTGGGCGGCTATTTCACACCTAAAACATCAAACCGGCTTGGCTATTTTACTGATCGATAAATCGCTCAAAGAGCTGAGCGCTATCTCGGATAACGCGGTGATAGTAGAGCGTGGCAAAACCGTGTGGTCCGGGCCAATGGCCCATCTGACGCGCGATATCACCGAAAACTATTTGGGCGTATAACGCCTTTGCAAAAACACGCAAACCCATGAAGGTCGCCGCCTTTTAAAAGCCCCGCCAAAGGCTAAAATCCGCTCGCAACCCAAACGCCCTGGAACGGGCGGATCCCGCAAGGTCACGGCCCCTTGCCAGCTCTTCGCGTCTCATGAGCGCCCCAGCCCATATCGGATCGCCGGGCCCTGCCCATGCTGCGCGCTCAATCTGATCACAAAAGGCGCGTTGATCGAGCTGGGTCACAAAATAAGACAGGCGAAACTGGTCAGATATTTTATACTGTTGACATCAGTTTTGAAAAATCGGCGGGCAGCTATGCCCAGACCCGTCAAAGAACAGCAATGTAACCGGAAAACTGTCTCATGATGGGCAGCTCTATTCCCTTAGAGAGCGCGCCCGTCATAGAAATCCGAGGCCATGCGCTTCGCATTCACGTTCGATTCATACGGCCGCAGGCTCAAAAACCCGCAGCTTTTTCTGCGAACCGTTATACAATGGTCAAAAAATATGCGCTCAGTGCCCGACTGGCGGGACCAAAACCGGTAAAGTCGAGCGCCCTTTAAGCGCTTGGATCATGATAATATCTCAAAATTGCAGAGACACCCCATAGTGCATTATCTGAATTAGCCCTTATCGTTCTTATTTTTAGAACTCGATTTCTGTTCGCAAGCGTCTATTTCTATATTGCAGTACACGTTCAAGGAAACTTCTATGTCAATTCGACCGGCTATCTCAACCAGCGCAGCCACACCAACTCGGGAAGGGGCAGGCGTGCATTTGCATCGCGCCTTTGGCTTTAATGAGCCAGAAGCGCATGATCCCTTTTTACTGTTTGATGATTTTCGCAACGAACACCCCGCCGCCTATGCAGGCGGCTTTCCCTGGCACCCGCATCGGGGCATTGAAACCATAACCTATGTGTTGAACGGATCCGTTGACCATAGCGACAGTTTGGGAAACACCGGCACTTTGGGCGCAGGCGATGTGCAATGGATGACAGCCGGATCTGGGATCATGCATCAGGAAATGCCCAATGGAAATTCCAAGGGGCAAATGCACGGGTTTCAGCTTTGGGCAAATTTGCCGGGTAGCCTAAAGATGACAACGCCGCGCTATCAAGACGTAGACGCAAAAGAAATTCCCGAAATTATCGATGATGATGGCAGCGTGGTGCGGATCATAACAGGAGAGTTTTGGGGCAAACAGGGCCCTGTTGATGGGATCGCTGCAGACCCGCTTTATCTGGATATCAGCATCCCAGCGGGGCGCAAAAAAGTTCTAAAAGTCGATACGTACCGCAATACATTCGCCTATATATTTGAAGGCGCTGGGAAATTTGCCGATGCCTCAACGCCCCATGGGGTCTTGCTGGAAAAAGAGGTGATGGGCGAAGAACTGAATATCCGCGATTTATCTGGCAATCGAACATTGGTGCGCTTTGGCACGGGCGATGAGATTGTTGTAAAAGCCGGCCCCCAAGGCATGCGCTTTTTACTGGTGGCCGGCTCGCCCATTCAAGAACCCGTGGCGTGGCATGGGCCGATTGTGATGAATACGCGCGCAGAATTGCAGCAAGCTTTTAGCGATTTACGCAATAACCAATTTATCAAACCACAAGATCATTAAAGTAAGGAAATCAAATGGGGTTGTTGCAAGAGGGAAAATGGGTCGACCGGTGGTATGATACAAAAAAAGAGGGGGGGCATTTTGTGCGCAAAGAGGCGCAATTCCGCAACTGGATCACCGCGGATGGCGGTGCTGGGCCAAGCGGCGCCGGCGGCTTCAAGGCAGAGGCGGGGCGCTATCACCTTTACGTATCTTTGGCCTGCCCCTGGGCGCATCGAACGCTGATTTTTCGCGCGCTGAAGGGTTTGGACGCTATGATTTCCGTCTCTATCGTTCATTGGTATATGGCCGAGAATGGTTGGACGTTTGAGCCCGGCGCTGGCGTCATCCCAGACAGCGTGAATGGGGCCAAGCTCATGCATCAGATTTACACCGCGGCCGATGCGCAATATTCAGGCCGCGTGACGGTTCCGGTGCTATGGGACAAAAAAACCGCTACGATTGTCTCAAATGAATCTTCTGAAATCATCCGAATGTTCAATTCGGAATTTGATGCGCTGGGCGCACAATCCGGCGATTATTATCCCAACGCCCTACGCCCAGAGATCGAGGCCCTGAATGCGCGTATATACGCGACGCTGAACAATGGCGTGTATCGCTGCGGCTTTGCCACTACGCAAACGGCTTATGAGGCCGCCATCACGCCTTTATTTGATACGCTTGACTGGCTAGAGGGCATTTTAGCCAACACCCGTTATCTTACCGGCCCGGATATCACCGAAGCGGATTGGCGGTTGTTCACCACATTGATCCGGTTTGATCCCGTCTATGTGGGCCATTTTAAATGCAATCTGCGCCGCATTGTTGATTACCCCAACCTCTCGAACTATTTGCGTGATCTTTACCAGCAACCGGGCATTGCTGAAACGGTGAATATGCAACATATTAAAGAGCATTATTATGCCAGCCATGACAGCATCAATCCATCACGCGTGGTCCCCAAAGGGCCCACTATTGATTTTTCCCAACCACATAATCGAGGTTAACCGGAATGAGCGATCAATCTGTGCCCCTCATTGCGGCAAAACATCCGATCAAAACCCAATTAGAGGCTGGTAAAACCTATTTCTGGTGCCGCTGTGGCCGCTCGGCCGCGCAGCCTTTTTGTGACGGATCGCATCGCGGCACCGATATAAAGCCGCTTAAATTCACCGCACAGACCACGCAAAGCGCCGCGCTTTGCCAATGCAAATCAAGCGGTAATGCACCTTTCTGCGATGGCAGTCATCGCATATTAGGCGATCTGAAAATGGGTGATTTCGCGCCTTTGCCCGCAGCCAAAGATGCAATGCCCGAACCGATGGCAACGCCCGAAGAACCAACAGTTGCAAGGATCCACGCGCTTGCGCGCGATGGCCTTGCGCAGCTTGGCCATCACGGCGAAATGGGATCGATGGGCGTGCCCCGCACTGCGCTTCCCAGTTGGGATGATATTCAAATACTGACCGCGCAAATGGCCAAAAAGCCGCTTTTGGATGAGGCTCCCGTTGCCACCTCAACGATCATTGGGCCAAAAGCAGATAAGCCGCTCCAGCTTGATATCCCCTTGTTTATTTCCGACATGAGCTTTGGCGCCCTTTCCGAATAGGCTAAAATTGCATTGTCGCGGGGTGCTGAATTATCCGGCACCGGTATTTGCTCGGGTGAAGGGGGCATGCTGCAAGAAGAGCAAGCTGAAAATACGCGATATTTTTATGAATTGGCTTCGGCCAAATTTGGATGGGACCCAGCGCTTGCTGCGCAGGTGCAGGCGTTCCATTTCAAAGGTGGACAAGGGGCCAAAACCGGCACGGGCGGGCATCTTCCAGGGGAAAAAGTAGAGGGTAAAATCGCCCAAGTGCGCGGTTTGCAGCCGGGTCAAGACGCAATTTCCCCCGCCACATTTCCCGATCTGCGAACGCCGGCAGATTTTCGAAAATTGGCTGATGAAGTGCGCGAACGCTCTGGTGGCATTCCAATCGGGTTCAAGCTATCCGCGAACCATATCGAAGAGGATATCGATTTCGCCTTGGAGGCAAACGCGGATTATATC
>Ga0228646_1000688_pt1 | contig 9374 bp, 9 predicted proteins | sample 58DmetaG_FD_190064 | JGI IMG/M metagenome (GOLD analysis project Ga0228646, IMG submission 190064) | Seawater microbial communities from Monterey Bay, California, United States - 58D | ecosystem: Environmental > Aquatic > Marine > Coastal | place: USA: California | collected 2016-11-04
ATTCAGCGTTGCTAATATCAACGTTGCTGGCTAATTAAGTAAGTCATAACACTTCATTTAAGTGGAGGTCTTTCGAGGCCTCCACTTTTTTTGTATAAATATATGTATGACACAACTAACAGATAATTTTAATATGCTCTCGCCAACTGGTTTTAGAGTAACGATCGAATCTCCTAAGTTTTCAAATCTTGAATATTTTATTACTACGTTCAGTCTTCCAACAGTATCATTAGGAGAGACTGAGGCAGCGTATCGAAACTATCAGGGGTTTGTAGCAGGTGATAAAGTAACATACGATGCAGTTGATTTAACTTTCATGGTCGATGAAGATATGAATAATTACATAGAAGTATTTAATTGGATTCAGTCTAATGCAAAGGATCACCTCTCTGCTAAACACGATATTATACTATCAATATTATCAAGTCACAATAACGTGAATAAACAGATCAAATTTATAAATGCGTTACCAACATCTCTAGGAGGAGTAGAGTTTTCTACACAAGCAACCAGTATTGAATACTTACAAAGCACAGTATCATTTAGATATGATTACTTTGAAATAATTAAATAAATTTACAGTATAAATACCTTTATAATATGATGACACTTGATAATATAATGAAAATGTGGGCTGAAGACGTTAAAATTGATGATCTCAACCTTGATGAAGAAACCGTAAAATCTGCTAAATTGCATTCTAAATACCTTGAGATTTTTTCTTTAGCTAAACTTCAGTTAAAGAAAAATGAAATGGAACTCGATAAAACCCGAAAAGAAAAGTGGCTTTATTATAATGGTAAAATGACAAAGGAGCAGATTGACGAAAGATCATGGAAATATGATCCATTTGATGGCATGTCTAAACCGCTTAAATCCGATATGGATATGTATTATAAGACTGATGAGGATATCATTCGTATAAATGGCAAAATCGAATATCAAAATGCGATTGTAGAAACTCTCGAAGAGATTATGAACAACCTTCGGTGGAGGCACACACACATTAAAAATATTTTAGATTTTAAGAAGTTTACTTCTGGTGTATAATGATTCGTGTAAGAAAGAAGAATGAAGCTCATATAGTTCTGGAATCAGATGATTCTGGAATCCTGCGAGAGCTAAGTGAATATTTTACCTTCTATGTTGAAGGCTATAAATTTATGCCCGCATATCGTAATAAAATGTGGGACGGAAAAGTTAGATTGTTTGATATGCGATCACAGCAACTTCCGTTTGGATTATTAGGTCAAGTAGCAGAATTTGCAAAATCCCGAAATTACGAGCTTATCGTTGATACTGATATAAAGCCAACGCTCAGTGCTACGGATGAAGAGCTCGACAAATTTATTCAAGATCTTCCGCTATGTTCTGGTGGTAACGTAATTCAAGCAAGAGATTACCAAATAGATGCTTTTAAAAAGGCTACTAAGTCCCAACGAGCTATCTTATTATCTCCTACTGGATCTGGCAAATCGCTTATTATTTATATGCTTTCGCGTTATTTTCTATCAAAAGATATGGATAGAAAGGTTCTTATCGTAGTTCCTACTACTTCGCTCGTTGAGCAGATGACGAAAGATTTTAATGATTACTCGACTAATGATCCAGAATTTGATACTGAAGAAGATGTTCATAAGATATACTCTGGAAAAGAGAAATTTGATATTAATGCGAGCGTTGTTATTACTACATGGCAAAGCGCTATAAAATTACCTCTTGATTGGTTCATATCTTATGGCATGATTGTTGGAGATGAAGCTCATACGTTTAAAGCTAAGAGTTTAACCACAATCATGAATCGGTTAAATAAAGCATATTTTAGAATTGGAACAACTGGTACTCTCGATGGTGGTCAAGTAAACGAATTAGTATTAGAAGGAAGCTTTGGCCCCACATACAAGGTGACATCAACAAAGGAATTAATCGATTCAGAAACATTAGCTGATTTAACTATTGAGTCATTAGTGCTTAACTATTCAGACGAGGTTAAAAAGTTAATGGCTAAAGCTAAGTATCAAGACGAAATAAATTTTATTGTCTCAAATGAATCTCGTAACAAATTTATAACAAATCTCACTTTAGATCAGAGCGGTAATACACTTGTGTTATACAACCTTGTAAACAAACACGGGAAGGTCTTATATAAGATGATTAAAGATCGGGCAAAGGATCGAAGTGTATTTTTCGTATCAGGAGAAGTAAACGCAGAAGAAAGAGAACGAATCAGAGAATTGACCGAAAAGGAAACAGGTGCGATTATTGTGGCGTCAGTTGGTACATTCTCGACTGGAATTAATGTGAAAAATCTGCATAATATTATATTTGCAGCACCAACAAAATCTCAAATTAGGGTTCTTCAGTCTATCGGCCGTGGATTACGAAAATCTGATTCTGGACAAGGGACAGTCGTTTATGATTTAGCTGATAACCTTTGTTGGAAGAAGCATAAAAACTATACGCATTCTCATGCTATAAATAGAATTAAGATTTATGCTAAAGAAGGTTTTAATTATAACATACATGAGGTACCAATGAAATGAATAAATATTATGAAGAATTATATGGAGAGAATCTATTTACATATAGGTTGTCTGATGGTACATACCTTATAGCTGAAGAATTGGATGTAGATGAAGATAATGGAGCAATATATGTCGCTAATCCTCTTGAGTTAATAAGAGATAGCACTATGGTTAAACTAAGACCATGGGTTATAGTTGATCAAGATGATATCGTAGAATTGAATTCAACGAATATAATATCTAGAAGTAATTCTAGCGAAGCAGTAATATCATATTATTTAAAATATATTGCTTACGAGAAACTTCTGACTAATATCAGTAATATTGATAAAGACGTATTAAATCAAGATGATAATGATGAACTTGATAATCTAGATTCAATGGATGACTTCTTTGATAAGTTGAATAAATCTTCTGAATGTCGATGGGATTGGAAAGCTAACTGAGGTATTGGTTGGTTGATTATATCAATTATAACACTTTATATGTAATAAGTAAACCTTAAAATTAACTATTTACAAATGTGATTAAATAGAGTATAATATACATTATGAAAAAAGAAGAACCAGCTAAAAAACCAGCTAAGCGCGTACGTCGTGCCAAAGAGCATTATGTCAATAATAAAGAATTTTCCCAAGCAGTCGTCGATTATGTTAATAGCGTTAATGAATCTCGCACAGAAGGAAAAGACGAACCAGTAATTACTGATTATATTGGTAGATGCTTTTTAAAGATAAGTGATGGTCTATCCCACAAACCAAACTTTATCGGATATACATATAGAGAAGAGATGGTGATGGATGCAGTAGAAAATTGTATCAAAGCTATTATGAATTATAACGTTGAGAAAGCAACACGAACTGGATTACCAAATGCGTTTGCATATTTTACTCAGATATCATATTTCGCGTTTCTCAGACGTATCGCTAAAGAAAAGAAACAACAAGACATTAAAGAAAGATATATTGCCTATGCAGGCGTAGATGCATTTGCTGATTTTGATTCAGATATGCCCAAATTAGATTCAGAGAATATCATTAATACTATTCGTTCAAAGAATCAGTCTATTAAAGATAAAGATACTGCTATTAAAGAATTTAAAAAGAAGATTAAGAAGGAAGACAAAGATACACCTGCCCGCGGTGTTGAACTTTTCTTTTAATATATTATGAGTAAAATTGCTATTTTGAATGACACACATTTTGGTGTCAAGAATGGATCGGCTATATTTATGGATTATGCATCAAAATTCTTTGATGAGGTATTTTTTCCATATTGTGTCGAGAATGATATTAAACAAGTTCTGCATCTTGGGGACTTCTTTGATCATCGTAAGTATGTTAATTATAAAGTATTAGAACATGCGTATGAGTGTTTTATTTCTAAGCTATACGAGCATGATATGACAATGGATATTATTCCTGGAAATCATGATGTATATTGGAAAAATACCAATTCTCTTAATTCTCTTCAACAGATTTTAACACAATATAAAGACCGAATCACTATTCATTTAGATCCAGCTGATAAAGAGTTTGATGGACTAAGCATCGGATTTCTACCGTGGATGACACAGGATAACCACGATCAATGCATGGAGTTTATTGCTAAATCCAAATCATCTATACTTGTTTCGCATTTAGAATTACAAGGATTTGAGATGGGTAAAGGATTACCTGTTTCTTCGCATGGACTAAATGCGAGTTTATTTTCTCGATATGAAATGATCTTATCTGGTCACTATCACACAAAGTCCAATAAGAACAATATTCATTATCTTGGAACACAAATGGAATTGACTTGGTCCGATGCTGGTGATCCAAAATATTTCCACACTATCGATACCCAAACTCGTGAATTAGTACCAATAAGAAATAAATATGTACTTTTTCGCAGAATAAGGTATAATGATACAGAAACCGAAACAATAACTAAAAATGATATTAATGGAACATACGTAAAGATCGTAGTTGTTTCAAAAAAAGACCTTTATGAATTCGACAAATTCATTGACCGCATTCAATCATATGAACCCTTTGAAGTTAAAATCGTTGAAACTTTTGATGAATATGTTGGAGAAAATGTTAGTGATGATACCGTATCTACAGTCGACACACCTACACTGCTTAATACCTATGTTGATTCTATAGAAACTGATTTAGAAACCGACAAACTCAAAGGCATGCTTCAGGAATTATTTGTCGAAGCTCAACAAATGGAATCTATATAATGCTAATATTTGAATCTATATCTTATAAGAATTTCCTATCAACAGGAGATACACCAACAGTTATACCATTAAACAAAGATTCGGCAACTCTTGTTGTAGGATCTAATGGTGCTGGAAAATCAACAATGTTGGATGCAATATCATATGCATTGTTTGGTAAACCTCATCGTAATATCAATCGACCTCAATTAGTCAATAGTATTAATAATAAAAAACTACTTGTTGAGGTTCAGTTCACTATTGGACCAAACAAATATCGCGTTGTTCGAGGTATGAAGCCAAACATTTTTGAGATCTATCATAATGATAAGCTTCTTAACCAAGAATCACACAGCCGTGACTATCAAAAGATTCTTGAAACTAATATTCTTAAACTAAATCATAAGTCATTTCACCAAGTTGTTGTTCTTGGATCAGGCAACTTTATACCATTTATGCAGCTTCCATCACACCAACGTAGGAATGTGATTGAGGATCTACTCGATATTGGTATTTTTACAAAGATGAATACGCTCGTTAAGGACAGATGTTCAAAAATAAAGAGTGATATTCTTGATACAGATCAACAAATCAATATCATTAAAGAGCAAATCTCTCTTCAAACAAAGCATATCACCGAGTTAAAGAATATCGATATTCAGCAGTCTACAAAGGCTCTTAAACAAATCGAGTCTATATCTACAGAAATCGATCTTCTCGAAAAGCGAAATAATGAGTTACAGTCTAACTATGATGAGGTTGCTCCTTCTCTTTTAAAGAAAAAGAATGCTGCTATTGATAAACAAAATTCTTTAAATGAGTTTAAAATTCAAATTAATACAAATATCAAAAAGGTTGTAAAAGATGCTAGGTTCTTTGAAGATAACGATTGTTGCCCTACATGTGATCAGACGATTAGTAGTGAAGTAAAGAAGGCTAAAAACCTTGAAGCCCAAACAAAGGCGCAGGAGTTAAACGATGGCTTAAAGGTATTAGAAGACAAAATCAAAAGTGCAAATGCCAAGTTCGATGCTACGAATGAAGCATATATAAAGATACAAGATATTCTATCTGATATTAGATCTAATCAAAATCTAGTTAGCAATTTACACAAACAGATGTCAGGACTTCAAAATCAGAATAACTCAGTTAATAAGCTAACTGATACAAAGGAGGCAGAAGCTGACTTAGATAAGAGAAAGGTTCAATACGAAGAAACACTTCAAAACAAATCATCGCAGTTAGAAACGAGATCATATTATGATGCTATTGGTGAATTGCTCAAAGACACTGGAATCAAGACAAAGATTATTCGCCAATATCTTCCAGTAATGAATAATCTTATTAATAAGTATCTTAACATCTTAGACTTCTTTGTCAAATTCGATTTAGATGAATCATTCAATGAAACAATCAAATCTCGCCATCGCGATGAATTTAGTTATGCTTCCTTCTCTGAAGGAGAAAAATCACGGATTGATTTGGCTCTGCTTTTTGCATGGAGACAAATTGCTCGAATGAAGAACTCTGCTAATACAAACTTACTTATACTTGACGAAACATTCGATTCATCTCTTGATGTGGATGGAGTTGATAATTTGCTTAAGATTTTATATAGCCTTAAGAAAGATACGAATGTCTTTATTATCTCTCATAAGAAGGACGTCCTCGATGGTAAATTTCCAAGTAAAATCGAGTTTGAGAAAGTTAATAACTTTAGTCGAGTAAGTACCAATGGATCAATATAGCCAAGACATTAAGAATAATATAATCGCGATTACTAACTCGCGAAGAAATAGTGACCCCGACCAAATCGATGATGAGCTTTTTCGTCATCATATGGTGAATCATATGTTACCTGAATACGAGACAAAACATAATAAAAAGGTAAAGTATGGATCTTATGAGGAAATTATTAAGCAAATAGAGGTTCCATAATTTTGTGATTATTCTACAACTAAAAATACAAAAGCTCTTAAGTAGATGACGGGTAACAGTTTGTTAATGGTTTACATATTCTAGTTTATATAGTATAATATATCTATATCAGTTAATTAGAATATGGAAAAAATATTAGATCTTCAAAATCAATCATCTCTGGCCAAACTATTGGCTACTGAGAATATTACTGTCACGCACAATAAGTCTTTATCGACTGCTTACTTCGACGTTAAGAATCGAGTACTTGGTCTTCCAGTTTGGAAGGATCAAGGTAAGGTTGTATATGACATGCTTGTAGGCCACGAGGTTTCACATGCGCTGTACACCCCACATGCAGAGTTCGAAAAGTTCCTTGAAGAAGAAGGTCGTTCTCACTTTGATATCCTTAATATTGTTGAAGACATTCGCATCGAGCGTTTGATCAAACTCAAATACGCTGGAATGCCTCGCATTTTCAATGGAGCTTACAAGAAATTGGTCGAAGGTGACTTCTTCAAAGTCGAAGGTAAGAACATTGAAGAATTAAACTTTCTCGATCGTCTTAACCTTAAAGCAAAAATTGGACCTCACGCTGACATTTCTCTGTCTGACGAAGAGCTTGCAATTTACAACAAGTGCCTAAAGGCTGAAACATTCGAAGATGTTGTTGAACTTTACCACGAGATCAAAGAATTTATTGCTGAAGAAGCCAACAAGAAAAAAGAAGAAGAGTCAAACGAATCTCCTTCTGACAATCAAGAAGGTGACGAAGGTGTTAGTGAATCTGCTGATGGTGACGAAGCTGATAGTAACGAAGAAGAAGGTAACACACCTTCTAACGGTGGCGAAAGCGAAGATGATTCTGACGATGGCGAAGAAGCCGAAGGCGAATCTGCTGAAGATACTGAAGACGGCAACGAAGCTTCGTCCGAAGACATCAAATCAGATGATGACGAAGAGTCGAATGGAGAAGCAACTTACACTAATGGTGCTGGTGCCGCAAATGACGCTGCTGAAGATTCCACCGAAGAGTACAAGTCTGAAACTCTCGAAGCTTTTGAAAACAACATTCAAGAAGAAACTACTCGTGATAGTAGTCGCATTGATATTGCTATGATGCCGCTCAAAAGCGCTATTGATAAGTGTGTTATTCCTTATCGCAAAGTTTTAGATGCACGTCCAAAAATCGAGGATTTATTTAGCAGTGGTATTTATTCAAAATGTGCAGATCACAACGATCGTTATGTCAAACTAAAGAAGCTTGTAAACAAAAGAGCTTCTGTACTTGCTCGCGAGTTCGAACGTCGTAAAGCATCATACCAATACTCACGAGCTCAAGAGTCTCGCAATGGTACGATCGACGTGAATAACTTGCACAAGTACAAGTACGATGATCAAATCTTCAGCACCACAATGCGTTTGGCTGATGCTAAGAGTCATGGCATGATTTTCTTTATTGACTACTCAGGTTCAATGAGTTATGTACTTAAAGATGTGTTAGAGCATACTCTTAATCTAATTCAGTTTTGCAAAAAGGTTGGAATTCCATTTCAAGTCTATTCATTCACTTCACTTCATACTCAAAACAGTCTTGGGCAAAACGAAAACGAGTTCGATATGTCAAACGTTGTTATCGCTGAATTGTTCTCAAGTGACATGAAAAAGGCAGAATACGAGCAAGCGTTCAAGACAGTTGCATATCAAATCCTTTTTTCTGGTAGCCGCTTCAATGATCAATTTACTTCAAAGTACGAACAACTTGGTGGCACACCTCTTGATCACACCTTAATCGCTGCTCACACACTTGTTAAGAACTTCAACAGAAAGCATGCAGTTCAAAAAACCAATGTGGTTATACTTAGCGATGGCGATTCACATCACTGCTGGCCACAAAGTAGCAAATATACGGCGAGGAAGCTTGTCTTCAGTGTCAACAGAAAGCAATACGAAACCAATCGCTATGGTGCTACTGGTCAACTTACCGAAATTCTTAAGAAAGCTACTGGAGCAACTCTCATTGGTTTCTTCCTTCCAAGTGGAAAACCAGCGATAAGAAACAAAGTTCGCGAGATGGGTGGATACGATGCTCTCAAGCAAAATATGAAAAAGTACAGTAAGGATGGTTTCTTCCATTCGACCGATTGCAAAGGTTATGATTCATACTTCTTGCTTCCTGACAATATCAAAATCGATGAAAGCGAGTTTCGCTTTGATAAGACCGCAGTAGCGAATGATCGCCTCGCTCAGAACCAACTTGCTAAATCATTCGCAAAGCACAATGTTAAGAATCGCCAAAACCGCATCATTCTCACCAAGTTCGCCGAAATGGTTGCTTAACATTTTTTAAATTTTGGACCTTATTATATACAAAGTGCATAAACCATTGCCTATCAGATATATAAAAAGGTATACAAATACCTCAGATATGGTATAATATATCTATAACAGTTAATTAGTATAAATTATGAATAAAGACAAATCCCTCACAGAAGCCCTCAAATCTCGCGGGCAATTTAGTTACCGCAATCAAGAGATTCTCGAGATTGCACGCGGTCTTGGAATTGACCACAACGATGCCTACAAGGTTATTCGTAAAATGTATAAACTCTCTCGCGGTGTTTATACTCTTGATGCACCTTCTGCTCCAACACCTGCAGCAGAACCTACTCCTTCGACAGCAATCGCAAACCACGTCGAACTTCGCGGTGTTGCTTCTGTCG
>Ga0228646_1000710_pt1 | contig 9167 bp, 6 predicted proteins | sample 58DmetaG_FD_190064 | JGI IMG/M metagenome (GOLD analysis project Ga0228646, IMG submission 190064) | Seawater microbial communities from Monterey Bay, California, United States - 58D | ecosystem: Environmental > Aquatic > Marine > Coastal | place: USA: California | collected 2016-11-04
AAAAATTTTAAAACTAACGGAAAATTTTACAACCCCTTTAGATATCTTATTTTTTGGACTATCAATATTGTCAATATGTCTCGGATATTATTTAATTAATAGAAAATAAAAGAGTCGCAAGAAATATTGAATTCAAAAGCTGTTAATATTGTTTGGTTAAAAAGGGACCTTCGTTCACAAGAGTACAAGTTTTAAAAAGAAAAACCCTAATCACTTGTTTATAAAGCAGTTAGGGTTTAACTAAGCGGAGAAAGAGGGATTCGAACCCCCGGAGGTGTGACCCTCAACAGTTTTCAAGACTGCCGCATTCGACCACTCTGCCATTTCTCCAATGGAATGCAAATATAACTTCCTTTTTATTTAGTACAAATTTTTATTTAATTATTATATAGATTCCTTTTTGTTACATTTGAAATATGTTTGAATTTGATTTGTTTTCATGGCATTATCCTCTGTTAATTCTTGCTGGATTTATTGCTGGGTTTATAAACACAATGGCAGGAGGAGGCTCTTTATTAACTCTTCCTTTACTTATTTTCATGGGATTACCATCTGCAGTTGCAAATGGAACTAATCGAATAGCGATATTTATGTCCGCCTTTTCAGCTACAGCTGGATTTAAAAGCAAAGGAGTTTCTAACTATCCTTTTAATGCTTATTTAGGCTTTGCAGGTCTTTTAGGCGCATTAATAGGAGCACAGATAGCAATTGATATTGAAGGTGATCTTTTTAACAAGATTCTTGCCGTTATAATGATTGTAGTAGTTTTGTTAATAGTTTTTAAACCTGATATTGATTACAAAAACCTTTCAGAAAGACTTACTGGTAAATATCTCTTTATATCAATGATTGCATTCTTTTTTATTGGTATTTATGGAGGTTTTATTAATGCAGGAATTGGATTTGTTATAATGTTGTTTCTTCATTATTATAATAGATTAGACTTGGTAAAAGTTAATGCGACTAAAGTTGTTATTGTTTTAATTTATACAACTGGTGCTATTGTAACTTTTGCTTTGGCTGATAAAATTAATTGGGTTTATGGATTGTTTTTAGCTTCAGGAAATTTTCTTGGTGGATGGACATCAAGTAGATGGTCAGTTAAAAAGGGTGAAAAAACCATTAAATTTTTCCTTTTAATTATGGTGCTATTAATGTCTGTTAAATTATGGTTCTTTAGTAATTAATATATTCAACAATTTCTAATCCATAACCTGTCATTCCAACTCTTTTTATCTGAGTACTATTTGTTAACAATCTTATTTTATGAATTTTAAGATCGTGAAGTATTTGAGCTCCAATCCCAAAGTCCTTTTCGTCCATTACAACAGGTGGTGTTTTGTATTCTCCTTTAGATTGTAGTTTCTTTATTTCGTTAAGTCTAAATAAAACATTTACTGGGTTAGGAGGTTGGTTAATAAAGACTATGACGCCTTTCTCTTCTTCATTTATTTTATTAAAAATACCATCAAGTTTATTTTTTGATTTGGACGTAAGAGTTGTTAGCAAATCATTGTTTGTGATCGATGAGTTTATTCTAACTAAAACTGGCTCATTTTCTTTCCATTCTCCTTTTGATAATACTAAATGTATTTGATTGTTATTTGTTTGTTGAAATGCTGATAAATTGTAATCTCCAAACTTTGTATTAAAAATAAAAGATTCTTTTTTAGTAATTAAACTATCATGTTTCATTCTATATGCAACTAGATCCTCAATTGATACAATTTTCAAATCTAATTTCTTAGCTACTTTAATTAGTTCAGGAACTCTAGCCATAGATCCATCATCTGACATTATTTCACATATAACACCTGCGGGTGAACAACCTGCTAGTCTTGCAAAGTCAATAGCTGCCTCTGTATGCCCAGTTCTTCTTAATACACCACCTTCTTTTGCAATTAACGGAAAAATGTGACCAGGACGCGCTAAATCATCTGGTTTTGTATTGTTGTTTACAATTGCCTTTATAGTTTTTGATCTATCTGAAGCAGATATACCAGAAGTTACCCCAGAACCTTTTAAATCTACAGAAACTGTAAATGCCGTATCCATGGGATCAGTATTATTGGTAACCATTGGATATAAATTTAACTTTCTTGATCTTTTTTCTGTTATCGGAGTACATATTAGCCCTCTAGCATGTTTAGCCATGAAATTTATCGACTCAGGCGTAACTAGATCAGCAGCACAAATAAAGTCTCCCTCGTTTTCTCTATTTTCGTCGTCAACAACGATAATAATTTTCCCTTTCTTAACATCTTCAATTGCATCTGAAATTTTATCTAAAATTACTTTACTCATATTTATTTTTTTAATCGAAATTTTATAGAACTAATTTTTTTCAAAAATAGTCTAAAAGGATATGATATTTTATCAAAATTAAATATAGATTTATCAGAACTAGCTCTGTAAATTAAATATAATCCTAGTGGTAACATTATTGCATTAGGAATTATACTACCAATTAGTGCGTCTATACTTCCATCTTCTGCTGCATTTCTGCTGAAAGTTCCTATAAAGTGATAGCTAAGAAATAATATTAATGAAACTACCATTGGAAGTCCGATACCACCTTTTCTAATTATCGCTCCAAGTGGTGCGCCAACGAAAAATAGAATCAAAGAAGCAAACCCTAAAGCATACTTATCATATAAATTAGATTTATGAAGATTAACTATTTTTTCTTTAATAAAAAAATTGTCCTTTTGGTTTAATAAAACTTGAACATGACTGTTTGTTAAATTTAAAGATTCGTTTAATACGTCTAATTGTTTATTCCTTGGGAAATCTTTTAAATGCGAATTGTAGTTTGTGTATAAAACCGAATCTTTAAAACTGTTATCAGTTCTAACGTTTCTTCCAAAATTTGAGATTCCAGTTCTAGCATAAAAATTTTTTGCAAAATTGTTATATCTAAAAACTAAGTTTTTTGATAAGGAATCAATACTGAAATTTAACTGAGAAATATTTTGCATTCTGTAAGTATTACTGAACTTTTCATCATCAAAATCAACTTTGTTGAATTCTCTCAAATCTATGTTCATTACATGCTTTTCAAAAGAAACTAGGGTATGGGGTGAAACTTGTTTGTTGTTTGGACTTCTACTTTCTATTTCCTCATATCTTTTCCCGTTATTTAAAACTAACTGTAAAATTTCACTTGAATCTTGACTTCTAAGTTCCCCAGATTCAGCTTTAATAACTAAGGTGTTTCTAGAATTAAAATTATTTTGGTGTATAATTATATCCTCGAGAAGATTATTGTCTGGACCGTATTTTCTTTCAACTTTAATATTCATGTTGTTTATATCACTGAAAACACCCTCAGTAATGGCCAAAGCTGGTTTTAATTTAGCAAGATTTTTTCTAAGATTATAAGATTTGAATTCTGCATAGGGAATAAGGCTATTTGCTATAAAAAACATTCCAATACATAGAATAATATTAACAACTAGAAGACTTCTCATTGATCTAAAAAGTGATATTCCAGAGGATTTTATAGCAGCCAACTCATATTGTTCAGATAAATTTCCAAAAGTCATTATAGATGCTAGTAAGACTGTCAATGGAATAACTAGCGGCAGTAGTTTAGGTGAGTAGAATAAAAGAAATTTAAATATTATTTCAAAATCAACTTCTTTTCCAGCTAAGTCGTCAATAAATACCCATATTATTTGAATAATAAAGATAAACATCAATATAAAAAAGAAGCTAAAAAATATCTTTAGATAAGATGTTAATATATAACGATCTATTATCTTCATTTTATAATTTTTCTATGTAATAATCTTTATAATTATTTTCATTAAAAATAAAAATATCTTTTTCTAAAACAGGGTCAAAAACAATTGAATCTACACTAAGTATTGTTTTTGTTTTATTTTTCCCGATTTCAATAAGTTTAGAAATATTATCATTTGAAATATTAATTCCAAGAAGTAAATAATCTATATCTGAATTTGAATTGCTTGGGATTAGCTTAACAAATTGGATTTTACTTTTATAATCTGACTGAAGTTTGTCCCACAAAATTAAGTAGCCTTTTCTATAAAAATTTAACAACTTCGACGGTTTTATGGTTTGTTCTTCTTCTTCTTCAATACTAGAAATTATAACTTCTTCATTTTCTGGAACAATGGAGTAGATATTATTAGAATCACATATTTGAGTAATTCCCATAAAATTTAATAAATAATTGTCTCCCTGAATAGTCACAGTTCCGTCTACGTCTTGGTTTATTCCTTCTAGTTTATTTTCTAAAGTATACTTAAAATCGATTTTATAACTTTTTGCTAAATCAATTTTATTTGAAACTTTAGCTAATAATTTTTCTGCTCTGGGATCATTTTGAGCATTTATGCTTAAACTAAATATTATTATTGTAAATAAAATGTTTTTCATTATTAATTTTTTTCACTCTCTAATAGAGTATTTAGTGAAGCTAAATCTAAAACTAAAACCTCTCTAGCTTTACTTCCTTCAAACGCACCAACTATCCCCGCAGCTTCTAGTTGGTCAATAATTCTACCCGCTCTGTTATAGCCTAGTTTCATTTTACGTTGCAATAATGATGCTGAACCTTGTTGAGCGATTACTATAATTTCAGCAGCTTCTCTAAATAAAACATCTCTATCCTCAATGTTATTATCTAAAGAACTTGAACTTTCTTCACCAATATATTCTGGTAACTCATAAGCTGTAGCGTATGCTTTTTGAGAACCTATGAAATCTGTAATTTTATTTATTTCAGGTGTGTCAACAAAAGCACATTGTATTCTTACTAATTCATTTCCTTGTGTATAAAGCATATCACCTTTTCCTATTAACTGATCGGCACCACCACTATCTAATATAGTTCTGGAATCGATTTTTGACGTGACTCTAAATGCAATTCTTGCAGGAAAATTAGCTTTAATGATTCCAGTTATAACATTTACAGAGGGTCTTTGAGTAGCGATTATTAAGTGAATTCCTACAGCTCTAGCTAATTGAGCTAACCTTGCAATAGGAGTTTCAACTTCTTTTCCTGCTGTCATAATTAGATCCGCAAATTCATCGATAATTAAAACTATATAGGGAAGAAAAACATTTCCAGAATCTGGATTTAATTTCCTTTGTTTAAATTTAGTATTGTATTCTTTTATGTTTCTACAAAGAGCATTTTTTAACATTTCATACCTGTTATCCATCTCGATACATAATGAATTTAAGGTTTTAATTACAGCCTTGTTATCAGTAATAATAGCTTCATCCGTATCGGGAAGCTTTGCTAAATAGTGTCTTTCAATCTTATTAAATAAAGTTAATTCAACTTTTTTTGGATCAACTAAAACAAATTTTACTTCAGAGGGATGTTTTTTATAAAGAAGTGATGTTAAGACTGCGTTAAGTCCAACTGATTTTCCCTGACCTGTAGCACCTGCCATTAGCAAGTGCGGCATTTTGGCTAGATCGACAACATAAGTTTCATTACTTATGTTTTTTCCTAATGCGATTGGAAGTTCCATTTCAGCTTCTTGATAATTTTTTGAGGCTAATACTGATTTCATTGAAACAATAGTTGAATTTTTATTTGGAACCTCTATTCCAATTGTTCCTTTTCCAGGGATAGGCGCTATAATTCTAATTCCTAAAGCAGCTAGTGATAAGGCTATGTCGTCTTCTAAATTTTTAATTTTTGATATTCTAATTCCTGCTTCTGGAATGATTTCATAAAGAGTTACAGTTGGTCCAATTGTAGCTTTTATTTGATCAATACCAATTTTATAATTCTTAAGAGTTTCAATTATTTTTTCTTTATTCTCTTCTAACTCTTCTTCATTTATAGTAATAACTCCTCCATTATCATATTCGTTTAATAATTCTATTGATGGAGTTTTGTAGTTTTTTAATTCTAAGGTGTGGTCATATTCACCAAATTTCTTTACTAATCCTTTAGCGATAGCATCTTCATCAAGTATTTCTTCTTTTTCATTATTTTCGATTTCAATTTTGATTTCACTTTCGCTATTTTCACTTGGCTTAAAATTAGGTTTATCTTTGTATGATGAAAAATTTGCAATTGTAGGTTTTAGATCTTCACTTTTTATATTAAATTTTGATTCAGTTCTTTCTTTATTTAATTTATTTGAGAGATCAACTTGGATTGGATTAATTTGATTTTCATCAATTAATTCACTTTTTACTTTAGGGTACATTTTTTTAAAAAAATCAACAACTTTTTCTGGGGTTACTTTCAATCTAACAACAAGGTAAGTTAGTAATCCAAAAATCAGTATTGAAACTATTCCGATTTCTCCAATATAAATTTTTAAAAACTCATTTACTTCAAATCCAATACTGCCTGAATAAATATAATTTGAAGAATAATACCCAAAAAACAATGAAATCCAAATCATTATTAATATACCCCAAAACCATCTATTATAAAGTTTTGCTAAATCTGCATTTACAAATAAAGTTATTCCAGATATAAATAATAAAATTGGTAAAATAAAAGAAGAAACACCAAACATTAAATAAATCAAAAAATGACTTATCAAAGCACCAAATTTGCTAGCGATATTGACTGAATCTACATCTTTATCAAAGAATTGAATTAGTTCTGACTGATCAGATCTCCATGTTCCAAAATAAGAGATTAAAGAAGAAAAAATAATAATTGAAAATAGCACTAAAAAAACTCCAAACATGATTTGTTGAGTTCTTGATAATGAAAAATATCCTTTTAACTTACTTTTAGTTTTAGACATAAGAAGTGTTTAACAAAAGTAAATATTTATAATTAATAATATTAAGCTTTCTTAATTTCAAGTTTTTTGATTTTATAATTTAACCCTGCAACTATTAACGTCATAAAGAAACTTAACCAATTAAATATAGCGTAAAAGAAGTAATCTATTACACTAACGCCTAAAACTCCAGACTGATATGCTCCACAGCTATTCCATGGTATTAACACAGATGTTACTGTTCCAGTATCTTCCAATGTTCTGCTCAAGTTTTCTGGTGCTAAATTTTTCTCTTTAAATGCTTTTTCATACATTTTTCCAGGTATTACAATAGCTAAATATTGATCTGATGTTGTCAAGTTAATAGCTAAACAGCTTCCTGCCGTACTTGCAAATAAAGAAAAAGTTGATTTGCCTAAGTTTAGTAATGATGTAGTTATTGTTTTTAAAGCACCAATTGATTCCATAACCCCTCCAAAAACCATTGCACTAATTACTAACCATATAGTGTTCATCATTCCAAACATACCTCCACTTTTAAATAGATCATTTAATTCAGAATTACCAGATTCAATATTTGTATCTATTGTTATTGAATTAATAATTGCACTGTAGGCACCATCAAATGTTAATGAACTAGAATTAGATAATTGAGTTAAAATATCTTGTTGAAAAATAATAGCGAATATTGCGCCTAAAATTGTTCCAGTAAATAGAGCAATAATTGGGGGTGTTTTTTTTATAATTAAAATAATTACTATTAATGGAACAATAAAAATTAGAGGAGTTATATTAAAAGTTTGATTAATTGCTTCAAGTAAAACAGTATTGTCTGTCGTTCCAGAGGAAACCATATAAAAGTTTAAAATAACAAATATTATTAGGCTAATTGTTATTGTCGGAATTGTAGTTATTGTTAAATATTTAATGTGAGTAAATAAATCTGAACCAGAAATTGCAGGGGCAAGATTTGTTGTATCACTCAACGGAGATAATTTATCTCCAAAATAAGCACCCGAAATAATTGCGCCAGCTGACATTTCTACAGGAACTCCTATTGCCTTAGAAATACAAATTAATGCTATTCCAACAGTAGCAGATGTTGTCCAACTACTTCCAGTCGCGATTGAAATAATTGCACAGATGATCAAACATGCAGGAAGAAAAATTGATGGATGAAGTATATTTAATCCATAATATATCATTGAGGGTATAATCCCACTTATTAACCATGTCCCAGATAATGCACCAACAAAAAGTAAAATGACTATTGCACCAGTTACAGATTTTAAATTTTCAGCAACTTGACTCATCATATTACTAAACTTAAATCCTTTAAAAATACCTAATCCAATTCCAGCTGCAGCTCCAAGAAGAAGTATAAATTGATTTGAACCTCCCATGGCATCATCTCCATATACATAAACATTAAACGTTAAAAATATTATAAGAAGAACTATTGGAAATAACGACTCATTTAATGATAAATTAATTTTTTTCTGATTTTTTTCACCTGCTTTTGTCATCTAGCTAATATATAATTTAGTTCAATTAAAAGGTAATTGATTTATGAAATAAATTAAAACATTTGTATTTTTGAAAAAAAGAAAAAATGGAGCATTTTGATGTTGTTGTAATTGGTTCAGGACCCGGAGGATATGTTTGTGCTATAAGATGCGCGCAATTGGGTATGAAAACAGCTATTGTTGAAAAATATAATACATTAGGTGGTACCTGTCTAAACGTTGGATGTATTCCATCTAAATCATTATTAGATTCTTCTCACCATTATCATGAAGCTTTGCATAATTTTTCAACCCACGGTATTGAAATTGAGGGTTCAATTAAAGTGGATTTAAATAAAATGATTTCTAGAAAAAACCAGGTTGTAGAACAAACAACCAAAGGAATTGAATATTTAATGTCTAAAAACAAAATTAATGTTTTTAATGGCATTGGTTCTTTTGAAAATAATCAAGTCATTAATATTGATGGTACTGCTAAAATTAAATTTAGTAATGCTATTATAGCTACTGGATCTAAACCAATTTCATTACCATTTGCAAAGATTGATAAGAAAAGAATTATCTCATCAACTGAAGCTTTAAAACTAAAAGAAATACCAAAAAAATTAATTGTTATTGGTGGAGGTGTTATAGGGCTAGAACTGGGTCAGGTTTACAGTAGATTAGGATCAGAAGTTTCCGTCATTGAGTATTCTGACAAAATTACTCCTTTTATGGATGGTGCTGTTTCTAAAGAATTATTAAGAATATTTAAGAAGCAAAAAATAAAATTTTATTTATCCCACAAAGTTACTTCAGTAATTTCTAAAAACAACTCTATAATTGTAACTGCCGAAGATTCAAACGGATTAAATGTTAATTTTGATGGAGATTATTGCCTTGTTTCAGTTGGTAGAAAACCATACAA
>Ga0228646_1000717_pt1 | contig 9132 bp, 9 predicted proteins | sample 58DmetaG_FD_190064 | JGI IMG/M metagenome (GOLD analysis project Ga0228646, IMG submission 190064) | Seawater microbial communities from Monterey Bay, California, United States - 58D | ecosystem: Environmental > Aquatic > Marine > Coastal | place: USA: California | collected 2016-11-04
AAAAGCCCCATTTGATATGTGGGAGCCCAAAAGAAAAGGAGGCGTTAAACTTTATGCCAAGAGAGTTTTTATTATGGAAGGCAATGAGGAGCTGCTTCCACAATATCTTCGATTCATTAAGGGCGTAATAGATACTGCAGATCTTTCACTAAATGTTTCAAGGGAGATTCTTCAAGGTAGCAAAGTTGTCGACACAATCAAAAAGGCGTCCGTAAAAAGAATCCTCTCAGAACTTGAAAAGATGTCCAAAAACAAGCCTGAAGATTATGCAACTTTCTGGAATGAATTTGGAATGGTCATTAAAGAGGGTGTTGTAGAAGACTTTGCCAACAAAGAGAAAATCTCAAACCTACTAAGATTTTCATCTACTGCATCTGATTCTTCAGACCAAACAGTCTCTCTTAAAGACTACGTTGGCCGAATGAACAAAGATCAAAAAAATATATATTATGTCACTGCCGATAACTATGATGCAGCAAAAGGATCGCCGCATCTTGAAATTTTCAAACAAAAAGATATCGAAGTTTTGCTCCTCTCAGATAGAGTTGATGAATGGCTAGTTGCTAACTTTGGAGAATTTGAAGAGTTCTCCTTAAAGTCTATCGCCAAGGGAGACTTGGATGATCTTGATTCAAAAGAGGATAAGAAAAAGAAAGAAAAAACGGTTAAAGACTATGAAAAAGTAATCTCTAAGGCACAAGAAATACTTGATAATCAGGTCAAAGAAGTTAAAGTTTCAAGTCGTTTAAGTGAGTCACCTTCTTGTCTAGTTGCTGACGAAAATGAGTTAGGTGGCAATATGGAGAGGATTATGAAGTCACTTGGACAGGACGTCCCTGAGACAAAGCCAATTCTTGAGATTAACCCTACTCATCCGCTTGTTATGAAACTCAAAACGAAGGTCGATGATGATATTGTAAAAGTATTATTTGATCAGGCCGTACTGAGTGAGGGTGGTCAAATTAAGGAGCCCGCAGAGTTCGTTAAAAGAATGAATAAGTTAATGCTGGGTTAAAAGGCAACAACTCATCAAAAAAAGCCCGTTTTTCGGGCTTTTTTTATTTATGGCTTGTAAGGGTTGATCTTGTTGAGAATTCCTCGTAATATGGCAATCTCTTCTTTTTCAGGAATACTTCTTCCAAAAAGCCTTCTAAGGCGTCTCATAAGTAGGCTTTTAGGTTTTTTAGAATCAAAATAGCTAATATGTTCAAGGACTTGCTCTAGATGTTTGTAAAACCCATTTAGGTCATCAAATCCCGCAATGTCTTTTGGGGAGTTATCAAATTTTCCTTCTGAATTAGCAACAAAGTTCTGATAGGCAAATACCTGAATCGCAGAAGCAACATTTAAAGAAAAGTATTCAGGGTTTCCAGGGATGGTCATTAAGATTGAACATAAGTCTAGCTCTTCATTGGTTAAGCCAGAGTTCTCGGTTCCAAAGACTATTGCCACTTCACTATCTTTTGAAACAAGTGTCGATTGAATTTCATTGCACGTTTCAATAACATCTAACTGCCTCCACTTGATGTTACGCTGCCTAGCGCTAGCTCCAATCACTAGACTAACCCCTACCAAGGCCTCCTCAAGAGTTGAGCAGATTGTGGCGTTTGATAACACATCATCGGCTCCACTTGCCCTTGCAGTTGCCACCGCAGAGGGGAAGTTTGATGGTGATACAAGATAGAGCTCACTAAGCATCATATTTTTCATTGCTCTAGCTGCAGCCCCAATGTTGCCTGGCTCGGTAGTATTCACCATGACAATCCTTACTTTATTAAAATTCGTCAAGGTATAATTCATTTCTTTATTTGTTTGGCTCATTTAAGATGCATCCTACCGTTAATATTGCAGTTAGAGCTGCCAGAGCAGCTGGTGATATTATTTTAAGGTATCACAATCAAGTCGATTTATTAACTATAGAAAATAAATCTGAAAATGACTTCGTATCTGAGGTTGACAAGACTGCTGAAAGTGCGATTATTAAAGAAATCAAGAAGGCTTTTCCTCAGCACTCTATCCTAGGAGAAGAGAGTGGAAAAATGATTGGCGATAATGACTATCAATGGATCATTGATCCGCTGGATGGCACCACCAATTATCTTCATGGCTTTCCTCAGTACGCTGTATCGATTGCACTTGTTGAGAAAGGAATTACTTCTCATGCTGTAATCTATGACCCTTTTAAAGAAGAACTCTTTACTGCATCAAAAGGTGAAGGTGCTTATCTAAACAATGAAAGGATTCGCGTAACCTCAACCAACGGTCTTAAGGATACACTTATTGGAACAGGCTTCCCTTTCAAGCATCCGCAACACCTCGACTGCTATATAGAAACTTTTAGAGCAATACACCCGCACGTTTCTGGAATCAGAAGGGCTGGTGCTGCCGCATTAGACCTTGCTTATCTAGCAGCAGGAAGATTAGATGGCTTCTGGGAAATTGGACTTAACTCATGGGATATGGCTGCAGGAGCTCTTATGGTCAAAGAGGCTGGAGGTTTTATAGGTGATTTTTCTGGAAGAGATAAGTACATGGAAACGGGAAACGTTGTTGCAGGTAACTCCGATGTTTATAAACAAATTCTAAAGAAAATCCATCCACACTTAACCCAAGACCTTCAGAGATAAATTAATCTGAAATGGTCAGCTGCTCTCCATTAATCTTTGGACTAGAGCTTGACAATAAATAAGCAATTGCTTGGCTTTTCTCTTCTGGCAGGGGAACCTTTGATGAGTCTTCAGCAGGATAAGCCGCCCTTCTCATCTCAGTTCTCATCTTTCCAGGGTTAACTGTATTGACACTAATTGTAGTTTTTTCAAGCTCCTCAGAAAGCGTTTTCGCAAGACTCTCAATTCCAAACTTACTAACGCTGTATGCTCCCCAGTATGCCCTAGCCTCTCTGCCAACAGTTGAGGACATAAAAATAACTCTGGCATCATCCGATTTTAAAAGGGCAGGAACAAGAAATTGAGTTAGCATAAAGGGAGCGCTAAGATTGATTTGCAATGTGGAATACCACAGCTTTATATCGTACTGCTCAATTGGCATTTGAGTGCCAAGAATGGAAGCATTATGGACCAAGCCATCTAGCTTTCCAAATTGATTGAGTAGGTTGTCTTGAAGTTCCTGATAGTTTTCTGGAGTTGCGCCTTCTAAATCCAAAGGATAGAGAATCGGTTCAGTCAGTCCAGCATCCACTACAGCGTCATAGGCATACTCCAGCGAACCAAGGTCTCTACCTAGCATAATGACTGTAGCGCCAGCTCTTGCTAGATCCATTGTAATTGCTAATCCGAAACCCCTATTTGCTCCAGTAACAAGAACAACCTTATCTTTAAACTCCTCTTTCTTAATAGCATGTGCTCTATCAATTATCATTCACTAATTTCCTTATTCGACTTGACTCCAAGCGCTTTAAGCCTCTCAGCTCTGCTTATCAAGTTACCTTTTCCAGTAGATAGTTTATTTCGAGCACTTGTAAAACCCTCTTTAGTTTTTTCAAGTTGATTCTCAATCTTATCTAGATCCTCTACAAATAAAGCAAGCTTGTCATACATTCCTGCTGCTTGCCTGGCAATCTCATCCGCATTTTTATTTTGTTTATCGGTTTGCCACATAAAGTTAACAGTTTTCAAACTCATGCTCAGCATTGACGGGGAAACCAGCATTATATTTTTCTTGAGGGCATCATCAAACAAACTATGCTTATGCTGAAGAGCAAGTAATAGAGCTCCTTCGATTGGAATAAAGACAAAAATGAAGTCCAGACTTCTAACTCCCTCAAGATTTTCATACTCCTTAATACTTATATTTTTAATCTGATTCTCGATTGAGGTTATGTGCTTCTTAAGGGCTAACTCATTAGTTTGATCGGCTACATAATCTACATAATCTTTTAAAGACACTTTTGAGTCGATAACAACGTCCTTACCCTCCGGCAAATGGAGAATGACATCGGGCTTGAATTTTTCACCCATCTCATTTTTGTATTGCTTTTGAAGATCAAACTCAACACCCTCCTGAAAGCCATAGCTTGAAAGCAGAGAGCTCAGTATTTCCTCACCCCAGTCCCCTTGAATTTTATTATCATAGGTGAGCGCTTCAGTTAAATTCTTTGCTGACTGCTGAGTCTCTATATTCGCTTCATGTAGCGATTTAATCTGCTCTTTGAGAGTTGTTCTCTCCTCAACCTGCTCCTTGGTAATTGTTTCAATTCTCTCCCTAAAGCTTTTGAGCTGAGTCTGAAGAGGAGTCAATAAATCAGAGTTATCTACCTTTAGTTTATCTCGATCGTTTTTTAATATATCTGATGCAATCGTTTTAAATTCATTGTTAACCTGGTTCTTTAGATGATCAACAAGCTGAATTTTTTCAGCATAATTCTTGTCTTGTTCCTCTAGCTTTGTTTCAAGCTGAATATTTTTTTGAGATAGCTTAAAAAGCCTCTTATTAAGAATATAAAAGCTTATTGCTGCACCAACTAAAAGCGAAATAATGCCTATTAGAATATTCATTCAGCGCTTAAATGTTGGAAAATAGACAATTGTTTTGATGCATTCATAAAATAGACTTACCAGTGTTCACTAAAGTTAGTAAAATTTTAATTAAATTATAACGCTTAGACTTCTATAAGCCATGTTACTTTTAAGATCACTATTGTACTTTGTTGGTTCAATTATTAGTTTAGTTTTGATCTCTTTTGTTGGCTTATTTCTAATTTTTACTGGCTACCCTACTCGTCAAAAATTTCTCTCGAAGTGGGCAATTTTTTGTATTTGGTGGCTTAAAGTAACTCTCAATATTACTACCGAGGTTATTGGCAGAGAAAACGTATTAAAAGAACCGTGTATTATTATTTCAAATCATCAATCTACATGGGAGACGCTTGCCTTTCAAACTATATTCCCAGCACACACTTGGGTATTAAAGCGAGAGTTATTATGGCTACCTGTTTTTGGCTGGAGTTTAGCTCTACTGAACCCAATTATTATTAATCGAGGTGATAAATTAAATGCGATTAAAAAGGTTATCAGGCAAGGCGCAGATAGATTAAAGAGAGGAATATCAATTGTTATTTATCCTGAGGGGACAAGACAGCCATACAATCAGTTGGGTGTATATCAAAATGGGGGGAGCGCCATAGCAAAAAAGACTGGTTGCAGTATTGTGCCTGTTTATCATAACGCGGGTAAACTATGGGCTAAGGGTGCATTTATTAAAAAATCTGGGGCTATCACCTTGGTGATCGGTAAGGCAATCTCTCCTTCTAATTTAAAACCTTCAGAGCTTACTGAACAAATTAGGCAGTGGACCTTAGAGCAAGAAAGCAAATTTAATTAAATAGTTAAGAATATGTCTGAATTGAACTACAATCTTTTTCACCTAAGAACTGCAGAAAATATTAAGGTTGAACTAATAAAACTTAGAGAATCCCTTCTAAAAGGTGGGCAAAATAATGCAGAAATTCACTCTGACGTTTCATCAATTGACTCTCTATTATCAGATAATATCTTAGACTTTAAAGATCTTAATCCAAATAATAATCAGCTAAAAACTCGTAAGTATTGGCATGACTTCTTGACTGAAACTTCACATCTAAGTTTTAATGAATGTCTTTTAATCCTATTAGGAGTGAGTCCAAAACTTTCAAACATTATTGAACCAACGCTTTACAAAACTAAACTTAATGAAATAAAAAAACTTCAGGACAAACAACTAAGCTTAATTTTCTTTCAAAGAGTTGAAAACCATCTTTTAAGGGAAAGATTTAGGAGCGATAAAATCAATACAGATGACTTTATTAAATGGGCACTAGACTACAAATATCTTAGAAAAATTGAGAATGAGAGTCCTTAATCGCCTATTTTTTTAGAGTTAAAGATTTGACAAAAGAGTTCAGAGGTTTTTTGAGTATCGTATAGCGCTGAATGAGCCTCATTGTTGTCCCACTCAATTCCAATTTTAGAAATCGCTTTAGCAAGCACTGTCTCACCACAATAAAATGCTGAAAGGCTAACAGTGTCAATTGTTGAGAACTGATGAAATGGACTTTTTAGGCCTGCCCTTTTAGTTGCCGCCTTGACAAACCCAAGATCAAAAAAGGCATTATGACCCACCAAAATAGATCTTGAACACTCCTCAGATTTTAGCGCTTTATTAATCTCTTCAAATATCTCAGTTAGAGCTCTTTCTTCACTTACGGCTAGTCTGAAAGGGTTGTCTATATCGATACCATTAAACTTGATTGCTGATGGCTCAATATTAGCCCCCTCAAAAGGTTTGACGTGATAGTGGAGCGTTGTCTTTGGAAAAAAAGAACCACTTTCATCCATACTGATTATGATGGCGCAAATTTCTAACAATGCATCAGTCTTTTCATTAAATCCGGATGTTTCAACATCAATGACAACCGGGAGATATCCGCGTATTCTGTCTTTAAGTCGCATTAATAAGCCTTATTTAAAAAACACTATCTTAACAATAGCTCAAAGCTTTCTTGAATAAATGATTGAGCTTCTTTCATAATCATAACTCTTTTGTCTTGACTCGGGAAGAGAAGATAATTTCGTCTCCTTAAAATCAAACCTAAAAAAGAACCTACCACCATATTTCGATAATGCAAAAATTGAGATTAGCTCCATATTGGTAGCTTTGTCTATTAATAATTGCATTAATTTTGAAGAAGTATCAGTATTATGAAAACTCTTATTTACAACCAAAGCATAAATTTCGCCTACCTTTTCTTGTTCATAGACCTTTAAACCAGCACAAGCAATCACTTGATTTTCATTTTCAATAACAACAAAGTCATCTATACATTCGCTGATAGTCTCAGCGCTTCTTGGGAGGAGCCTGCCTTCCTCTATGAATGGCTCCATTAGTTTGATAATTTGGTTGGCCTTACTCAACTTATAGCCTTAATTGACATTAGAAGCGGGTTATTTTAGTCTAAAATTTATATTTTTTTGCTAATTTAAAAGTCATGTCGAACTCTAGAAAATATTCATCAGTTGTAATTGATGGTTACGAGCGTGCCGCATCTCGGGCAATGCTCTACCCAGTAGGCTTCAAAAAAGAAGATTTTAAAAAGCCTCAGGTTGGGATTGCGTCAACTTGGTCTATGGTAACCCCATGCAACATGCATATTAATGATTTGGCGAGTGAAGCTGAAAAGGGAGTCAATAGAGCTGGTGGTAAAGGCGTTATTTTCAACACTATTACTATATCTGATGGTATTTCAATGGGATCTGAAGGGATGAAATACTCCCTAGTCTCGAGAGAGGTTATAGCAGACTCAATAGAAACTGTAACGTCGTGCCAAGGGTTTGATGGTGTAGTTGCTATTGGTGGTTGCGACAAAAATATGCCAGGTTGTGTGATGGGTCTTGCAAGACTTAATCGCCCTTCAGTTTTCGTATATGGAGGCACTATTCAGCCAGGTGCAAACCATACTGATATTGTTAGCGTTTTCGAAGCGGTTGGAAAGCGAGCGAATAATGATATCAACGACATAGAGTTGGAGCAGATTGAGTCTCAAGCAATTCCTGGACCAGGGTCTTGTGGTGGAATGTATACGGCAAATACTATGGCTTCAGCAATCGAGGCATTGGGTATGAGCCTTCCAAATTCATCCGCGCAAGATGCAATCTCTGATGACAAAAATAATGACTGTTCAAGAGCTGGAGAGGCGGTTCTAAACCTTCTCGAAAAAGACATTAAGCCTAGTGATATCATGACTAAGGAAGCGTTTGAAAATGCGATCACTTTAATTATCACCTTGGGCGGCTCGACTAATGCTGTCCTTCATTTGATTGCTATGGCAGATGCCATTAATGTTGACCTATCTATTGATGACTTTACAAGGATCGGTGCCAATGTTCCTGTTTTGGCTGACCTTAAACCTTCAGGCAAATATATGATGAGTGAGCTGGTTCAAATTGGAGGCACACTACCTTTAATGAAAATGCTTTTAGATGCTGGCATGCTTCATGGAGAATGCTTGACGGTGACTGGAAAAACCCTTGCTGAAAACTTAAAGGATGTCAAACCATATGAGTCTGATCAAGAAATTATTATGCCTCTAGATAATCCTATCAAAAAGGATTCACACTTAAGAATTTTAAGAGGTAATCTTGCTACCGAAGGAGCTGTTGCTAAAATTACAGGAAAGGAAGGGTTAACCTTTAGAGGTAGTGCCAAAACCTTTGCCTGTGAGGAGGATGCTCTTCAGGCAATCTTAAAGGATCAGATCGTTGAGGGTGATGTCATCGTGATTCGCTATGAAGGACCCAAAGGTGGGCCTGGAATGAGAGAAATGTTGGCGCCAACTTCCGCAGTTATGGGCAAAGGACTAGGGGGCAAAGTTGCACTCATAACCGATGGAAGATTCTCGGGCGGAACCCATGGCTTTGTAGTGGGACACATTACACCCGAAGCCTATACTGGTGGAGCTTTAGCAATTATTGAGGATGGCGATGAAATTCTTATTGATGCTGAAAGTAATCGACTCGAGCTGATAGTGGACGAATCAATCATTAGCGATAGACTTTCTAACTGGAAGCAGCCAGAGCCAAGATACACTAAAGGTGTTTTAGCTAAGTATGGAAAACTAGCTCAGTCAGCTTCACGTGGTGCAATTACAGAATAGTTTATTTAGAAACTGGGACAAACTCAATTTTTCTATCATCAAGGTTGACTGACGCCACTTTGACTTTGATCAAGTCTCCAAGTCGGTAGATTCTTCCTCCTCTTTGACCCTTGAGTTGATGGTGGACATCATCATAGATAAAGTAGTCCTCTTTAAGGTCACGAACACTAATTAAGCCTTCAACGAATATTTCTGTCAGCTCTACAAACAGTCCAAAGCCAGCAACTCCTGAAATAACGCCATTAAAGCTTTCACCTACCTTGTCTCTCATGTACTCGCATTTAAGCCATTGTTCAACGTCTCTAGAGGCGTCATCAGCTCTTCTTTCTGTCATAGACAGGTGAGCGCCGAGTTCAACCATTTTATTAGAACGTTCTCGATGTTTATTAGAGAGCGCCCTCTTGATTGCCCTGTGTACCAGCAAATCAGGATAGCGACGAATGGGAGAGGTAAAGTGAGCATAGTCTTCGAAGGCCAATCCAAAA
>Ga0228646_1000718_pt1 | contig 9130 bp, 6 predicted proteins | sample 58DmetaG_FD_190064 | JGI IMG/M metagenome (GOLD analysis project Ga0228646, IMG submission 190064) | Seawater microbial communities from Monterey Bay, California, United States - 58D | ecosystem: Environmental > Aquatic > Marine > Coastal | place: USA: California | collected 2016-11-04
CCACTAGTATTAAAGTTGTTTGTATAATTTAAGGATATTTGTGAGGTGTTATCAATTTCATCTTCATCTTGAATTCGAAGATCAGAATACTCAAGAATATCATCTACATCAAAAACACTAATATTATTTGTTGATAAATTTTGATTGTTGGAATCCCTGTAAAAGTAAGTCCCAGTGATTGAACTCTTTTTAGATAAAAAATATTCTAATCCAACATTAATATTGTATCCATTTCTGTTTCTTTCAAAATCTCTATCCTCAACTCGTAAGCTATTAAAAGATTCATTTTCAAATATTGACAAATTCGTCAAAAATTTTCCCGGTCCTGAACTATTTCTATATCCCAAATTTGTAAAAAAATTGAATTTATTTGTTCTAAAATTCACATTAGATGCAATACGATATTGTTTTGGATCTCCAATAGTGGCATTCATAGATCCATTCAGGCCAGTTGCTACTCCTTTTCTTAGTATAATATTTAAAATCCCTGCAGTACCTTCGGCATCGTATCTTGCTGAAGGTGATGTAATTACCTCAACTCTTTCTATTGCGTCTGCAGGTAATTGACGTAATGCATCTGTACCGCTCAACCCAACTAAAGCAGAAGGTTTACCATCTATTAATATTCTAACATTTTCATTACCTCTAAGACTTACATTTCCCTCTACATCTACATCTACAGAGGGAACATTGTCTAAAACATCAGATGCTGAACCCCCTTTTACAGTCATGTCTTTACCAACATTATAAATTCTTTTATCTAGACGAATTTCGACAGTTGATTTTTCAGCAATTATTACAATTTCATCCAATTTATCAGTATCTTCAGATAACTCAATAGTGCCAAAATTAAGTGTTGAATTAATTATTTTATTGGGAATCTCTTGGGTTTTAAATGAGATAAACTCAAAACTAATGTCATAAGTACCTGGATTAATTTTAATATTAAAATTTCCTTTTTCATCAGTAATACCTCCACTTAATTGTTTTGTTTTTTGATTTTTTAGAACAATTGTGGCGTACTCTAAGGGTTCTTTAGTATTTGAATCAATGATTTTTCCGACAACTGATAGTTGATTGTTTTGAGGTTTTTGACCAAAAACATTGAGGATTGTAAATGTAAATACTACAAAAAATAAGCTAGTTTTATTCATTAAAGTCAGTTTGGTTACTTTGACTGTAAATGTCTAACTAAGTTTATTCACTTGTAGTTAATATTGTGTTAAACAAAAATCATAGAATTTGTTTTATTGTCTCGGGAGGTCTACCTATGACTGCTTTTCATTATGTATAACGATTGGTCTTTCTATTAGTTTTGGGAATTTTGACATTGCAGATATAACATCTTTATCACTTAAATCTTTCCCTTTGTAGTGTTCTTTCCAAACCGCTTCACTTTTGCGAATCAAATCTATGGGAGATATACCGAGTAAACCAATGATTGATTTTACTTCATCAAAAGAGAGTTCTTCTTTCAGGTAGTCTATTATTTCAAAATTCTTTCCACTTTCCTGAAGTATTTGAAGTCCTTCTCTAGATTTTCTGCATCTTGGGTTATGATATATTTTAATCATGAATGTTGGGTAATAGTTGTTTTTATATTTCTGAATTTATATTTTTTTGTCCCTGAGACATTAAATAAGCTTTTAAAAATGCATTAATATTTCCATTCATTACATCATCTACATTTCCAGTTTCATGAGCGGTTCTTACATCTTTTACTAATTTATAGGGATGCATTACATAATTTCGAATCTGACTTCCCCATTCATTCTTCATTTTACCAGCCTCTATATCATTACGTGCTTCTTGTTGCTTTTGTAATTCAATTTCATACAGTTGTGACTTTAACATTTTCAAAGCTGTAGCTCGGTTATCATGTTGTGATCTTGAGTTAGAGCAAGAAATTTGAATTCCTGTGGGTTTGTGTGTTAGCTGAACTTTAGTTTCAACCTTATTAACATTTTGGCCACCAGCACCACTTGATCTAGCAGTTGTAATTTCTATATCAGCAGGGTTAACCTCAATTTCAATAGATTCATCAGCAACAGGATAGACATATAAAGACGCAAATGAGGTGTGTCTTTTTGCATTACTGTCAAAAGGTGAAATTCTGACTAAACGATGTACGCCATTTTCCCCTTTTAGCCATCCAAAGGCATAATCTCCATCAACTTCAATAGTAACAGTTTTTATTCCAGCAGAATCTCCAGGTTGATAATTAAGAGTTTTTAATGAATATCCTTGTTTCTCTGCCCACATAGAATACATTCTAAACAGCATTTCAGCCCAATCACAACTTTCTGTACCACCAGCACCAGCAGTGATTTGAACAACTGCACTAAAACTGTCTCCTTCCTCAGAAAGCATATTTTTAAATTCAATATCTTCAACGAAAGCCGTAGTACTCTCAAATTGTATTTCTATTTCTTTGGCGTCAATCTCCCCTTCCTTATAAAAATCAAATAACACTTGAATATCTTCGTTTAAAGTAACTGCTTTATGATAATCTTCAACCCATTTTTTTTTGAAACGAAGAGACTTCATAAGAACCTCAGCTTCTTTAGGGTTATTCCAAAACCCAGGATCTGCTGTTTTTTCTTCTTCATTTGCTATTTCAATTTGTTTTTTTTCAATTTCTAAATATCCTTTTAGTTTAGAAACTCTCTCGGAAAGATTTTTAAGTTGTTCTTGTGTAACCATAATCGAAACAAAAATAGTTGAAAAATAGCGAAAGCTAACAATTACGATTCATGTTCTTTATGATTCAGTATTGGATGACCTGATTTTTTCTTTTTAATTGATTCATAAAAAAATTTATAGCTATTTTTATAAAAAACACTAACAAATGAAATCTAGAAGAGACTTTTTTAAAACCACATATCTAGTCGGAGCAGGTTTAGCATTAGCGCCAAATATGGCATTTGGGATGTCTTCATCAAAAAAAGAAAAACTAAATGTTGCTCTTATTGGTGTTGGCCTCAGAGGAACCAATCATTTAACAAATTTATTACAGCGTGAAGATGTTACTATAGTGGCTATTTGTGATATTGATTCAAAAAGAATTGAATTATGTTTAGAACATATAAAAAAAGCAGCTCAACCTACACCAAAAACCTTTGGAAAAGATACGCTAGATTACAGAAATCTTCTAGAGGATCGTTCCATAGACGCCGTTATTATATCAACACCTTGGTTATGGCATGCCCGAATGGCAAAAGATTCAATGCTAGCTGGAAAATATACAGGAGTTGAAGTTTCTGCTGCTAATACTATGGAAGAATGCTGGGATTTGGTTAATATTCATGAAAAAACAGGAGCTCATTTAATGATATTGGAGAATGTTAATTACAGAAGAGATGTAATGGCTGTTCTTAATATGGTTAAACAAAATGTGTTTGGAGAATTACTTCATTTTCGCTGTGGTTATCAACATGATTTACGTTTTGTAAAATTTAATGATGGTATTATACATTATGGTAAGGGAGTTGAATTTGGAGATAAAGGAATTTCGGAATCCAAATGGAGAACACAACATTCTTTACTTCGTAACGGTGATGTATATCCTACTCATGGGGTTGGTCCCATTGCAACAATGTGTGATATCAATAGAGGGAATAGATTTGTTTCCATGACCTCTCATGCTAGCAAAGCTGTTGGTTTACATAAATATATTGTTGATAACGGGGGTGAAGATCATCCTAATGCTAAATTAAAATTTAAACAAGGAGATATCATTACCTCTACCATAGAAACTGCTAACGGAGAAACTATTATTGTTACTCATGATTGTAATTCGCCTAGACCATATTCTTTAGGATTTCGTGTTCAAGGTAGTCTTGGATTGTGGGAGGTAGATGGAAGTAGAATTTATGTTGAAGGAGTTTCAGAACCTCACCGATGGGATGATGCAAAATCGTGGTTACATAAATATGATCATCCCTTATGGAAGAAATATGGAGAATATGCACAAGGCTCTGGTCATGGAGGCATGGATTTCTTTGTGTTAAATGCATTTGTTGAGTCTGCAAAGCAAAATATTGCACCACCTTTAGATGTTTATGATGCAGCTGCTTGGAGTGCTATAACTCCACTTTCTGAACTTTCCATTGAAAATAATGGTGAACCTCAAAATTTTCCAGACTTCACCAGAGGATTATGGGTAACACGCAAACCCTACAACTGGATTAAAGATACTTACTAAGGATGAATCAAGTTATTAGTAAAGCTCCTGGAAGGGTTTGCCTTTTTGGAGATCATCAAGATTATCTAGGATTGCCAATCATTGCATGTGCTATAAATAGATTTGTTGAAATCCATGGTAAGGAAAATGATTCAGAAGAGCTTCGTATAGAAATGCCAGATATAGAAACATCTAGAAGTTTTCATATTCATGATCCTTTTAATCATCTAGAAAAAGGAGATCATATTGCTTCTGCAGTTCGTGTAGTAAGGCGCTATGGATGTGTTTTAGATAAAGGCTATACAATCACTATAAGAGGAGATGTACCCATAAATGCAGGACTCTCCAGTTCCTCAGCTTTAGTAGTAGCTTGGGTTCGTTTTTTATTAGATGCTTTTGGCTGCAATCAAATAATTACTGACGAATTTGTAGCAAAACTTGCCTTCGAAGCAGAAGTTCTTGAATATAATTCTCCAGGAGGAAGGATGGATCAATATACGATAGCGATTGGCAATATTATATTTTTGCAAACAGGTGATTCAGTTAGGTACAAAAAGATTGAAAAGTCATTAAGTGGACTTGTCATTGGTGAATCTGGAATTCCAAAAAACACCATAGGATTACTTGGTGATTTAAAAAGCAAAGCACTGGCCTCAATTAAAGCAGTTCAGGAGTATGATTCGGATTTTAATTTACATTTAGCCGTTCTTGAAGACGTAGATAAGTATTCAGAAATTCTTTCTGAAGCATTACAACCGTTTTTTTATTCCTCGATAAAAAACCATATAATTACTCAAAAAGCCTTGATTGCTCTAGATGAAGATATTTTGAATTATGAAAGAATAGGAACCTTGATGAATGAACATCATTCAGTACTGAAAAATAGATTAAAAATTACAACCCCAAAGATTGACAATATGATTGAAGCAGCTCTTGAAGCAGGTGCATATGGTGCTAAAATTGTTGGCTCTGGAGGAGGGGGAAGTATTTGTGCAATTGCACCTAAAGAATATAAACAACGCGTGATCAATAATATTTTAAAAGCTGGAGCTAAAGATGCATATGCTGTTTCTATAACTTCTGGAAAGCAATTTACTGTATCATGACCAATCATTTAATTATACTAGCAGGGGGAGCTTCTTCTAGGATGAAAAAACCTTCTTTATCACAACTATCAGAAGAACTGATTCATCAAGCAAATTCAAGAAGTAAAGCCTTAATTTTATTGAATGATCGCCCAATGTTAGACTATGTACTTTACAATGCAAAACAAGCGGGATATCAAAATATTTATATTGTTATTGGTAAAGAAGGGGAGCTTTTTAAAACCTACTATGGAGAGGAGAGAACACAGAATCAGTTTCGCGGATTATCAATTTCTTATGTTTATCAGCACATTCCGGATGGGCGAATAAAACCATTAGGAACTGCAGATGCTGTATGTCAATCTTTAGAGCAATATCCAATATTGCAAAAAAATCAATTTGTAGTTTGTAATTGTGATAATTTATATAGTGTAAAAGCATTTGAAACCCTAAGAAAAAGTAAACATAATAACGCTTTTATTAATTATGATAGAGATGCTCTAGATTATTCTCAAGACCGGATTGAAAGGTTTGCATTGACTAAAGTTGACTCAAATAATTTTTTACAAGATATCATAGAAAAACCTACAACTTCTGAATCAGAAAAATATAAAGATACAGATGGTAAATATCGAGTTAGTATGAATATCTTTAAGTTTGATGGGATAATATTCTTTCCTTTTTTACAATCCTGCGAGATACACCCTGAAAGAAATGAAAAAGAATTACCTTCTGCTTTGTTAGATATGATTCGATCTTTTCCAACCTCAGTATTAGCGATTCCACTTACAGAACATGTTCCAGATTTAACAGGAAAAGACGATATTCTTCTTATGAATGAATATCTTACAACACACCCCGTAAATTTATATTGGCCAATTAATTAATATTATTATGATTTCATTATCGAATTTAGATTACACAATTATTTTCTCACTTTTTGCAGTTATTCTTTTTATAGGTATTTACGTTGGGAAAACATCTGGTAAAAACACCAATCAATATTTTCTATCGGGAAGAAATATGCCATGGTGGTTGTTGGGACTCTCTATGGTTGCAACCACTTTTTCTACTGATACACCTAATTTGGTTACAGATATAGTACGTACAAATGGAGTTTCAGGAAATTGGGTTTGGTGGGCATTTTTGGTTACGGGATTATTAACTGTTTTTGTCTACGCAAAGCTTTGGCGAAAGTCAGAGGTGAAAACGGATATTGAATTTTATGAGCTTCGATATGGAGGAAAACCTGCCCGGTTTCTTCGTAGCTTTAGAGCGGTTTATCTTGGTGTTATATTTAATGTATTGGCAATGGCTGGAGTGACTTTAGCTGCAATAAAAATTGGGCAAGTAATGTTGGGTCTAGATCCGATAACAACTGTTGTCATTGCTGGTTTTATTACAGTTGTTTTTAGTGCTATAGGAGGGTTTAAAGGTGTAGTCTATACAGATTTTATTTTATTTTTTGTTGCTATGCTGGGCGCCTTTGGTGCTGCTTATTACATTATTGGACTTCCAGAAGTTGGTGGGTTGGAAAACCTAATTGCACATGAAAATGTAAAAGATAAATTAAATATTCTTCCAAGTTTAAATGATACGGAAACATTTATCACACTTCTTATTATACCCCTTGCTGTTCAATGGTGGAGCTCCTGGTACCCTGGTTCTGAACCTGGTGGAGGTGGTTATGTAGCGCAGCGTATGTTAGCTGCAAAAGATCAGAACCATGCTATAGCTGCTACATTTTTTTATAATCTTATGCATTATGCATTGAGGCCCTGGCTATGGATATTAGTAGCTTTGGCATCACTCATTATATTTCCCGATTTGGCTAGTATTCAGGAAGCTTTTCCGAATGTAACTCAAGACAAATTAGGACATGATCTTGCATATTCAGCCATGCTAACAAAACTGCCAAGTGGCCTGTTGGGTCTAGTATTAGCCTCTTTGGCAGCTGCGTATATGAGCACTATAAGTACCCACTTAAATTGGGGTGCATCCTATGTAGTTAACGACTTTTATAAACAACAAATTAACTCAAAAGCTTCTGAAAAACATTTAGTAAATATTGGTAGAATTACAACAATTCTACTGATGATGGTCAGTTCTATAATAGCATTGTCACTTACTAATGCATTACAACTTTTTGAGATTATTTTAATGTTTGGAGCGGGTACTGGTCTGATATTTATATTACGATGGTTTTGGTGGCGAATCAATGCTTGGACAGAGATTTCAGCAATGATTGCATCAGGAATAATTTCTATTTTATTGACTTTTACTTCTCAAGGAAATCTACTTTTCAGCGAGTCAGGTATGTTTCCTGGTTTTTTAAAATTTCCATTTATAGTCATTTGTTCCTCTTTAATTTGGCTTATTGTAACGTATTTAACAGCTCCAGAGAATAATAAGGTTTTATTTGCTTTTTACACAAAAACCCAACCAGGTGGTCCAGGATGGAAAAAAATTATAAGAAAAGCAGATGAGGCTAAAATTTCAATTATAAATACCAATGAAAAATGGAGTGTTCCAAATGGTATATTAGCAATGATTTTAGGATGTATTGTGATTTACTCTTCCATGTTTGCTATTGGATATTATCTGTATGGAGAAGATCTTTCTGCTTTTGTTTTAACTGTAGTAGCCTTAACTTTCACTTTTTTCTTAATAAGAATATGGAAAAAAATTAAGGGTAATGTACTATGATTTTAGCATTAACAAATGAATATTTTGATTCACTATTAATTATTGTATTTTTACAATAGTTCAAACCATACTACACATGAAAAAATTAATTATTACTGTTTTATTTTTTAGTTTTTCTATTCAAGGATTTTCCCAATTTTTTAAGGATGATAAAGGAGTTTTCAAATATGAAGGTTATTTTACATTCTATTATGATGAAAATAAAGACAAAATATTCTTACAAGTTGAAAATTTAGAAAGGGAATTTTTATATGTAAATGCTCTATCTGAAGGGATTGGCTCTAATGATATTGGACTAGATCGAGGACAACTAGGAAATACACGTGTTGTTAAATTTATAAAAGCTGGTAACAAATTACTTTTGGTTCAACCTAATCAAGATTACCGAGCAATTACTAAAAATATTGAAGAAAAAAAATCTGTTCAACAAGCTTTTGCTAAGTCAGTTATTCATGGTTTTGTAATCAAAGAATCCAATCAAGGAAAATATCTGCTAGACGCTACCTCTTTTTTTATGAGAGATGCTCATGGTGTACAGGGTCGTTTATTAGGAAGAAAACAAGGGAATTATAATTTAGATAAAACTAAAAGTGCAATTAATCTAGAGAGAACCAAGGCATTTCCTAAAAATGTAGAATTTGATATAATGCTTACTTTCAAAGGGTCTCCAAAAGGTTCAAATATAAGAAGTGTAACACCTACACCATCTCTAATAACAGTTAATCAACACCATTCTTTTGTAGAGTTACCGGATAATCAATATAAACCCAGAAAGTTTGATCCTAGATCTGGTGCCAATGCAATATCCTATTTAGATTATGCTACACCTGTAAATGAATCTATAAAAAAACGTTTTATTTATCGTCATAGATTAGAGAAGAAAAATCCAAATGCTACTAAAAGCGAAGCGGTAGAACCTATTATTTATTATTTAGATAGAGGAACACCAGAGCCCGTTCGTTCTGCACTTTTAGATGGGGCTCGTTGGTGGAATCAAGCATTTGAGGCTATTGGGTTCATTGATGCATTTCAAGTTAAAATGCTACCTGAAGGTGCAGATCCATTAGATGTAAGATATAACGTAATTCAATGGGTACACAGATCTACAAGAGGGTGGAGTTATGGTAGTTCTGTTTCTGATCCAAGAACTGGAGAG
>Ga0228646_1000725_pt1 | contig 9085 bp, 10 predicted proteins | sample 58DmetaG_FD_190064 | JGI IMG/M metagenome (GOLD analysis project Ga0228646, IMG submission 190064) | Seawater microbial communities from Monterey Bay, California, United States - 58D | ecosystem: Environmental > Aquatic > Marine > Coastal | place: USA: California | collected 2016-11-04
AATTTCACATAGTTTATTAAATAAAATTTTTTCAGAGATTTTTAAATCGGTAATAACACTGTTAAGTTTCATAAAGTTTCTTTAGATTACCCATTTACTTGGGTTATTTTTCCAATCTTTTAAAATTTCATACTCTTCATCGCTAATATAATTGATGTCAAGTGCTTGTTCCAATAGAAAATCGTATGAACTTAAGGAACAAAATTCAATATTTTTTTCTTTAAAATTATTGTAAGAAATATCGAATCCATAAGTAAAAATACTAATCATTCCTTTTATATGGAGATCCTCAGATCTTAGAGCATCAATAGCCATTAGACTACTATTTCCTGTACTAATTAAATCTTCAATAACAACAACTTTCTGTGATTTAGAAAACTGTCCTTCAATTTGATTTTTTCTACCGTGTTTTTTTGAATTAGGTCTGACGTAAATAAAAGGAAGATTCATTAGGTCAGCCACTAACATTCCTATTCCAATAGCCCCTGTTGCAACACCAGCTATAACATCAGGTTTCCCATATATTTTTTCAATTTGTTTCACCATCTGTTCTCTTACAAAAACTCTAATTTCAGGGTGAGAAAGTATTATTCTGTTATCACAATAAATTGGTGAATTCCATCCGCTAGCCCATTTAAAAGGATTTTTTGGATTTAATTTTATTGCTTTAATTTGAAGAAGTAATTCGGCAGTTTTTTTTGCTGTATATTTATCTAAAACCATTAAACAAATGTATAAAGTTTTTATCAATAAAAATGTGGTGATATTAACAAGTCAAGTTCCAATTAATTCTGATGTTAAATTATTTAATTTAAAGTCGATTTCTTTAAAAGATATAATTTCAAATGCTAAAAAATTTAAAAAAATATATTTATTTCATAAAAATCCTGAAAAGCTAATTAAACGTTTCAAAAAAAAAATTAAAGTAGTTAAAGCTGGTGGAGGTGTAGTTAGAAATGCTAATGATGAGACCTTATTTATTTACAGAAGAAATAAATGGGATTTACCAAAAGGAAAGAAAGACAAGGGAGAATGTATTAAAGACACCGCAATAAGAGAGGTTGAAGAAGAAACAGGTGTACGAAACCTTATGATTTCAAATTTTTTAATGAAAACCTTTCATATTTTTAAAAAACAAAATAAATATTTTTTAAAAGAGACGTCGTGGTTTAACATGACTACTAAATATGATGGCGAATTGAGTCCTCAAATTAATGAGGGAATTTCGAAGGTAGTTTGGAAAAATAAATTGAAGCTTAGTAGAATTGAAAATACATTTCCAAACATTAAGTTGATTTTAGACCAAATTAAAAATCAACTGAATTAGGAACTAATTGTTTATAATCTCCATTATTTAAAATCAATTCTCTGACTATACTACTACTTATAAAAGAGGTTTTTGCAGATGTAAGAAGAAAAATAGTTTCGATTTTTGAAAGCTTTCTATTTGTTCTAGCAATAGCTTTTTCAAATTCAAAATCACCATTGTTTCTTATTCCTCTGACAATGAAGCTTGCACCGACCTTCTTGCAAAAATCAATAGTTAGACCTTGATAAGCTTCAACTTTTATTTTTTTTTCATCCTTAAAACAATTTTCTATGAAACTTAATCTTTGTTTTTCGGAAAACATTGTTTTTTTTTGATTGTTTCTACCGACTCCTACTATAATTTCGTCAAAAAGAGATAAGCTTCTTTTTAAAATATCATAATGACCTAAAGTGAAAGGGTCAAAAGAACCAGGAAAAATTGCTTTTCTCATAATTAAATATAAATAATTTATTCAATAGCCTCTTTAATTAACTCATTTAATAACTCATTTAAAGGGATTCCTTTTACTTTAGCTTGTTTGGGGAAAATACTTTCTTTAGTCATTCCAGGAACAGAATTTAATTCTAAAAAAAATGGGACATCTCCAACAAAAATGAATTCACTTCTGGTGAATCCTTTTAAGCCAAGTTTCTTATATATGTTTTTTGAAATATTAATTACATTATTTTTTTGAACTTCTGAAATATTAGCTGGTGTTATTTCTTTAGATTTTCCTTTGTATTTCGCTTCGTAATCAAAAAAATCATTTTCTGTGATTAACTGAGTTATTCCAAAAACTTCGATATTATTTTTATATTTCATTACACCAACAGAAACTTCAATTCCATCCAAAAATGACTCAATTAAAACTTCACTATCAATCTTTAATGATTCTTCAATTGATTTAGTTAAATCTTTTTTATGTTTTACCATATAAATACCAAAACTGCTTCCCGATCTATTTGCTTTTACAAAACAGGGTAAACCAATTTCGTTTATAATTTTATCTTCATCAATTTTATCACCTAAATTCAAATAAACTGATTTAGCACTAGGAATATTATGTTTTTTAAGAACTGATTTACAGTCTCTTTTGTTAAAGGTTATAGCAGAACTATATGAACTACAACCAGTGTATGGGATTCTTAATAACTCAAAGTAAGATTGTAATTTACCGTCTTCTCAAGGAGACCCATGAATCATTATAAGCGCTACATCAAATACTATTTTTTCATTATCAATTTGGATTGAAAAATCTCCTTTGTTGATTTTAAATTTATTATTATTTTCATCTAAATAAATCCATTCTTTTTTACTAATTATAATTTTATATGGATTGTAAGTTTCTTTGTCAAGATTTTCTATAACAACTTGACCACTTTTCATTGAAATTTCATATTCAGATGAATAACCTCCCATTAAAACAGCCACATTTTTTTTCATTTACACAAAAATATCATTTATTTTAAGTCAAAACACAGAGATAACATATTTTATATATTTGTTTAAAATTAAAAATGAATTTATTAAAGTATTTTTTCAGTAGATTTTTTTTAAAACAAATTTTTCTTGCTTCCATTCTTTTTGGAACTATAATTACCATTGTTTTTATTTACTTAAATATTAGTACAAATCATAATAATTATATAAAAGTTCCTGATTTAAAGGGATTGTCAATTGAAGAAGTAACGGATATTCTAAATAAAAATAAATTAAAATTTGAGATTTCTGATTCAACTTTTTTTAATCCAGAATTTCCAAAATTTGTAGTTTTAGAACAAATTCCTGTTGCCAGTTCTGAGGTTAAAAAAAATAGAAAAATTTATTTAACAACTAATCCTGCTAACTTTGGAAATGTAGCAATTCCTGAGATAATTCAAATTACCAAAAGAAGTGCTATTTCCTCTTTGCTCTCTTCAAATTTAAATATTGGTGAAATTACATTGATTGATAATATTGGAAAGGATATGGTTATCAAAATTTTATATAATAACGAGGAGATAAGTCCAGGATTTTTAGTTCCTAAAAAATCTAAAATTGATTTAGTTCTTGGAAATGGTATCAATAGTGAAAAATGATTAAAGCAGAAGAAAGTTTAGATTCTAGTAAAGAACTATTTGAACATTATCAATTTAAAGCTGATAAGGGTCAGGAACCTTTGAGGGTTGACAAATTTTTAATGAATAGAATTGAAAATGCAACGAGGAATAAAATTCAAAGTGCCGCCAAAAGTGGTTTTATTTTTGTGGATGAAAAGCCAGTAAAGTCAAGCTATAAAATTAAACCAGGTAATTTCATTAAAGTCATGTTTTCTCATCCACCTTATGAAAATTTACTTGTTGGTGAAGAAATGTCACTTAATATTGTTTTTGAAGACAAGTATTTACTTGTTGTTAATAAACCGCCTGGTTTAGTAGTTCATCCTGGACATGGAAATTATAGTGGAACTTTGTTAAATGGTTTGATTTATCATTTTAAAAACTTGCCGTCTAACAAAGATGGTAGACCAGGCTTAGTTCATAGAATTGATAAAGATACAAGTGGATTATTAGTTGTTGCAAAAACTGATGTCTCAATGACTAATTTAGCTAAACAGTTTTATTTAAAATCTTCCAAACGAAAATATAACACTTTGGTGTGGGGAATTGTTGAAAATGATAATGGAACAATTATGGAAAATTTAGCTAGAGACCCAAAAAATCGTTTAATAATGAGTGTTCCTGATAATAAAGAAATTGGAAAAAGTGCTATTACACATTATAAAGTCATCGAAAGGTTTAATTACGTTACTCTTTTGGAGTGTGAATTAGAAACAGGGAGAACACATCAAATTAGAGCTCATATGAAATTTATTGGCCATCCGATTTTTAGTGATCAAAGGTATGGGGGAGATAAAATTTTGAAGGGAACAATTTTTAATAAATACAAACAATTTGTTCAAAATTGTTTTAAAATCTTACCTAGACAAGCGCTTCATGCAAAATCCCTTGGCTTTTTGCATCCTGTAACAAATAAGGAAATGAACTTTGAATCTGACTTACCTGATGACTTTGTTCATTGTCTTAATAAATGGAGAAACTATTCAAATAATAGTTGATTTTTTATAATTTTATGATCAATACCTCTATGTTATGAAAATTATTATTTCGCCTGCAAAATCTCTTGATTTTAAAACTGAACTTCCAATTAAAAACTTTTCTATTCCTAATTTTTTATCAGAGTCCAAAAAAATCAATGAATTATTAAAGAAAAAATCTCCCTCTGAACTCAAATCTTTAATGAGTATTTCTGAAAAGTTAGCTGAATTAAATTGGAACAGAAATAATACTTTTAAAACTCCATTTAATATAGAAAATGCTAGACCAAGTATCTTTACCTTTAATGGTGATGTATACAGTGGACTAGATGCATTTAGCCTTTCAATGGATCAACTTAATCAGGCTCAAAAATCATTAAGAATATTATCCGGACTTTATGGTTTATTAAAACCCTTAGATTTAATTCAACCCTACAGGCTAGAAATGGGCACAAAATTGAATGTTGAGGGTTCTCTAAATTTGTACGGATTTTGGAAAAATAAGATCACCAATAAATTAAATGATGAATTAAATGAAAATGAATTTTTTGTGAATCTAGCTAGTAATGAATATTCTTCAGCCATTGATAGAAAGTTATTAAAAACAACCATGATTTCTCCTTCGTTTAAGGACATGAAGAATGGAAAATTAAAAATTATTTCTTTTTATGCAAAAAAAGCGAGAGGGATGATGGTAAGGTATATTTTAGATAATGAAATTAATAACTTGGAAGATCTTAGGGGTTTTGATTATGGAGGTTACAGTTACAGCTCAGAAGAAAGTGAAAAAATGAAGGAATTAGTTTTTATAAGATAGTTTACTTCTTATTTTATTTATAAAATCACTCACCTTACCCACACCATATTTTTTTAAGTGTTTTATAAATGCTGAACCTATAATCGCACCATTACTGTTTTTAATTGCATCTAGATATGTTTGCCTGTTACTTATTCCAAATCCAATTATTAATGGAGAGCTTAAATTCATTTTATTTATTCTTTCAAAGTATTTTGTTTGTTCTTTTTTAAAAGAACTAACAGTTCCTGTAATACTGAAACTACTAACCATATAAATAAATCCGCTAGAAATCTTATCAATAAATCGTATTCTTTTATTCGATGTTTGAGGAGTTATTAAAAACATATTTAGTAGATTGTGTTTTTCAAAAACTGTTTTGTAATTATCACAATAAATCTCAACTGGCAAATCTGGTATTATTAATCCATCTATTCCTGCAATCTCACAGTCTTTGCAAAAAGACTCAACACCATACTGCATTATTGGATTGAAATACCCCATTATTATTAGAGGAATATTAGTTTCTTTTCTCAACCCTTTAAGTTGTTCAAACAATTTTTTAGTAGTCATTCCATTATTTAAAGCTTGTGTTGAACTTTTTTGAATAGTAGGTCCATCGGCTAAAGGGTCACTAAAAGGCAATCCAATTTCAACCATATCTACACCACAATTATCCAAATTTTTTATAATTGTGGTAGTATCTGAAATATTAGGAAAACCTGCGGTGAAATATATGGACAGTATATCTCTTTTATTTTTTAAAACTTTATTTATTCTATTCATTCGAGGGTTTCAAATATATTCTTTTACCATCTTTATCATACAAATCACCAGGCGTATATTTTATTCTGTTGTATGGCCGTTGCTCAAACTGTCTACCAAGTCCTTTAGGTTTAAGTCTGGCATCAGCAATTCTTACATTAATTTCCTTTTTTAAAGAATCTAAAACTTGTGAATAATCTTCATTTTTTGCAAGGTTTACTAATTCTTCTTTATCATTAGTATGATCATAAAGTTCATAACCTAACTGACCATTTTCTCCCCATTTGGTGAGTCTATATTTTTCTGATTTAATTGAGTATCCATTTTTCCATCTTGTTAAAGCACTGTTTCTTATTTTAAAATTAGAGTCTTTAAATACTGGCATTAAACTTTTACCAACTACATGATCTGGAGAATCAATACCAGTAAGTTCCATTAGTGTTGGATAAATATCAATCATTTCTACTGGTGAGTTGCTTTTTTTACCTTTTTCAATTCCAGGACCAGAAAATATTAAAGGAACTCTAGTGGCATTGTCAAATAGAGTTTGTTTTTGCCAATACCCATGTTCTCCCAAATGATAACCATGATCTGATGAAAAGACAATAATCGTATTTTTATCTAGGCCTGTTTTTTTTAATTTATCAAGAACTCTTCCAATTTGGGCGTCCATAAAAGAAATTGTAGCATAATAAGCTTCTTTAATTTCTTGTGACAATTCTTTATTAGATTTTAAATTTAATTTAATTTGATCTTTTTTGTTTCTTATAGATTTTGCTGCTGGTACAGGAATTGATTTTAAATAATCTTCACTAATTCCAGTGTAGGGAATAATCATATCATCTTTTTCATATAAATCAAAATATTTTTTTGGAGCAACAAATGGTGTGTGTGGTTTAAAAAATCCTACAGCTAAAAAGAAATTTTGTCCATTTTTTGAAAATTTTTCAAGTTGTTCAATAGCTTCTGTAGCTACTATTCCATCAGTTTGTTCCTCTTCAGAACCATCAGCCTCCATCCAACTTAAGGTTCCACCATATTGTCTTTCACTCAATGTATTTATTTTATACTCCTCCTCTTTATCTCTTCCCCATGGATTTATTGTGTAATCCCAAGTATAAATATCATCTGAACTTGAACTACCTATAGACCCTGGATTATCGTAATGAAATATTTTTCCAATTCTTACTGATCTGTAATTTTGCTGCCTAAATCTTTGTCCTAGGGTAACAACATCAGGTGTTGTAGTTCTGATATCCACATTAAGTGTGGTGTGCATAGTTTGATCAGAATACATACTAGTCATAAAAGAAGCCCTTGAGGGCCCGCATAGAGGGTATTGATTATGAGCATTTTCAAAAAGAACACCTTGACTAGCCAGCTTGTCAATATTAGGACTTATTACTTGTGTATGTCCGTATGAACCTAAATCACAATTAAGATCATCTGTCATTATAAATAATACATTAAGTTTCTCGTTTTTATCTACTGGAATCTCTTTATTGCATCCAAATAATATAATAATACTAAATACTTGTAAAATAATTTTAATTGATTTCATGTGTGTTATTTTATTTAAATATAATATTTTGTTTAAATATTAAATAGGTATAATTTATGTATCAAAGAATCATAATTTAAAATACTCAATGTAGGTGTCCAAGTCTTTATCCCCTCTTCCCGAGCAATTAAAAACAATGACATCTGTTTTTTTAAATTTCATTTTATCAAGAACTGCAAAAGCGTGAGAGGTTTCTATTGCAGGAATAATCCCTTCCATTCTGGACAAAATCAACCCCCATTCCATGGCATCCTTATCTTCAATTGAAATAAACTTTCCTCTACCCGTTTTATATAAATTAGCATGCATTGGACCAACTCCTGGATAATCAAGTCCAGCAGAAATGGAATAAGGCTCTGTTATTTGTCCATCCTGAGTTTGCATTAATAAGGTTTTAGAACCATGAATGATTCCTTCTTTACCTAAAACTGAAGTGGCTGCACTTTCTCCAGATTTTATTCCTTTACCTGCTGCTTCAACACAAATTATTTTGACTTTCTCATTATCTAAGTAAGGGTAAAATATACCAGCTGCATTGCTTCCACCTCCAACACATGCTATAACATAATTAGGGTTTTCATTTCCCTCAACTTTTTTTAATTGTTTTTTAACTTCATTTCCAATTACAGATTGAAACCTAGCAACCATGTCAGGATAGGGGTGGGGCCCCACAACTGAACCTATGATATAATGTGTGTCAACCGGATTATTTATCCAATCCCTAATAGCTTCGTTTGTGGCATCCTTAAGGGTTTTACTTCCTGAAATTGCAGGCTTGACTTCTGCACCTAACATTTTCATTCTGGCAACGTTCGGAGCCTGTCTAGATATATCTACCTCTCCCATATATATAATACATTTAATCCCCATAAGCGCACATACAGTAGCAGTAGCAACTCCATGTTGTCCAGCTCCTGTTTCAGCAATTATTCTAGTTTTACCCAATTTTTTTGCAAGTAGTATTTGTCCTATTGTATTGTTTATTTTATGAGCTCCAGTATGACACAAATCTTCTCTTTTTAAATAAACTTTCGTATTATATTTTTTAGAAAGTCTTTTTGCGTAATAAAGTGGGGTAGGCCTTCCCACATATTTTTCTAACAAGTCATCGAATTCTTTTTTAAAACTTATTTCAGATGATATTTTTAAATATTTAGATTTAAGTTCTTCAATATTAGCATGCATCATTTCTGGGATAAATGCTCCGCCAAAGTCACCATAAAACCCATTTTTATCTACATTATAAGAAATTTTCATTTTTTCATTTTATTTATTAGTTCATTAACTTTTTTATAATCTTTTAATCCAGGCTTAGTTTCAAATTTACTGTTGATGTCAATTCCTAACAAAGGAATTTTTAGTTTTTGAATGTTTAGTAAATCTGGAAAATCAAGAATATCAATGCCGCCGCTTAACAAAAAGGGTTTTTTTGAATTATATTTTTTTAGAATTTTCCAATCAAATTTAATCCCATTTCCACCATATGACTCCCCTTTGGTATCAAACAAAAAATAGTCGCAAACTTTTTCAAATAAATTTAATTTTTTAAAATCGAATTCTTTCCCAATACTAAATACT
>Ga0228646_1000738_pt1 | contig 8967 bp, 6 predicted proteins | sample 58DmetaG_FD_190064 | JGI IMG/M metagenome (GOLD analysis project Ga0228646, IMG submission 190064) | Seawater microbial communities from Monterey Bay, California, United States - 58D | ecosystem: Environmental > Aquatic > Marine > Coastal | place: USA: California | collected 2016-11-04
GATATTCTGATACATCTACATATCCGTATGCAGCTAAAGTATAATCTGTTGTTGTATTTTCTGTTCTATCATCATAAACTTCAAATTGAGAACCTAGTACTTTATCGTAATGGTCGTTAGGGTGTCCGAATAAACCTTTACCGTCACCTCTAATCATGAATCTAGCAATAGCGTTATCCCATCCATCAACTTGTGCAGTACCAAAAGTAATACCGCTTTCGCCTACGTTATCATCCATGGCATTAACAATCCAGAATCTGTTTCCAGTACCTGCAATAGTTCCGTTTGATGTGTCATCAATTATATTGAAACCAACTGCTGCATTTTTAGCACCTCCATCTTGTTTAAATAATATAGATGGATTATCATTCTCACCCGTAATCTCTGTGTTCTTAGTATCTGCCTCTAATGTTAAAGTTGCGTCTCCTCCTGATATGTTTCTTATCTCTAAAGCTTCATTGAAGACTGATTTACTACTACCTATAGTTAATGCTTGAGTAGCACCAAACATAAAAGAAAATTCATCTCCATGATTCCTTAAATATGCTCCATCGCCTATATTATTTACATCACCTATAGAAAAAGCACCTTCATCATTTATGTTAAAAAGAGTAGCGTTACCGTTTGTAAATCTAACAAATTCTTTGCTGCCATCAAAGCTATTAACAGCAACATGAAAAGAACCAGATGGGGATTCGGTTCCTATACCAACACGATTATTACTATCTGTCGTTAAAGTAATCTTTCGATCATTCTTTATTTTTATAGTAGAAGAATTGCCGATGATTTGAGCAGAATCACCTAAGCCTTGGGTATCCCCTATTGTAAAAGTACCATTTAATGGATTTGCAATCAATACATCTTCACCTGCATTTGTAACTTTAAATTCACCGCCTTGAACACCTAATGAGCCTGTAAATCCGTGATTATCATCTGAAGTATCTCCAAACTTAGTAGAGCCGTCTTCAAATACTACTGAGGCATTATCGAACTCTGTGCGAACTTCTTGTGCTGTTAATGTTCCTCCTACAGTTAGATCTCCCTCTACTGTTGTTGCTCCTTTAAATACTGTGCTGCCACTTAGAATATTGGTACCTGATAAGGTAGTATGTCCGTTATGTACAAGTGAACCAGTAATAGTAGTATTCCCATCAATGCTTATATGGTTACTAGAGTTAGGTTGTATTTTGTTTACTTTTAATGTGCTCATTTTAAATAATTGTTAGTGTTGCGTTATCGTCTACTTCGATTAATGATGAATTAGTTATTGGTCCGAAAAGTCCTGCATTATAATTAGACGGGACTTTAAAATGTTTTGTTACTGTGTCTGGGTTCATAAATGCACCCTCTATAACTGTTAGGTTACCTGTTACTGATTGGCTACCTGTAACTTCTAAACTACCTGTAAAGGTATGTCTATCTTCTAATGTATCTCCAAATTTTGTAGAACCTGATTCAAATATTACTGCGGCGTTTTGAAATTCTGTGCGAACTTCTTGTGCAGTTAATGTTCCTGTAACGGTTAAGTCTCCGTCTACATTCATATCCCCAGCAGTATTAACTGTACCTGTAAACTTGTGAGTATCATCTGGGGTATCTCCAAATTGTGTTGAACCTGATTGATATACAACAGATGAAGATACTAATTGAGTATGAAATTCTTTACCTGTAATTGTTCCTGTAACTGTAACATTACCGTCAACATGGTGATCACCTATAGTAATTAGAGAACCGGTTAACTTAAGTTTATTCTGTCTATAGTCAAATATAAAGTTTGGGGTAGAGCCAAATAAAGCGTTTGAACCAGAATCTGCATTTCCTACCTTATATTGAATATTGTAATCACTTCCCGAGGGTGCGCCTCCGGGGAATTGTAATTCATTACAGAGAGATGCGGTTGTAAAGAGACTAATAGCAGTACCGGAAATAGATGACGAATAGACAAACTGTCTAAAGTTATTATCTAGTTCTTGATGGCTTAATGCCGAGCCTTTATCTCCTCTTAATATAATTGCCATTTTATTCTTCTAGTTTAGCGATTCTTTTTTCAAGCTCTCCTATAATACTACTCTGTTCATTAACTGCTTCAATCAAAAGAGGAACAAGTTTAGAGTAGTCTACAGAAAGATATGAATTTATATCTTCAGAAACAACTTCCGGAAGAACTTCTTTTACCTGTTGAGCTATTACTCCAACTTGACTCTCTTCTTTATCTTTCCAGTTAAAGTAAACTCCTTCTATTTGATTAACTCTCGAGAGAGCATTGTCTATAGGATAAATATTCTCCTTTAGCCTTTTGTCGGAATTAGATAGTAGTCCTTCTGATGCTCTAATACTACCTGAAACTTCTAGATTATATGTTAAATTATCTGCTAAAGTATTGATCCCGACTTTTGATGCAGAGTATACTAAGCCTTCAGCTCCTGCTAGGTTACCGTTATTGTTATATTGAACTTGTGTATTATCTCCCTGAACTGTTCCTGTTGTCAGAGGAATAACATGAGATTCTCTGTTGATTGGAACTTCAAGACTTCCCGTGTAATGTAGTATTAATTCATTTGCATTAGATATAGAACTAGAATAGAAAAATGAACCTAAGTTCTGATCCATCTCTTTATACGATAGTGCTTTTTTCTTTTGTGCTCTAAACTGTATTTGCATTATATGTCTATTTTTACTACGAAAGTCATATCTGTATGATGTGTCTTTTGTATTGGTCTATTTGTTTTTGCTACTGCTAATAATTCATTTGCAGCATTATAAAGTCCAACTGTTGTTATATAGGGAGTAAAATTACTACCTGTTATATTGTTTCTCCTATTACCTAAAGAACCTGAAAGAGCTGAACGATTGTATGTATAGTTATATTCAGAATCCTTAACAGTACAGTGTACATTATATGTATAAATAGGTTGGTTTGATTTCCATCGCAATTTATGTCTAGAATAAGTACTAAAGTACCTTGCTGCTACTTCATCTGTTATTATAGCTAGGCCTTTATTATAAATAATATCACCTACAACTTTCTTAGGCTCCGTCCATAGGTGGTGAGAACCTGAGTGTATTAATGATCCTTCACCGTCATCTATAATTGTTAGGCTTTGTTGTTTCCTATTTATATCAACGTATTGGTAATCTTCTCCCGGTGATATTGATTCAGTTACAAAATCACTTTCATTTTCTACATAATCATCGTCATCTAAAGGATTAGAACCGTACCAGTATTCTAAGTTCTCGATAAATTGATTCTCACCGCTTATACAATCCACCATATAATCATCTGCAATATATAGATCTTCCTGTTCAACGAGTGGTCTAAGAGAGAATGTGTTAGGTTCAATATGTGTACCTGTTACTCCTCTAGGTATAGATATTACTGCTACTTCTGATTTTAAATCTCTAGATCCACTTAATGTTAATGTGGATTGAAGAGATAAGTCACTAGAGCCAGATGTTAGTCCGTTACCGATTCCGTCTCTATAGAAATTTTGATTTACACTATCCCAAGTTAATTTCTCATATCTATTGTTACGAAAATCTAAAGGGTAAGGGTAAAATGGTGTAGAACCAGAAAAACCTCTTAATGTAGAAATATCATAGGTCTCAATTAAGCTACCTGATGCTTCCCATTGTTTACGTGCTGAGTAATCAGATACGTATACGTTTTGTCTGTTCAGTTTTTTGTAAGCACTCATTCATTAATAATCAAGCTTAACGCGGATTAGCGATTCCTTTGTAAAATCTTTTAATAGAGGTCTAGATAATTTTGCGATTGCTAATAAGTCGTTATTATCGTTATATAGCCCCACAGAAGTTACATATGACTGTGGAGAGTTAATCATAACATTATGTCTAATTTCTCCAGAACCAGTTATTAGAGACGGGTTACTAGAGTAATTAAATTCATTATTTCTAGCTCTAACAAATACAAAGTTAGATGATACTGTTTCTTCTGATTGTATTCTGAAAGAATTACCTTTTTCAAATAGATCATACCCTAACTGTATATTAGTGGTTATTCCATCGGGATGAAGAACAGACGAACCTGTGTTTATATCCATTTCCATTCCTCCATCATTAACAGGTGCTTCTAGTGCATTAGCATTTAATAGTAAAATTCCGATATCCGGGTATAGCTTTCCGTAGGAACCGTTATTTAAGGTATATCCATTTACATTGTTGCCTGTATATACCTTACCTAGAGAACCGGAAACTAATTCATACTCCCTTCCTGCATCAGTAAAAGTAACTGTTGACGCTACTTGGCTATTATCTGTAAGTCTAATGTCAATATAATCTTTAGTACCTGAACCATCTAAAGGAATTGCTAATCCTGAACGTTGGTACTTTAGTTTTAAATCTAAAGTTCCTGGTAGTAGTTTTTCTTTATACCTTGCTCTATCTATGGCTATAGCATAGAAGTGATCAGAAGGTATATTACCGAAACTAAAATCAGTATCTTCGTCTCCTAATACTAAAGACCTGTATTGTCCGTATATGGTAGAAGATGGAGATTTTCCGGGTACTATAGGGTTGTAAGGTAAACTACCGTAACCGCTTTTATTTCCGTATGTTAAGGAAAATTGAACTCTAGCTGACTCTGCTGAGGCAGATGCTTGATATACATTGTAATAATACTCTCCAGAAGGACCACCTATTTGAGTTGAAGAAGTAACAAAGTTATCTAATGTTGTTACGTTTCCTGACCATACCGGTGTTGAAATTGATTCAGCACTTATTACTACGTCTTGTGGATCGAATCTTTTAAATGACATAATTAATTAGTTTTTGTTATGGTTACAGGAATAGTTAATCTTGCTCCAGAATCTCTACCTATTACTGTTAATGTAGTTTGTAGTTTTGTTCTTGAACCAAATAACGTGTTGATTGTTGTTGATGTTAAGTTGATAGTTGTACCAATTACATTTTTAGATACATTGGTACCTAATGTAGTAGTAGAATTTAACTGCTCGGCTTCTTCTGTGTTTACTCCAACTCCTGAAAAGGAATTTAGTACCCTAACATCTGCTATGGTAGCTGTATAACCAGAAGCTTCGAATGTAGATGTTGCTCCTTGGAAGTTTAAAGTCTGAGGTGTTATTGCTACAGATGCTCCTTGTTTTAAAGTAATTGCACTAAATCCTAAATCTAATATCGGTAATTTAGAAGTACCTCTTGGAAGGGTTACTAGCTTGTACTTCATGATTTGTGTCTCATCCGGAAAGGCTTCTAACAATGGCATGTTTTCTATAGCTTCACCGTAGAGTGCAGAACCTGAGGGATGTTGTGGATTATACAAGGTGTAGTCAATTTCGTCATCTGCTAATGCAAATTGAGTAATTTTGAAAGAACCGTCCCCTCTAGCTAACAGCTCTCTTCCTTTTTTTGTTAAAATCGCATCCACTGTTACGATCGAATTATCTAAATATCCCATTTTGTTTTATTGTGTTTTATATAAATATGTAATAATCTTATTTTATTTAACTTCTAGTTTAAGCATCTGATGATGCTGTTACTTCATTTACTGCTATACCAAATTCATCTGTGGTATATACTGATCCCTTGTCTATCGCATGTATTTTACTAGATACAACTCTTACAAGTTTATTTCCTTCTTCCCTGTAGATTACACTACCTGCATATAATGCGGTAGTACCTGAGTATATAACGCTAGTGTCTATTTCAATTAAATCTGCTTCAAAATCTGTACTTTTTGCAATGGGTGTTCCTTTAACTATAGGAAATGTTGAGTCAATTAATAGGTTAGATCCTGAAGGTATAAGATCGGTAGGTCTAGATTCTATGTTAAAGTATAGCTTAGATTTATCTGGATCTCCTGCTCCGAGAGCTTGTAGTGTTGTTGTATTAGCATCCACTGGGTGAATTGCTCCTTCGAACATTATGTATGACTGTGCAGGTAAATCTCTTTCCTGTATTGGGGTGTTAAGACTTCCTTCGTACCTAGCATTAGTCCAGCCTGAGGTAGTATAGTTACTGTATTGAACTTCTGCTGGGGAAGCTGTTTCTGTAATGATTGCTGATAAATTTGACGGGGATGCAGCATCTGTATTTCTATCAACTTGAATTGCACCTTTACTAGTTTTTAATCTTAGTGCGTTACCTAGTAGTACATCGAATTCACTATTAGTAAAATTTCCAGAGAGGTAATCTATAAAGTTTACTTCTACGTTAAAATCTATGGGTACTCCAGAGGAATCTGTTGAGCCTGGCATCGAAGTAAACACTGTAGGTTCTACCTGTAAGTAGTAGTAGCCTGTTAGTTTTGATATAGCTAGAACTTTAACTTTTATTCTATCGGAACCTACTGAAAATGTTAAGAATTTAATCTGTTTTATTGTATCTTCTAATTTAACACTATTTAAACTATTATACGATATAGTCACCCCTATAACTGAGTATGGTGGGAAAAATGCATTTTCTAACTCATAGAAGTACTCATGTGTATCTATTTCAGGATTGTATTTAAGGTTACGTGTTACGTTATCGTATATACCGCCATCTGCACTACTGCTAGGAATACTAGGATCTGGTACAGGTGTTGCTGTAGTAGCATACGCATCTAATATACTTTGCGGTATCTGACTGATGGAAAGAGGGAGGTCCCCCCTATCCACACTACTACTGTAGAGCAAGTTTAGGTTGCCTGCGCCGTAGGTATTTGGGTCTCTTAATTTAAATTCTAACTCAGTCATTTAGTATTCTGTTATTACGTATATATTTTAGATATAGTTAAAAGTTAAGAACATATCTGCTCCTGTAGCTCCGCTGAATGTTAAGTCAGCTATATCCCCTACCTCTGTTAATGTAGAACCATCAGCTCCAATTTCATAATGTCTTAACTCTAACGTACCGAAGTTGCCGTTGTTATTTCTTTGAGTATTCTTCATATAAATATTATTAGTACCTGCAACTAGGTAGGAAGGGTCAAAATATGAACTAGACATTAAGTCTAACGGGCATACGAAACCTGCTCCAGAAGGAGAGATCGTTAAGTCTTCATCCGTTGAACCAATAAATACTCCTCCTACTTGAGCGTTTGTACTTAAGTCTAACGCCCCAATATAGTTATCATTTAAGAATACATCAAAGTTATCATCTTTAGCTGAATTGGAATTGCATACCTGCATAACAAAAACCTGTCCATCAGGTGTAGGTAATCCTGTATCGGCTTCTCCAAAGTCTGCATAATAGTCTACATTTGCAAATATAGTATCTTGTTTAGGAATAAAAAGAGTACTCCCTGTGGTGATATAGCTTGCATCGGGACCACTTTTCCATCCCTTAAACTCCCCTATGGATGCGTTGGCTTCTAACACAAGGGGTTTCTCAGTTATTAAATGGGAAATAGGAAGTGAAGTTGTAGAGTATGGAGTTACATATGGGGATACTACCCGTACCCTTCCAACAGCTCCATCTTCATTATTAATATTAAATTTAAAGAACTCTCCTAAAAAATCTATATCTAAATCTACATCACAAGCTAAAGGTAGTATTTCGTTTAAACTAAAAGATCTTATGTTGAAAAAACTAATAGGCTGTTGTTGTGATTTAAACTTATTACCTGTGTTTAGCTCCCCTCTAGTTATAGTCATATTAGAACCGCTAAATTCTCCTGTAAGTCTTGGCTCCTCAGAGCTCATATTTCTTGGAATTGAACCTATAGGGGAAATAACAGAACTCTCATAGTTAGTTGTATAAGGAGATTTATTAGCTTTACCGAACATATCTCCGCTAGAGCCGGTAATGTTAAGAAGTTTAACTGAGCCGGTTATTAATTCATCCGAGAAAGATACTTTAACTTGTTTTGCTTTACTTCTATGTAGAATATGTGATCGTACAATTACACCTGTTGTAGCGCTTGCCCTTGCGGGTATAAATTCCTTTACTAACCTGAATAGAACATTATCAAAAAACTTGATCAAGCGTATATAATCTGTAGGTTCTCTATAGTTTGCTATTTCATCGGTCCATTTAAATCGATCTCTCGGTTCATTAGAGTCTCCTCTATTAACATCAGCATTACCTCTAACATCTTTATGAGAATCTTCCCACCTTAGTACAACCCACTGCCAAAAGTTGTAAGGAGAAAAATCTTCGTCAAAAGTTTCTTCTGTAAGTCGGTCTAATGAGTAGTACTTGTCTTTTCCAGAGTCTCTAGGATCACCGATATAGTCGTCAAAGTTATAACTTCCGCTATATTTTAGACGTATTATATCATTAGTAGGTTGAGCTATATCGAATCCTACTTCTATATCGTGTAAGTCGTCTGTGAATTTATTCTCTTTATTAGTTATACTTACATATTTAGATAATGTACTTCCAGTTACTAGTGAACCTGTGTTATTAAGTCTAAGTTTAGCTAAAGAGCTAGTAACTTCCTCTTGTTCAGAAAAGAAACGGCCTGAGGTAATATCTGTTCCACCTCTTTGTTTAATAGTGAGTATATTATCTGGTATACCGAAGCAGTTAATCAGTGCTCTTAACCCTCTATGTGTACCTTTTGCTTTAGTTAGATACGGAAGGTTGTGGTAAATACGTTTGTAAATCTCTTTCTGGTAGTTATCCTCGGGCATTGGTTGAAGATAATCTAAGCCACTTCCTGAGGTAATTTGTCGAAAGCTGTTTATAACTTCTCCTGTGCTTCCTGAGTCGTAATTTTCTCCGACAAATGCGGAAAATAAATTCTGTAAGCTTCTATTACTGTTGTATAGGTTATATCCGAAACTCTCTATTGCATCTCTTACTAAGTCTTTAGAAATACCAAAGTCTAATCTATTATCAGCATCGTATTTATCAGACACTGCTTTAAAGTATATCCAGAGATTATCAAAATGTTGACCAATCATATGTGTAAACATTAAGATAGGCTCATTAGACTCATCATCTCTTACATAGAGAGGAAGGGTATTTGTTAGTACATCATCGTTTGAGTTATCATATACAGAT
>Ga0228646_1000750_pt1 | contig 8917 bp, 9 predicted proteins | sample 58DmetaG_FD_190064 | JGI IMG/M metagenome (GOLD analysis project Ga0228646, IMG submission 190064) | Seawater microbial communities from Monterey Bay, California, United States - 58D | ecosystem: Environmental > Aquatic > Marine > Coastal | place: USA: California | collected 2016-11-04
AACTAATAATAATTTTACAAAACTTAATTATTAATCCAGCGGAATAAATAGTGAATATGAATTTTGGTTGTTTTCAAAAACCGCAACTGTTAAAACCTTCGCTTTCCCATCTTCGACATAAATAAAAGGTCGTTCTAGTCTGTTTGCATTTATTTCAGTACCATCTGCTTTTTTTAGAGATTTGTCTAATACTTTATAGTGTTTTGCTTTTTCCCAATTAATTCCATCGATTGATGTTATCATTCCCATATACCCAAAAGCGTGATAAACACCATAATAACGATTTCTTTTAGAATCATACCAAATGGCAGGATCCTCTGAGTTTAAATCTCCTACTGCAAGCTTGGGTTGAATTTTCCAGGGTCCTAAAGGCGAATCTGACAAGGCTATGGCTTGACTTCTAATTAGCTCATTATGATCTGGCCATTTACCGTTGGCATATTTAATATTAGGTTTATCTCCTCTTACAATCATGATATAACCTCCCTCAGGTCTTTCTGTCAAAGCTGGATTACATGTGATTTGAGCAATGGGTCCTGATGGTTCTACTATGGGTTGGTCCAGTCTTTCCCAAGGACCATTTATGCTTTCTGAAACGGCAACGCCAATCCGTTGATTCATTCTTACAAGCGCACGAAACTCATTTGTAATTACTCCATTTCTGGCCTGATTAACCTCTTTGTCTGAAAGTAATCTATCCCCTGTGTTGGTAGACATGTAGTATAAATAATATTTGCCTTCAAAATATTTTATTCTAGGATTGTGAGCAGTGTAGGCATCCCAATAACCAGGGCCACGACCTTCTAAAACGATTTCTTTATGAACGTATGGGCCTGAGGGTGAATCAGCAATCGCATGAGAAATTACTCCGTCCGTAAGCCAAGACCTAAATCCAATTTCTTTAGACATCTGAGCATAAAACAAATGATATTTTCCATCTTTCCCTTTAATTATTGAAGAGCCCCAGTTGTGGTAAAGAGGGTTACGTAAAATATTTTCCTCATCAATTTCTAAAATCTTATTTGCTAAATCTAAATCATCAGTATTTATTTGCGACAGAATATAAAGTGGCAAACAAAATATGAGAACAGTAATTATTTTTTTCATTTTCTAAATATATGAAACTATCAACGTATCTCACTACTCATTCATTTTTTGAGAGTCAAACTTTAAAAAACAAAAAACCCCTCATGAAGAGGGGTTTTAAGGGTGGTCCCACCTGGGCTCGAACCAGGGACCAACTGATTATGAGTCAGCTACTCTAACCAACTGAGCTATAGGACCTAGTAGTTTCTAAAAACTAGAGGGCGAATTTAACAATTAAAATGTCTTTGTAAAAACTTATTCATTTTAATTATTTTAAAAAATTATTCCTCAGGCTGAACAGCAGCTCTTGTGTAAACCCAAAAACCACCTACTTTACCATCTTCAATGTAAAAATCAGCAACGTCGTAAGATTTTACTTCCTCTCCCTCAACATTTTGAGTTAATACATGACCATTAATAACCCATTCTCCAACTTGACCATCAACTTTCATTGAGTAAGAGAAGTATGTGTTCCAGTTTGGATTTGCAGCTTCGAACCATGGGCTAAGAAATTCTTTGTGAGTTTCTCTTCCCTTAAGGTATTCACCTCTTGGCCCATAAACAAAAAATTGACCAAATTGTTTCGTAGAGTCTGCTTCAATATTGAAGATGGCTTCTAAATCTTTGTTATTGTGAGCCTCTAGATACTTATCAATAATATCTAAATTAGCTGGATCACCATCAAAGGCGTCTGATTTACCATCAGCTGTTGAAAGATAACCTGCTGGCACATCAGCCTGAGGTTCTTGTACCGTTGTGTTGCAAGATGTTATTAGACATAATGCAAAAAAGAATAATAATTTTTTCATATTTAATAATTTAATTTTTACAAATCTAAGAAATAGATTTATAGATAACTTCAACTAAACGTAACTTATTTACCAACATTTTTGGACCGATAAACCCCTAATTGTTCTTATTAAATAACTAAATTGTAAAAAAAAAAAAAATGAAAAGAAGAAATTTTATTTTTAACAGCGCATTATTCTCTGCTTCTCTTAGTATATCACATTCTTTAAAATCACAAGAACTGTTTCACACTTCTAACTCAATCTCGGAAAATTTCGCGATTCAATTGTATTCTGTGAGAGACAGTATGAAAAAAGATCCAAAAGCTACATTAAAAAAATTAGCATCTTATGGGTATAAATATATTGAAGGTTATGAGAGCGATCAAGGACTATTTTGGGGAATGAGTAATACAGATTTTAAAAAATATTTAGATGATTTAGGGTTAAAGATGATAGCTAGTCATTGCGGTGAAACGGGAAAGCTAGAAAGTTTCAATAAAAAATGCGCACAATCTTCTGAAATTGGCATGGACTATTTGATTTGTCCAGGATTAGGAAGAAGAGATTTAAGCCTCGAGACTTTTAAAAATCATGCCAATACGTTTAATAAATGTGGCGAAATTGCTAAAAAAAACGGCCTTAGATTTGCTTATCATAATCATGAGTATTCTTTTAAAAACAGAAATGGAATCTATCTACAAGATGTGCTTATGAACAATACCGATTCAGAACTTGTAGATTTTGAAATGGACATTTATTGGGTAGTAGCTGCAGGTGAAGACCCGATAAAATGGTTTGACAAGCATCCTGGTAGATTTACTTATTGTCATGTAAAGGATTTAATGCAGCGTGAAACAAAAAACAGAAGAGGAGATATGTTCGAGTCCTGCACTCTTGGTAAAGGCTCTATTGATTTTCAAAAGATATTGTCTTATGGAGCTAAAAAAGGTTTACATACTTTTATTGTGGAACAAGAAGCCTATACAGGATCAACTCCAATGGAAGCAGCTGAGGATAACGCAGAGTACATGACGAATTTAAAAGTCTAAAAATTTTAATTTTTTTTCAAAAAATTAATTGTGAGGTATACTACTTTTTTTAAATCCTCTGGTAATTTTTTTGATTGCCAGGGGTGTTTTGATTTAAAAACATGATCGGAACCTTCAATTATTTGGATTTCTCCTGATTTACTCCATGAAAACAGATTTTCACCCTCTTTAGGCAATACAGAAGTATCTTTCGAGCCATGAATAATTAAAAAGGGAATTTTTAATTTTTCAACAGCTGATTTAATATTAAACCTTTCTTCATTTTTTTTAAAATCCTGGAAAAACTGAAAATAATGAGGCATCAATTGTTTAGTTCTAGCATTTTCAACATACATTACTCCTTTTTTCTTCCAATTATCAAACTCATTTGATCCTTCATTAAATCTCACTTTAAAATCACTAACCCCAGCCCAACTAATAATTTTAGAAATCGTAAGATCCTCAGAAGCCTTAATTAAAACAGAGCCAGCACCTCGACTATGCCCAATGAGGGAGATGTTTTTTAAATCTACATCGCTTTCAAACTCTTCACTTTTTTTTATATGATTAAGCACTCTGTTTATATCGCTTAGTTCGTGTGAAAAGTTGTTGTTTCCAAAAGCATCTAAGTCTGGAAAATCAATTGGATTTTCCATGGTTCCACCATTGTGAGAAAAATTAAATTTTAGAAAAAAATAATTATTTTTAGAAAACTCTTTTGCTACTAATTTCCAAGCTCCCCAGTCTTTAAACCCTTTGTAACCGTGGCAAAAAATAACTAATGGTTTTTTAATCGAATTTTTTTTAAAAAAAACATCATAAATAATAGGCTTGCTAACCGTACTTTTTAAAATTTGATTATAAATTTCAGCCATGTAGTTTTATTTTTTGATAAAATAAATTTAATACCTTTCCGTCATATTTAAACAACCATCAAATGAAAAAAAATATTTTTTTAATTTTTCTTTTAACTTCATTTAATCTAGTATCTCAAAATAAAATTATAAATGAAATCGTTGAAGAGGTCACAAATAATTCTCAGTTAGAGACACTTGCTCACGAACTTTTTGATGTTATCGGCCCCAGATTAGTAGGAACACCTCAGATGAAAAATGCCCATGATTGGGCTGTTAAAAATTATGAAAAATGGGGAATTCCCGCTAGACTTCACCGATGGGGGATTTGGAAAGGATGGGAAAGAGGGATTACTCATATAGATATGTTGGAACCGAGAGTTAGAACTCTTGCCGGCAGACAATTAGCCTGGAGCCCATCAACTTCAAAAAGAGGGATTACAGCTGAGGTAATAAAACCTCCGAAAATAAATGACAAATCTGAGTTTGAACAATGGTTAAAAACTATAAAAGGGAAATTTATTTTAGTAAGTCAAAATCAAATTACAGGAAGACCGGATTATCAATGGAAGGAATTTGCAACCAAAGAATCGTTTGATAAAATGAAGGAACAAAGAAATAAAATGTCAAGAGAATGGTATTCAAACGTTTCAAAAACTGGCTATGGATACAGAGATATTAGCAAGGCGTTTGAAGATGCTGGTGCGGTTGGTTTAATTTCAAGCTATTGGTCAAAAGAATCTGGTGCGAATAAAATTTTTAGCGCGACAACCGATAAAATTCCGAATGTAGATTTAAATTTAGAAGATTATACCATGTTGTACAGAATGGCTGAGAGGGGTATGACACCTAAAGTTAAGATAGTATCGACATCAAAAGAGCTTGGAGAAATGCCTACTTTTAATACTATTGCAGAAATAAAAGGAGTTGAAAAACCTGATGAATATGTCATGTTATCTGCGCATTTCGATTCTTGGGATGGTGGACAAGGCACAACAGATAACGGCACTGGAACACTTGTTATGATGGAAACGATGAGAATTTTAAAGAAGTTTTATCCAAACCCTAAAAGAACGATTATGGTTGGTCATTGGGGAAGTGAGGAACAAGGCTTGAATGGTTCCAGAGCATTTGTTGAAGATTTTCCAAATATTATTGAGAATATTCAATCTCTTTTTAATCAAGACAACGGAACAGGTAGAGTAATTAATATAAGCGGAGAAGGGTTTTTAAATTCTTATGATTATATATCAGATTGGCTTTCTGCAGTTCCTAGAGATGTTTCCAAACACATTAAAACAGACTTTCCGGGGATGCCCTCAACTGGAAGCACAGACCATGCATCTTTTGTGGCAGCTGGTGTGCCGGCATTTAACCTGAGTGCTTTGGACTGGGCTTATTCTAATTTCACATGGCATACAAATCTTGATACATATGATAAAATTGTTTTTGATGATTTGAAAAATAACGTTATTCTAACAGCAATACTTGCTTATAAAGCTAGTGAGGATGAAGATAAAGCATCAAGAGAAAAAAGAGTGATACCCAAAAGTACTATCAACCCCTATTCGGGGAGAATGATGCGATCTAGAGGGTGGCCCTCAGTAAGGAAGCCTAACAGAGACGGCAGATCAACTAAGTAATTTTAATTATAGCAAGTAATGATAAATGAGTCTTAAAACGACATAAACCAATATTGTTATTAAAATTATTTTTCTGTTTTTGAGATACCATTCCATTTATAAATTTTTTAAGTTGTTAATTATTTTTTGATGATGTTTAAAATGAAAATTAAAAAAATATAACGTTAATTTCATATTTAATCGTCCCATTAATGGGTGTCTGAATATTGCTTTATTATTCAATTTTTTTTCTTCTAGAGTATTTATAAGATTTTGAAAAGATTTTCTGGACTTAGACCATTGACTATTAAGAGTTTTTAAATCAATTTTTTCTGGAAAAGTTGAAGTTGACATAGGCGCCTTTACTTTTACTCCTAATTTTAAAAAAAAACGTAATAAAGAAGTCCTCAAATAAACGGTGAAAGACATTTTTTTTAATAAATCAGGATATTTAGTTTTAGTTCTTATGTATTGTTCGGTTGATGTTTCAGCTAACCATGTATGATAAAGATGTTGTGTTATTGACCAGCTGTTGTTGATTTTCTTGTTTAAAAGATTATTAGGCAACTTTTCCAATTTATCAAAAAATTCAACTCTTTGCTTTTCTAAGCGATCTAATTCTAAATTTCTCATAGGCCTTGGGCTAATTTAAGCATTACATCGGGGTATATTCTGTGATCCCCATCATAAAGCGTTAACTCATATTTTAAGTTATATTCCTTTACTAAGTCTAGAAACTTGGCCTTAACTTCACTACTTATTAATTGATCTTTTTTACCCATAACCAAATGTGTATTGATGTTTTCCCAAACCGATCTATTTTTTTCTATTAATGTGTCTTGAGGCAAGTCACTTGCCCACAATATTAAATTATCAATTTTCATGTGTAAAGCAAATATCCATCGACAAGCAGTTGCTCCGCCTTGTGAGAATCCTAGGATGTTCAATTTAAAATTAGTATGCCCAATTTCTTTAAATATTTTTTTTGAAAGTAAGTTTAAGTAGTCAATGTTTTCCTCAATATCAGTCTTTCTTTCTTCTTTTGTCATCCAACTGGCTCCGACTCTACTATAATAATCATTGATATAAAATCTGTTGAGTGCTTCAGGAGCAATGATTAATGTATTGCCGTCATCTAAATTTTTAAATTTTTGAATAAAAAATTCACTCAGCATAGCATAACCATGTAAAACAAACCAAACTTTTGAGATGTTACTTTGTGGGTTTCCAAGTATGTAATACCTGGCTTTTTTAGAAACATCAATAGTTTTTTTCAACATTTTTAAAATATAATTATTGTTAAAATTACTACATTAATTACTTTTATAAATTAAAATTAATATTCATCTAAATGATTACATTATCTGAAGTAGAGAAAATACAATCTAAATGGGGAAGTGGAATAGTAAAAATAGGCTCTTTAAAAAGTGATAGAAAAGCTTGTGAAAAAGCTACTATTGAAATGCTAAACGAATTATACGCATTTGATTTAGGAGACGTTCTATTTAAGCCTACTAAAGCTGAAAAAAAACAATTTAGATTAGAGGCGGATGGAGCTAAATCTTATTTCATTGGAGGAAATCCAAAGTTTGAGGAAGATAAAGGTTTTGCGCTTCAACCCTGGCAGTCAGTAAAGTTTGAAAACGCATCAGTTGTTTTAAATGAAACACATGCTTTGGCAATGGGAAATTACTTTTTTACTGATCTAAGTGGCATAATGGTAAAAGTAGAATATACTTTTGGTTATATTAGAGGAAATAATGGAAACCTCAAAATCAATTTACATCACTCCTCATTACCATTTAAAAACGATTAATTATTCGATTAAAATTTTTTTTCTTTTTTCTTTTTGTTTCTGTTTTTCTCAACAAGATGTCTTGCCCTCCGGAGGAGAAGCTAAGTCAAAAGACGGTTCTTTTAGTTATAGTATAGGTCAAATTTTAACTTCTCAAGTAAATCCTCCCTCTGATGCTTGGCCTGATGAAGCCATAACAATTAGCCATGGTGTTCAGCAATTTTTTATTCCTAGTTGTCAATTTAATGCGGATATTAAAATCACAGCCTTTCCAAATCCTTCAAAAGGACTAGTCAATATCGAGCTTTCAAGATGGGATGACGTGGAACTTTTCCTTTCGGTTTATGATATATTAGGGAAAGTGATACTAAATAAAGCTATTTCTGAAAAAAGGACACAATTAAATTTAAGTCAACTTAACTCTGGAATTTATCTTTTTTCAATCGATAACATTTGTGGATCTACATCTACTTTCAAGCTGATTTTAAATAACTAAATTTGTCATATATTATTTATCAGCGTATTTTAATAATATCAATTACTTAAAATTAATATGAGAATTTATTTTTTATCAATCCTTTGTCTTTTTTCTTTGGGAACTGTTTTTTCTCAAGCACCAGAAAAATTTACCTATCAGTCTATAATTAGAGGTGAATCGGGGTTGATTTTAAAATCTACTGAACTTGGAATTAAGCTAAGTGTTTTAAAAAATTCAAGAACAGGCACTGTTGTTTACAGTGAAGTACATAGCACTTCTTCAAACAAAAATGGTTTGGTGACTTTTCTTATTGGAGACGGAACTAGTTCTGATATTTTTTCTGATATTGATTGGTCAACTGGAGAATATTTTTTGAAAGTTGAGGTTGATCCCATGGGAGGAATTGATTATTCAATTGAGCAAACGTCTCAATTACTCAGTGTTCCTTACGCGCTTTATGCCTCCAGGACATCAAATGTCGATTTAGATAAAGACGTTGAGGGAATTCTACCTGTTTCTAGAGGGGGAACAGGCTCACCTGTTGCACCTATGATTGCGGTGGTTACAGCTCCTGATGCTAAAACAGCAAGAGCAATTTTAGGAATAGATAATTCAGGAGGTGGTGGTAGTGGAAGCGGAGGAACAAAATTGATTTTAAGTACTGTAGCAGATAATTATTTAAGTATCAAAGACTCTGCAACTAACGATGATGAGCAGGAGTTAACGGCTGGCAATGTTCCATTAACCCTTGGAGGTACTGGTGCTACTGATGCACCTGGTGCTCGGACAAATTTAGGTTTAGGCACTATTGCTACTCAGGCTAGTGATGATGTTGATGTCGATGGCGGGGCGATTGATGGGACTATCATTGGTGCTAACACACCTTCAACTGGTGTTTTCACATCGGTTAATTCTGGTCTTGTTCAGTCGGTTGGTGATACGGATATTATTATAAAAACAGGTAACGATACAACGGGAACAATTACCCTTGCTAATGGTGCAGATGGTAACATTAATATTAGTCCAAACGGGACGGGACAAGTAGTTATAGATGCTTTAAAATTCCCTGCTGCTGATGGAACCACAGGTCAGGTTTTGAAAACCGATGGAAGTGGTAATTTAACATGGAGCTCGGTTGATGCAGCTGGCACGGATAATTCTACTGCTGTTACTCTTGCTACCGTTACTGATAACTATTTAACTATTACTGGCCAGGAAATTACTGCTGGCAATGTTCCATTAACCCTTGGAGGTACTGGTGCT
>Ga0228646_1000753_pt1 | contig 8902 bp, 7 predicted proteins | sample 58DmetaG_FD_190064 | JGI IMG/M metagenome (GOLD analysis project Ga0228646, IMG submission 190064) | Seawater microbial communities from Monterey Bay, California, United States - 58D | ecosystem: Environmental > Aquatic > Marine > Coastal | place: USA: California | collected 2016-11-04
CTTTACTTAAAATTATTTAATTTCTACCATCTGCACCCCAATAAAATCTCCAGTTACCAGAATAAATTAAAAAAACTTCAGCAGTTGTGTGACTGTGAAGTCCAGAGCCATTTTTTGGATTAGCACTAACAGCACCAAGGTTATAACCATGAGGTTTAGAAATCTTAACTGATTGTTGACTATCTTCTGCGACACCTGGACCTACAATTGAATAATTTTTTCTTTCTTTGTGACCTTCAATTCTTCCCTCTACAAAAGGTAAGGTGCTAGGTGTAAGCTCATTAAATCTTGCAATTCTTTCAGTCATAATATTTATTGTCTTTTTATTAAATATAACTGTTTTATATATGAAAATTGAAAATTTTGACACAGGACTTAAAGGGCAAGAAGACGTAGAAAATATTATTATTACTCCTGAAGAAAATTATAAAAACAAACAAAAAGTAAAAAATTATTTAACAGATATAGTTCATTCTGGAAAATCTAAGCTAGATGATAATTTGAATAAATATTTTGCTAAAGATATAAAGGTTAATTGTTTTCACCCTATTAATGAGTTTAGTGGTCTTGATAAATATAAAGATGATTATTGGTTACCATTATTTGAGTCTTTCCCTGATTTAGAGAGAAGAACACAACTAATAATCGGTGGAACGTTTAGAGATAAAATACAAGTTGCTTCAATTTCTACGCTTTCTGGAGTTTTTAAAAAAGATTGGCTTGGTATTAGACCTAATAACAAGATGGTTAATTTAAGATGTTGTGAAATACACGAACTTAAAAATGACAAAATAGTTGAAAGTCATATTTTAATAGATGTTATCGACTTAATATTTCAAACAGGAGTTTTTCCTATTCATAAGTCAAGAGGTGCTGAAGGTAATTGGCTAAACCCAATTAATACTGATGGTGTAAATTTCTTTGAAAAAGATATCAACATTTCTAAATTAAATTTAGAACAAGCTTTGATCATGCAAAGAAGTCTAAATATTAAACCTGAACTAGATACAAATTCAGATGAAGATTTAAAATTAAAACTAATTGATCATCCTCAAGCAGAATTTTGGCATGATAAAATGATTTGGTATGGACCAAGTGGAATAGGGACAGCAAGATCGTTAGAAGGTTTTGTGGATTATCATCAACTTCCTTTTAGAAAAACCTTCAAAGAAAGAAATTACTGGAAACTAGGTCATTATTCTGAATTAGGAGATGGAAAGTTTTCTTTAACCGCAGGATGGCACAGCATTCAAGCAACATATGGTTCAAATGATTGGTTAGGATATCCTCCAAACAATAAAAATGTTACAATGAGAGTAATGGATTTTTATCATCATGATGAAGGCAAAATAAGAGAGAATTGGGTTCCGATTGACATAGCTCATATTTTAAATCAAATTGGTGTTGATATTTTTGAACTAATAAAAGAATAACAATGTCTAATATAAAATTTACTAATATTCATAAATCTTTTGGATCAAATAAAATTATAAATAATTTTAATCTTGAAGGGAAAGAAGATGAATTTTTAGTATTAGTTGGACCTTCAGGTTGTGGAAAATCTACTTTATTAAGAATGATTGCAGGATTAGAACAAATTGATGAGGGTGAAATATTTATTAATGACCAATTAGTTAATGAGCTGCATCCATCAAAAAGACAAACTGCAATGGTTTTTCAATCTTATGCTTTGTACCCACATATGAATGTTTATGAAAATATGTCTTTTGGTCTAAAAATTGAAAAAAGATCTAAAGAAGAAATTGAGCAAAAAGTTATGCAAGCTGCTAAAATTTTAAAAATTGAAGAATTATTAGAAAGAAAACCCAAACAGCTTTCAGGAGGCCAAAGACAAAGAGTTGCTATTGGAAGAGCTATTACAAGAAATCCAAAAATTTTCTTATTTGACGAACCATTATCAAATCTTGATGCTGCATTAAGAGCTGAAATGAGGGTTGAGATCTCAAAACTTCACAATCAAATAAAAACAAATATGATTTATGTAACACACGATCAAGTTGAAGCTATGACTTTAGCTGACAGGATAGTTATTTTAAATCATGGAAATATTGAACAAGTTGGAACACCAGATGAAATATATAGCAATCCTTCAAACATTTTTGTTGCCCAATTTATTGGAACTCCAAAAATGAATATTTTAAAAATTACAAGTGATAATATTATTTCAAATAACGAAATTAAATTTTTAGGAAATTCAATTAAAATTGATGGAATAAATTTTTCTAAAAAAGACTATTATTTAGGTTTAAGACCTGAACATTTGGGTGTTTCAGAAAATAGTGAATACAAGTTTAACCCAAAAGTAGATTTAATTGAAAATTTAGGTAATGAAAAAATAGCCTATATCAAAATGGATCAATACGAAATCAGCGCAAAAATTCCAAGCCATCACACTATTGAAAATAGTATTGGCTTTAATTCAAAAGATATTTTTGTATTTGATGAAAATGGAAATAGAGTTAAATCTTAGTTAGAAAAACCATATTTTCTTAATCTTACATCACCAGTTCTTGCGTGAGCTTCCATTCCTTCGTATCTTGAAATTCTTGCACAAGCAGCTCCAACTGTTTTTGTTGCTTCTTTGGACATTCTTTGAAAACTCAAAGTTTTGATAAATTTTCCAACAAATAAACCACCAGTATATCTTCCTGCACCTTTTGTAGGTAAAATATGATTTGTACCAGAACATTTATCCCCGTAAGCAACTGTAGTCTCTTCTCCAATAAATAATGACCCATAATTTTTTAATCTTTTATGAAACCACTCTAAATTTTGTGTTTGTACTTCTAAGTGTTCAGGAGCATATTCATCACTAATAGTCGCCATTTCTTCATCAGTATCACAAAGAATTACTTCTCCATAATCTCTCCATGCAGCACCTGCATTTTCTCTCGGTAAGTCTGGAAGTTCAGCAATTAATTCTGGAACTCTTTTTATTACATAATCAGCAATCCTTTTACTTGTTGTGTATAGCCAAGCAGGAGAGTTATAGCCGTGTTCAGCTTGACCAACTAAGTCAACTGCTACTAACTCTTCATCAGCTTTGTCATCAGCAATTACAGCTATTTCAGTTGGACCTGCAAACAAATCAATACCAACTTTTCCAAACAACATTCTTTTTGCTTCAGCAACAAACTGGTTACCTGGACCAACCAATATATCAGCTGGAGCATTACCAAATAAGCCATTAGTCATTGCCGCTATACCTTGAACACCACCTAAGTTTAAAATTGAATCTGCACCACAAAGGTCTGCTGTATAAACAATTGATGGATGAACACCTACACCTGGCTTTGGAGAACTTGCTACAATAATATTTTTTACACCTGCAACTTTTGCAGTTGTTACACTCATTACAGCTGAAGCTATATGAGCATATCTACCAGCTGGCACATAGCAACCTGCTGTATTAACAGGAATTAGTTTTTGTCCTGCAAACAACCCGTCAGATAATTCAACTTCAAAATCCTGACCATAATTTTTTAATTGTGCTTCAGCAAATTTTCTAACTCTTTCGTGAGAAAATTGAATATCATCTTTTGTTTTTTGATCTAAACTTTTTTTAATTTCTTCAATTTTTTCTTTTGAAACGACTACATCACCTTCATACTTATCTAATTTTTTTGAATATTCTTTACAACCTTCTTCTTTAGATTGTTCAATATCTTTAAGAATATTTTCAACTATTTCTCTAGTTTTTGTATCATCTGTTGAAGAAGTTTTTGGTGATTTTTTTAAATATTGTATAGCCATTGTTTAGTTCCTTTATTTTAAGAAGTTCTTAGTAATGTATAAAGCAATCTAATTCAATGATTTAAAAATAAAATCTATAACCAATATTGACGCTAACGACACACAAGATAATAACTAGGAAATATAGACTTATATAATCAAATGGTCTCATTTTAATACCTTGAATTAATCTAGAGCAACTACAGCAGCAGCAATAGATGCTAGTCTTGCCTGAGCTTCATCAGATCTGCTTGTTATTACAACTGGAACTTTTCCACCAACTACAACTCCAGCTGCGCATGCGCCCATAAAATATATCATCATTTTAACCAAACCATTTCCAGTCTCAACACTTGGAACTAATAATACATCAGCTTCACCAGCTACTATATTTTTAATTCCTTTTATTGCTGCTGATTTTTTTGAAATACTATTATCAAAAGCAAGAGGGCCAAATACATCGGCTTCTAAGTTTTCTTCTTTTGCTATTTTGGTTATTTCTGCTGCATCTAAAGAGCTTGGGACACTATCTAAAACTTCCTCTGTAGCTGATAAAACAGCAATTTTTGGTCTAGTTATTCCTATTCTATTAGAAAAATTAATTACATTTTTAAGAATATGCATTTTTGTTTTTACATTAGGTAAAACATTTAAAGCTCCATCTGTAATGATTAAAGGCTTATCATCCTTTTCTACAGTCATATGCCAAATATGGCTTAATCGAGTTTTGCCTAATAAATTATACTCACGCTTTAAAACTTCTTTCATTAGTACATCGGTATGAATATGACCTTTAACAATTATCTTTACTTTATCTTTGCTAGCAAGTTTTGCTGCAATTTTTGCAGTATTATTTTCTACAGGTTCATTAATAATTTCATACTGAGAAATATCCCATTTCAAATCTTCTGCACATTTTAGAATTTCTTTTTGGTCTCCGATAAAAATAGGTTCAATTAAATTTTCATTTACTGCATCCTGAACTGAAAGCATGGGCAATGGTTTGCCAGCATTTACAACTGCAACTTTTACACCTTTTTTCTTGTGAGCTTCATCAAGTAGATTATTAGGACAGACAATTTCTTTATTTGAAAGCATAAACAATGATTATAATTAAATTTAAAAATGTATATAGTAGAATTTATTATTTTAGATACTAAATTTTATTAAATGATTAAAGAATTTAACGTTAATTTTACTGAAAAAGAAATATCTTTGGTTTATCAAAAAGTAAAAGACTATCCATGGGACTCTATAGTCGATTTAGAAAATTGGGTTCATGGAACAAATAAAAGTTATTTAAAAGAATTATGTGATTATTGGATTAAAGATTTTGATTGGAGTAAACACCAGTTAGAGCTTAATAAATTTTCAAACTTTACTACCAGTGTGGATGGACAGGAAATTCATTTTATTAAAGAAGAAGGAAGTAATCCAAATTCTACTCCATTGCTTCTAATGCATGGGTGGCCAGGATCAGTTGTTGAATTTTTAGATATAATAGAAAAACTTGCACACCCTGAAAAATTTGGAGGGAATAAAAAAGACTCTTTTGATGTAATAGTTCCTTCACTACCTGGGTTTGGTTTTTCTAGCAAACCATTAAAACCTATTGGTCCAAGAAAGATGGCTGAAATATTTAACAAACTCATGACTCAAAATCTTGAATATAAAAATTATATTACACAAGGTGGCGATTGGGGTGCAACCATTGCAAATTGGCTTGGTTATGATCACTCTAATTTTTGTAAAGCAATCCACATAAATTGTCTTACAATGCGACACCCAGATGGGCCTCAATCTGATGAAGAAAAAAAATGGCAAGTTAGATTTGATAAAGACCAAATTATGCAAGATGGATATAGAACACAACAAGCAACTAAGCCTCAGACATTAAGTTACGGAATGATGGATAGTCCTGTAGGGATTGCTGCTTGGATATTAGAAAAAATGCATGCTTGGTCTGACTTAAATAATAACAAAATTGAAAGTGTTTATTCAAAAGATAAATTGCTAGCAAATATTATGGTTTATGTTTTAACCAAAACCTTCAATACAGCTACTTGGATTTACTATGGAAGAAGAGAAGAGGGTGGAAGATTATTTCCAAGTAATTTTAAAAAGATAAAGATTCCAACTGCAGCAGCAATATTTCCTGCTGAAATGTCTGAGTGGCCACCAAGATCTTACGTAGAGAGAATTTTTAACATCAAACAATGGACTGAAATGCCAGCTGGAGGCCATTTTGCTGCATTGGAAAAGCCAGATTTACTTGTGAATGATGTTCGAAAGTTTTTAAGAAGTTTAAGATTTAACCCTTACGATGAAAGTGGCGGCCAATCTAATCACTAAGAATTTTAATATCTTTTTCATTGATACTTAAAAATACTTCTTCTCCTACTTTAAATACGTCGTTTGTATCTCCTGAAACAACATATAAATTTCCTATTTTTGAGTTTAAAATATATTGATAGCTACTACCAACAAAAGAGGCATTTTTAATTGTTGCATGAATACAATTATTGTCATTGTTTCTTTTAATTTTAATTTTTTCTGGCCTTAAAGCTAAAGTAACTTTACCATTTAAATCTTGATTACTTTTAATCTTTACACTCATTTCAGCTAATTTGAGTTCGTAGGTATCTGATTGTTTGTTAATTATTTCAGCAGAGACATCATTTGCATCACCAATAAAATTAGCAACAAATTTATTTTTTGGAAAATTATAAAGATCTTTAGGACTTCCTTGTTGAGCAATTACTGCTTTATTCATAACGATAACTTTATCTGATATTGCTAAAGCTTCTTCCTGGTCATGTGTTACATAAATTGTTGTTACTCCAAGTTTTTGTTGAATTTCTCTTATATCTTCACGAACTTGTCTTCTAAGTTTTGCATCCAAATTTGAAAGAGGTTCATCAAATAATAATACTTTTGGTTTTAGTACAATTGCTCTTGCGACAGCTACTCTTTGTTGCTGACCTCCAGATAATTCTGATGGCATTCTGTTTTCATATCCATCTAAGTTTACTAATTTTAAAGTTTCTAATGCTTTTTCTGTATATTCCTCTTTATTTACATTGATCATTTTTAATCCATAAGAAACATTTTCAATAACACTCATATGTGGGAATAAAGCATAAGACTGGAATACCATCGAAACATCCCTGTCAGTTGCTGGCAATATAGTAACGTCTTCATTATCAACTAAAATTTTTCCACTTGTGGCTCTTTCAAGCCCTGCAATTATTCTTAATGAAGTTGTTTTTCCACACCCAGATGGACCAAGTAAAGTAGTTAAAGTTCCAGCTTCAAAAATACAACTAACATTATCAACAGCCACAGTTTCATTAAATTTTTTTGTTATATTTTCAAATTTTACTTCAGCTTTTTTCATTATCCTAAGTTTCCTTGTAATATGCCTGCAGATTGATCTCTTCTTCCTAATTTACGTTTGCCTATTATTAATTGCATAAGCAATATTGTAAACAACATAACAACTATTAGTGCAGACGAATATACTATTGCTAGACCAAAGTCGTTATTTTCTAATCTTCCTAAAATGTATGAAACAGCCAAGTCATAATTTGCACTTACAAGGAAGATAACAGCACTAATTGCTGTCATTGCTCTTACAAAACTAAATACTAGAGATGCAGTGATTGCAGGTTTAAGTAATGGAAGAATTATGTTTCTAAATGTTTGGGAGCTGGATGCATTTAAAGTTGATGATGCTTCATCTAAATGAGGATCAAGCTGGTTCATTGCAGCCATTCCAGCCCTTACCCCAACAGGCATATTCCTAAAAACAAAAGCAATTACTAAAATTATTCCTGTTCCTGTCAACTCAAGAGGAGGAACATTAAAAGCAAAAACATAACTTACCCCGATAACACTCCCAGGGATTGCAAAGCTTAACATGGTACCAAATTCAAAAGCATTTTTACCCTTAAATTTATGTCTTGTAAGAAGATAGGCTGTTAAAATACCGATTGCAGCTGTTGGTAATGCAGAAATTATTGCTATCGCAAATGTTGTGTTAAATGAATTCCACGCTGTACCAGTCCACAATAATCCTCTTTCTTTAACCCAATCAATGCTAAAAGCTTCAATATAATGTTTAAAGGTGAAACTATGATCTACACCCCACATTTCAACAAAACCACCAAACATAATCATCAAATAAATAACAAATGTTAGGAATGCCCATGGAAGTACAGTTGAATAAATTATCCATTTAGTTTTCTTTGGAAGCTCAGGATGCATACCACTATCGCCTTTACCAGAAATTGAAATATAGGATTTTTTACCCAACCACTGGTTTTGTAAATAAAATACTACGAGTACAACTGATAACAAAATCATTGCAAGTATCGCTGCTTTTGTTTCATCATATTGTGCACCAACAATTGCAAAAAATATTTCTGTAGATAAGACATCATATTCTGCCCCCAGTACTAATGGATTACCAAAGTCTGCCAAACTTTCAATAAAGCCAATTAAAAATGCATTTGCTATACCTGGTCTCATTAATGGCAAAGTAACAGTTTTAAAAACTTGCCACTTAGAAGCTCTCAATGTTTGTGATGCCTCTTCCATTGATGGGCTAACACTTTCAACAACTCCGATTAAAATTAAAAATGCAATAGGGGTAAAAGCTAGAGTTTGGGCAAACCATATTCCTGGTAAACCATAAATCCATCTGGAAGGTTCAATATCAAAACCCCATTCTAAAAAAGTACTTACTGCACCTGATCTTCCAAATAAAATTATTATTGCCAGACCAATTACAAAAGGGGGAGTGATTATTGGTAATACAGATAGTATTCTTATTGTTTTTTTAAACTTAAAACTAGTTCTTGCGATTAAAAGTGCAAAAGCTAATCCTAAAATTGTTGATGAAAATGCTGTAAGAGTTCCCATTGTAATTGTATTCCAAAAAACACCACAAGCATAATCGCTATAGAGACAATCCAGTCCCCAAATTCCTTTATTTAATATTTTGTCTGAAAAATTACTTATTTCATATCCACCTTCAGTCCCTTTAAAAGCAACTGTAAACATTCTAAAAATTGGGAAGAATACAAAAGTTGAAACTAAGATGATGATGCTTCCAATACTACCAACGATAAAATTATCACCATTTAGC
>Ga0228646_1000761_pt1 | contig 8837 bp, 9 predicted proteins | sample 58DmetaG_FD_190064 | JGI IMG/M metagenome (GOLD analysis project Ga0228646, IMG submission 190064) | Seawater microbial communities from Monterey Bay, California, United States - 58D | ecosystem: Environmental > Aquatic > Marine > Coastal | place: USA: California | collected 2016-11-04
TCCCGGGTTGATAGAAGATTTGCCGGACACCAACCGTGAAAACGCTTTTGCCGCATGGCGAGATTACGCAGAAGTCATTCTTTGTGATAACCGCGAGGAAATGGCGCAGACATCAGATGACTATGCACCAGAACATTTAACTGTGCAGGCTTCTGATCTAGATTGGTGGTTGGAAAATCTAAGTTGTTACGGGTCATTATTTTTGGGTGAAGAAACTACGGTTGCTTTTGGAGACAAGGCATCGGGTACGAACCATGTTTTGCCAACTTCAGGAGCCGCTAATTATACAGGTGGACTAAGTGTTCATAAGTATATGAAGATTGTCACGTGGCAACGCGCAACTCGAGAAGGTGCCCGTCCTATAGCAGAGGCAACCGCACGTATTTCTAGACTTGAAGGGATGGAAGGACATGCTCGAACTGCCGACGCACGCCTCGCCAAGTTTTTTCCTAATGAAAAATTTGATTTAACAGCAAATGGATAATGTGAAGTCGCTTTTTGATTTAAGAGATAAAGTTGCTCTTGTTACGGGGGCAAGTTCGGGTCTTGGTAGAAGAGCCGCCATAGTTCTGGCGGATGCGGGTGCAAAAGTTGTAGGTGTTGCTCGCAGAAGAGCTGCACTTGAAGATTTAAGAAAAGAAATAGGAAATAATTTTTCTTTTGTTGTGGGTGACGTTGCTGAACGCAGTAAAATTGACAGTCTTGTCTCAGAGGCATCAAATGATTTCGGCATGCCAGATATATTAGTGCATGCTGCTGGTTTGAATACAAGACAGGTCGCTGATCAAGTTAATTCAGATGGATGGGATAGAACTCTTGAGATTAATTTATCAGCTCCCTTTTTTTTATCACAAGCTGCAATCTCTGCTATGAAGGAGCGGGGTTGGGGAAGAATAGTGAATTTTGCCTCGCTGCAATCCACCAGAGCTTTCCCTGGTGGCCTGGCGTATGGAGTGTCTAAAGGTGGTATCTTGCAGTTAACCCGGGCAATGGCAGAAGAGTGGTCCGAAGATGGCATATGCATTAATGCAATCGGACCAGGCTTCTTTCCTACTGAACTTACTAAGGCTGTTTTTGATGATGCCGAACGAGCTGAGCGAAATGCTATGCAAACATGCATAGGAAGAAATGGAAAATTAGAAGACATTGATGGCCCATTGTTATTTTTGTGTTCCGAGGCCTCAGCTTATGTTACTGGCCAAGTCCTCATGGTTGATGGAGGTTTTACGGCAAAATGAAGGCGCTTATTTACGATGGTCCTGAGGCTATTACTTTTCGTGAAGTTCCGGAGCCAATCCCAAGCCAAGACAACGTCCTTATAAAGATCAAAGCAGTAGGGATTTGTGGTTCTGATATGCATGCCTACTTGGGTCATGACGAAAGGCGCCCGGCTCCGTTGATTTTGGGTCATGAAGCTGCTGGAATTATTTGTGGGGGTAAGAGAGATGGGGAGCGCGTTACAATTAACCCACTAGTTTCGTGTGGTGATTGTTTAGTGTGTAAAGCCAGAAGAGAGAATATTTGTCCTAACAGGCAAATCATTTCTATGCCTCCCAGAGAAGGGGCTTTTGCCCAATATGTGAGTATGCCTGAAAAAAATTTGGTAATAGTGCCAAATGATTATCCCTTAGAGAAAGCAGCGTTAGTGGAGCCACTGGCCGTTGGATGGCATACAGCTAAATTAGCGGTTCGGGCTCTAGACGTTACTATGGAAAAGAGAGCTTTGGTAATCGGTGGTGGGGCTATTGGCTTAGCTACAGCATTAGCACTCAACGCAATGGGTATTGATGATTTGACTATATCGGAGTTCAACCCGCTACGAAGAGAGAATTTGCTACAGCATATAGATGCCAAGGTTGTGGAAAAAGCTGAGGGGTCATTTCCAATTGTCATAGATGCAGTAGGTTTTGGCTCAACACGCAGTTTGGCATCACAACTTGCTGCTCCCGGCGGGGTCATAGCGCATGTAGGTTTAGGGGATAGCGCTGATGGCCTAAATATTAGGCAGATAACGCTTCAGGAAATAACTTTTATTGGTACTTACACTTATACTGCGCAAGACTTTAAAGATACCGCAGAAGCACTTTTTACCGGGCGCCTAGGTTTGTTAAAGTGGATCGAGAAACGTCCACTTTCGGAGGGTGGGGCAGCTTTTAGAGATCTTATGGGCAACATCGTCGCTGCTCCAAAAATAGTTCTTGAGCCATGGGCTTAGATAAAACTTAAGGATATAGTCTGTCTAATCTCCAATTAGCAAAAATTCCAGATTCTTCAGAATAAAGCTGTGTTTCAAAACCAGAAAATAATCCATCTTTTGTAACAAGAACAGTTTTCCAACCCTGGGCGGCGGCACCCAAAATATCGGTATGTAACGAGTCACCGCACATAGCAATCTTCTCTCCCGGGACTCCAGATAAAGATTTTGTCACAAGACTATATACTTCTGGGTACGGCTTACCAAAAAATTTTACGTTAGAAGCTCCTAGATCTATCAACTCATGGCCATAAAACCCTGGTTCTAGAGTAAATCCACTCTCTCTTGGAGCTACCAAGTCTGCGTTTGCAATAATGACTGGGCGATCATTTTTTAAGATACTATTTTTAAGAAAAAGTTGTTTCTGCGAATTCCAGTCACTTGTAGACAGAAATAAAAATCCATCGACCTTATCAAAATCTGATTCACTGTCAGTTAAAATAATATGTTCGGTTTTGAGATCTTTTAGATTATCAGCGCCTGCAGTAATGACACCCCAAACGCCTGAAAAAATATTTTGGACTGCCACATCGCGGCTTGTCACGATTTCGTAATCGGCAAAACAGAAACCTAGATCAGAAAATTTTTTCTTAGCCCCAGCTTTATCATAACTAGCAGCATTGGTTAGAACACGGACTTTTTTATCTAAATCCCGCAGTGCCTGTATTGCTAAATCTGCGCCAGGTATAAGATCTTCCCCTACATTCAACACGCCAAAAGCATCAAATACGAATACATCTATTTGGCTTGCGATTTCTAAGATTGAATTGATCTCAATTGTAGCATTTGGACATTTGAAATCGGGCAGTCTCGGTCTAAGACTTTCATATTTTTGAAAGACCGAAGAGGTATCCAGCATTAACAAATATTCTTTCTAAAATGAGAATTTAGTGAAAATCCAAGTGAAGAAGTCAAGTTGTATACAATTAGATTATTTACTATCAGGATAAAACATAAATGGTCCATCATAATTATCGACTAGAATTTGATGGCTTAAAATTCCATCTCTTATTTCATGTAGCAAAAAGCTACCGGGTTCTTTGGTCAAGCAGTTTGGTGCATCTATTCGTAAATCCATGGTAACTGCATGTGAAACCCCAGGTGCTATTTGGCATAGTTTATTACCAAACTGCCCCACTATATTTCGGTGCACATGTCCACAAATTAATTTCAACTCACCTGTATGTGCGGATAAAATTTCCTTTAGTCCTGCGCTGTCACGGAGATTTTGAATGTCCATTTTCTCGAGACCGGTTATTATTGGTGGGTGGTGAGTAGCTACCAGTACTGGCCTGCCATTAGCCGTAGAAAGTGATGCTCTTAAGAAATCTAACGAAATACTCTCTAAATTACCGTGAGCCATGCCAGTAATACTAGTATCTAGGGCTATTACTTTAAGATCGTAAAAATCTAATTCCCAATTTATTGGTCCGTTGATTGGCATCCAATCCTTATCTGCAAAGGCCTTTTGCATTGTTAGTTTGTTATCGTGATTCCCAGGAATTGCGCGGTAAGGAATGCCGACTTCCTCAACTATTTCACGAAATAGTGAATATTCTTCTTTTTTTCCAAAGTCAGTGAGGTCGCCTGTCACTATAATCATATCGATTGGGCCAATCTCAGGCAAAATTCTTTTTATTTTATCCACACATTTTTTTAATGCAGTACATGTATCAACTTGCCCGTAGGCAAGCTCACCCTTTATGACTATGTGCGGATCAGAAATTTGAATGATTTTGGTCATTTTTGGGCTTTCGACGGTAGGAGCAATATTGACTTCGGTTCAACTGATAGCCTTACTTTATCACCTAATTTTGGAACTTTAGTACCGGAAAAAATTGAAGTGATGGTCTCAGAAACAACACCGGAAACACCCACTCTGTAATGTGTTCCAAGAAAAGTTACCGCATCTACGAGCCCAGAAAGTGGCCCATTTTTATTTATTTGGATATTCTCTGCTCTCACAAATGCTTCGCAGCCTGTTCCGTCACTTGGGAGTAAAAGCTCTCCACCCGCCAGTGTTAATTTTGAACCATTTATTTTACCAGCCAGGTGCATTGCACTTCCAACAAAGCCTGCCACAAACGTTGAATTGGGATTACGATAAAGCTCCTCTGGTGTTCCACTTTGAACTATTTCACCCTCTGACATTACGGCGACACGATCTGCAATTGCCATTGCTTCATTTTGATCGTGAGTGACGAAGATAGCTGTTATATTGAATTTCCGTAGAAGTATTGCTAACTCATCCCGAAGTGTTTCTCTAAGGGCTGCATCAAGGGCAGATAATGGTTCGTCTAGTAAAAGTAACCGTGGGCGAGGCGCGATGGCGCGAGCTAATGCCACTCTCTGTCTTTGCCCACCGCTTAAAGCAGTAACTGCGCGTTGGGAATAATCGTTGAGTTGGCACATTTCTAGAACTTCAGATACTCTCGCTTCAATGTCAGATTTTGGTAGCTTTTGCATCTTCAGCCCATAACCGATGTTCGCTCGAACAGACATGTTTGGAAATAATGCATAGGATTGAAAAACCATACCAACTTGCCTTCGTTCGACTGGTAGATCAGTAACATCATCACTATCAAACCAAATCTTGCCGCCTAAATCGGGAGTTTCAAGACCAGCTATGATCCTTAACAAGGTAGTTTTACCACATCCAGATGGACCCAACAGTGAAACTATCTCACCTGTATCCACGTTGAGGCTCGTTGGAAGTAAGGCTTTGGTCCCATCGCCATAAGTTTTTGCGGTATTGGTAATATTTAAAGTCATTTGGATATCCTTTGAGCACGGGCAGAAGCCCACTGCATCGCCATCAAAAGTGGAACAATTAATATAAAGAAAACTAAAGTATATGCAGAAGCAATTTCCAGCCGCATTGATGCGTAGCTATCTGCAAGGCCAACTGGTAACGTTTTCAGGTATGGTGTGTGTAACATCCATGTAAGATTGAACTCTCCAATCGAGAGTGTAACAACAGTTAATGCACCGGCAAGAATTCCTGGCATGGCGTTGGGTACTACTATATCCCGAAACCTTTGCCATGGCGAAGCCCCAAGAGATGCGGCACCCTCTTCTAAAGTCTTTAGGTCCATTGCTGCTAAAACTGCGAGGATGGATCTCACCATAAATGGTAATGTATAAAGCACATGACCAACAAGTATGAAGGTCCAAGAAGTGCGGAAGCCATTAAGAGTGCCATAAAGTTGCAGTAGAGCCAATGCCAGTGCGAGACCTGGTACGGCTAATGGTAATGATATGAATTCTTCCAATAATCTAGATAGCCATCCAGGATGTCGGGCAAGTCCATAAGCAGCAGGTAATCCAATTATTAAGGTTACGATAAGGCATGCAATTGCGAGCCACAGAGATAAGAAGATACTGTCTGCATAGAGCTCCCAAACGTTTAGAACCCATTTAAATGTCAGACCAGAGGAAACACCTTTGAAATAATTTACTGTTATTCCAGCTAACACTGACATTAGTGTAGGGATCAGTAGAAACGCGCATGCAGTAAGAGTTACTGTTAGCTGTAAAAGTTTTGTTTTGGATTTAAACAAATTAACCTCCCGCTGCTACAGTTGTGCCTGAGAGGCTTCGGGCTATTAATAGTAAGATCCAAGTCACAATACCCAATACAATAGATAGGGCTGCTGCCATCGCAATATTGGCTGATAATGTGAACTCTGTATAAATGACCATAGGGATCACATCGATATTTGTTGCCAGTGTAAATGCTGTTCCAAATGCGCCCATTGCTGTGGCAAATGCTATTGCTCCAGACGCAATTAATGATGGCATTAGTCCAGGAAGGATAACATCTATTACCACTCTAAGTGGGTTGGCTCCCAGAGTTCGAGCGGCTTCCTCAAGCGACGGGTCAAGCTTTTCGGCGGCAGCCATTACTGTTAAAAGAACACGTGGGATGGAAAAATAGAGATAACCTAAAAAAAGTCCAACTACGGAATAGGCAAAAACTACATGTCCGGGTGTGATTTGGTTAATCAATCCTTGGCGTCCTCCAAGCAATATTATCAAAAAACCAATCACAACTCCTGGAAAAGCTAATGGAAGTGTAAGAATAGATAATAATATATTTCTTCCACGAAATTTATTTCTGGACAAAAACATTCCTGCTGTTGTCGAAACAGCCAGAGCGGCAAAAGTGGTAGCTAATGATACAAGGACTGTCAGGACTAGGGTGTTTAGGTATCTTGGTTTTCGAATAATATCTAGGTAAACGGCCCACCCACTATCGCCCTCTACCGATGATAGAAATAAACGCACAAGCGGAAATGCCAGGAATGCCAAAGAAAAGATTAATAGTGGCGTAAGGCAGGTCAGTACAAAAGTTTTATTTGTCATGAAGTTCAAATGGGTCGAGCATATTACATCCTCGACCCTTCTCTTTACGAATTACTATTTAACTTCGCTTAAATAACGCTCACCAAACCCTGATTGCGCTTTCTCCATTTCAGCATAGTTAACTGCGACTGCACGTTCGTAATCACTAGCTGGTAGGAATTTTGAAGCTACTTCTGCAGGTAACTCTACTGGTCGTGACGGTTGCAAATATGCATTTGTCCAAATTGCTTGACCTTTGTCTGAGAGAATGAAATCCAGCACTTTTTTTCCAAGTTCAGGATTTGGACCATTATTTACAAGGCTCATAACGTAGGGCACGCGAACTGAACCTTCACAAGGAAGAACAAATTCAAAGTTTCCATCTTCTTCATACTTTCCCCTATAAGCATTGAAATCATAGTCGAAGAGAATTGGTATTTCCCCAGACACTACTCGAGCATATGATGTTTGCTTTGGGACGATTGGTGAATTTTTTGCTAAGTCATTAAAGTATTTAATTGCAGGGTCAAAATTACTCAGATCACCTCCAAATGCTATATTTGCTGCAACAGCACCCGCGTATCCAACGAAAGCTGACGATGGATCAAGATATCCAACCATTCCTCTATATTCCGACTTAGTTAAGTCAGCAAAGCATTGTGGCACTGCCGCGCCCCCTAAAGCATCAACATTTACGAAGAAACCCAGAGTTCCATAATGTATTGCGAACCACTTACCCTCTGGGTCCTTTAATCCATCTGGTATATCTTCAAACCCTGTAGGTTTATATGCTGTTGCTACACCCTCGTTTCCTGCTTTGATCCCTGTTGTTACGCCATAGTATGCGACATCTGCTATAGGATTAGCTTTTTCAGCTAAAAGTTGGCTCAATGTTTGTCCCGAATTTTTGTTATCATGGGGCATTTGTACGTCTATTTCTTTGTCAATCGCCTCTAGCATAGATGCCCAGTCCGCCCATTGTGGTGGACAGTTATAACAAACTGCATCTTCAGCAATGGCGGGAGTTACAAATGCCATTGTCATTAAAGTAGCTACTAGTCTATATTTCATTTTGACTTCTCCTATGTGATTTACTTTCTACTTGGTGGGGTCGAAAGACGATGGAAAGGCTGTAAGCTTTCCATCGTCGCTGCTTTCTGCGCCCAAATGGGCAATGCTGCCGCCAGCGCGGAAATTAAATGTTTGGTATGCGGATGGTGGTTTTGGAACTTCCGTTTTGTTTATAAATGATAAAACAGTTTTACCTGCTCCTGCTCCAAGCATTTTTGGATCAGTTACGATTGTTGCTAAGCTTGGCTCTACCATAGAACCAACATCAATACCGTCGAAGCCAATTATTGATAAATCATGAGGTACTTTCAAATTAAGTTTTCTAGCACTACGAATGGTGGCAAGGGCAAGAAAATCATTTGATGCGAAAATACCAGTGATAGATGGGTGTTCGCTCAGAAACTGTTCTAATTTATAGGTTAAATCTTCAAAATCTTCACCGACTTCTAAAAGCTTTGGCTTTTTCATACCTCTTACTTTGCATCCGTCGCAAAACCCTTCATACCGTTGTCGCGCTCTATCTGATTTACTGAAGTTTAATGCTAAAAACCCGGTTTGGTTGTGTAAATTTTCTGAAAACGCTTGGGCAACTCGCTCTGCTGCAGCGTTGTCATCTACCGACCAGCTTTCATGATTTTCGGGAGCGCGATTATAGAGAAGGCAATGTGGCAGGCGTCGGTCTCTGATTATTGATAAACCTTCACTTCTTTCTGCGTCACTTACTGTTAGGACTATGCCTGCAACTTGTTTGGAAATTAACGTACGGATTGCGCTTAGTTCACTTTCTGGATTGTAGTTGGTGCAAATAAGAAGCATTTGGTATCCAGAAAATGTTAATACTTCTTGGGCGCCTTGTAATGCATCAGCATAAACAGGATTGGCAAGTGAGGGGACTACAAATCCAATCGTTCGTGTTGTTGAACTTTGCAAAGATCGGCCAACTTCACTAAATTGAAAATCTAATTCTTTTACAGCCGCCACGACACGTTGACGCATTTCTGAACTGGCTGATCCAGTGTTATTTAGGACTCTGCTAACGGTTGCAACTCCGCATCCAGCTTTTAAAGCAACGTCCTTTATTGTCGCTGACTGATGCACATTTCCCCCCAACGTGCGTATAAAAGTTTACTATTAATTTTTCACGCCAAACTAAATTCATCGAATTCTG
>Ga0228646_1000762_pt1 | contig 8830 bp, 7 predicted proteins | sample 58DmetaG_FD_190064 | JGI IMG/M metagenome (GOLD analysis project Ga0228646, IMG submission 190064) | Seawater microbial communities from Monterey Bay, California, United States - 58D | ecosystem: Environmental > Aquatic > Marine > Coastal | place: USA: California | collected 2016-11-04
GTGTGCACCCGGCAAGATGAAACTCTTTAGTTCGGGGAGAATTTCATTCCATTGGTCCATTTGGCGTTCCAATTGTCCCACTAAATCTTCGTTAAACTGGGGCATGGGAAATTCTGGCGTTCCCTCAACTGCGAGGTGCGAGCCCATGGCAAAAAGTTCGCTTTGAATAGCCTGGGCATAGGGGAACTGATCTGAAGGAAGCGTCGCCGCTAAAACTCCTAAATGACTGTTTAATTCGTCAAAGGATCCGTACGCTTCTAAACGCATTTCTGCTTTGGAAACACGACTTCCGCTCAACAAAGAGGTTTGACCCTTATCCCCAGTTTTAGTATAAATTTTCATGTTCTTAGTAGGCTCGTTCTGTACGACCTTCAACGTAATACATGAAGCTCTTGTTCACGACTCGGTTTCCACCTGGTGTCGGGTAATCGCCTGTGAAGTACCAATCGCCAGGGTGACCAGGACAACTCTTGTGAAGATCTTCTATAGTCTGATACAGCACTGTAACCCTGGCATTTACCTCTGGAGGTGTTAGCAGATCGGCGATCTTGTCACTAATTTCTTGTGCCTCAAATGGCTCGTAAATCTCTTTAACGAAGTTTTGTACTTCGTGGTCGGCGAGATGGGCTTGGGCCTTACATTTTTCATAGACCGTTTGAATCACGTCTTCTTGACCGCGTTCTTTTAAAAGGGCAATTGCAGCTCTGAAGGCCACAAAATCTCCCATACGCGCCATATCTATACCGTAGCAATCCGGGTAACGGATTTGAGGAGCAGAAGAAGCAATGACGATGTGCTTCGGGCTTAATCGGTCAAAAATGCGGAGAATACTTTGCTTCAACGTCGTCCCACGTACGATACTGTCGTCAATCGCGACCAAGTGATCCGACGGTTTCACCGAACCGTGCGTTATGTCATAAACATGACTAACCAGTTCATCTCTTGAGCTATCTTCTGTAATAAACGTGCGTAGTTTAACATCCTTCCAAGCCACCTTTTCAACCCGTGGACGCAAGTCTAAAATCGCTTTCAGCTGGTCGTTCGTCGGGTTTTCTAATGCAGTAATACGGTCGTATTTCAAGGTGTTAAAATGATCTTCCATTCCTTTAACCATGCCATAAAAGCTTACCTCAGCCGTGTTTGGAATAAAGGAAAATACCGTGTCTTCTACTTCGCCATCAACAAGATCGACAATCCTTGGGATCAATCTACGTCCCAGTTCGATGCGTTCGTTGTAGATGTCTTTATCGTTTCCTCGAGAGAAGTAAATTCGCTCAAAAGAACATGCTTTAAATTCCGTTGGAGTTTTGATTTCGTCAATCGAAACCTCCCCATGATGCTTCACAATAAGTGCATTTCCTGGGGGCAATTCTGTGATTTGCTCAGATTTTAAGTTCAGTGCCGTTTGTATCACAGGGCGTTCAGACGCCACAACAACTATTTCGTCATCGTAATAATAGTAGGCCGGTCGAATTCCAGCAGGATCGCGTAACACGAAAGAATCACCGTGTCCAGTCATCCCTGCCATTGCGTAGCCGCCGTCCCATTTTTTAGAGGCGCGGCGTAGGATATCTGCAAGGTCTAATCGGTTGGCGATTTCTGCCGTGGCCTCTTTTTTAGAATAGCCCTCTGCCTTGAGCTCGTAGTATAAATCGTCATTAGCTTCATCAAGAAAATGACCAATTTTTTCCATGATTGTAACCGTATCCGCCTTCTCTTTAGGATGCTGACCCAATTCAACTAATTCATTGAAAAGCTCATCAACATTAGTCATATTAAAGTTTCCCGCAACAATCAAATTACGAGTTGGCCAGTTGTTTTGTCTTAAAAAAGGGTGGCATGCTTCGATCGTATTCCCGCCGTAGGTTCCATAACGCAGGTGACCCAAAAAGACTTCTCCTGTAAAGGGAAGATTCTCTTTCAGCCATGGCACATCAGATAGACGAGAGGCGTCTCCTGCAATACCTTCTGCAATGCGCTTTTGCACTTTGCCGAAAATATCCCCAATACTATTGGTATCTACTGAGCGGTAGCGTGAAATGTAACGCGTACCGGGTGCCATATTAAGTTTAATGTTTGCAAGCCCTGCGCCGTCTTGCCCGCGGTTGCGCTGCTTCTCCATGAGGAGGTACATCTTGTTTAGGCCGTAAAATGCTGTCCCGTATTTTTCAACGTAGTATTCGAGAGGCTTTCTCAGGCGAACGAACGCTATGCCGCATTCGTGTTTGATGGGATCACTCATAGGAGGTATTAATGTGGGTCAAAATTACCGAAATTCTCGCAGCTGTACCAAGTATTTTCTAGGGGAGTAAGTTAGATAAATCCATTCCTAGCCATTCCAGTGCAGCGCCGTGCAGCAGCTTTCCTTTACGCTCCTCGCTCCACGGCATTCCGTTGATGAGTTTACCGGGTTGTAATTCGCCGAGCGGAAAAGGGTAATCGGTCCCCAATGCGACCCTGTTTTCACCCACAAGACCCGCTATATATTCGAGCATCTGCGGATCATGGACTAACGAATCGAGCCAAAATTTACCCATGTACTCTTTCGGGGCAATGGGGTTATCTACAGCACAAAGGTCTGGGCGTACGTCAAATCCATGTTGCACACGTGCGAGCGTCGCAGGGAAAGATCCACCGCCGTGTGCAAAAGCAACACGCAGCTTGGGAAGTCGCTCAAAAACTCCACCGAAGATCATCGAACAAATAGCTAGCGAGCTTTCTGCAGGCATTCCGACCAACCAAGGCAACCAATATTTTGTCATTTTTTCCTTTGCCATCATGTCCCACGGGTGGACGAAAATGGCCATATCTAAATCTTGACACGCCTCAAAAATGGGAAATAACTCCGGAGCATCGAGATTCCAGTCGTTAATGTGTGTTCCGATCTGAATACCCTTTAGCCCAATTTCTTTGCACCGACGCAATTCTTCAATGGCCAAATCCGGTGCTTGCATTGGCAATGTTCCAAGGCCAACAAAACGGGTGGGGTATCGGTCGCATATTTGGGCAATGTGGTCGTTTAAAAATTGGGCCACTTCGAGCGTATCTTTAGGTTTCGCCCAATAACTAAACATCACGGGAACTGTGGACAACACCTGAACATCCACATGGTGGTGACCGCATTCTTTCATGCGCGCTTCAGGGCTCCAACAATTGTCTTCAACCTCGCGAAAAAACTCGCCATCTTTCATCATTCGAGCGCTGCAGCTCTTATGATGATCCAGCGTTATAAATCCTCCATAGCCAAACTTCTCCCTAAAATTCGGGATGTGTTCGGGCAAAATGTGTGTATGGATGTCAACCGTAAAATTTCTTGATGTAACCTGACACATACCCTAAACGAATCTTGAATCAACCTCCATAACGTGCCCACAATCCTTGCAAGTACGACTGGATTCGCTTCCATAATAGTCGCGGAAATGCGGAAGAAAGTCTTTCTCAACATCTTTCAACTCGAAATAGGTTTCGTGTAATTTTCCGTTACATTCATCACAAAACCACATTAAACCGTCCGTGAATCCACGACCCTCACGTATGCGCTCAATCACAAGACCGATACTGCCTTCGTGACGAATAGGACTGTGGGGCGTTTTTGCAGGAACGGTCATCATATCCCCTGGACCCAAATGCAGTTCATGTGCCTCACCATCCACTTGCACTTTAACCGTGATGTTGCCTTCTAACTGGTAGAAAAACTCTTCCGTTTCGTTATAATGGTAGTCTTTTCGAGCGTTTGGCCCAGCTACTACCATTACGATGTAGTCGTCCGATTCCGGGGTCAAATTCTTATTCGCCACTGGGGGCTTAAGAAGGTCTCTATTTTCATCCAGCCACTGCTGAAAATTGAAGGGTTTTGGTACAGCCATTTGAGTTTGCTTTGGGACCTCAATTTATGAAATTCAAAACCGATTTCATCCTGCCTCACCCTTCCTTATATTCGTACGGACAGATCACAGCTATGGATTTACAGAATTACATTGGAGGAAAGTTCCTTGAACCCCTTCACAAACAATACCTTACTAATACTAATCCTGCTACAGGAGAAGCCTATGGACGCATACCCAGGTCCGGCGAAAAAGATGTAAAGCTCGCCACCGAAGCTGCACGCGAAGCATTTCCTCACTGGAGCGCGCTACCTGCAGCGGAGCGAAGTGCGTGGATGTTAAAGGTCGCGAATGAGATTGAACGACGCTTGCCGGAATTGGCTCTTGCAGAATCTATCGATAATGGAAAACCGCTTTCGCTAGCCACTGCTGTGGATATTCCTCGCGCTCGGGATAATTTTAAATTTTATGCTACTGCAATCTTACACGATGCGTATGAAACTCACGACATGGGAACGCATGGGTTTAACTATACGCTGCGTCAACCCGTGGGTGTCGCCGGATGTATTTCGCCGTGGAATTTACCGCTCTATTTATTTACGTGGAAAATTGCCCCAGCCCTTGCAGCCGGTAATACGGTGGTTGCAAAACCGTCGGAAGTCACCCCTGCAACAGCTTTTTTATTGTGTCAGATTTTAGACGATATCGACTTTCCTCCTGGTGTTCTAAACATTGTACATGGATTAGGCGCGGAGGTTGGAGCAGCCATTGTTGCCCATCAAGACATTCCCATCATTTCCTTTACGGGAGGTACACAAACCGGTAAAGCCATTAGTGCCGTTGCCGCACCAATGTTTAAAAAACTAAGCCTTGAGTTGGGCGGTAAAAATGCCAACATCATTTTCGAAGATTGTGATTTCGAAGAAGCCGTTAAAACCAGTGTTCGCGCGGCATTCGCTAACCAGGGTCAGATCTGTCTTTGCGGATCGCGGATCTATATACAGCGCGGCATCTACGATAAATTCAAAGAAGCCTTTGTCGCTCGTGTTAAGGGCCTCACTGTTGGTGATCCACTCGAAGAAAGTACCAGAACGGGCGCGGTTGTGAGCAAAGCCCATTTTGAAAAAGTCCTTTCGCACATAGCCGTCGCTGAAGAAGAAGGCGGCACGCTACTCACCGGTGGCAACCCAGTCAAATTAGAGGGTCGTTGCAAAAACGGCTACTTCATAGAACCGACCGTTTTCGAAAATCTCGACGCTACATGCCGCACCAATCAAGAAGAAATCTTTGGTCCTGTAGTTACCCTCACGCCTTTTGATACAGAAGAGGAGGCACTTGCTCTTGGCAACAGCACGGCATACGGTTTGGCAGCCACGGTTTGGACAACCAACCTTCAAGTGGCCCACCGAATGGCTGCTCGTCTCCACGCCGGTATCATTTGGGTAAATTGCTGGCTGCTACGCGATCTTCGCACACCCTTTGGCGGCGTTAAGCAAAGTGGTGTAGGCCGCGAAGGTGGTTTTGAAGCACTGCGATTTTTTACTGAACCTAAAAATATTTGCATCAAATTATGATTCCACATAACCAGTGGGCAAAAGCCCTTCACCAAAGTGCGCGTGCACAACAACCCCGCAATCAATTCTCTACTCAACATACCTACACGCTCGACGACGCATATAGGATTCAGCATGCCCTTATTCAGGAGCGTATTGGTGAGGGGCACACGATCGTCGGTGTAAAAATGGGATTTACTTCAGTTGCAAAAATGAAGCAAATGGGGGTCGAGGATATGATTATTGGCCAATTAACGGATGATATGCAAATTACCAGTAAAACGCCTTTAGTACGTTCACAATGCATCCACCCTCGCGCAGAACCTGAAATCGCTTTTCGCCTTTCACAAGACATTACCTCCCCACTAAGCGTTGAAGACGTTTTAACTTTCGTAGACGGTGTTGCCTCGGCCATTGAAGTCATCGATTCACGTTACGAAAACTTCAAATTTTCCCTAGAAGACGTAGTCGCGGATAATTGCAGCTCCTGCGGATTCGCACTAGGTCCTTGGTGTGAAGTCCCGTTAGGTCTTAACGGTTTAGACATGGTCCAGTCTTTTGATAATAGGATAGTAGCAGAAGGAACAAGCGATGCAATCCTAGACAACCCATTCGAAGCACTCGCAGCAGCAACACGTTTAGCACACCAATACGGTTTACCATTGAAAAAAGGCATGATCGTTTTAGCCGGTGCCGCTACAGCCGCTCATTTTATAGATGCATCCGAAAATGTGGAAGTTACAGTCGATGGGCTAGGATCAGCACACTTCGAGGTGGTGTAAAAAGAAACGAGCCACACCGGGGTACGGAGTGGCTCGCTGAACAAAACCATGTCGCATCTTAATGAATTACTCGCTTACACTCAATTGCGATGCGAATAAATACATTACAAAAGCTGTGCCAAAATTTCTATCGACTGTACTAAAGTTTAGCTGAAAGGCTTAGCAACAACTGTGAACGGTTATAGCTTAATGGAATCCCGTTCCAATCGCCAGTATGATTTTTGAAGTTACTGTAGTACACTAAATCTATCCCTAATTTCCAAAGATCCACCCCGAGACCCACATTATACCCGGCTGATGAAGGCTCGAATGTAGATGTGAATGCATTGTCTGCGAGATAGTGTTGATAGTGCACTCCCCCCTCTGCACGTGCGAACTTTAATAAACGTAATCCCGCACTGGTCTCAAGTTGTATGAGGTTATGATCAAAACTTTCATACATCAAAACACCTCCGTTAGTGCCCGAGAGGAACTTTGAATTCTTAACATACAATGCACTGGCTCCGATGTAAAATTGGTCCCCGATAAACTGACGACCGAAAAATCCTAAATGGTACCCATCATCAGTTGCAGCGCCTTCAAAAATGGATTGCGTTGTTGACACTGCCTCATTCAGCCCAATACCAGCCATGTCAAAATTCAACCCCGTACGTAAGCCCCATCGACTTTGAGCGTTAGTGCTCATCATAAAAAATGTCAGAGTCAGGGTTAATAGATACCTTATTTTCATCACCACATCATTTGAGTCGTAGAATTACAGCAATCGTGCCAAAGCACTTTCCAGTCGGGGATTCAAAACATACAATACTTGCCGTTTATCTTCTTTCGAGCGCTCACGAAGCAATACCTCTTGACCTAGCTGCCTGATCGCTGTAGCATTCAACTGCTTGATAAATTCACTTCTTTTTCTTCTCTGCACTTCCCAAGAAACCTCATGTAAGCCTAAAAGATCATTGAAGTCCTCTGTACTTAATACCGCATTCGAACTACGCTCTAAGACCTCCCATTGTATCGTGTCGAAAATCGCACCCCGCCTTTTTAAATAGCGCCTTCTTATAATTACGGTAGCTAATATTCCTAAAAGCGAAAACAATCCGAACGATGCGAACAGTAAACTTTGATAACTGCCGTTATCTTCAATGTATAGCGGCCGAATAGATTTAGCCGCTGGTATACGCGGCTCCGCATAGTCGAAGTAATAGCCCAATGCTACTTTGTCAGAATGTTTCGGAATCAACATTCCGTCTTGAACGCTGTAGGCGCATGCAAATCCTAGCGGAGCACTATTCCCAGAGAGATTTGCGCCATTCTTCATCGTGATATCGGCAACCTCATTGCCAGCCGGGTAAAGCCAATACGTTTTTAAGCCTGTCATCAGCATACACGTGCTGTCAGACAACGGATGTACCATATACCGCAACTCATCATTAAATTCTTCATTTACTTGACCATAATTCTTCCATGATCGCTTTTCAAAGTCAAATCCGTAAACTTTGCCTAGACATAGAACAAAGAGCACATCGTTCACCTTATCATAATTCGCAATCTGATAACGTCTTGAGTCAAGATCCGGCATTGTGACATAGAAGGGCGCTCTACTGTACAGGCTCCATTCCTTACGAACATCACTAAAGAATGTCATAAGATTATTCTGCATCCAGAACCCATAACCGCCAAATGAATAAACAGTATCCTTTCGAAGGAATTGATAACTGTCAAAATTATATCCGTGATGGTATGTCTCATCAACTCTCGTTACTACGCCGGCTACGGTGTCCAATTGAAAAACCTTTCCAGTTCCTGGAAAAACCGCTTTTAAACCGCCTTGCGTTGAGAACAAGTGACCGTTTATGTGTAGTTCGTTCTGATACATCTCGTAAGCAAGCGTATATTGCGGTAGCGTATCTATGTGATTTTCGTAAAACACAATATTTTCACCCGTAACAACCGAGACTCTTTGTATGGCATTCGCTCCTGCCAATTTCCAAGAAATATAACCATTTGAATATGCTGAATTCCAGCAAGTTATACTCACTAAAAGGGCAGTAATAATTCTAAATGAAATGCGTTTTATATACATGTTACACATACGTTTAAACACAAATATAAGATAGAACTTCGAGTTTCAACGCATATTTGTCACAACCAATAAATCAAGGCGACTTTATTACTACTTCAAAGAAGCCGAACCAATAAACCTGTAGTAACCCGATCCATTGACTGGATCGGGTTTTTTTTTGCCTATAGATTCCAGTTTTTGAATCATCAACAAAAAAATCCATTACCCTCAAATTTACAGGGTAGTCTGTCAAAATAATGCTGTATTATACACACATACCCCTACACTCAAGGGGGGTCTAATTCGATTTACGATATATTTTTATCATTTTATCTGATTTTTTAGGGGTGTATTGAATAAACGACATAGTTTTGCGTCAGATAATCATCAGAATGAAAAAAATAGACGCAATTATTAGGAAATCGAAATTTCACGAGGTCCGTCAGGCACTACATACTGTTAACGTGTATTTCTTCAGTTACTGGGATGTGACCGGCGTAGGTCATGAAAAGAAGGAACATCTCTATCGTGGTGTTGCCTATAGTTCATCAGATATACAAAGACGTTATCTAAGCATCGTTGTGAACGACGATTTCGTAGAAAAAACAGTGC
>Ga0228646_1000770_pt1 | contig 8809 bp, 4 predicted proteins | sample 58DmetaG_FD_190064 | JGI IMG/M metagenome (GOLD analysis project Ga0228646, IMG submission 190064) | Seawater microbial communities from Monterey Bay, California, United States - 58D | ecosystem: Environmental > Aquatic > Marine > Coastal | place: USA: California | collected 2016-11-04
GTTTACTTTACCCCTATTTATTATACCATGGCACATTTTAGTAAATATATTAGACCGGAAGCTGAAATAATCGATGTTGAAAAGTCTGATGAAGATTTAATGGTTACTGCCGCTAAAAACATCGATGGATCTATTGCCGTAATCATTTTTAATGAAGGCATAAACCCAAAAAGTTTTACGCTTTCAATGGGAAAAAAAGAAACCGAAATATCAATAAACGCTCAAGCAATACAAACAATATTAATTAATACGATTTAATAATTATGTCTAATACAAGTAAAGTCCCTATGGGACAAAAAATTGCCTTTGGCTTTGGAATGTTAGCCAACCAAATGTTTCCAGCAATCCTAGGAATATTTATGGTTGTATTAGTTGAAGACTTAGGTTTTTCTGGCTGGATGTGGTCTTTAGTATTTCTTTTCCCAAGAATTTTTGATGCGATCACTGATCCAATTATGGGATTTATTTCTGATAACACAAAGTCTAAATGGGGAAGAAGAAGACAATATGTACTCATTGGGGGAATTCTTATGGGTCTAGCCTACATATTTATGTGGCAACTTAACAAAGCAGATGGAGTTGAGTTTAACTTTTGGTATTTCTTTTTATGGTCATTAGTATTTTATTTAGGCCTAACTATTTTTAGTGTTCCTTATGTTGCTATGGGTTATGAAATGAGTGATGATTTTCATGAACGCACCAACATTATGGCTATCGCACAATTTATAGGTCAATGGGCATGGGTAATTGCCCCTTTGTTTTGGATCATTATGTATGATGAAAGCTGGTTCCCTTCAGCAGATGTTGCTGTCAAAGAATTAGCGATTTGGGTTGCCATCCCTTGTGCAATTTGTGCAATGGTTCCAGCAATTTTCATAAAGAGTAAGCCTACACTAGACGAAGACTATGAGCCCTTAAACTCAGCTAATATTGGAAATAGTGTAATGAAAATATTTTTAAGTTTTGTTGAAGCTTTCAAGATTAAAGAATTTAGAAAATTATGTGGTGCCACTTTTTTGATATTTAATGCTTTTAATACGGTAGCCGCTCTTACTTTTTTTGTAATAGTTTACAAGTTATTTAATGGAGATGCTGGAGCAAGCGGCATATGGGTTTCTATGTTTGGCTGTTTAGGAGCTCTAGGGACCACATTTATTGTAATTCCATCTGTAGCTTGGATGTCAAAAAAACTTGGAAAGAAAAAGGCTTTTATGTTGTCTCAATCCATTTCATTAGTAGGATATATTATGCTTTATTTCTTATTTATTCCTGGTAAACCATGGATGTATATTATTGCATTACCTTTCTTTTCTTTTGGTATTGGAAGCTTGTTTACCATCATGATGTCTATGACCGCAGATGTTATAGATATTGATGAAATAAATACAGGAAAGCGTAGAGAAGGTATTTTTGGTGCCATCTATTGGTGGATGGTAAAAGTGGGTTATGGAATTGCTGGTGCGCTCAGTGGAGTTATCATTACTGTAGTAGGTTTTAACTCAGATTTAGCAACTACAGATCAACAAGCTGCTGTTGACGGATTGCATGCTTTCTTCTGTTTTTTCCCAATGATAGGAACAATTTTCGCCATGCTAATTATGCGTAACTATAGTATTACAGAGGAAAGAGCAAATGAAATAAGAGAAAAATTAAAAACAAGAAAAAATCACAAATAAATACTAATTAAAATTAAAGATTGCCAAAAAAATGTCAGTAAGAGAAGAAAAAATATTATCGTTAACAAATGTTGATTTATCAAAAAAGTCTCCAAAAGAATTAAAAACTTTATTTAATGAGATTTTAAAAGATGGAATTCATGGGTTTTGTTCTAGCCCCTATGAAGAAGGTCAACAACCAGGAGACACGTTAACAGAAGATCAAATTAGACGCCGATTAAAAATTATTAAACCTCATACAAAATGGATACGATCTTTCTAATGTACTGAAGGAAATGAATTCATCCCAAAAATAGCTCGTGAATTAGGAATCAAAACATTTGTTGGAGCTTGGCTAGGAAGTGATCCTGAGATTAATAAAAAAGAAATTGCTGGTTTGATTAAATTAGTTAACCAAGGATATGTAGATATTGCTGCAGTTGGTAACGAAGTAATGTACAGACAAGACTTATCAGAGCAAGAATTACTTTCATTTATAAATGAGGTAAAAGAAGGAATAACTAAAGATGTTCCTGTAGGTTACGTAGATGCTTATTATGAATTTGAAGACAGACCAGCGATAACAGAAGCTTGTGATATTATATTAGCGAATTGTTACCCTTTTTGGGAAGGATGTCACCAAGACTACTCTTTATTATATATGAAAGATATGTACAGAAGGGCGTTACGTGCAGGAAAAGGTAAAAAAGTAATCATCACTGAAACAGGATGGCCGAGTCAAGGGTCTAATTTGGCAGGAGCTGTTCCTTCGGAAGAAAATGCCATGAAATACTTTATAAACACTCAATTATGGTCTAAAGAAGACGATATAGATATCTTTTATTTTTCATCATTTGATGAATCTTGGAAAGTAGGTTCTGAAGGAGATGTTGGATCTTATTGGGGGATTTGGGATAAAGATGAGCAATTGAAGTTTCAAAACTAATTGTTTGCACTCAAAATTTTCAATTTTTTATCATACCACATAATATTCTTAAATTTGAGCATAAAAATTTTGATTCATTATTATGAAATTTAATCCTTTATTTAAATCGATTTTATTCATGCTGTTTTTCATATGTATTTCATGTGATAAAACTAAAGTAAAATTTGACACTGATGAACTTTCTGGTGGTTTAGAACTAATGTCTTCATTACATACAGGTATTGATTTCAACAACTCAATAACGGAATCTGAAACTGTAAATCATATCTATTACAACCAAATTTACAGTGGTTCAGGTGTAGCCATAGGTGACCTTAATAATGATGGGTATCCAGATATTTATTTTGGAGGAAATCAAGTTGGTGACAAATTATATGTGAATAAAGGAGATTTAAAATTTGAGGATATTTCAAAAAAATCAAAAATTAGTCAAAGTCCAGGATGGACCTGGGGTATTACTATGGCTGATGTTAATTCTGATGGATATTTAGACATTTATGTTTGCAGGAATGGTGAATCTATGAATCCAAATGACAGAAAAAATAAGCTATTTATAAATAATAAAGATTTAACGTTTACAGAATCTGCCTCAGAATATGGTCTTGCAGATAAAGGTTTTTCATCACAAGCTGTCTTCTTTGATATGGATAATGACGGAGATCTTGATATGTACTTGGTTAATCAAATTCCGGACTCTAGATTATTTAAGAGATATAAGAATATCCCAAAGAATAGATATCAATTATACAAGGATAAAGTATATAAAAATGAGGGAGGTAAATTTATAGAGGTTTCAAAAGATATTGGCTTAGGAGATGGTTATACCTATGGATTGAGTGTTAGTGCCTCTGATTTTAATAATGACGGATGGACTGATTTATTCATTTCAAATGATTATGATGAACCAGATTTCTTATACTATAATAATGGTGATGGAACTTTCAAAAATGTCATATTAGATAAAATAAAACATATTTCTAGATTTAGTATGGGTACTGATACTGGAGACATAAACAATGATGGTGCCATTGATTTACTCACTCTAGATATGGCTGCTGAAGACCATTATCGATCTAAAACTAATATGAGGTCGATGAATGCTCAAGAATTTAAAGAAATGATTGATAAAGGAGATCATCATCAGTATATGTTTAATACACTTCAGATCAATAATGGTTCAGGAGAGTTTTCTGATATTGCAAATATTGCGGGTATATCAAAAACTGATTGGAGTTGGGCAGGCTTATTGGTAGACCTTGATAATGACGGATTTAAAGATATAGTGATTAGTAACGGAGTAAAAAAAGATGTTAGAAATAATGATTTTTTAACAGGTTTATACGAGAAACTTAAAACGGATTCCCAAGATTTTTTTAACATGTCAAAACTTGCTCCATCAAATCCATTACCCAATTATGTTTATAAAAACAAAAATGGTTACGAATTTGAAAATGTGACACAAAAATGGGGTTTTGATACCCCTAGCTTTTCACATGGATTGTCTTATGCTGATTTAGATAACGATGGAGATTTAGATATTGTTTCGAATAACATGGAAACAGAGGCTTCAATTTATAAGAATAATACGAACGGAAACTTTTTAAAAGTTGAACTCGAAGGTTCTTCAAATAATAGATTTGGTTACGGAGCCAAAGTCATTATTTATCATAATAATAAAATACAAATTGAAGAAAACACAGTTACAAGAGGGTATTTCTCGTCAAAAGAACCTAAGCTCTTTTTTGGTTTAGGAAAAGAAAAAAGAATAGACAGTATGAGAGTTATATGGCCAGACCATAAAACATTAACCTACAATAATCTTGATGTTAATAAGACAATTAAAGTTAAATACTCAAAAGCATCAGAGTTATATGTTAAAAATAAAACCTCAAAAACAGTTCTAGTTGATGTAAAAGCTGAAGATGTTGGTTTAGATTATATTCATAATGAAAATGAATTTGATGATTTTGCTGAAGAGGTATTGCTACCTCATAAACTTTCAAATAATGGGCCTTTTTCTGCATCAGGAGACGTAAATAACGATGGATTAGATGATGTTTTTATTGGAGGAGCCTCAGGGAAGGAAGGTGTTTTATTTATTCAAACTGCTGAAAGAAAATTTACAAGAAGTAAATCTAAACCCTGGGCAGTTGATAAAAAATCAGAAGACTTAGGAGCGCTTTTCTTTGACTTAGACGGAGACGGAGACAAAGATCTTTATGTAACTTCTGGTGGTAGTGAATTTAAACAAGGCAATAAATTACTAAAAGATAGGATTTATATAAACGACGGACTAGGAAATTTTTCAAAAAATAGTAATGCTATTCCAAATATATACAGAAGTACTCAAACTGTTAAAGCCTCAGATATCGATGCAGATGGTGATTTAGATTTATTTATAGGAACCAGGCTCATCTCTGGAAAGTATACCTTTCCTGCAACAAGTTATATTCTAGTAAATGAGAAGGGAATACTAAAAAAAGCTTCTAAAAATATTGCTCCAGATTTAACCAATATTGGAATGGTTACAGATGCAGTTTTTTCGGATATAGATAACGATAATGATGAAGATTTGGTTATTGTTGGGGAATGGATGAAAGTTAAGATTTTAGAAAATAATGACGGAAAATTTAAAGACAACTCAAATAAATTTGGAGATTACATTGATAAGAGTAGAGGTTTATGGTGGTCAATAACAGCAAATGATATTGACAATGACGGAGATGATGATTATATTATTGGTAATTTAGGGAAGAATAATAAGTTTAAAGCCTCTAAAGAACACCCATTTAAAGTATATGCAAACGACTTTGATGGTAACGGAACAAATGATGTTGTGTTAGCAAAATATTACAAAGACGGCTATGTTCCTATGAGAGGAAAAGAATGTACGACACAACAAATGCCTTACGTAGGTGAAAAATTTAAAGATTTTCACAGTTTTGCTTCTTCCAAATTAATAGATATCTTACCTGAGAAGAAAATAGATGAGGGTATTGTTTACGAAATAAGTAACTTCAAAAGTATTGTGCTAATCAATAATAATGGGATTCTAGATCCTTTATATTTACCCATAGAAGCTCAAACTAGCCCCATCAAAAGTTGCCTAGTGCAAGATTTTAATGATGACGGTTTTAAAGATCTACTGTTGGTTGGAAATCATTATGGTGTAGAAGTCGAAACAGTTCGATATGATGCAGGCCATGGATCTTTATTTTTTGGAGACGGAAAAAATAACTTTAGATTTGTACCTCCATCAGAAAGTGGTGTTTACATTTCAAAAGATAGTAGAAATGTCTCTTTACTTAGAACAACTAATGAAGAAAATATCTATTTAACTACTAATAATAATAGTACTATCTCAGTATATAAAAAAAATAATTTAAATTAAACACAACTTTAAATTATCATTTTCCGTTACAACTAAAGTTTCTCTAAGTTGCAATATAGAGCCTAAAGTTATAATTTTATTACAACATTACCACTACATTTCTAATAAGGGCTTTACCACTCCCTTATCAAAAAACAGCTGAACCAGTAATAATCACAGCTATATTGAGGGGTGGAAATTTTTTTTTCTTTATAGCTACCATACAACAAAATGTATGATTTTTGTAAAGGTAACTTTTTCTTCTTTTACCTCTAATTAGTTTAATTTGGTGATCTATTAAACGAAAACAAATCATATGATGAAAAAAATTACTTTATTATTAGCCATTTTGTTGGTTAATTTAGGCTTTGCTCAAACATTGCCTTTCGATTTTAGTGATCCTATTCAAACCATGACAGGAGGCGACGGTGCTACAGTTTCAATTGTTCAAGACAATGGAAACGACGTGCTACAAATTGTTGGTAATGGTGCGGATTGGGATAATGCTCAAATAAATTTTGCGCAAAACCTAGATTTATCTGATGATGCTAACAACACAATCTCATTCAGAATTAAAGCTGTAAATGGGACAGGTAGTGGAAATCATGCGCTTAAATTTGAGAACGGGACTACTGGTGATACAGAGTTAACATTTACAATTTCAGGTACTGAATGGACTGATGTCTCTTTAGATTTTCCAGCTGGTCTTGGTAGTTATGGTAGAATGGTTATTTTCACTGATTTTGGTGGAAGTGGTGGAGGATTGTCTGACACTTATTTAGTTGACGATATCTCTGGTGCCTTTCATAGCACACCAGTATTACCTAATTTGCCTTTTGACTTCAGTAGTGATGATCAATTAATGACTGGTGCAGAAGGCGCTGTCGTTACAATTGTTCAAGACAATGGAAATGATGTTCTTCAAATGGTAGGTTCTGGTGCAGACTGGGATAATGCGCAGATAAATTTTCAAGACAATCTTGATTTATCTGATGACGCTAACAATACCATTACGTTTAGAGTTAAACCTTTAAATGGGACAGGTAGTGGAAACCATTTATTAAAATTTGAAGATGGTCCAGCAGGAACTACAGAATTACCTTTCAACACCACAGGTACTGATTGGCAAGATATCTCTTTAGATTTTGGTCCTGGGCTTAACAATTATGGTAGAATGGTAATTTTTACAGACGCTGGAGGCGACGGTGGAGGATTATCTGATACTTATCTATTTGATGATATTGCTGGAGCAACTCATCTTAGTGGTCCACCAGATTTACCAAACTTACCTTTTGATTTTAGTAGTGCTAACCAACTTATGAATGGTGACGGTGGTGCTGTTGTAACCATAGAACAAGATAATGGAAATGATGTATTACAAATTGTTGGAGCAACTGCTGCATGGGATAACGCTCAAATAAGTTTTGCAGATAATTTAGATTTATCTGATGATGCAAACAACACAATAAGTTTTAGATTTAAGCCTGTTAATGGTACAGGAAGTGGAAGTCATTTATTAAAATTTGAAGATGGTCCTGATGGAGCAACAGAACTTGCGTTTACTAGTACAGGTACAGATTGGCAAGATATTTCTGTTGATTTTGGTGCTGGATTATCTAACTACGGTAAAATGGTCATTTTTACTGATGCTGGCGATGCCAATGCTGGTGTTTCAGACACATACCAAATTGATGATATCGCAGTAGGGGCTAACCCTGCTCCACCATCAGCAAATAGTGTAACTGTAGCAACTTCACAATCTTGGAATGGTTATGTAAACGCTTTCAATGTTTCAGATGATAGTTATGCATTTGGATTTTCTTATGGTGTTTCAGACCTAAGAGCTACTGCTACAGCAACAAGTATGACTTTAGAACCAAATATTGCTATTTGGACTGCAGAAGCAACTAATGCAAGTTGGTTTGACCAGGGTGTAACACCACAGACTGCAAATAAATATATTGAAGCAAGTTCTTACATTGAAGACAATACGCTTGCTGGTTCGGATCTTACATTCACTGGAAATGTTTCAGTGAGCGATCTAGGCTCAGAATATACAGTAGTTGCATTTGTGAAGGCTTTAGATCCAAACAATGGTTATGCTACTGTGGTAAACAATACAGCTGATATTAGTAGTACTGGAGACTTTTCAGCGTCAGCAACTGCAGCTGAATTAGCTTCAGGATACATTATCCAATATGGGTTTGCAGTTACTGGTCCATTAGCTGACCCTGCAGACACAACCTTGGGTAGTGTTGTTATTGGTGAAAATGCTCCTCCTCCATCAGGGAATAGTGTAACTGTTGCAACTTCACAAGCATGGAATGGTTATGTAAACGCTTTCAACTTAGATGATAGTTATGCTTTTGGATTCTCTTATGGTGCTGCAGATCTTAGAGCTACTGCTACTGCAACAAGTATGACTTTAGAACCAAATATTGCTATTTGGACTGCAGAAGCAACTAATGCAAGTTGGTTTGACCAAGGTGCAGCAACACAGACTGCAAATAAATATATTGAAGCAAGTTCTTACATTGAAGACAATACGCTTGCTGGGTCGGATCTTACTTTCACTGGAAATGTTTCAGTGAGCGATTTAGGCTCAGAATATACAGTAGTTGCATTTGTGAAGGCTTTAGATCCAAACTCTGGTTACGCTACTGTCGTTAACAATACAGCTGATATTAGTAGTACTGGAGACTTTACAGCATCAGCTACTGCTGCTGAATTAGCTTCAGGATACGTTATTCAATATGGTTTTGCAGTTACTGGTCCATTAGCTGACCCAGCTGATACAACTCTAGGTAGTGTTGTTATTGGTGAGGCTACAGCTGGTGT